>Ga0182747_1001348_pt1 | contig 19231 bp, 14 predicted proteins | sample eDN3rd30CBELigBY_FD_128526 | JGI IMG/M metagenome (GOLD analysis project Ga0182747, IMG submission 128526) | Enriched backyard soil microbial communities from Emeryville, California, USA - eDNA 3rd pass 30_C BE-Lig BY (version 2) (version 2) | ecosystem: Environmental > Terrestrial > Soil >...
CACGCCCTCGCCGACCACGTCGACGCCAGAGAACCCGGCGAGCCCATCCCCCCGCCCCTCGTGGCCGTGCGTGACGTGGGCCGGGCCATCGCCATCGCCGTGGGCCAGGCCGCCGTCGCCGATGGCGTCGCCCCTGCTGCCACCGACGACGAGATCACCGCCAAGGTCGACGCCACCATGTGGTTCCCCGACTACGTCGACTACGTGGCGGCGGACTGACCTCCACCGCGGCGCACTGCTGCCGATCAGTAACCACCGACCTCCGACGGAACCTGGAGCCAGCCCGATGATCGACCTCGCCACCTACCAGCCCAAGGGCGACAAGGAGAACTCGTCCTTCTTCGAGGCGTACCTCCCGAAGATCTACGAGCGCCGGGCTGCCAGCGGCGTCGACGACCTCGTCGGCACCATGGCCGGCGTCCTCATCCAGGTGGAGCACGGCGACGCCGTTGCGTACCTCGCCGAGCTGGCGGTCATGGGCCCGTACCGGCTCATCGACTCCCGCCTCACCGAGACCCACAAGCTGTTCCTGCTGCAGTCGGACCCGGCGTTCCCCCGATTGATCGTGATCGAGCCGCTGTCGGGCAGCTACGAGGACAAGTCGACCCGCTTCAACCGGCTCTACCCGCTCGCTGCCAAGAAGCCCAACGCCCGCTACGTCGGCGAGATCTACCGGTCGCAGGACAACACCGCGCTCCGAGGTGCGCTCGAGGCACAGGCCATCCGCTTCGTGTACGCGGCGGAGACCGCGGTGCCCGTCTACGCCACCGACCACCTGCTGTTCACGTTCCTCTCGGACTACACGTACAACCGGGTCGGCTACGTCGACGTCGACCTCGACGACCTCGACGCCGTCGGCTTCGGTGAGCGCTTCTCGCTGACCGGACCCGAGCAGGACATGCTCGACAAGGCCGCCCAGCTCCAGGCCGACCACGGCATCTCGGACCGGGTCAAGGGCCTCGACCACATGGCGACCCGCATCCTCGCCGCCGACCGCGAGGACGCCATCTTGGAGTACCTCACGATGGTCCCGAACTACTTCTGGGGCGCCTACAACATCAACGAGATGAACTCCTCGACCAACGTGACGCGATCACCGCACGTCGACGACGACAAGGTCTCCCCGGCCCGGGTGTTCACGGCCAACAACACGCCGTCGTTCGTCAACTCGTTCGAGGACCTGCCGATGCCCACCGAGGACTTCGTCCGCAACTTCGGCCGCCGCATGCACCACATGGCCTACGAGGTCGTCGACGGCGAGGTCGACGGGGCCAAGAACGTCGACTACGTCGTCGGTCAGCTCGCTGAGATGGGCACGCCGTTCCTCGCCGACGTCGTCGGCGAGTGCAAGGACGACCCCAACCTCAAGCAGATCTTCTCGAAGTCGTCCGCCTACTCCCTGCTCATCACCGAGTACGTCGAGCGCTGCCACGGCTACGAGGGGTTCTTCACGAGGGACAACGTCGCCGCCCTGACCGAAGCCGCCGGAGCCGACGAACGCTACGACCACGGCCACGTCTTCGACTGAGGCAGCCGCGCCACTCCCACCCCACCCCACCCACCGATCCCGATCCCGATCCGAACTTTTCGTGAAGTTGGTGGCTGAGCCACCACGATCACGAAAAGTTCGGCTGGGGATGGGTCACCGAGCAGCTCGCAGCGCGGCCTTGATCTGGGCGACGGTCTCCTGGGGCCGGAGCTTCAGGTCGTCCCAGGTGATCCGCAGCACCCGCCAACCAGTGGCCATCAACCGGTTGTCGCGCTTTCGGTCTGCGTCTCGGGCCGACTTCGAGCCGTGGTAGCGCTCCGAGTCGAGCTCGACGATGAGCTTGGCGTCCCGCCATACGCAGTCGACTCGGCCGATCCAGTCATCATCACCGAGGTTCAGTTCGAACGTCGGCATCTCGAGGCCAGACTCCTCGAAGACCTTGCGGGCGAGCCGCTCGAGCGCCGAGGAGGGAGGGACGTAGTCCTCGCCTCGCTTCTCCAGCATCTCGCGCATGGCGACGGTCCCTCGCCGCCCTCGCCCGGCGAGAGCGAAGAACACCTGGTTGATCTGCCGCAGCGTGCACAGCTTCCGTGACAGCGCGTCATCCAGAGCGATCGCGACGCGGCCCCTCGGTTCGAGGCCAGCCAGATCGAAGAGCGTCCGAGCGACCGTCGTCACCGGGATCGAGTCGTGGACGGTGACGTGCGACGCCGGCAGCCAGAGCGAGGCGTGCGTTCGGCGCCCGTTCCGTTGGTTGTGCCCCAGCTGGAACGTGACCTCGACGCTGGGAGACCGGTAGCCGACCAGCCACCAGAGGAATCCGGCGCCTCGGTGCGAACCGATCGTTCCGACGGGATGCGACCAGATCTCGGCAAGCAGGGCTTGGCGCCCCGTCCGCGGTGCCGCCACGACGCGGTAGACGCCAGGCACGATCTGGGCGCACCAACCGCGGCGCAGGAGGCTCCGGATCTGTTCACGGCTGATGCGCCGGTCTCCGGCATCGGTTGCTCGGAACAGGCCGTGGTGGGCTGCTGCGTGCTCGGCGAGAGGGGCGAGGTCGATTTCCACGGCTCGCAACCGTTCCGCAGCTCGTTGCAACACGCCAGCGATGCGACGGAACTGGCGCTGCGGTAACCAACCCCCAGCCGAACATTTCGTGCTCGTGGTGGCTCAGCCACCAACTTCACGAAAAGTTCGGTCAGTTGGGGTTGGGGTTGGTGGGGCGGGCTCAGGTTTCGGTGCGGCCGTTGAGCTCCATCTCGATCGGGGCGACGACGTTGTCCTCTTGGACCCAGGAGCGCTTGCGGAACGTGTAGATGAACTGGGCGGGGAGGGCCATGACGAGGACGCCCACCAGGAGCATGGCGGCGTAGGTGGCCGAGTTGGTGTGGTTGCCGAGCTGGGCTGGGGGCACGAAGGCGATGGCCATGGCCGAGAGGGCGGCGATGATGCCGACGGTGCCGAGCAGCAGGATCGCCGGCGCCCGGAAGCCGCGGACCACGGTCGGACGGGTCTTCCGGAGGCGGACGGCGGCGATGAACATGATGATGTACATGCTCAGGTAGAGGATCACGGTCATCGCCTGGAGCACCCAGAACGCGGACGCGACGCTCGGCAGCAGGACGAAGGCCAGGGACAAGGCGGTGACCACGCAGCCCTGGAGGATGAAGATCGGGACCTGGGCGCCGGCCGCGTTCTGGCCCTGGAGCCTCGGCGGGAGCAGGCCCTGGCGGCCGACGATGAACAGCCCGCGGCTCGGGCCGGCGACCCAGGCGATGGCCGCGGCGAGGGCGCCGAACACCAGCAGGCCGGCGAGGAGCTGGCCGATCCACGAGATGCCGAGGCCGTCGCCCAAGATGGTGAAGGCCTGGGCGGCGCCGGCGTTCAGGTCGAGCGCCTGGTTGGGCACGACCACCGAGATGGCGATCGAGCCGAGGATGTACATGACGACGATGAGCGGCGCGGCCATGGCGAGGCTGCGGGGGAACCGGCGGGGCTGGGCCATCTCCCGCACGTGGACGGCGTTGATCTCCAGGCCGGCGAAGGCGATGAAGTTCGACACGATCAGCACGATGCTGGAGATGCCGGTGAACGGCGGGACGACGTTGTGGAGCTCGAGCGGCGTGGCCGACGTGTGGTCCGTGGCCAGCCACACCACGGCGAGGAGCATGAGCGACGCCGCCGGGATGATCGTGCCGGCGATGAGGCCGCTGCGGCCGATCTTGGCGGTGGCGCCCATGCCCCGCATGGCGATGAGGGTGGCGCCCCAGAACACGATGAGGATCACCGCTCCCGTGTAGAGGCCGTTGGAGGCCAGGCCGGGCTTGCCGATCGCGAACGCGAGCGACGCGGCGGCGAACGACAGCAGCGACGGGTACAGGGCGATGCTCTCGACGAACACCAGCCAGATGGCTTGGAACCCGGCCCGTTCGCCGATGCCCTCCCGGACCCACACGAACACGCCGCCGTCCCACGTGGTCCCGAGCTCGGACGCCACCAGGGCGACGGGTGCCAGGAAGAAGAGCGCGGGCAGCAGGTAGAGCGTGACCGCGCCCAGGCCGTACTCGGCCGAGGCGGACAGCTGGGCGATCGAGCCCGTGGCCGCCATGGCCATGAAGCCCATGGTCACCCAGCCGAGCTTCGAGGGCGAGGTGCCTTCGACCTCCTCGCCCATCTCGGCCTGTTCCTCCGTATCGAAGGCCTCGAGCGCGGCGTCGCCGCCGGTCCCGCCCGGGTCCTGGCCGTCTGCTCCGTCAGTTCTCATCAGCGACCCGCAGCCCGTCGATGTAGTCCCGGACGTTGCCGAGCTGGTCGGGGCAGTACACGGTGATGACCGCCTCGGTGTAGGCCGCCGCGTCTTTGGTGACGTGCAACCGGCGCAGGGCGAAGCGAGGGTGGGCGAGCAGGCCCTCGCGCTCCATGGCGGCCGGGTCCTTGGCGACGGCGCAGACCTTGCCGCCGTCGTCGCCGTAGAGCGATACGGCGGTGTCGATGTCGATGTCGAGCCCGTGCTCGTCGAGCTTGGACTGGAGCTGCTCGGCTTTGGCCCGCTCGGCCCTGGTGCCCTCGTCGGATCCGCAGCCGCCGAGCGCGACGAGCGCCAACCCCGCGGCGAGGAGCGCGGCGGTGACCCGTCGTGCCATCGGTGGACCGTCGCGCATCGTCGTCCCCTTGCCTGTCGGCTCGCTGTCGTGGTGGGTGGGTCGGGCGACCCGGGTGCCTAGATGGACTTGAGGCTGAAGGTGTGGAGGTTGGCCTTGAGCTCGTCGACCCAGCCCTCCCACTGCTCGTGCTCGCCGCGGATGCCGATGAGGCCCTCCTTGGCCTTCGACACGCCGAAGCCCCACGCCTCCTCCATGGAGACGTGCGGCGGCATGGTGAGCTCGCCGGGCGAGACGACGGCGTCGATGATGAACGGCCCGTCGTAGGCGAGGGCCGCTTCGACCGCGGGGATGATGTCGGCGGCCTTGGACACCCGCACGCCTTCGGCGCCGCAGGCGCGGGCGTAGGCGGCGAAGTCGGGGTTCACGAGGCCGGTGGCCTCGGGGTAGAGCGGAAGGCCGGAGACCTCGGTCTCCATCTTCACGAAGCCCAGCTCGCTGTTGTCGAACACGAGGACCTTGACCGGCCAGTCGAAGCGGACCGCAGTGACGAAGTCCTGCATCGCCATGCCGAAGCCGCCGTCGCCGACGAACGCCCACACCTGGCGGCTCGGGTCGAGCGCCGACGCGCCCATGGCGATGGGGAACCCGGCGCCGAGCGAACCGTGGTTGAACGACCCGGCCATGCGGCGCCCGCCGGGCAGGCGCAGGTGGCGTGCCGCCCACACGGTGCACTCGCCGACGTCGACGGCGAAGAAGGCGTCGTCGGCGGCCCGGTCGTTGACGGCCTTGGCGAACAGCTGCGGGTGGACGGGCTCGTCGGTGCGGCTGAGGTCGGCCTGTTGATCCATCGCCTCGAGCCAGCGGTCCTTGACCTTGGTGAGGTGCTTGAGGAAGTGGGCTTCTCGGTGGTGGACGACCGGGTGGTCCTCGTGGGCCTTCACCAGCGGGGTGAGGGCGGACACGGTGGCCTTCACGTCGCCGACGATGCCGGCGGTGACGGGGGCGCGCCGGCCGATGTTCTCCACCTTCGTGTCGACCTGGACGATCTCGATGCCGTCGGGGATGAAGCCGTCGTAGGGGAAGTTGGTGCCGAGCATGATCAGCACGTCGCAGTCCCAGATGGCGTGGTAGCCGGCCGGGTTGCCGATGAGGCCGGTGAGGCCGACGACGTTCGGATCGCCGTAGTCGAAGATGTCCTTGGCCCGGAGGGTGTGGACGATGGGGGCGCCGAGCTTCTCGGCCAGGGCGAGCACCTCGTCACGGGCGCCGCGGCAGCCGACGCCGCAGAAGAGCGTGACCTTCTTGCCGTGGCCGATCACGTCGACCGCCGCGGCCAGGGCATCGGGGTCGGGGGACTGGATGGCGGAGGCGTGCAGCAGCGGGTGGAGGAAGTGGCGGCCGGCGCTGGGGGCGCCGATGACGTCGACCGGTAGTTCGATGCGGACCACGCACTTCTCGACCAGCGCCTTCTGCACGGCGATCTCGGCGACGCGGGCGATCTGCTCGGGCGTGTTGACGATGGCCTGGTAGGCGCAGATGTCGTCGAAGGCCTTGGTGAGGTCGACCTCTTGGAAGTACCCGGTGCCCTTCTCGTGGTGGGCGACCTGGCCGGTGATGGCGACGACGCCAGCGCCCTCGCGCTTGGCGTTGTAGAGGCCGTTGATGAGGTGCAGCGCGCCGGGCCCGACGGTGCCGGCGCACACGCCGATGCCACCGGTGAGCTCGGCTTGGGCGTAGGCGGCGTAGGCGGCGTTCTCCTCGTGGCGGACGCCGTACCAGGTGAAGCGGTCGTCGGTCCGGATGGCATCGAGCACCGGGTTCAGGGCATCGCCCGTCACCCCGAAGATCTGGCTGGCACCGGCGTCGGCGAGGATGTCGAGCAGGACCTGGGCGACGTTCTTGGTCTTGGCCATCGTGGTCCTCAGATCGGGGCGTCGGTCGGGTCGCCGGCGGCTTCGGCGGCGACGTTGGACGGCCACATGGCCACTCGGCCCGGGGCGGGGCGGAAGCGGTCGGTGGTGGTGTTGTCCCAGGCGAACTGGAAGCGGTCGGGCGCGGCGCCGTCGAGGAGCATCCCCGGCCGGAACGGCTGGTGGATCTCGCCGAACGTCCGCACCTCGTACTGGCTGACCCGGCGGATCACGTGGTCGTAGGTGAGCTGGTCGGTGTGGTCGAGGCCCATGGCGGCGATCATCTCGGCGAGGGCGTGGACGGTGTTGCGGTGGAACTGGTGGACGCGCTCGGCCTTGTCGGGCACCACGAGGGCCCGCTGGAGCTTGTTGTCCTGGGTGGCCACGCCGACCGGGCACTGGTTGGTGTGGCAGCGCTGCGACTGGATGCACCCGACGGCGAACATGAACGCCCGGGCCGAGTTGCAGTAGTCGGCGCCCAGCGCCATCGACTGGGCCATGGCCGACGCGGTGACCATCTTCCCGCTGGCCCCGACCTTCATCCGGTCCCGGATGCCGGCCCCCACGAGGACGTTCTGGACCGCCATGAGCCCCTCGACGAGGGGGAAGCCGAGCGAGTCGGAGAACTCGAGCGGTGCCGCACCGGTGCCGCCCTCGGCGCCGTCGACGACGATGAAGTCCGGGTAGGTGTCGCTTTCGATCATGGCCTTGACGATCGCCATGAACTCGCGCGGATCGCCGATGCAGAGCTTGAAGCCGACGGGCTTGCCACCGGAGAGCTCGCGGAGCTGGGCGATGAACGCCGTCATCTCGAGCGGGGTGGAGAACGCCCGGTGGTACGTGGGGGACATGACGTCCTTGCCCGGCGGGACGAGGCGGGCCTCGGCGATCTCGTCGGTGACCTTGGCGCCCGGGAGGATGCCGCCGTGACCGGGCTTGGCGCCTTGGGAGACCTTGATCTCGATCATCTTCACCTGCTCGTGCGCCGCGTTCTTGGCGAAGAGCTCGGGAGAGAAGCTGCCGTCGTCGTTGCGGCACCCGAAGTAGCCGGTGCCGATCTGCCAGACGAGGTCGCCGCCGTTCTCGAGGTGGTACTTCGACAGGCCGCCCTCGCCGGTGCAGTGGGCGAAGCGGCCCATCTTGGCGCCGGTGTTCATGGCCCGGACGGCCTGGCGGCCGAGGGCGCCGAAGCTCATGGCCGAGATGTTCAGGACCGACAGCGAGTACGGCTGCTCGCACTGCGCGCCGCCGACGGTGACCCGGAGGTCGGCGACGGGATCGGCGGCCATGGGGTGCGGGGCGATGGAGTGGGCCATCCACGTGTAGCCGTTCTCGTACACGTCGAGCTCGGTGCCGAACGGCTTCTGGTCGGGGACGGCCTTGGCCCGCTCGTAGATGAGCGAGCGGGTGTCGCGGTTGAAGGGCCGGCCGTCCTCGTCGTTCTCCACGAGGTACTGGTGCAGCTCCGGGCCCAGGTCCTCGATGATGAAGCGCATGTGCCCGAGGATCGGGAAGTTGCGCAGGATGCTGTGGCGGGGCTGGGTGTAGTCGTAGACCCCGAGGATCACGAGCGGCACGAAGACGATCTCGAGCAGCAGGAACCAGGGGCTGATCAGCGCCAGCAGCATGCTCGCGACGACCCCCGCGATGCAGGCCCAGAGGACCCCCGAGCCGATCTTCTGGATCATGAGACCCTCCGGTCTGGCGCCCCCTGCACCCCCGCGGTGCAGCACCAAGTGCGCTCGAACCTAGTCGGCATCTCCCCTGGTGAGGTGAGCGATCGCACCGGATCTCCCGGTAGTGTCGGGCCTCGTCGCGACCTGGGCGCGGCGGCGTGTCGGGATGCAGAGGGGTGCGCGCGGTGAAGCGATCGGTCGTGGTGGTCGGAGGGGGTTTCGCCGGCGTCGCCTGTGCCAAGGGCCTGGCGAAGCACGGCGTCGACGTCCACCTGGTCGACCGGAACAACTACCACCAGTTCCAGCCGCTGCTCTACCAGGTGGCGACGGCGCAGCTGGGCGTCCCCGACATCGCCCGGCCCCTGCGCGACATCTTCACCAAGCACGGCACGGTGCGCGTCACCACTGGTGAGGTCGTGGCGGTGGATCCCGACGCCAAGACCGTCACCCTCGCCGACGGCGGCACCATCAGCGGCGACGTCCTGGTCATCGCCGCGGGGGCCAAGGCCAACTTCTTCGGCACGCCGGGCGCCGAGGAGCACGCCTACCCGCTCTACTGCGTCGACGACGCCGAGCGGCTGCGGTCGCGGATCCTCGGGATCATGGACGCCGTCGACCGCGACCAGAAGTACCTGGAGCAGGGGGCCTTCAACTTCGTCATCGTCGGTGCCGGGGCCACGGGCGTCGAGACGTCGGGTGCGCTCGCCGAGATGGTCAACGACGTGCTCCCGCACTTCTACCCCGAGCTGCCGACGCTGGTCGTGAACGTGATCGTGGTCGACCACGCACCGCACGTGCTGAACGGCTTCTCCGAGAAGTCGCAGGCGTTCGCCACCAAGGCGCTCGAGAGGGACGGCGTGGAGTTCCGCTTCGGCACGGGCGTGAAGGAGATCCACCCGGGCAAGGTCGTGCTGTCCGACGACAGCGAGATCATCACCCGCCTGGTCATCTGGGCCGGTGGGCTGCAGGCCTCGTCGGTGGTGGGTGCGGCCGGGCTGCCCCAGGGCCGCGGCGGCCGGGTCGACGTCGAGCCCGATCTCACGGCGCCCGGCTACCCCGATGTCTTCGTGATCGGCGATGCTGCCAACATCACCGACCAGCACGGCGCCGCGCTGCCGCAGCTCGGGTCGGTGGCGCAGCAGGCGGGGGCGTGGGCGGCGCGCAACGTCATCGCCAACATGTCGGGCAACCCGACGACGCCGTTCGAGTACCACGACAAGGGGATCATGGCGATGGTCGGCCGCAACGCCGCCGTCGCCGAGCTCGGTTCGGACCGCCACGAGATCACCGGCCCCCTCGCCTTCGCCGCCTGGCTCGGCGTGCACGCGTCGCTGCTGTCGGGCGTGCGGGAGAAGGTGGGCGCCCTGGCCGCCTGGAGCCAGGACTACGTGAGCAAGAAGCGCCCGACCGCGCTCGTCGACCACCCCGACGACTACCGCATCGACTGGGACGAGGACGTGTGACCCGGCTCGTCGGCCCGCCGGTCGGCTGACTCGATCTCTTCGGGGACGAGGAGGACGGCACCGAGGAGGAAGCAGACGCCGCCGACCCAGGTGCCCGCGTTGGCGAGCTGGGCGTCGCGCAGCGAGCCGTCCTCGATGACGTACGCCGCCAGGGCCGACGCCATGAAGGCGGTGGAGCCGGCCATGTTCAACGTGGCGACGGACCAGTCGAGGTCCTTGGGCCGCCACGTGATCCACGGCTTCTGCACCCCCGAGTACGCCAGGCAGCTGGCCACGAGGAAGGCGATGGACCCGAAGAAGTCCGGCGCCCAGACCCGGTGGTCGGCCTGCTCGGCGCTCAGGCCGTGCTGCAGGGCCAAGAGGGTGCTGACGTTGAAGCACAGCGTCCCGCCGAACTGCACGATGCCCGCCCACCACACCGCCTGACGCGGTGCGCGGGCGACGGTGCGCCAGCGCGCGGCCCTCCGGGTGCGCATCCCGCGGCCGATGGCCCCGGTGGAGACGAGGACCTGCAGCCACGCCGCGGTGGTGAAGTAGAGCGAACCGGCGAAGTAGGTGATGTCATCGGCGTCGGTGCCGACGAGCGGCGCGTAGCCGGGCGTCGAGCCGGCGATGAAGCAGCTGGACCCGACCACGAAGGCGGCGGCGACCCACCAGTCAGCCTGGCGCGGGTCCCACCAGATGCTCCCGCCCGTCTTCGGGTCGATCCGGGCCACGGCGGTCAGAGGTGGTTGAAGCCGGAGGACTCCTCCTTCGTCATGGGCACCGAGACCGGGTGGCGGTCCAGGTGCGCCAGCGCGTCGCGGAAGTCGTCCATGAGGAGGCTGGCGAGGTCGCGGCTGACGTCTTGGCGGACGAGGATGCGCTGGACAGCGAGGTCGGAGGCACCGCCGGTGAGCGTGTAGGCGGGCACCTGCCAGCCCTTGATGCGCAGGCGGTCCGCAAGGTCGTAGAGCGTGAAGCCGAGGTCGGCGCCCTCGGGCACCCGCCAGGTGACGCACGGGATGCCGGTGGCGGGGTCGCTGTCGTGCAGCAGCTCGAACCGCTCGAGGTTGCTGATCTCCTGGGCGAGCCACCGGCCGGTGGCGTAGGCGGCGTCGTGGACCCGGCGGTAGCCGTCGCGGCCCAGGCGGAGGAAGTCGTAGTACTGGGTGACGATCTGGCCGGCGGGCCGCGAGAAGTTGATCTGGAACACCGGCATGTCGCCGCCCAGGTAGTTGACGTGGAAGATGAGGTCGTCGGGCAGGTGCGCGACGTCGCGCCAGACCACCCAGCCCACCCCGAGCGGTGCCAGGCCGAACTTGTGGCCGGAGGCGCTGATGGACTTCACCCGCTCCAGGCGGAAGTCCCACTCCAGGTTCGGGGCGCAGAACGGGGCGAGGAACCCGCCGCTGGCGGCGTCGACGTGGATGCCGACGTCGATGCCGGTGGCGGCCTGGTACTGGTCGAGCGCCTCGGCGATGGCCTTCACGTCCTCGTAGGCACCTGTGTAGGTGAGGCCGAGCGTGGGCACGACCATGATCGTGTTCTCGTCGACCCGGTCGAGGACGTCCTGCGGGGTCATCTGGTACTGGCCGTGCTCCATCGGGACCTCACGGATCTCGATGTCCCAGTACTTGGCGAACTTGTGCCACACCACCTGCACCGCGCCGCAGACCATGTTCGGCTTGTCGGTGGGCTTGCCGGCCGCCTCCTGGCGGGCCCGCCAGCGCCACTTGGCCGCCATGCCGCCGAGCATGCAGGCCTCCGACGAGCCGATGGCCGACGTGCCCACGGTGTTGGCGGAGTCCGGTGCGTTCCAGAGGTCGGCCATCATGTGCGTGGCCCGGCGCTCGATCTCCGCGGTCTGCGGGTACTCGTCGCGGTCGATCATGTTCTTGTTGACCGACAGCGCCATGAGCGACATGACCTCGGGCTCCTCCCAGGTCTGGCAGAAGGTGGCGAGGTTCTGGCGGGCGTTGCCGTCGAGGAGGATCTCGTCGGCCACCACCTGGTACGCGTGCTGGGGCTGGACCTCGTTGCTGGGGAAGCGGTACTTCGGCAGGGCGGTGGACAGGTCCTGTCCGGCGAAGACGCTGTCTTCGAGCTCGTGGCGGATCGAATCGCGGTCGTGCAGGCCCATCGCTGTTCCCCTCGTGGTGGCGTGCTGCGGTCCCGCCGCAGCGTGTGGCGCGACCGGCCTACCACAGCTGCGGGCGGGTGATGTGACCAACTGGAGACATCGGGTCGGGGTGCGCCGGGCGCCGAACGCCCAGCGGCCCACCTGGCGGGCGGTCAGGTGTCGGCGCGGTCCTGCTGCTCGTAGATGAGGCGCAGCAGCCAGAACCGGAGGAACCGGCCGAGCGAGTAGCGGAGGAACACCGCCGCACCGGCCACGGTCAGGGCCAGGCCGAAGAGGGCGATGATGATGCTGCTCAGCACGTCGCGGGTGTCGGACTGCGATCCCGAGGTGATGAAGGCGACCAAGGCCACCGCGGCGCCCACTGCCATCAGCACGGCGCCGAGGGCGATGAGCCGGGGCTCGTTGCCGGCGGCGCCCGTCTTGACGCGGACCTGGGCGATGTCGGCCTCGAACTGCTGGCGGCGCTCGGGGGCCATCCCTCGGGTGGTCTTGGGCTCGTCCACGGTGCGTGACTCCTGGTTCGTTCGTTCGGTCGGTTCGGAGGGGTTCGGTCGTCGGAGCGGGGTGCGCCGATGCGGGGGCGCCGGGTCAGGGGGCGTCGTGGGCGACGGCGCCCGACAGGTAGGCGGACTCGAGCTCGGCGGCGACCGTGCTGGGGGCGCCGATGGCGGCGATGCGCCCGTGCAGCATGATCGCGGCGGTGTCGGCCACGCCGAGGACCTCGTGGGCGAACTGCTCGACCACGAGGATGGAGATGCCGGTGGCGGCGATGGCACCCACCTGCTCGTAGAGCTCGTGCACCACCAGCGGGGCCAGGCCCATCGACAGCTCGTCGAGGACCAGCAGCGCCGGATCGGTGGCCATCGCCCGGGCCATGGCGAGCATCTGCTGCTCACCGCCCGACAGGGTGCCGGCGGTCTGGGTGCGCCGCTCGCCGAGGCGGGGGAAGCGGGCGTAGGCGATCTCCTCGACCTGCCGGCGCGAGGTCCCGGTGTGGGTGGCCATCCAGAGGTTCTCGGCCACGCTCAGGTTCGGGAACACGCCCCGGCCCTCGGGCACCGTGCAGATGCCGGCGCGGGCCAGCTCGTCGGCGTCGGCGCCGAGGATGCCACGGCCGCACACGGCGACGCTGCCGCTGCTGGCGGGGAGGAGCCCGGCGATCACCCGCAGGGTGGTGCTCTTGCCGGCACCGTTGGGGCCGAGCAGCGCGAAGACCTCACCCTCGGGCACCTCGAAGCTGATGCCGTCGATGACGTCGAAGTCGCCGTACCCGGCGGCGAGGTCGCGGACCTCGAGGACCGGGACCCGAGCTTCGACGAGCTCCTCGTGCTCGGGTTCGGTCAGCTCGCGGACGCTGGCCGCCGGGGCGCCGGAGGCGTCGTCGTCCTCGCCGAGGTAGGCAGCGCGGACCTTCTCGTCGGCCTGGACGGCGGCGGGGTCGCCGCTGGCGATGATGCGGCCGAAGTCGAGGACGTAGATGTCCTCGCAGGCGCTCATCACCAGGCTCATGTCGTGCTCCACGAGGAGGATGGCCAGGCCGCCGTCGGTGAGCTGGTGCAAGACGGCGGCGAAGTCGGCGGTCTCGGCCTCGTTGAGTCCCGACGAGGGCTCGTCGAGCAGGAGCACCCGCGGGCCGTTGGCGAGGGCCCGGGCCACCTCCACCAGCCGGGCGCGGCCGGTGGGGAGGGCATCGACCCGCTCGTCGGCCACGTCGTCGAGGCCGAGCTGCGCGAGCAGCCGGTCGGTGACCTGGGCGGGGGAGCCGTCGGCGGCGCTCCGGCGGAACTCGGCGCCGGCGAGGATGTTCTCCCGCACGCTGAGCAGCGAGAACGTCTCCAGGCGCTGGAACGTGCGGCCGAGGCCGAGGCGCGCCCGCCGGTAGGGCGACAGCGACGACACGTCGCGGCCGTCGAGCAGCACGCGGCCCCGGGTCACCGACTGCAGGCCGCACAAGGCGTTGAACGTGGTGGTCTTGCCGGCGCCGTTGGGGCCGATGAGCCCGGTGATGGCGCCGGCGCGGACCTGGAGGCCGACCTCGGACACGGCGACGTGGCCGCCGAAGCGGACCGTGAGCTCCTGGGCGGTGAGCAGCGGGGTGTCAGCCACGGGCCAGCACCGCCTCGACCGGTCGGCTCGGTGGCCGCAGCGGTCCGTAGAGGGGCTCGGCATCGAGACCGGTGGCCCGGTCGAGCTCGACGCGCTCGGCGTCGGTGAAGCCGTCGAGGCCGATCAGGTCCAGGTCGTCGATCGTGGTCCCCGACGCTGCGGCCTCCTTGGCCGCCGCCCGCTCGGCGCGGTACTGGCGGATCGAGCGGGCGGTCTCGTTGACGGCGCCGTTCGGGTTGCGCCCGAGGCTGATGCCGGCGAGGGCCGGACCGAGCACGAGCAGGTTCGTGAGCGCCGGCCACACCTCGGGGAGGATCAGGAAGCTGAGGGCGTAGACGATGCCGCCGAACAGCGCGCCGCCCACGGCGGCGATGCCGCCGATGACGGCGAACAACACGATGGGCAGGCCGTTCAGGAACTGGAAGGTGGGCGGGCTCACCGAGTTGAGCTGGGCGCCGTAGAGCGCACCGCCGAGCCCGGCGATGCCCGCCGACAGGGTGAAGACCTGGAGCTTGGTGCTGGCGATGTTCACCCCGAGCGTGACGCATGCGGCATCGCTGGACTTCATGGCGAGCAGCCGCCGGCCGAAGGGCCGGTCTCGCATCCACACGATGAGGGTGGACACCAGGCCGAAGACGACGGCGATGAGCACCAGGTGCGCTCGGTCGTCGTCGAACGAGAACCCGAACAGGTCGAGGCGCCCCACGGCCAGGCTGCCGTTCGGCATCACCGCGCTCTGGTTGAACACGAGCTGGTCCATGAGCACCGCGAACGCCGCGGTGGCCAGGGCGAGGTAGAGGCCGCGGAGGCGGATCGCCGGCAGGGCCACCAGGGCACCGACCGCGGCGGTCACCAAGACGGCGGCCACGAGGCCGAGCGGCGATCCGCCGCCGCCCCACCCGCCCATCACGATGGCGCCGATGCCGGCGAACGCCATCGGTGCCAGCGAGATCTGGCCGGCGTAGCCGATGAGCGGCACGAGCGACAGCATCACGATGCCGAGCGCCAGGCCCTGGCCCATCTGGAACGTGCGGATGCCCTCGTACATCGTGGCGAAGGCGAAGGCCGCGGCGCCGAGGACGAGCGTGCCCAGCAGCCACCGGGGGGCACCGGGTGACGGGATGATCTCGCGGGAGGTGAGCTGCGCCCCCGCCCGCACCTTCAGCGGTGGGAGGAAGAGCAGCACCACGAACAAGATGATCACCGGGATGGCGGCTCGGAACCCGTTGAGCGAGAGCGGCGTCGCCAGCTGGTGCCCGACGATCGAGCCGAGCGGGGTGTCGAGCTTGAGGTACCCGATGGCGTAGGACTCGGCGAGGCCGATGAGGGCGGCGCCGAGGAACGTGAGCGGCAGGCTGCGGAGGCGCCCGAACATCGCCGCGCCGTAGGCGTTGACCACCAGCAGGGTCAGCGGGATGTGGGTGAGCGCCCCCTGGCTCCCGGCGAGCAGGATCCCGGCCAGCGCGGCGAGCGACGACCCGATGGCCCACGACAGCATCGCCGAGCGATCGGGGCGGCCGCCGTTGAGCCGCGACAGGTCGCGGTCGTCGACGACCGCCCGCATCGCCACCCCGCTCCGGGTCCCGAACAGGAGGAAGCGCAGCACGGCGGCGGTGAGGGCGGCGGCCCCGATGGTGATGGCTTCGTGCCAGGACAGGTCGTACACGCCGAGGTCGATGGAGCTCCCCTCGAAGAACCCGGGGAGGCGCCGGCCCACGTTCGGCGAGAACAGGATCGTCGCCGCCGAGTAGACGCCGAAGAGGAGGCTGATCGACACGATGAGCTTCGTCACCTCGGACACGTTCCACAGCCCGCGGATGATCACCCGCTCCACCACCGCGCCGAACAGCGGCGCGATGACGAACAGCACCGCGACGAGCGCGATCGGTGCCGGCCACCCCAGGTCGACGCGCAGCCTCCAGTACACGAACGCCGCGAACATGCCGGTGGCGCCGTGGGCGAAGTTGAAGATCCCCGACGTCGTGTAGGTGACCACCAACCCGCTCGCCGCGATCGCGTAGAGCGAGCCGGTGACCAGCCCGATGATCGTGAACGTGAGGAGGTCGTCCAAGGCCTGCTACTTCGTGGCCGGCTCGACCTCGACCACCGCGTCGTCGGGGCACGAGAAGTCCTCGTCGGTCGGGCCCCAGCGGGTGAACTTCCCGTCTTTGATCTCCATGACCATCTGGCATTCGGCCGGGTCGTTCTCCCCGGGGTCGGTGGCGGCGTGGAGCCCGCCTCCGGTCCACTCGGTGACGGCGTCGGCGCCCTTCAGGATGCAGCTCCGGGTGAGGTCGCCGGCCTGGTCGCAGTCGCGGGCCAAGGTGGCGAACAGCAGCCACGCCGAGGTGCTCTGCATGCCGAGCAGCGCCTTCTTGCCGCCCTGTTGGTCCATCACGTCGAGGTACTGCTGGGTGGCCGGGTGGTCCGCCGCCTCCTCCATGGGGATGAACACGCTGCTGATCAAGGCGCCGTCGACGGCCGAACCGCCGGCGTCGATGAAGGCCTGGTCGTAGAAGTTCGTCTCGTAGTACCGGACCTCGGGCTCGAAACCGACCTGCTGGCGGGCCTGCTCGAAGGCGGCGGCGTTGGCGCCCTCGCCGATGAACTTCTGGAACGTCACGCCCTTGTTCTGCATGGCGGTGGCGAAGGGCTTCCAGTTGGCCTCGCCGTTGATGCCGTAGGTGCCCTTGTAGACGATGTCGGCGCCCTCGGCCTCGAAGCCTTGCGACTCCTTCGTGAACTGCGCCGCCAGGGTCTGGAAGTCGGCCGTGAGGAAGCCGGTCTTGTCCAGGGCGCCGGGGAACTTGTCGTCGACCAGCTTGAGGCCGGCGACGATGTAGCGGTCACCGGGGTTGGGCACGGGTTGGACGGTGCGGGTCTCCGAAGGCTGCTGGCCGGCGAGCCCGGCCTTCTCCGGCGTGACGGCGAAGCCAGCCACGTCGATGAGGTCGCAGGCCTTGCCGGTGGTCTCCCAGAGGTTGTCCTGCACGGCGCCGCCGCCGACCATGGCGAAGTCGGTCTTGCAGGCGTCGTCGAGCGCCGGCTTGTAGTCCGTGAGCTTGGCGTCGTGCTTGTTGAGCTTCAGCTGCTTGCCGTTGATGCCGCCCGCGGCGTTGCACCACTCGACGAACGCATCGCCGGCGTCGAAGATCTCCTGGTTGAGACCAGGGCGGGCCGAAAAGCCGGGGTCGGCCACGGTGCCGAGCGTGATGCTGTCTTCGCTCACGCCCTGCGAGTCGTCGCCGGAGGGCACCTCGCCGCCCTTCTCCTTCGGGCCGCAGACGCCCTTCAGGTCGCCCCAGTCGCCCTTGCCGCCGGCGCCGTCGGACGCCGGTGCGGTGGTCGAGCCGCTGTCGGTGCCTCCCGAGGAGTCCGAGCCGCGGTCTCCGCAGCTGGCGGCGGCGACGGTGAGCGCGAGCACGGCCAACAGGCCGAGGAGCTTCTTCATGTTTTCCCCATCTGTTCGTGTCCATGCAGCGAGGAGGGACCGGAGCCCGTTCACCACTGCACCCCTTGACAGCACGACGCCGTCTCCACGGCGACGACCGGAACCTACCCCGATCGGGTGGCCGGTGCTGGGCGGTTCTGACGGACCGTCAAATCTTCGGCCATGCTCTGTTCATGTCGGATGACCTGGAACCGGCCACCAGAGCGATCCACGGCGACGAGCGCCTGCCGTCGGCCGATCGGCCCCTCCGCGCCGCGGCGCCCGGAGCGGAGCGCGTCGCATGAGCCGCACCGTCGTCGTCACCGGTTCAGCCTCGGGCATGGGCGCCGCCACCGCCCGCCGCCTCGTCGCAACGGGCCACCGGGTCATCGGTGTCGATCTCCACGACGCCACCGTGATCGCCGACCTGGGCACCCGGGCCGGACGGGCGTCGGCCATCGCCGAGGTCGCCGGGCTGGTGGGCGGGCCGTCGGGCTCGCTCGACGGCGTGGTCACGTGGGCGGGGCTGGCCGGGCTCACCGACCGCCCGGGCTCCCTGCTCGCCTCGGTCAACTACTTCGGGACCGTCGAGCTGCTCGATGGGCTCCGTCCCCTGCTGGCCCGGGGCGACCGGCCCGCGGCGGTGGCCATCAGCTCCAACGCCACCGTGATCCAGCCCAACGTCCCCGATGCCGTCACCGAGGCGTGCCTCTCGGGAGACGAGGACGAGGCCCGGACCATCGCCGACGAGGTCGGCTCGCTCAACGCCTATCCCGCCACCAAGACGGCGGTCGCCCGCTGGGTGCGGCGCCACGCCCCGGGTGCGGCCTGGGCCGGGGCCGGCATCACGCTCAACGCGGTGGCGCCGGGCGCCGTCGAGACGCCGCTGCTGCAGGAGAGCCGGCAGGACCGGACCGTCGGCGAGTTCGTCGACGCCCTCCCGATCCCCGCGGGCCGCAAGGGCACGGCTGAGGAACTGGCGGGGTTCGTCGAGTTCCTCCTCGGCCCCGACGCCCGCTGGTTCTGCGGCTCGTTCCTCTTGGTCGACGGCGGTACCGACGCCAGCCTCCGCCCCGACGACACCCCCGCCAACTGGGTCCCCTGAGCGCCGCACCCGTGCGAGCTCCGTCGGCCACCGCCCCCTGGCGGGAGCGCTCACCGTCGGGGTCCGGGCAGGGCAACCGGCCGGAGACGGGTGTTCGGACGGCCGCCGCCCCTCCCGCTGGGGCGACGGCCGCACGAGTCGGCCGGCCGCCGCCCTCCCGTCTGGAGCGGCGGCCGGCAGGACCGTGATCCGGCCGGTGAAGAGGGTGGTCCGGCCGGCCCGGCGCACCGACGTGACGGTACGGACCGCGGCCTCGGGGGTCATGAGCAGTGACTACTCATCTCCCGGTTCCTCTCCGGGGCGGCTGGCTCAGGCCTCGCCGAGTGCCTGGGCCAGCTGGTCGCGGCGGTTCACGCCGAGCTTGGCGTACGCCTTCTGGAGGTGGTTGTCGACGGTGCGGATCGACAAGAAGAGGCGGTCGGCGATCTCCTGGCTCGTGAGCCCGCTCCCGGCGAGCGACGCCACCTCCCGCTCGCGGGCGCTCAGCGGGACGGCCACATCCGCGGGGGCGAGCGAGGGCGTGCGGACTCCGGGGCAGCGCTCCATCAGCTGCTTGGACCGGTTGGCCAGCGCTGCGCCGCGCCGCTGATCGCCGCTGCGGCGCAGTTCGCTCGACGCATCCGACGCGGCCTCGGCGGCGAGGAGGATGGCGCCGAGCGCCTCGAACGCGTCCGCGGCAGCGACGAGCCCGTCGGCATCGCCGGCTTCGAGCGCGCTGACGTGGGCGGCGCGGGCGGCGACCACCGGGCTGTCGCCCGTGTCGGCGACCGACCGGATCTGCTCGGTCAGGCCGCGGGCGCCGAGGCGGGATGCGTCGTGCCACAGC
>Ga0182747_1001350_pt1 | contig 19188 bp, 20 predicted proteins | sample eDN3rd30CBELigBY_FD_128526 | JGI IMG/M metagenome (GOLD analysis project Ga0182747, IMG submission 128526) | Enriched backyard soil microbial communities from Emeryville, California, USA - eDNA 3rd pass 30_C BE-Lig BY (version 2) (version 2) | ecosystem: Environmental > Terrestrial > Soil >...
GCCAGAAAGAAATTTTTCCCCGACGTGTTGGTTTTCCCAGCGCGCTGGGCGAGGGCTACGACCTGTACGACACGCAAGACAAGGTCCGCCTGAGCGTGAATTATTCGACGCGCGCCGAGGCTGAGTTCGACTGTGCATGCCGCAATGGTTGCCAAGGGACGAATGAGTCGAGCGTTGCCGGGAATGGCTGAGGTGTTTTGCCCGGTAGAAAATCAGTTTTAACCTCTTTCTTGTAGGACATTTCCCAAACATACTTCGGCCGCCTTTTTTTCGTTGTGGCCGCTTGCGCTGCGCTCTAGTCTCGGCGGGTCGTTGCATTTTGACGACACGGCTTTGACAGGCCGTAACGAGCACATTGCATGGCTTTGCCGTTTATGGCGGCTGTGCATGGGGCACGCTTGCGTGCGCCGGTTTCTGTGTTCGCCGGTCTGTCAACCTATGCACAGCTGCCACCCTTCTGTTTGACAGCAGGTAGGTGGTGGTCCCACCAAGAGCACAGTCAATATGTTGAAAATTGTCCCCGATCCGCCGCACAACCCCATTCCCTCGAAGACACCCTCATCCAGGCCACGGACTACGCCCTGTGCGCGCAGACCGTGATTCATCAGGCACTGCTGCTGCAGCCCAAATCACCGGCTTCGATTCTGATGATGGCGTCGATGCATGAAATGGAGGCGCTGCGGGTGATGCTTGAGTCGATGTTGATTCAGGTGCAGATGCCGGCTGAGCCTAGGACTTTGCACTAGGGCTCAAGTGATGTGTTGTCTGGGCTGGCCCTATCGCCGGCAAGCCGGCTCCCACAGAGATCTCCACAGATTTCTGGTCTTGTGTAGTACCTGTGGGAGCTGGCTTGCCAGCGATAGGGCCAGACCAGGCAGCAAAAATTTCAGGGAGATTGAGCAATGGACGAGAAGCCCATGATGATCTGGGCAGCGCACTACCTGAGTGCCTTGGTGACTGGACTGGCCACATCGCCGGCAAGCCGACTCCTACACCGACCTGTGGAGATCTTGAGGATTGTGCAGTACCTGTGGGAGCTGGCTAGCCAGCGATGAGGCCGGCCCAGCAGCCCGCCATGTTTCGAACTGAACTGCGCCACCCCAGCCTGAGTCGCATCCTTTGAACCCCGCAAAAAAGGATGTTGGCAATGAAAACCATGACTCGACTGTTCACCGGCCTGGCACTGGCAGGTGCATTGGGCGCCTCGATGGCCTGGGCCGATCAGCCCGGCGCCGATTGGACAGTGACCAAGGATCAGGCCGAAGCTGCCCTGAAGGGCGCTGGCTATACCCAGATCACCAAGATCGAAGCCGACGACGGCCATTGGGAAGGGGAGGGCATGAAGGCGGACGGCAAGCGCTACGAATTCCAGGTCGACCCGCACAAGGGCACGATCATCAAGGATGAACTCGATCGCTGAAGGCACGCTTGTCCTGCCAGAGCCCGCGCCTGTGCGCGGGCTTTATCATGACCAGGCGGGCGTCAGCCGGCTATTCAAGCACTGTCGGATCGCGCCGGATCTCCGCCCGCGCCATGGCTTCCCAGAGGAACGGGAACCCGTTGGCATCGGTACGTTCCCCGGTTGCAAGCGCGACGCTGGCGGGTAGCGGTGCGCCGCCTCCGAGCACCTCGACACGCCAGGCCAGGCGACTACGCCACTCCAGCGTGATGGCGCAAGTGCGCCTGGCGAATGCCGTTGGCCACTACCAGCACGCCATGATTGGCAAGCAATGCCCATTTCCGTGTACCCAGGGCCTCCACGGCGGCGCGGCCCAGTTCAATGTCTTCGACCGTGCGTGAACCAGGCCCGCAACATTACAAAACACAAGTTGACACCCAGCACTTAAAGAACAGAACATCGCGCCGTCGTTATGCGAAGGATTCCCATTATCAATACGTTTAGTGTTGGGATTGCTCGCGTATTCCATCCAGTCAGGAGTCCATGGATGTCCGCTTGTTTTGTTTCCCCCGCTTTCAGCATTCGCCAAGCCGCGCTGGCGGTGAGCCTTTCCAGCTCGATGCTGGCCTGTGCCAATGCCTGGGCAGCGCCTGTGAGCTACAACATTTCCGCAGGGCCTCTGGCGACCGCCATCAATCAATTCGCCACAGTCAGCGGGGTGATTGTCAGCTTCAGCAGCGAAGAAACCGCCGGCCTGCGCAGCGAAGGACTGCAGGGCAGTTACGAGCCGGAACAGGGCCTCGCGCATCTGCTGCAAGGCACTGGTCTGCAGCTGCAGCAGGTGGCAGACAAGCGCTACATGCTGGCTCGCCCCCTCCAGGAGGGCGGCGCAATGGAACTGGGGGCAACGACCGTATCGAGCGTGCAACTGGGCGCCACCACAGAAGGCACCGGCAGCTACACCACAGGTTCGGCCAACACCGCGACGGGGCTACGGCTCTCTGCACGCGAGACGCCTCAATCGGTCAGCGTGGTCACCCGTCAGCAGATCGAAGATCAGAACCTCAATGACGTTGCCGAGGTGCTTGAACAGACCCCAGGCGTGGTCGTCGACAGCATGGGGCCAGCGGGCAGCGACGCCAACCATATCTACGTGCGCGGCTTCGAGGTTGGCAGCATCCAGGTCGACGGCGTCAACCGCCCCAATACCTATGGTTTCCGTGATGACCTTGCCGACATGGTGAGCTACGACCGGGTCGAGGTCGTGCGTGGGGCCACGGGGCTGATGTCGGGCACCGGCGACCCGGGCGCGACCGTCAACCTGATTCGCAAGAAGCCCACCCTCGAAACCCAACGCAAGCTGACCCTCAAGGCGGGCTCGTGGGACGACTACCGCACCGAGCTGGACGTGTCCGGCAAGTTGTCGGAAAGCGGCAATGTGCGTGGCCGCTTCGTCGCGTCGAACACCAACAGCCAGAGCTATGTTGACCGCCAGTCCCTGGATAAGCAGGTGGCATACGGGGTGCTGGAGTGGGACGTTACTGACAGCACGATGCTGACAGTGGGGGCGGAATATCAGGAGATGGACAACGACGGGGCGGGCAACCACGGCTTCACGATGTACAACTCCGATGGCAGTCACTTCAATCCCTCCCGCTCGTTCAACTCGGCCGCGGACTGGAGCTACCACAAGCGTCGCACGAAAACGGTGTTCACCACCCTTGAGCACCAGCTGGACAACGGCTGGCAGCTGAAACTGAATGCCGAACACAACCGCCGCAGCTATGACGACGCCTTTGCCACCGCAGCCAGTGGCACCGTCAACCCCGATGGCAGTGGCGTCTCCACCTGGACTGGCCGTTGGGCCGGTGAGCCCCGGCAGACCTCGTTCGACCTGTCGGCGACCGGCCCATTCGAATGGTTCACCCGCGAGCACCAACTCTACCTGGGGGCCAGTCACTACAAGGCTTACTACCGGAACGACGGTTACCCACTGTGGACCATCCAGTCCATCGACAACATCTTCACCTGGGACGGCTCGCTGCCCATTCCGGACGCCATCCACACCAAGTCATCGGAAGATGCGCTGGACGAAACCCAGGACGGCCTGGTGGCATCGGTCCGCTGGAGCCTGGCCGATGACCTGTCGTTGATTACCGGCGCGCGGTTGATCGACTGGAAACGTGACGAAGCCAATACCGATTTGTCGACCGGCCAGACCAGCCGCACCTCGCGAACTGAAAACGGGGTCGTCACGCCGTACGTGGGCCTGGTGTATGACCTCGACGAACACTGGTCGGCCTACGCCAGCTACACCACCATCTTCAAGCCGCAGAGCAACAAGGATGTCAATGGCACCTATCTTGATCCTTTGGAGGGCGTGAACTACGAGATGGGTCTGAAGAGCGAGTTCTGGGACAAGCGCCTGACGACCGCGTTCAGTGTCTTCGAGGTGCACCAGGACAACCTCGCCGTCGCCGACGGCAGCAACCTGGCCCCGGATGGCAACCAGGCCTACCGTGCCGAGTCCGGTACCAAAACCCGCGGTTTCGAGATGGAAATGGCCGGTGAGATCCTGCCCGATTGGCAGGTATCGGCGAGCTACACCTATGCCGTGAGCAAGGACTCGGATGGCGAGCGCCTGCTCACTGAAATACCGCGCGATACCTTCAAGCTGTTCACCAGCTACCGTCTGCAGAGCCTGCCGCAGTTGAAGGTGGGCGGTGGTGTGCGCTGGCAGGGAACCGAGTATTACAAGGATGCTGGACCTAACGGCGAAACGTTCACTCAGGGCGACTACAGTGTGGTCGACCTGATGGCGCAATACGCGTTCACGCCGCAAACCAGCGTCTCCTTGAACCTCGACAACGTGTTCGACGAGAAGTACTACACAGCGATTGGCGCGCGTGGATGGTATGGCGCCCCGCGTAGTGCCACGGCCACGTTGGTGTATGCGTTTTAACGCACCTACTTGACCTCTGGTGGCGTCTGACCCGGCCTCATCGCCGGCAAGCCGGCTCCCACAGGGAACGCCATAGCATTCAAGGCTTGCGGTGTACCTGTGGGAGCCGGCTTGCCGGCGATGAGGCCGGCGCTGGCAACAGAACCTTGCAAGCCTTCAAACTTGGCGCTCGTACGTGAGGTAGTCATTCGCACCCGTACCCGTGCATGCGAAGCCCGCTTTCTGATACATCAACCTGGCGGGATTGTCAGGCCGTACACTCAAGCGCAATCGAGTGAAACCCTGCCTCGCCGCGTCCAGCGCATAAGCTTCCAGTAGCGCCGTGCCAACGCCGCTGCGTCGATGCTCCTGATTCACACTGATGGTGCACAGTTCTGCATAGCCATGCTCGGGCGCCCACAACGAGTAACCGGCAAAAGCCTCGTCGATGATGGCAACGGTCAACCGCTCGAAATTCTCCACCCAACGTGTCAGGTGGCGCTCCAGGTTGGCGCGCCACGCGGCTTCATGATCGGGCTCCCAATTGCGGATGTAGTGCTCTTCGCCTCGGTAGATGGCTGGAAGATCGGTCACACAGGCTTGCCTTAGTCGGATCGCCATTCAATGAGTCCTTTATTGAAGATGGCTGCATCGTAGGGCACCGCCTGGATGACCGCAAAGCGCTGAGCCCCACGATTGGCGTGGGGTCGGCTTCAAGAGGAGAGGGCAGCCTCAACGCTCCATGACATAGGTGCCAGGTGCGGGGCAGAGGGGCGGGTACTTGCGTGAGCCGAGCTTTTTCGGCGCCGGCAGGCTGTCACCCGAGCGCTCCCCGATCCACTCGCGCCAATGCGGCCACCAGCTGCCTTGCTGGCGCTCTCCGGCGTTCTCCAGCCAGGTTTCGGGAGTCTCGGCTTCGGCTGGCGCCGCATAGTAGAAGGACTTGGGGTTGCCCGGCGGGTTCACCAGGCTCTGCAAGTGGCCGGCATTGGACAGCACGTAGGTGGTGTCCTCGCCAAACAGCCTTGCGGTGCCGTAGCAGCCCTGCCAGGGGGTGATGTGGTCGGTGGTGCCGCCAACCACATAGGCGCCCACCTTCACCTGGGTCATGTCGATCGACTCGCCGGCAATCTCCAGGGTGCCCGGGTTGCTGTAGGGGTTCTGCTGGATCAGGTCGAGGTAGTCCGCGTGCAGTTGGGCGGGGAGGCGTGTGGTGTCGTTGTTCCAGGCCAGGATGTCGAAAGCCGGTGGCTTGTTGCCCAGCAGGTAGTTGTTGACCCAGTAGTTCCAGATCAGGTCGTTGGGGCGCATCCAGGCGAACATGCGGGCCATGCCCTGGCCGCTAAGAACCCCCTTGCGCCGCGAGCTGGCCTTGGCCGCGCGCAGGGCGGACGGGGTGGTGAACAGCCCCAGGGTGGTGTCGTCCAGCGCCGAGGGCATGTCGAGCACGCACACGGCCCAGCTGGTATTGGCCACCTTGTGGCCTTCGCCACAGGCCGCCAGCCAGCCCAGGTAGGCCGCCAGGGTGATGCCGCCCGAGCAGGAGCCCCACATGTTCACATCCGGGCTGCCAGTGATCTTGCGCGCCACGTCCACCGCCTGGTCGAGGCACATCGCATAGTCGGACAAGCCCCAGTCGCGATGCTCGCGGGTGGGGTTGCGCCAGCTGATGACGAAGAGGTTCACGCCGCTGTCCTGAATCCACTTGATCAGGCTTTTTTCCGGCGCGAGGTCAATGGCGTAGTACTTGTTGATCTGTGGTGGCGACATCACCAAGGGCCGGGCAAAGACGTTTTCGGTGGTGGGCGCGAACTGCAGCAGCTCGAACATCTCGTTGCGAAACACCACTTCGCCCTTGGCGGTGGCGATGTTCTCGCCCACCTTGAACGGCGTGCTGTCGACCTGTCTGGGCAACCCTCGGTTATGCAGCATGTCCTCGCCGAACTGGCGGGCGCCCCTGGCCAGGCTCATGCCTCCGGTGTCCACCAGCTTGCGCAGCGCCGCCGGATTGGTCAGCGGGGAGTTGCTCGGGGCCACGGCATCGGCCAGGAGCGCTGCCACGAACCGGGCGCGGCTCTTTTCCAGCGGGGCAAGGTCGGTGGACTCGATGAATCGGGTCAGCTCGGTTTGGCCGGCCAGGTAGCTCTGCAACAGGGCGCGCAGGAAGACGTTGGATTGCCAGGCCGGATCGGCGAAACGCTTGTCCTTCGGGTCCGGCGCGAGGCAGGAGTTGCCACCGACGATGCCGCGCAGCGCCTTCAGGTAGCCGCCCAGATGAGCACCGGCCTTGAGCGGCGACTTGCCCACGGCCTTGAGCAGGTAGCCGGCCGAGCTGGCCAGGTCGGCGGGGCGCACGCTGACGAGTGGATTGCCCGCCAGGGTCTGGTTGGCAGCGGTGCCGATCAGTGCTTGGTGCTCAGTGTTGTCCGGGAGATCGGCCTTCTTGCGCACGCGACGCTTTCGGGCGGTTGCAGGGGGGCGCTGGGTGGGGATTGCAGTCTCGCTCGTTCGGGTGGATCTGCTCATGGTGGCTCTCGTGCTTCCGGGCTTTTGTTTTGTTGTGCGCCGACTCTACGGCAGCAGTGGCTGCGGCCACTTCTCATCCCACGACAGCGGTTTTTCACTTCATGACGAGGGCAAAACTGGGGCGACGAGCTGGAGGCACCCAAAGCGGTATTTGTTGGCAGCGCTGGCCTCATCGCCGGCAAGCCGGCTCCCACAGAAACAGTGCCAGGCCTGAGTTCATGTCTGTTGGCCGGCTTTACATTCGACGCCATTTTCTTTCTATTTCATGCCAACCGTAGGCCGGGTATGTCGAGCTTTGCGGGGACTCCACGCATTTGCTCGCGGGTGAATGTTCCGATTAAGCTGGCTTGATGCTTCTATGAGGATGGATTCGATGTTGCATATACCGCTAGGACTGGGACTATTACTTGCCGTCGCGTTGGTCGAGGCGGCGCCGTTGCAGGTGCCTACCCCGGCCCAGCTCAGGAGCCAGCTCGACAGCCTCAAGCCTGGTCAGTTTCTCTGGTACCCGCAGGTCTCGCCGGTGGGACCGGTGACCGTGGTGATCAGCCTCACCGAGCAACGTGCCTACGTCTATCGTAATGGCATCGCCATCGGCGTCAGTACCGTGAGCAGCGGCAAGCCAGGCCGGGAAACTCCCACGGGGGTATTCAGCATCCTGCAGAAGAAAGTCGAGCATAAGTCCAGTCTCTACAACAGCGCACCCATGCCCTATATGGAGCGGCTGACGTGGGATGGCATAGCCCTGCACGCTGGCCATCTGCCGGGATACCCCGCTTCGCATGGTTGCGTGCGCCTGCCGATGGGATTTGCCAAGAAGCTGTATGAAGTCACCGGCTTCAGTTCGACCACCGTCATCGTTTCCGATACCCACAGTGCACCGGTGGAGGTCTACCACCCCGGCGTGCTGGCACCGACGGTGAGCGAAGGCAAACCCCAGGGCCCGCTGGTATTGAGCAACCAACAGTTCTGGGACGATCCGGACCCGACCTCGGGACCGCTGTCGATCCTGATCAGTCGTGCCGACCTGCGCGCCTATGTGTTTCGCGGTGGCCAGTTGATCGGCTCGGCGCCAGCACTGTCGCCTGAAAGCCGTCAGCATCGCAGTGGCATGGCGGTGTATTCCCTGCTGCAAAAGCCGTCCGCCTTGGCAACTGATGCTGCGCTACCCTTACGCTGGTCGGTGGTGGGGCTGAGCAACCCGGAGTATGGGGATACGCCCTATGAACAACTGGGGCAACTGAACTTGAACCCGGAATTCCGCCGTCATTTGCGTGCGGCGATGGACGTCGGCACGATGCTGGTGATCACCGATTGGGCGTCCACCCGGGATACGCGCAGCGATGGAAAATTCACGGTGATCAGCACCGAAGACGGTGAAGATCTTAAACCGTTGGTCAAGAAATGATCGGAAATCCTCCAGGAATCAAGCACAGTAGCGGGTTTTGGGCACAGGTTTTTTAACAGGTAATCCATGTCGATGTTCGAACCCTTGCGGGGAGCCATCCGGCTCTCAGTGGCCAGTGTTGGCCTGTTTTTCCTCAGCGCCTGGCATACCGCCCAGGCGCAACCCCTGCCTAGCGCCGCCGAACTGCAGCAGTTGGCGCCGAGCGCCAGCCTTTCGACCCTGGCCCTGGCACTCACCGCCTACGCGTGCGCCAGTCATAGCGACGCGGACAAGTTGCTGACGGTGATCGATTACTCCAAGGCCTCGCGTGACAAGCGTCTGTGGGTGTTCGACCTGCAAGCCCGCAAACTGCTGTTCGAGGAGTGGGTTGCCCATGGCAAGAACAGCGGCGCCGATGTGCCGACCACGTTCTCCAACGCGCCGAACAGCTACCAATCCTCCATTGGCCTGTATGAGACGGGCCAGACCTATAGCGGCAAGCACGGCCGCTCGCTGCGCCTGCAGGGGCTGGAGCCGGGGTTCAACGACAACAGCATGTCGCGGGCGATTGTCATGCATGCCGCCGCCTATGCCGATCCCAAGGTCGTTCCGGGTCTCGGTCGCTTGGGCCGCAGTCAGGGATGTCCTGCCGTACGGCCGGCAATTGCCGGCAAGTTGATCGATACGCTGCGACGCGGAAGCTATGTGTTCGCCTATTACCCGCAGCAAGACTGGCTGAAGCAATCGCGCTTCCTGAATGCACAGAGCTGTCCGTTGGCTAATCAGGCGATTGCCAGCAAGTAGGGAAAGCGGCTGGTCGTGTTGCCTGCGCCGGCCTCATCGCCGGCTTGCCGGCGATGAGGCCGGCGCAGGCGAAAAACTGTCGCCTTTGTATAGCCTGTTCGGGCCCTATTGCTGGCAAGCCAGCTCCCACAGAAAAGCGCGTCAGCCTTTGGAAATGGGGGGTGTGTACCAGGGGGCTGCACAATCGACGTGAACGTGTTTTTGCTTCTGCGGCAGAAACGGGGTATCGAGCGTGCCCAGCGCTATCGAAATCCAGTCGGCAAACTCGTCTTGAGACCGTGACCAGAACAAGGTCGAACCGCATTCCCCACAGAACTCGCGCAATACCGTCGGTGAAGAAGCATAAGTTTTGATCCTGCTGGCGCCGCGAAGTATTCGAAGTGCGCTACGCGGGACGCTGCCATACGAAGCAAATGCTGCCCCGTGACCTTTGCGACACTGGCTGCAGTGACAATGACTCACCGCTTCTGGCGGGACGAGTAGCGCGTAAGTGACCGCTGCGCACAAGCAGCTTCCTTGGTATGCCTCTGCCATACGCACCTCCATGTAGATGATAAAAAGCGCCAGCCTAACCGCCCCAGCTGGATCGGTCGACCGACTGCTCCTGGCCGTTGGTCACCTGCAAGCGCGCTTCTTGCCCAGAGGTTCAAACTGCGAGGTGCGACTCTAAACGGAGGCGTACAACAATGAGCACTACCTTAGTGAGTGCGATGACCGCAGCGCTGCTGAGCGCAGCCTGCCTGACAGCACTTGCAGATTCAAACGACGCTAGCGACAGCACCTCTGGATTTGTCCAGACGGTCGTTAGAAATGGATCACACTCGATGCATCCCAACGCGCCTTTGCCCGTCGCGCAATATGCTGACGAAGACGCATCTGGATATATTCGGGCAGTCGGGAGAAATGGTTCACACTCGATGCACCCCAACGCACCTGTACTCACCGAGCAATTCGCTGACGATGACACAGAGGGGCTGGCACCCACTGAAGAGCAATAGCCCCACGCCAGCAGGGAGCAATTGAGTCCACCGCATGAGTGTTCGAAGCCCGCAGCCGTCAACGGCCGTTGCTGGAAGTGACAGTCATCCAGCACGGCACCCAACATCTGGCCTTCGCGGGCTTTGAACACGCGCCATTCAACTTCATGCTTGCCAAAAGTCGTGCGACAGCAGGGTAGCGTCGGACCCGGCAGATAGTCCCTAACGAACGGCTATTGAAGTTATGCCAAATTGATTTGTCCCGCAGCCAATTCAGTTCAATACCTAACCCAAGTCAATAGCGCAGCCCGCAGAGACCACTACAATTGCTCCTGCTCCATGGAACACCCCCGGCACTGGCTCGTGAATCTTTCGTGGAAGTGAGGTCAGTCGCCCGGACCAACGGTGGCAGCCATCGACAGCAGTGGAATAGGTGCTTGCCACACAATCCGCGAAGTCCAGAGGAACGGGAGTACTATTATGAGTGGCTATAACGCGGTATTGGCGAGAAACACAGGAAATGCTCCAAAAGGCATAGGCCCGTACTCTCAAACTGTAGCGTTCTCTCACTATAATAATCTTTCAGCTCAGCTACCGATCGACCCCGCATCGGGTGCGGTGGTAGCGGGTGGCGTAAAGGCGCAGGCTGAACAGTGCTTCAAAAACATCAAGGCCGTTGTAGAAAGCATCGACCACACGATGGAAGATGTCGTAAGGATTACGATTTTCCTCAAGAATATCGCTGACCTGGATACGGTTAACAGCGTGTATTCGACCTTCTTCCCTGGGTATGTTCCGGTGCTGACGACCGTCGCCGTTGCTGCTTTGCCCATGGACGCTTTAGTGCAAGTGGAAGCGTTGATTTCAAACGGCGTAGGGACTATTCCACAAGCGCCACAGGCAGGCGACCTGATCAAAACGGTAAAAAACACGGAGAACGCACCCGTCAACGCACTGTCTGCGCAAACCGTGGCATTTTCGCATTACAATAACCTGTCGGCTCAGCTGCCGATCGACCCCAAAACAGGCAAGTTGGTAGCGGGTGGTGTTAAAGAGCAAACAACACAGTGTTTGAAAAATATCAAGGCGATCCTGGAACATATTGATGTTCCTTTTGATGACATTGTAAAGATTACTGTCTTCGTCAAGAATCTCTCGGACATCGAGCGTGTTAACGAAGTCTATACCACCTTTTTCCCGGATTCGGCCATTGCCCGGGCGGTAGCCTATTTCCCCGCGCGCACTGTAGTGTCGGCCGCCGCCTTACCCCTGGATGCTTTAGTGCAAATAGAAGCTGTGGTATCCCACGGCGATGGCACGCCACCGCAAGTGGTTGAAGACAGGCACGGGATTGTCATCAAGGCAAATAATACGGCGAACGCTCCCAAGCATCCGCTGTCTACCCAAACGGTAGCGTTTTCTCATTACAACCACCTCTCTGCACAATTACCGTTGGACCCGAACACCGGAAAGGTGGTGGGCAGCGGGGTAAAGGAGCAGACTGAACAATGCTTGAAAAACATCAAGGCCATTGTTGAAAGTATCGACCACACCCTGAGCGATGTGGTTAAGGCCAATATCTTCCTTAAGAACATCGAAGATATTGCTGCACTGGATGAGGTGTACACGGCATTTTTCCCAGGCGGCGTTCCTGCACGCCGGATAGTGGGCGTGTCCGCGCTTCCTGAAAACGCACTGGTGCAAATCGACGTGGTGCTGGCAAACGCTGAAGGCACACCGCCCAAAAAATAGCAGGCAGTCAGTGACGAGAAAGGGAAGTTGGGGCTAGCCCCAGCTTCCTTTTTGCAGTTGTGGCCATCGACTTACATCGAACGCTTATCTACCCAACGCCGATATTGGCGGGTGCGAAATGCCAGGGCGAGCTGCTGCAGGATCAGCGCACGCAACGGCGATACGCTCGGGTTTGGCGTTTTGGCCCGACTCAGTTTGTGCAGTTGAAACTTCACCACCGCCATGTTCGCCAAGGCCGCGATGGCCTTGTTCTTCCAAGTGATCGGCGGCAGATGCGGGGCGTTGTCTTTGCCCTGCAGCCAGTCACGAGGAAGGTGAGGATCGATGGCCAACGCCGTTGCGATGCCCACCATGTCCACACCGCTCTGCACCACGCTTTCGGCTACCGGACGTCGACGTATGCCACCGGTGACCATCACGGGCATTTTGGCGACGGTCTGGATGTCACGGGCAAACTCCACGAAATAAGCCTCGCGGGCCAAGGTCCGACCATCGCGCGCCTCGCCCTGCATGGCGGGCACTTCATAGCTGCCGCCGGACAACTCAACCATGTCCACGCCCAGGTCATTGAGTCGCTCAACCACCTTTTTTGCGTCATCGGCCGTGAACCCTCCGCGCTGGAAATCGGCAGAGTTGAGTTTGACTGCCACTGAAAAATCAGCCGAAACCACGGCCTTTACCGCCTTGACGATTTCAACCAAGAGGCGCGCTCGGTTCTCCAAGGAACCTCCCCATCTGTCCGTTCTTTGATTGGTCAGCGGCGAAAGGAACTGGCTCAACAAGTAGCCATGGGCGGCGTGGATTTCTACCCCGTTGAAACCGGCGCGTTCGCCCAGTCGAGCGGTGTTTGCAAAGCGCTGGATAACCTCTTCAATCACGTTTGGCGTCATGGCGTGAGGCGTGGCGAAACGTTTGGACAGGCTACCCAAGTCCAGCGACACCGCCGACGGGGCCCAGGTTTTCTGCCCAAGGTTGGCCTGCATCTGACGTCCCGGATGATTGATCTGCAACCAGAACTGCGCGCCGCCGGATCGGCCGATACGCGCCCAGCGCTTGAACTTGTCCAGTTGCTTGTCATCCTGCAACACCACGCCACCCGGTCCGGTCATGGCGCGGCCGTCGACCATCACGTTGCCGCTGATGATCAGGCCGGCCCCCCCGTCGGCCCACGCCTGATAGAGACGCATCAATGCTTCGGAGGGCGCCTGGTCGGCGTCAGCCATGTTTTCTTCCATGGCGGCTTTGGCAATTCGGTTCTTGATGGTGGAACCGCTGGGGAGAATCAGGGAGTCGAACACATTCATGGCGCAGCCCTCAATTGGAGAGGAGGCCACCTTAAGATTGAAGTCAACTTTAAGGTCAAGCGCTTTTCAGGTCCCGGGCGCCCGACGGGCGTTCTTTCCCGTGGAGCTCGTTGCTGCACGTTTGCCTGAAGCAGGAGCAACCCCTTCATCGCACAGGCGATTGAGCAGCAATTGCGCATTGTCCTCGCACGCCATGCCCTCGGGCTTGTTTTCGATGCCCTGGATGACGAGCAGAAGTTGCGCTTTGTTCTCGGCCAGCCGTTGCTGCAGAACGCCGATTTCCTCAACTTTTTGCTTGAGACCACTGAGCAACTCATCGTGCTGCCAGCCACCGGTATTCATCGGCATCAATTGCCTGATCTGTTCCAATGAAAACCCTGCCGCCTGCGCGCCAGTGATGATCTTCAGAACCCACTCGGTATCAGGCGCGTAGTCCCTGTAGCCATTTGCTTTGCGCTCGACGGATTGGATCAGGCCGCTTGCCTCGTAGAAACGGATGCGTGACGGCGCCAACCCGCTGATCTTCGCCAGTTGGCCTATTCTCATAATTCACCCTGAAAAAACCGTGGACCTTGAAGTTGACTTTAAACCTGAAGTCACCGGGGAGCCAAGCCGCTCAGGTGCAACGGGTTGCTCAGCCGTGAAACGAGATGCAGGTGTCGAAGTTCATCCTGGCGAGGAGGGAAGACGATGAGCGCATTGCGATGGAGCAGTTTGGTCTGGTTGGCATGGATGGCCCTGGTGACGGCATCGGGTATGGCGCGCGCCGAAGGCGTTGCCATGATCACCGGCGAGCAATGGATGCAGTCGACGGAGCAGCTCAAGAAGGTCTATCTCATCGGCATCGCCAATGCCTACGAGGTAGAGGCGGCCTACTATGGCGCGAAGCCACCGTCCGATGAGCAGAGCCTGATTCCACGATTCGGCAGGGGCTTGAAGGGTCAAACGCTCGATACTGTCCGTGAAAAGCTCAACCAGTGGTACGCCGCCCATCCCGACCAAGTGAAACGGCCCGTCATCGAGACCATCTGGTTCGAGATGGTACAGCCCGGACTGAAACAGAATAAGTAGCGGAGGTAGACATGAAGAGTTTGAGATTTTATGCCGTAGCCCTCGCCGCAGCGAGTGTGATCGGTTGCACCTCGATGAGCGCTGAGCAGCAGGGGACGGTGAGCGGTGCGGCCATCGGTGCTGCGGCTGGCGCTGGTATTGCCGCTATCGCCGGTGGCAGTGGATGGACGGGCGCAGCGGTCGGCGCCGTCGCCGGCGGGGTTGTCGGCAACATCAGGGGCAGGCAGCAGAAGTAAACGGGCCAACCCGCGTTTGCTCCAGTTGTGCTTCGAGCCAATGCAGCACTGCCTTGCATGCCGGGTACCCGGCGGTGTACCCACCCCAGGAGGTGCTCGATCCGCAGTTTCCGATCAAGACCCTATCGCCGGCCGGCATGCGCTAGAGCACGCGGTTGTGGACGCAAGTGACCAGCGGCAGGTGACAGGTTCTGTTGCCGGTGCCGGCCTCATCGCCGGCAAGCCGGCTCCCACAGAAGTATCAGTATCACCAAGCCCCCTGTGGGAGCCGCGCTTGCCGGCGATGGGCCGCGAAGCGGCCCCAACATCCAGATGTCTACCTTGTTCTTCGGCTGTTCTTCGCCGTTCGAGCGTCCACGTTCAGTACTTGATATCCCGAGCTTTTTGACGTCCTTCGTGCTTCGTTTGCCGCTTCTCCTGCCGACAGCGGGGATTGCTTTGGATATCGGCCGCTCGACAATCTTGTTTCGTCTCACGGGCATCCTGGCGCGTTTCCTGCCTGACATCGCGCGCGGCACGACGTTTTTCGGCTCTTTCGGTGGCCGCCCAAGATGCCCCGTTCGCCACCAGAAGAAAAATCATGGCTATCCAACCAGACGTCCTGTGCGTCTTCATTATCTGATCTCCAGGAGCCCGAATGCCGGATGTTAAGTACAGCTGATTTCCAAACGTCCCGCAGGCTAAGGGACTGCCATTTATCCAAGCAATGTCCATAGGCAATGCACAGGGTTGGCTTTGCACCCTGGCGAAAGTGCATGGGGTATCTTGTAGCGCTCTCGATCTCAATACGCCAAGGACGCCAATGCTCAGTTCACTCATCGTCAATGGTCAATCACAACCGCCTGGCCGATCAGAACTGACGGCCCTCTGGTGGAGTTTTACAAAAACAGTTCTGGCAGCGACAGCCCTGACGTTGGTGCGTGATGGCCGGGTCGGACTGGACGCCCCGATTCCTGATCAGCCTTTCACGTTGCGCCAGCTACTGCGGCATGAGGCAGGCCTCGCCGATTATGGCGAACTCGCGGCGTATCACGCCGCGGTCGCCAACGGTGAGTCTGCCTGGTCGGCAAGTGAGACGATGCAGCGACTCGATGGTACTCGGCTTCGCTATAACCCAGGCACCGCGTGGCGTTATTCGAATGTGGGCTACATGCTCGTCGGCAGGCTCATCGAACGGCTGACGGACCTGCCGCTCGATGATGCCGTGAGTCAACGGGTCCTCAACCCGCTGGGCCTGTCGAACGTGCGCTTCGCTAGAACGCGTGCTGACTTGCAGGCGACCCATCTCGGAAGCCACTCAAACTACGACCCCGGCTGGGTCTACCATGGTTTGCTGATCGGCCCGGTCTCACAAGCAGCGCTACTGTTGGATCGACTCTTTTCCGGAGAACTTCTCCCCACGGCCTTGCTTCTGGAAATGCAGGCGGCCCGGGCACTGGGCGGCCCGATTCCTGGACGCCCATGGCTCACGCCGGGCTATGGCCTGGGTGTGATGCAGGGGGCGGTAGACGGTGGATTCACCTTGTGCGGGCACACAGGCTGCGGGCCGGACAGTGTCATTGCCGTCTACCGAATCTGCGGTGCAAAGGCATCGGTGTGTTGTGCTGCCTTTGAGGTGGGCGCAAGTGAAGGTGCCGTTGAAGCGTACGTTGTCGAACAACTGGTGCAAGCCCTTCGGTAAGTGCGCAAGCTTGTGGGAGCCGGCTTGCCGGCGATGAGGCCTGGACAGGCACAACCCTGTCGCCTTGTGCCGCCTGTTCTGGCCCTATCGCCGGCAAGCCGGCTCCCACAGGTACACCACTGGCCTTGAGGTCAGTGGTGTACCTGTGGAAAGCAACTGTCATGCTCAATTTCTAAAAGCTGACGCGATTCCGGTGGGAGCCGGCTTGCCGGCGATGAGGCCGGGGCAGGCACAACCCTGTCGTCCTGTACCGCCTGTTCTGGCCCTATCCACAGGTACACCACAAAGTGGACTGCACCCGCATCCGCCGTTCACGCCGGCGCATGGCCAATGAACATGGCCTAGAGTTAGCGGCACGGTAGATGGCGCAATGAAACCATTGCATGACGCCACAACTTTCTTCATCGGCAGATGTCCTTTTTTGAAGTCGACACCATTATTCAGGAGCGAACCGCAATGGCAGCACTGCAGAACAGCACGTTGGAAGCGATCGTCGGGAGTCAGGCGCAACTGCAGGGGGAGTGGCTGGCGGCGCTGGAAGCCAACGGAGCGACGCGAAATATCCGCGAACAGGACCTGCGTCAGGAAACCCGTGACTTTCTTCAACTGCTGCTCGACGGTCTGCGCAAAGAATGCGGCACCCAGATCGGCGTCGAAGGCTGGGAGGAGGTCCGCCGCTTCCTCGATAAGCTGTCAACCACCCGCGCCCAGATCGGCCAGGAATCCCACCAGACCGCCTACTTCATCTTTGCCCTCAAGGGCCCGCTGTTCACCCTCCTGCAAACCCATTACCGCGAGCAACCCGCGCTGCTGGCCGAGCAGCTATGGGAAATATCGCAGTTGCTCGATGCCTTCGGCCTGCACATCATCCGCACCTACCAGAAAACCCGCGAGGCGGTGATCAAGCGGCAGCAGGAAGAACTGCTGGAGCTTTCCACCCCCGTGGTCAAGCTGTGGGAAGGGGTACTGGCCTTGCCGCTGATCGGCACGCTCGATTCTCAACGCAGCCAGACAGTGATGGAGTCGCTGCTGCAACGCATCGTCGACACAGGTTCGGAAATCGCCATCATCGATATCACCGGCGTGCCCACGGTCGATACCCTGGTGGCCCAGCACCTGCTCAAGACCGTGACGGCCATCCGTCTGATGGGGGCCGATTGCATCATCAGCGGCGTGCGCCCACAGATCGCCCAGACCATCGTGCACCTGGGCCTGGACCTGGGGACCCTGACGACCAAATCCAACCTCGCCGATGCCTTGAAACTGGCGCTCGCGCGCCTGGGCACGGCCACTGGCGAGCGGGTGTGAGACGATGGAGCGCATTCCCATTCTGCAAATGGGTGAGTTTCTGCTGGTAACCATCCAGGTCGACATGCATGACCAGCTGGCGCTGCGGCTGCAGGACGACCTCACCGAGCGCATCGACCAGACTTCGGCCCGGGGCGTGCTGATCGATATTTCCGCACTGGACATGGTCGATTCGTTCATCGGCCGCATGATCGCGAGCATTTCCGGCCTGTCGCGGATCATGGATGCCCAAACCGTACTGGTCGGCATGCAGCCGGCGGTGGCGATTACCCTGGTGGAGCTCGGCCTGACCCTGCCCGGGGTGAATACCGCGCTCAATGTCGACCGCGGCATGAACCTGCTGCGCCAGCGAGTAGGCCGCTCATGACCATTCGCCAAAGCGGCAGTCAACCGGTGCGCATCGAACAGGACGTGGTACTGGCCCGGCAACTGGCACGCAAGATCGCCAGCGAATGCGGCATGCGCCTGGTCGACCTGACCAAGCTGGTCACGGCCGTCAGCGAGCTCGCCCGCAACACGGTGGTGTACGGCGGCGGTGGCGACATGGACTGGGCGGTCATCGAAGAAACCGGGCGGGTAGGGCTGCGCCTGGTCTTTCGCGACGAAGGGCCGGGCATCGCGGATACCCGGCTGGCGCTGACCGATGGCTGGACTTCGGGTTCAGGCTTGGGCCTGGGGCTGACAGGCGCTCGTCGGCTGGTCGATGAATTCGAACTGGACACCGCTCCCGGGCAAGGCACCCGGGTAACGATCACCCGATGGACATGAACCTGGCCGCGAGCCTGACCCAGGTCCTTCGCCTCGATGACGCCAGCCAGGTCGGGTACGCCCGGCGGGTCGTGCAGAAACTTGCCGAACAGCTCGGCTTTTCAGCGACTGACGCCGGGCGTGCGGCGATCGTCGCTACCGAACTGTCCAGCAATGTGCTCAAGCACGCCGAGCACGGAGAGCTGCACCTGCGGGCGCTCAGCCAGGGCACCCATCACGGCATCGAGCTGATCGCGGTGGACCGTGCCCAAGGTTTCGACCTGCCCAGTTGCCTGGCCGACGGCTATTCCACCGGTGGCACCCAAGGCATCGGCCTGGGGGCGGTCAGCCGCCTGGCCCAGGTGTTCGATGTGCATGCCGACGCAGGCGGGGCGGTGGTACTGGCGCGGCTCTACAGGCAAGAAGACACGGCCAGGGACCTGCGCATCGGCGTCAGCCAGCATTCACTGCATGACGCAGAGGCGTGTGGCGACACCTGGCACGTGACGCTTGGGGAACAACGCCTGAGCGCCCTGGTGATCGATGGCCTGGGCCATGGCGAGGAGGCCGAGCGTGCCGCCAAGGCCGGCGCCGAAGCGTTTGCCCAGAGCCCTTTCAACGCCCCCGAGTACCTGCTGGGCGATCTGCACCACGCCATGGCCGCCACCCGTGGCGGGGCCGTTGCCATTGCCCAGTACGACAGGGCGGGCGACAAACTGACGTTCATCGGCATCGGCAACATCGGCGCGACACTGATCGGTGGCGACCGAACGCGCGGCCTGGCCTCGCACCCGGGCATCGTCGGCGGGCAATACCGCAAGGGACAGGTGTTCGACTACGCTCAAGTGAAGGGAAATCTGTTGATCATGTTCAGCGACGGCCTGCAGTCCCGTTGGAGCCTCAATACCTATCCCGGCCTTGCTCACCGCCACCCAGCCGTGATCGCCGCCGTATTGCATCGCGACTTCTGCCGAGGACGGGACGACGTGACGGTGCTGGTCATCGACCTGGAGACCGTACATGGCTGAACCCGACATCAGCGCCGAGCAGGCCGC
>Ga0182747_1001353_pt1 | contig 19153 bp, 15 predicted proteins | sample eDN3rd30CBELigBY_FD_128526 | JGI IMG/M metagenome (GOLD analysis project Ga0182747, IMG submission 128526) | Enriched backyard soil microbial communities from Emeryville, California, USA - eDNA 3rd pass 30_C BE-Lig BY (version 2) (version 2) | ecosystem: Environmental > Terrestrial > Soil >...
CGCGCCGACGCCCTCGCGACCCAGTCCGCCGCCCACGGCGACGAGCCAGCCCAGGGCCTCACCGATGGGGATCGACAGCGCCGCGGCCCGCGAGCCGCCCGGCAGGACCACCGCCGGGTGGACGCTCCAGCCGACCGCCGGGCCGCCGATGGCCTCCAGCCGGTCCGACAGCTCCTCGGCCGTCGCCGGCTCGGTGCCGGGACCAGCCGCCCACACGACGATCTGCCCCGACGCCCACGATGCCTGCAGCCGCACCTCGCCCGCTGGGTCGGCGGCGGCGATGGCGGCCACGGGGTCGTCGGTCTTGGAGAGCAGGTCGTAGGCGGCTTCGAGCTGGGCGAGCTCCGCTTCGAAGTCGGCGACGACCTGGTTGCGCTCGGGCCCGGTCAGCTGGCGCACCGCGTCCAGGCGGTCGTCGAGATCCTCGAGGAGGTCCTCGACGAGGTCGCGCCACCGCTCGGGGTCGGCCTCGAGCAGCGTCAGTTGTTCGGGTGTCGCGCTGCCGTCTGCTGCCGCCCACGCGGCCGCTTCCAACGCTTCGGTGGTGTCAGACATCTCTGGTCCGGCGCTCCCTGCGCCGTAGCCCGCCGATCACCCGATCGTCGGACCGTCCGCTCAGGGCGTTCGTGTGGGCTGGCCTCGGACGGGACCAGCTCCACCCCCCGCCTGCGCAGGAGGGACGCCGAGCAAGAACCAGTGTACCCCTGCCGACGCGGTCCTCGTGCATCCCGTCTGCCCCCCGTCGCCACGCCCTCGGTCGCCACCCCCGTCCGCCCCCGGTCGCCACGCCCTCGGGCCCGGTCTCCTCAATCGCTCGCCACGGGACTCCAACTTGGAGGATCGTGGACGCTCACCGCCCTTATCCTCCAAGTTGGAGTCCTGTGGCGGAACTTGGAGGATCGTGGTCGGTTAGCGGCATTCATCTTCCACGTTGCTCCCCGGTCTGTTGCGCTTCGCTCTGGCGCTCGCCTCGAGCCCCCCTCTCCTTCCCGCGTCCCCTCCCGAGCCGCCCGATCAGCGCAGCGAGTCGACGGGGACGACCTCGGCGATGGGCGTGGCGATGGGGCCCTCGGGGAGCATGAAGCGCCAGAACATCAAGCCGAAGGGCCGGCCTTCGGTGGTGAGCCAGTTCGACACGCCGGGGTCGCGGTGGGCGACCACCACCCGGACGCTGCCGTCGGCGTCAGCCACCGCCTGCGCCCGGTTGAGGCTCACCGGACCTCGCAGGTAGTCGAACGTCTGGAGCTGACGGTTCCAGAGCGAGATGCTGGCGCAGCGGCACGGGGGCCAAGCGGCCGTGATCACCAGCGCGTCATCGGGTCCGAGCAGGTACGGCGCCATGCTGTACGCCGCGTCGGCCGCCGCCAGGGCATGGGCGCCGGGCGGGACCGGCGGCGGGAACTCGTGGGGGATGCGGGACACGAACGGCGGAGGCTCCCCCTCCCCCGGCTTGGCGATGCTGTCGAGCGTCCGGCTGCGGACGTAGGTGCCCATGCGACGGATCGAGCGGGCGACGGTCTCGTCGGTCGGTGCCGCAGGCTCCTGGGGGACATCGCCGTCGACCAGCTCGATGGACAGGGCGAGATCGACTGCCGGTGGCACCGCCGGCGGCACCGCCTGCTCCCAGTAGTGCCGGACCGTGAGCCGTGATGCGTCGGGCGCCAAGGCGAGCCAGCCGGCGGGCTGCTCGGCTCCGCCCACCGTGACCTCGAACGACCCATCGTCGGCGATGGCGAAGTCGGTGTCGTTGAGGACGCCGACGGTGCCTGACGGGAAGGCGCCCTCCTCCGCTCCCGCCTCCACGGTGATCGATACGTACACCGCTCCCCCGGTGCTGCCCCGGATCCGATAGATGCCCGCGGGGTGGACGACGGCGTCGTGGTAGCGGGCATCGGCGTTGTCGCCCAGGGCCTTGCGCCACGGCGTCACGATCTCCCGGAACGTCGGGTGCGCTGCGTCCTGCTCGAACTGCGTCTCCACCGCAGTGGCCAGGTGGTGGACGACGACCCGCAGCCCCTCGGCGATGTCGCCCGGGTCGGTGAGGCCCCACTCGTCGCCGGCGTAGCGGTCGCCGACCTCGCGGAGGGTGGCGAGCAGTTCAGCGAACGCATCCTGGCTGTCGGTCGCCGCGGTCTCCTCCGGGCTGGGACGGCCGTCACCCTGCCACGCGGCCTGCGGCCGTGCCGTGACAGGGGTCACGACGACGAGGTTCCGGCGGTTCGAACGTCGTTTCAGGTGGGGCGGTGCCCCTAACCTGGCCGCCGTCGCCTCCGGTGCCCCTCGCGGGCCGGCGCCAGGAGCACACCCCCCGTCCACGCCGCACCGCTGCGCGCGGCGCCACGACCCAGGAGACCCCCCTTGTTCCAGCGACTCGGACCATGGATGCACGACAAGCGCCGCTGGGTGCTCGGCTTCTGGGTCGTCGGCCTGATCGTGCTCAACGTGATCGCCGGCGGCATCGGCAACGACTACCGCGACGACTTCAACCTGCCCAACGTCGAGTCCAAGCGCGGCTTCGACGTGCTCGAGGAGCGCTTCGGCGGCGCCGGCGCGGGCATCGAGGGCTCGATCGTCTTCAAGGCGGACCAGGGCGTCGACGATCCCCAGGTCCAGGCCGCGATGGAGAAGCTGTTCGCCCAGGTCGCCAAGGCCAAGGGCGTGAGCCGGGTGATCAGCCCCTACACCGATGAGGGGGCGCAGCAGATCTCCTCCCAGGGCCCGAACGCCGGCACGATCGCGTACGCCACCGTCGAGTTCCCGAGCGACATCGAGTTCTCGCAGGCGACGAAGGTCCGGGACCTCATCGACGAGAAGGCGCCGACCATCGACGGACTGCGCATCGAGACCGGCAAACAGGTCTTCGCCGAGTTCGAGACGCCGTCGTCGGAGGCCCTCGGCTTGGCGTTCGCCATCGTGATCCTCATCGTCGCGTTCGGCTCCGTGCTCGCCATGGGCCTCCCCATCGGCGTGGCCCTCTTCGGCATCGGCATCGGCTCTGCCTTCATCGCCCTGCTGAGCAACGTCTTGTCCGTCCCCGAGTTCGCCACGATCCTCGGCAGCATGATCGGCCTCGGCGTCGGCATCGACTACGCCCTGCTGGTCGTCACCCGCTACCGCGAGCAGCTGCACTCGGGCCACGACGTGCGGGAGTCCATCAGCATCGCCATGGACACGGCCGGCCGCTCGGTCCTCTTCGCCGGTATGACCGTCGTCATCTCCCTGCTCGGGATGCTCCTCATGGGCGTGTCGTTCGTCCAAGGCCTCGCCGTCGCCGCCTCCGCGGTGGTGTTCGTGACCGTGCTGGCGTCGCTCACGCTGCTGCCCGCCCTGCTCGGCTTCGCCGGGACCCGCGTCGAGGTCACCCGCCGGCGCGGCCTCATCGCCGCCGGCCTGGCCGCCCTCGGTCTCGTCGGTGCTGGCCTGGCGGTCTCGCCGCTGCTCGTCGGCTTCCCGCTCGCGATCATCGTCTTGCTGGTCGGGCTCGTGTTCAAGCCGCTGAAGGTCGAGGTCCCCCGCCGGGCGCCGAAGCCGCTGCGCGAGACGCTCGCCTACCGGTGGAGCCGCGTCGTCCAGCACCGCCCGTGGACCGTCGCCATCACGTCGACCGTGGTCCTGCTCGTCCTGGCCGCGCCGCTGCTCGGCCTCCGCCTCGGCTTCGGCGACGAGAGCAACTACAACGAGAGCACGTCGACCCGGCAGGCCTACGACCTCATGGTCGACGGCTTCGGCGCCGGGTTCAACGGACCGCTCCTGCTCGTGGCCGAGACCGGCGAGAACGTCGACCAGGCCGGTCTCGACGCCGTCTCCAAGGCGCTTGCCGGCACCGAGGACGTGGTCTTCGCCTCCCCCGCGGTCCCGAACGACGCCGGCAACGCCGTCCAGTGGTTCGTCGTGCCCAACTCGGGCCCGCAGGACGAGGCCACCACGCAGCTGGTCAGCCGGCTGCGCAACGACGTCTTGCCCCCGCTCGAGGAGAAGGCCGGCGTCGACGTGCTGGTCACAGGCAACACCGCCATCAGCATCGACTTCTCGAACCTGCTGGCCAGCCGGCTGCCCTACTTCTTCGCGGCCGTGCTGATCCTGTCGTTCCTGCTGCTGATGGCCGTGTTCCGGTCGCTGCTCGTGCCGCTCAAGGCGGTGATCATGAACCTGCTGTCGATCGGCGCCGCCTACGGCATCATCGTCGCCCTGTTCCAGTGGGGCTGGCTCGGGGGTGTCACCGGCGTGGAACCGGCACCGATCGAGCCGTGGATGCCGATGATGCTGTTCGCCATCGTGTTCGGCCTGTCCATGGACTACGAGGTGTTCCTGCTCTCCCGCATCCGCGAGGAGTGGCACCGCACGGGCGACAGCCGCCGCTCGGTGGCCGACGGCCTGGCCGCCACGGCCAAGGTCATCACCGCCGCCGCCGCCATCATGGTGTTCGTGTTCGGCTCGTTCATCCTCGAGTCGGACCGCACCGCCAAGCTCATGGGCACCGGCCTCGCCCTGGCGATCCTCCTCGACGCCACGGTCGTCCGCATGCTCCTCGTGCCCGCCACCATGGAGCTGCTCGGGGACAAGAACTGGTGGCTGCCCACGTGGCTCGACCGGATCCTCCCCAACGTCGACGTCGAAGGGCACCTCGACGACTCCCCCTTCCAAGACGACGACCAGCTCGACCCCGGCGATCCCATCCCCACCCCCGTCTGAGACACCGCCAGACCACTCCAACGTCGTACCGCTGGCCACCGGAACGGGCGTCTCCGGTACGACGTTCGGAGAGGGGGCGTCAGCGGAGGCGGTAGCTCCAGCGGTACGAGCCGGGGCCGATGCGGTGCTCGGCCGTCGTGTCGGGGCCGACGGCGCCGGAGCCGACACCGCGGTGGCGGGCGTCGATCCAGACGTAGCACCCGTCTCGGTCACCGACGTCGGGCAGGTCCTCGAGGTGGCCGGCGTCGGCGATCTCCTCCTGGCTCCAGCGGCTGACCGTGACGTCGAGGCCGTCGCCGGATCCGCCGTCGAGCTCGTCGATCGTCAAGACCGCCGCGCCGTCGGCATCGAGGAAGCGCAGCCAGCGGACGCCGGTGCGGTTCCCGCTCGCCTGGGGGTGCACGTACGGGACGGCCCACTCGTCGACCGGGGTGATCCACCGACCGAAGCGGGTCGATGCGGACCGATCCGAGTAGCCCTCGTGAGGGCCGTCGCCGAGCCACTCCACCGACCGGACCCCCGCGCCGAGCGACAGGCGGACCCCGACCCGGGCGATGTCGTCCACGCCCTCGGGCACCACCACCTCGTGCACGACCACCTCGGCCCCGTCACGGTCGGTGACGGACGTGGCCAGCTCGGCGACCGACGCCGCATCACGGAGGCCCATCCGCTCCCAGCGGGCGGCGTGCGGGTCGAGCACCGGTGCGAACGTCTCGTTGTCGATCGGCGCCCGCCACAGCGCCAGCTCGGGTTGGAGGGCAACGAGGTCCGGGCCCGCAGCCGGGGCATCGGGGGCCGTCGATGGTCCGGGAGCCGATGCCACCGGGAACTGCTCGCGAGCGACGACGTGGCCCGCCGGTGCCCAGGTCTCCTCGTGAGCCAGGGCGAAGGCCACGGTGAGGTGGGCGCGCTCCCCGGCCTGGAGGTCGACCCGAGGAGCCGGGATCCGAACGGTGGTCGACACGCCCGGTGCCAGATCGAGCGGCTCCAGCTCGCCGGAGGCCACGGCGGTGCCGTCGACGTCGACGACCCAGCTGGGCAGCAGGTGCGACAGGTCGCGGAAGTCGTACTCGTTCGTGATCCGCACGACGCCCCTTGCGGCGTCGACCGCCGCGATGCGCACCGGAGCGATCACCGCGGCCAGCTCCAGCAGGGCCGGGTGGGGGACCCGGTTCGCATCGACGAGGCCGTTGAGGCAGAACGGCCCGTCGTTCGGCTCGTCGCCGAAGTCGCCGCCGTAGGCGAGCCGCTCGGTGCCGTCGGGCAGCTGCTGGACCAGCGCTTGGTCCACCCAGTCCCACACGAAGCCGCCCTGGAGGCCGGGGTGCGTGCGGATGGCGTCCCAGTAGTCGGCCAGCCCGCCGCACGAGTTGTTCATGGCGTGGATGTACTCGCACATGACGAGCGGCCGGTCCGGCACGGTGCGGGTGGCCCACGACACGAGGTCCGGGACCTCGGGGTACATCGGCACCACCAGGTCGGACTCCGGGGTCGGGCGGCTCATGAGCTCACCCAGCTCCAGCGCTCCGCCGTTCGTCAGGTCGGTGAAGACCGCCTCGCCGATGCTGCTCTCGTACTGGACCGGCCGCGTCCCGTCCCACTGGCGCAGCCACTCGGCGGCGGCGTGGAGGATCGGCGCGCTCCCGCTCTCGTTGCCGAGCGACCAGATGATGATCGACGGGTGGTTCTTGTCGCGCTGGGCCATGCGGGCGATGCGCTCGAGCACGGCGCTCCCCCACCTCGGGTCCTTGAGCAGGCTGCGCAGGTAGGCGTGGGTCTCGAGGTCGGCCTCGTCGACCACGTACAGGCCGAGCTCGTCGCACAGGTCGTAGAGCACGGCGTCGTTCGGGTAGTGCGACGTGCGCACGGCGTTGATCCCGTGCTGCTTCATCAACACGAGGTCGGCGCGGATGCCCTCGGGCGTCACGGTCTTGCCCTGGCGCGGGTCGTGGTCGTGGCGGTTGACGCCCTTGATGAGCACGGGCCTCCCGTTCACGAGCAGCTCGTGGCCCACGACCTCCACCTGCCGGAAGCCCACGCGCAGCGACACGGTGTCCACCTCGCTGCCGTCGCCGTCGAGCAGGGTCACCCGAAGGTCGTGGAGGTTCGGGTGCTCGGCGCTCCAGGGGGCAGCCTCGGGCACGACGATCTCCCCCACCGCCTGGCGCCCGTCGAACACGAGCCAGTTCGTGAGCGAGTCGGTGGGGTGCTCGAACCGGGCCGCGACGGTGGCCTCCTGGCCGCCGAGCTCGATGCGCGCGGTCCAGTCGCGCGGGCCGTGTCCGTCGGCGCCAAGGCGGACGACCGTGCGCAGCCGGCCCTCGCCGGTGGCCGGATCGAAGCCGGCCGTGGCGTGCACGTCGGCGATGTGGACCGGCGGTGTGGCGTAGGCGAACACGCGACGGTGGAGGCCGGCGTGGTGCCAGTGGTCCTGGTCTTCGAGGTAGGTGGCGTCGGACCAGCGCACGACCGACAGGGCCAGCTCGAAGGGCACGCCCGGCGTCACGATGCCGGTCAGATCGACCTCGGTCGGCAACCGGGAGTCCTTGCCCATGGCGACGGGTGCGCCATCGACGTGCACGTACAGGACGGTCTCGGCGCCAGCGACGTACAGCACGACCCGCTGCCCTTCCCACTCGGTCGGCAGGGTGACCGTGCGCCGGTAGACCCCGGTCGGGTTGGCGTCGGGCACATGGGGCGGCGGTCCCGGGAACGGCATCTGGATGTTCGTGTACTGCGGCCGGTCGAACCCCTGCACCGTCCAACAGCCCGGCACCTCGATCGCGGCCCAGCCGTCCGTCGGGCCGGTCAGGTCGTCGGCCGCGACCTCCTCGGGCCGATCCCGGAGGAGGAACGCCCACTCGCCGTCGAGCGACATCACCGCTGGCCGTGCGAGGTACGTCGACATCGGCTCCCGCCCGAACCCGGTGACCTCGGGCCGGGTCCACGAACGCGGCCCGAACGCGTCGAGCGCGCTCACCGGAGGATGGGCGGGGAACAGACGGCCGCGGTCACCTGCTCACCCTTGCAGACGCGCTCGTCCGTCCGTCCCCATCTCGAAGTTGGTGTGCGAACTGACGCTCTGCGTCGTTTCGCACACCAACTTCGATCAGGTGGATGGCCGCCAGAAGAGGGTCAGCTGCAGCCGCTGGTGCTGCCGCAGCTGGGGCAGGCGTGGCAGGAGCCAGCCCGCTGCATCTGGACGCCGCACTGGTAGCAGTAGGGCGCATCGGAGTGGGCGGCCGTCGGCTTGGCCTGCGGCAGCTCCTTGGCCGGCGTGGGGTCGGTGACCCCGGCCCGCTCGAGGAGGCTGGGCTGGTCGGCCAGGCCATCGGTGAGCGACAGCTCGAGCTCCGAGGCCGACGGGATCGACTTCGGGTCCGATGCCAGGTCGCTGCCCTGCACGTTCTGCACCACGGTCTCCTCGACGCCCGGCAGCGTGGGCTGCGTGCGCTCGGACACCGAGAGGATCCCGAGCTCCTCGCGCTCCTCCTTGGTGAGGTAGTCGAGGGCGAGGCGGCGGAAGATGTAGTCGAGCAGCGACGAGGCGATGCGCAGATCGGGATCGTCGGTCATGCCGGCGGGCTCGAAGCGGGTGTTGGTGAACGCCTCGACGTAGGTGCGCAGCGGCACGCCGTACTGGAGGCCGTAGCTGAGGCTGATGGACAGGGCGTCCATGATGCCGGCGAGCGTGGAGCCCTGCTTGGCGACCTTCAGGAACACCTCGCCGGGGCGGCCGTCGGCGTACTCGCCCACGGTCACGAAGCCCTTGCAGTCCGCCACCCGGAACTCGAAGGTCTTCGAGGTGCGGTTGCGGTCGAGCTTGGTGCGCACGGGCTGTTTGACCGTGACCACCTTCTCCACGATCTTCTCGACGACCCGCTCGACCTCGACCACCTGCGGGGCGATGCCGTCGTTCGGGTTCTCCAGGGTGCCGGTGTTGCCCTCGGACGCATCGCCCTTCTTGGCCATGGCGAGGGGCTGGGCCACCTTGCAGTTGTCGCGGTAGATGGCGACGGCCTTCACGCCCAGCTGCCAGGCGTCGATGTGGAGCTGCTCCACGTCCTCGACGGTGACGTCTTCGGGCATGTTGACGGTCTTGGAGATGGCGCCGGAGATGAACGGCTGCACCGCCGCCATCATCCGCACGTGGCCCGAGTAGTGGATCGGGTTGTCACCCATCGAGCAGGCGAACACCGCCACGTGCTCGGCCTTGAGGTGCGGGGCGCCGAGGATGCTCTTTTCGGTGTCGATGTAGGCGACGATGTCGGTCACCTCGACCGGCGAGTAGCCCAGGCGGCGCAGGGCACGCGGGATGGTCTGGTTGACGATGGTCATGTTGCCGCCGCCGACCAGCTTCTTCATCTTGACCAGGCCGAGGTCCGGCTCGATGCCCGTGGTGTCGCAGTCCATCATCAGCCCGATGGTGCCGGTGGGCGCCAGGACCGAGGCCTGCGAGTTGCGGATGCCCGAAGCGGACCCGAGCTCGCACGCTTCGTCCCAGGACTGCTGGGCGGCGGACAGCAGCTCCGAGGGGACCAGCTCCTCGTTGATCTTGGCGGCCTCTTCCCGGTGCATGTTGAGCACCCGGAGCATGTGCTCCTCGTTGTCGGCGTAGCCGGCGAACGGGCCCATGCGGGCAGCCGTGCGAGCCGAGGTGGCGTAGGCGTGGCCGGTCATGAGGGCGGTGAGCGCCCCGGCCCAGGCCCGGCCCTCCTCGGAGTCGTAGGCCAGACCCAGCGCCATCAGCAGGGCGCCGATGTTGGCGTAGCCGATGCCGAGCTGGCGGAACTTGCGGGAGGTGTCGCCGATGGGGTCGGTGGGGTAGTCGGCCCGGCCCACCAGGATCTCCTGGCCGGTGAACATGACCTCGACCGCCGACTTGTAGCCCTCGACGTCGAACGTGTCGTCGTCGTCGAGGAACTTCAGCAGGTTGAGGCTGGCCAGGTTGCACGCCGAGTTGTCGAGGTGCATGTACTCCGAGCACGGGTTCGAGCCGTTGATGCGGCCCGTGTTGTGAGCGGTGTGCCAGCGGTTGATGGTGGTGTCGAACTGCATGCCCGGATCGGCGCACTCCCAGGTGGCCTGGCTGATCTGGCGCATGAGGTCGCGGGCCTTCATGGTCTTCTTGATCTCGCCGTCGGTGACGCCGCGGAGGTGCCAGTCGGCGTCGTCGACCACGGCCTGCATGAACTCGTCGGTGACGCGCACCGAGTTGTTGGCGTTCTGGTACTGGATCGAGTGGCTGTCGGCACCGTCGAGGTCCATGTCGAAGCCGGCGTCGCGCAGGGCCCGGGCCTTGTGCTCCTCCCGGCTCTTGCACCAGATGAACTCCTCGATGTCGGGGTGGTCGACGTCGAGGATGACCATCTTGGCGGCGCGGCGGGTCTTGCCGCCGGACTTGATGGTGCCGGCCGACGCGTCGGCGCCGCGCATGAAGCTGACCGGACCGGACGCGGTGCCGCCGCCCTTCAGGTACTCCACCGACGAGCGGATGCGGGAGAGGTTGACGCCGGCGCCCGAACCGCCCTTGAAGATCACGCCCTCCTCCCGGTACCAGTTGAGGATGGAGTCCATCTCGTCGTCGACCGAGAGGATGAAGCACGCCGATGCCTGCTGGGGCACGCCCTTGACCCCGATGTTGAACCACACCGGCGAGTTGAAGGCGGCCTTCTGGTTGACCAGGAGGTGCTTGAGCTCGGCGCGGTAGGTCTCGGCCTCGTTGTCGTCGACGAAGTAGCCGCCCTCGATGCCCCACTGGGTGATGGTGTCGGCCACGCGGTCGATGACCTGCTTGAGCGAGGACTCCCGCTCCGGCGTGCCGAGCGTGCCCCGGAAGTACTTCTGGGCGACGATGTTCGTGGCGTTGAGCGACCACGTGGTGGGGAACTCGACCCCGAGCTGCTCGAAGGCGACCGAGCCGTCGCGGAAGTTGGTGATGCGGGCGTCGCGCCGCTCCCACTCCACCTCGTCGTAGGGGTGGACGCCCTCGGTGGTGAAGTGGCGGCGGATGCCGATGCCGGTCTGCTCGGGTGCCATGGCCATGGGGGGTCTCCTCGGGAGAGCGTTCGTCAGGAAGGTGTCAGGTGATCGGGGTGCCGGATGGTCGGTTCGAGAGGCGGGCCTCCCAGCCCGGGCGGCGCTGCCCAGACCACAACCCCTTGTGGTCACGGCGTCCCCTGTCGCCCCGGCACCACAAGATGTAGAACCCAAACTACACCACGGTAACTACAGCGGTGTCAACGGGTTCGCGAAGGTTTGCGCGCGATCCCGCTGCTCCACCCAGAACGCGGGCAGGGCAACGGACGCCGAACCGGACGGGCAGGTCGAAGGGAGCAGCGACCGCCGTCCGACGACGACCACCGGGGCCTCCCTCACGTACTCCTTCCACGGTGCCGAGCGGACCCGACCTCGCGGAGATCCCACACCACTTGTTCCGACCGTCCGGTCCGGCGCCCGTTGACGCCGAGGACCAACCTACGGCGGGTGCCCTGTGGGTTGGAAGGGGAACAACCCTGTGTATTTCGCGGGGATTTCCCCGGCGTTCATCCACACCCCCGGCCGTCGTTGTGGATTCGGTCGCTGTTCCTGTGGGTACAACCGGCGCCGCATGACGAGCCTCTCCCCCGCAACCCTCCTGACCGACCCCCGCCTGACCACGATGGGCCTCCTGGTGGAGGTCCACGCCGGCCTCCGCAGCGCCACCGATCCCGACCTCGAAGCCCATGGGCTCACCGGTTCGGGCTTCGACGTGCTGATCCGGTTGGCCCGGTCCCCGCACCACCGGCTGCGGATGACCGACCTCGCCGAGCAGTCGACGCTGTCCAACAGCGGCCTCACCCGCGTGGTGGATCGCCTGCTCGACGCCGGCCTGGTCGAGCGGGTCCGCGACCAGCACGACCGGCGGGTCTCCTTCGCCGTGCTCACCGCCGCCGGGCTCCAACGGACGCTCGACGCGCTCCCGTCGCACCTCGCCATCCTCGACCGGTCGCTGGTCGGCCTCCTCGACCCCGAGGAGCTGGCGGTCCTCGACGGCGCGCTGCGCAAGGTCCGGTCGGTGGTCAAGCCCGGGGCCGACCCGGCGTCGGCCGACCGGCTCTGAGCCCGGCGCTCATGCCGGGGCGACCGCCACCGGGATGCCGTTGAGGACGACGCCGCCCGCGGATGCGCTTCACGCGGTCGCCCCCGAGGCTGATCTCGAGTCCGCAGCCCGCCTCGCAGCGCGGGCAGGTCCGGATGGCGGTGCGCACGGCATCAGGCATGGATCGATCGTGCCCGGGGTCGGCGGTACCGTGCCCGGGTGCGCCAGCTGCTGCCCGAACCCGCCGAGGTCGACCCGTTCGAGGCCCATGCCGGCGCCCACCGCCCGGTTCCGCCGGATCGGCCGTGGATGGCGCTGAACATGGTCACCAGCACCGACGGCGCCATCGCCATCGGCGGGCGGTCCGGGTCGTTGGGCAGCGAGGCCGACCACCAGGTGTTCCGGGCCATCCGTGCGGTGGGCGACGTGATCATCGCCGCCGGCGGCACCGTCCGGGCCGAGGGCTACGGTCCGCCCAAGCCCAGCGCCGAGGTGCGCGCCGCACGGGTCGAGCGCGGCCAGTCCGCCTCCCCGCGCATGGTGGTGGTGTCGGGGTCGCTCGACCTCGACGAGACCAGCTCGTACTTCGCCGAGGCCCCCGAACCGCCGCTCGTCTACACGGTCGAGCGGGCTCCCGAGGTGCGGCTCGCCGCCCTGCGCCGGGTGGCCGACGTGCAGATCGCCGGCGAGGAGTCAGTCGACCTCTCGACGATGGCCCGGCACCTGGGCTCGCTCGGCGTGCGCTGCGCCGTCGTCGAGGGCGGCGGTGTCCTCAACGGGCACCTGCTCGCCGCTGGCCTCATCGACGAGCTCAACTTGACGCTCGCCCCCCTGCTCGTCGGCGGGTCGGCTCGCCGGGCCGTGGCGAGCGTGGCCGAGCACCCCCGGCGCCTGGCGCTCGCCCACCTCTGGGAGTCCGAGGGCAACCTCCTCGCCCGCTACGTCCGCACCACCGATCCCGTCTCCTGACCCCTGGCCTCCCGGCACCCGCCCGCGAACCGGCGGCGCCGGTCGGGCATCGCCCCGCCAGCTGCAGCGGATCCGGGGAGCGCTTGACTTTTGATTTCTTATTTTGGACACTATTTCCAAGATCCGCAAGCAAAGGAACCGGTCATGGATGCTCCCGTGTTCACCTCCGCCGTCACCTACCGAGACCCGAAGGCCGCCCTCGCCTGGCTCGAGACGGCCTTCGGCTTCGAGACCACCATGGCCATCGAGGGGCCGCCCGACGCACCCGAGATGTGCCACTACGAGATGAGCTCGGCGGGCCGGGGCCGGATCATGGTCGGCGCCGAGTGGAGCGATCTGGTGCGCAGCCCCGAGCGGGTGGGCGGAGCGAACACCCAGAGCGTGCACGTCCACCTCGACACCAGCGTCGACGAGCACTGCGAGCGGGCCCGGGCCGCTGGCGCCCGCATCATCGGCGAGCCGAGCGACCAGTTCTACGGCGACCGGGTGTACCAGGCGCTCGACCTCGAAGGGCACCGCTGGTCGTTCGCCCAGACCGTGCGCGCCACCACCCGCGAGGAGGCCGAGGCTGCCCTGGGGCAGCCCATCGTCGCCACCGAGTGGCCGTGACCGCCGCGGTCGACGCCACCCTCGCCGCGCTGGCGGACCCCGTGCGCCGCCGTGCCGTCGAGCTCCTGGCCGAGCGTCCCCGGCGCGCCGGCGAGCTGGCGGCGGCGCTGTCGGTGTCGCCGTCGACCATGAGCAAGCACCTCCGGCTGCTGCGCGAGCACGACCTGGTGACCGAGGAGCACCCGCCGTTCGATGCCCGCGTGCGCGTCTACGCCTTGCGCTCCGCGCCCATGGCCGACCTCCGAGCGTGGCTCGACGTGGCCGAACAGGCGTGGAGCGAGCAACTCACCGCCTTCGCCGACCACCTGCGAGCGACATGACCGACGGGTCGCGCGTCCTCGTGGCCCTTCGGGTGCCGGCGGCCCCCGAACGGGCCTTCACCGCCTTCACCGGCGAGATCGGTGCCTGGTGGCGCCCCAACGGGCTGTTCCAGTTCACCGACGACCGGACCGGGACCTTGGCCTTCCACCCGGGACCCGGCGGCCGCCTGGTGGAGACCTACGCCGACGGATCGTCGTTCACCGTCGGCGAGGTCCTGACCTGGGAGCCGCCCACCCGCCTGGTGCTCACCTGGCGCCACGCCAGCTTCGCCCCCGACCAGACCACCGAGCTCCACGTGACCTTCACCGAGGTCGGCGTCGAGACGCGCGTGGTGGTCGAGCACTACGGCTGGGACCGCATCCCTGCTGCCCACGCCGCTCGCCACGGCTTCCCGCTCGCGGTCTTCCAGCAGCGGTTCGCCGAGTGGTGGCAGGACCAGCTCGGACGGCTCGCTGGCGTCACCGGCCGGTGAGCCTGGCGACACCGCGTCAGTGGCGCTTGGGCTCGGTGGACTTCGTGAGCCGGGAGGGCCCCATGAGCTCGTCGAGCTCCCGCTCGAAGTCGGCGAGGTCGTCGAACTCCTTGTAGACGCTGGCGAACCGCACGGCAGCGACGACGTCGAGGTTCCGGAGGTGCTCGAGCACCGCCCGGCCGACCTGGCCGCTGCTGACCTCGACCCCTTCGAGCCGGAGCGACTCCTCCACGGCGGCCGCGATCTGGTCCAGATCACCGGCAGCCACCGGCCGGCCCTTGGTGGCCAGTTCCAGGCCGGCCACCACCTTGGCCGAGTCGAACGGCTCACGGTCGCCGGAGCGCTTGACCACCGACAGCGGCACTTCTTCGAGCCGTTCGAACGTGGTGAACCGCCGCTGGCAGGCCAGGCAGGCGCGCCGACGACGGATCAGCAGGCCGTCTTCGGACTGGCGAGAGTCGACGACCTTGTCCTCGAAGGTTCCACACGAGGGGCAGCGCACCGCCCCGACGCTACCTGCACGGCCGAGGTCCTCTCATCCCCGGCGCCTCAAGCGGGGACGGTGACCTCCTGGCCGACCTGGAGGGGCGCCGTGCCGTAGGTGGCGGTGAGCCGGTCGACCAGCGACCGGACGTCGCCCGAGGGCTGGATGCGCCGGGCGATGGACCAGAGCGTGTCGCCTGCTTCCACCGTGACGTGCGTGCCCGCCGCCGTGCCGTCAGCACGCTGCGCCGACGCGGGAGCCGCCGTGCCGCCCGGCGCCGGGGCCAGCGCCGCGAAGGCGCCGCTGCCGATGGCGAGGGCGAGGAGCACCGCCACCACGACGGCGGCGACCGCACCAGCGAGGTGCACGGGACCGAAGCCCAGATCGACCGGCGCCTCGACCGACCGACCGTCGTGGGCGGTGACGAGACGGAGCGCCGGCCGCGGCGAGGGGCGAACGGGGAGCCGGCGGGGTTCGATGATTGCAGCCATGGTGAACATGCTCCCCAGGGGGTCTGACAGCGAAGGGTTCCGAACGCCCGTTCCACGAACGCCTGTTCGGCAGTCGCCATGGTAACCACGAACGCCCGTTCGCCGTCAAGGCCCAGGACGAACAAATGTTTGCCCGAACACCTGCGCGATGCTACGGTCTCGGTCGACCACCTGTTCGCCCGGCCCGGGCGGCACGCAAGGAGCCTCCATGACCGATCAAGCGCTCACCGCACGCCAGCGACAGATCCTCGAGTGCATCGATGCGTCGATGCGGGAGAAGGGCTACCCGCCCTCGGTCCGCGAGATCGGCGAGACGGTCGGCCTGGGCTCGCCCTCCACCGTCCACTCCCACCTCTCCACGCTGCAGCGCCTCGGCTTCCTCCGGCGAGATCCGTCCAAGCCCCGCGCCATCGAGGTCCGGTGGGATCCCCAGTCGGGTGCCGCGGTGGAGCGCCGCCCCATCCGCCACGTCCCCCTCGTGGGCGAGGTGGCGGCCGGCACCGACGTGCTGGCACAGGAGAACGTCGAGGAGGTCGTACCGGTCCCGGCCGACCTCACGGGCGACGGGGACCTGTTCATGCTGAAGGTCCGGGGCGACTCGATGATCGACGCCGGGATCCTCGACGGCGACTTCGTGGTCGTGCGCTCCCAGCCCGAGGCTCGCAACGGCGAGATCGTGGTCGCCGGCATCCCCGGCGAGGAGGCCACGGTCAAGACCTACACGCGCAGCGGCGACCAGGTCGTGCTGCTGCCGGCCAACGAGCGCCTGTCCCCCATGGAGTTCGCGGCGTCTGAGGTGCAGATCTTCGGCCGGGTCGTCACGGTGATGCGCAAGCTCTGAGCGCCCGCTGGCTCGTGCTCAGAGCTTGGCGAGCGCCGCTTCGTAGCGCGCCTGCTCGCGCGGCGTGCCGAGGCTGTCGGTGGCGAACGCGTCGACCACCACGCCGTCACGGTCGATCAGGAAGGTCGCCCGGTTGGCGCAGCCGAGGGCGTCGTTGAAGACCCCGTAGGCCTGGGCGGTCGCCCCGTGCGGCCAGAAGTCCGACAGCAGCGGGAACGTGTAGCCCTGCTGCTCCGCCCACACCTTCTGCGAGTTCTTCGAGTCGCAGGAGACCGCCAGCACTTGCACACCCGCCGCTTCGTAGCGGCTGAGGTCGTCACGCAGGGCGCAGAGCTCGCCCTCGCAGACCCCGGTGAAGGTGAAGGGGTAGAACACGAGCGCCACCGCCCGGTCGCCGGCGAAGTCGCTGAGCGACACGTCGGCACCGGACTGGCCCTTGAGGGTGAATCCGGGTGCGGGCTGTCCGACGTCGATGGCCATGGCGTGCTCCTTGGGTGAGGTGACCGCGGAAGTGTACGGACGGGCGGCCCCGGCGTCTCGGTCGCCGCCCGATCAGCGGTCGAGCTGCCAGAGGCGCCGGTAGGCCGCGAGGGCGATGCGCACCGTGGTCCCGTCGAGGTCGAGCGCATCGTCGTGGCGCAGGGTCACCGTGGCGAGCGCCCGCCCGCACCAGACGCTCACGTGCTGGTACCGGTCGATCGTCCCCGACGATGCCGTGTTCGTGTGGTCCTCCACCGTGATCCAGTCGACCTGGCCGAAGGCGGCTCGGCCCTCGCCGTCGGCTGGGCTGGCCGCCTCGAGCTCGTCGTCGGACCACCGCCGCGCCTCGATCCACCCCGGCTCCGCCTCGCGCTCGCGCCACCGCTGCCGCCACACCGCATCGAGGCAGGCCGGGCCGTGCTCCTGCCACAGCGCGCGGTGCGCGCGGTCGTCGGCGTCTCGGAACACCTCGTTGCGAGCCACCACCAGCACCCGCTCCTTGCGGTGGCGCCAGGCGGCACCCTCGTCGAGCGCGGTGAGGATCCGCCGCTCGCGCTCGGCCCGCAGCGCGGCCGAGTGCTCGTCGTCGCCGTGGGGGTCGAGCCGTTCGGCGTTGTTGGGCATCGGCACCGTCTGCCAGCCCCGCCCGAGGTCGCGCACCGTGAGGAACGGCGCCTCGGCGAACGCCTGATCGCCGTCATCCCACCAGTGCTCCTCCCCCGGCGGGCCGGTACGGCGTTGGCCGGCAGGCGGGTGCCGGCGGGCGAAGGCGACCATGCGTCAGGTCCCGGTGGTGAGGAGGTCCGCGAGGGCGGCGTAGCAGCGGTCGATGGGCGACCGGTCGACCCGCTCGTCGGCCATGTGGGCGACGGTGGCATCGCCCGGACCGAAGTTGGTGGCCGGGATGCCGTGGTCGGCGAACCGGGCGACGTCGGTCCACCCCAGCTTCGCCCGCACCGGCAGGTTGCCGCGCGAGACGAGCGCCTCGAGGACCGGGTGGTCGAGCGAGGGGGCGGCGGCACCGGCGACGTCGACCACCTCGAACCCGTCGCCCTCCTCGAGGAAGGGCTCGACCACGGCCCGGACGGCCGCCTCGGCCGCCTCGGGCGTGCGATCCGGGGCGAAGCGGTGGTTCAGGGTCAAGGTGGCCAGGTCCGGCACCACGTTCCCGGCCACGCCGCCGGTGACGGTCACGGCCTGGAGCGCCTCGCGGAACTCGCAGCCGTCGATGACCGGGCGCCGCTCCGGTACCGCCTCGACGGCGGCGAGGATGCGGCCGAGCCGATGGATGGCGTTGCGACCCATCCACGGACGGGCCGTGTGCGAGCGGGCGCCGTGCACGGTGATCTGCAGCCGCATCGTGCCCTGGCAGCCCGCTTCGATCACCGCATCGGTGGGCTCGCCCAGCAGGGCGACGTCCGCCTCGAGCAGGTCGGGCCGGTCGCGGAAGAGGTGGCCGAGACCGTTGTGCACGGCCGCCACCTCCTCGGCGGCGTAGAAGACGTAGGTCACCTCGAGGGCCGGGGCGGTGACGGTGCGGGCCAGTTCGAGCATGACGGCCAAGCCGGCCTTCATGTCCGTGGCGCCCAGGCCCCAGAGCGTCTCGCCCTCGATCCGCGGCGTGGTGTTGCCGTTCGCCGGCACGGTGTCGGTGTGACCGGCGAGCAGGACGCGGGTGGCGGCGGTGCCGGTCGTCCGGGCTACGAGGTTGTCGCCGACGCGCTCGACCGTCAGGTGGTCGAGTGGTGCGAGCTGCTCGGCGATCCAGTCGACGAAGGGGGCCTCAGCATGGCTCTCGGACGGAAAGGCGACGAGGTCCCGGGTCAGCAGGAGCAGGTCCGTCATGTCGGATCCGCGTCGCCACCGGGAGCGGGCAGATCGCCCTCCGGAGGCTGCCACGACGGCGCCGGCGGATCGGCCGGCAGCTCGGCTGGCGGATCGGCCGGGGCGGCGGGTGCAGCCGCGCCGGGCCAGCCGGGAGCGCCGGCGGGCGGGACGGCCGGAGGAGCCGTCGGGGGCTGCCAGGTCGACCCCGGTGCCGGGGCCTGCGGTGCGGGAGGCGGAGGCGGTGACCACGTGGGCCCGGGGCTCTCCGAACCGGGCGGCGCCACCGGCGGCGGCACCCAGCCGGGGTTCGACGACCAGGCCCCGGCGGCGGGACCGGCCGGCGAGCCGTAGCCCGGCGCGGCGGGCGGCGCGTAGCCCGGCCCCGCGGGCCACCCCGCCATCGGGGCGCCGTAGGCACCCGGGTAGGGCGCCGAGCCCTGGCTGATCTGCTTCTTCGAGCGGGACCGGCGAACGGCGAAGATGATGACCACGATGATGCCGATCAGCACGATCAGGCCGCCGCCGAAGATCCCGCCGGCGATCGTACCGATGCCCGACAGCTCGATGGCGTGGCCGACGGCGATCTCGTCCCAGTTGCCGTTGGGGTCCTGCAAGCGTGACACGATCCGGTACTCGCCCTCGACCGGCGCGTCGAACTTCCCGATCCGCACCCCTTCGCGGTAGTCAGCCCGGTAGTCCTCCCTGCCCGACGGGACCCGCACGGCGACGTCGCGGCCATCGGGCCCGATCACCCGCACGGCAACGTTCGGTCCGTACCCGCTGAAGGTGGTGCCCGTCGAGGTGTTGAAGGTGGTTCCCCCGGTCGAGGTGGGCCGCTCGGCATAGATCGACTGGGACCCGGTGCCTTCGATGCGGACGATGCCCG
>Ga0182747_1001354_pt1 | contig 19136 bp, 18 predicted proteins | sample eDN3rd30CBELigBY_FD_128526 | JGI IMG/M metagenome (GOLD analysis project Ga0182747, IMG submission 128526) | Enriched backyard soil microbial communities from Emeryville, California, USA - eDNA 3rd pass 30_C BE-Lig BY (version 2) (version 2) | ecosystem: Environmental > Terrestrial > Soil >...
GACAACATCCAGATGGGGGTGGAGTTGATCACGCCGGTGGCGATCGAGGAAGGGTTGCGGTTCGCGATCCGGGAGGGTGGCCGCACGGTGGGGGCGGGTGCCGTCACCTCCATTACCGAGTAAACTAGACACAGGGCGCTGGCAGCGTGGCGATCGCCTCGTTGCCAGCCGCCCGCTGTGATTCGAAACAACGTACCGGGTCCACTGTGATGCGGTTTGAGGATGTAGTACAATGGCCAAGAAGTCCAAGGCCGATCGGCCAGTGGTGACTATGGAATGCACGGTTTGCCGTGAACGAAATTACACCACTGAGAAGAATCGCCGGAACGATCCGAGTCGGTTGGAACTCAAGAAGTTTTGTCCCCGATGTCGCTGTCATCAGCTCCATCGCGAGACGCGATAACACCGCTGAAACGCGGTTACAGGGTCGTAGCTCAATTAGGTAGAGCAGCGGTCTCCAAAACCGCAGGTTGCGGGTTCGATTCCTGCCGGCCCTGCCCGGTCATAATCCGAGTGGATATGGGGCGGAGCCAGTTGGCACGCCCCATTTCTGTGTCAGATGTGATACGACCGAAATGATATGCTCCATCGCCTTTCATGCACTGATCCGCCGATGGACATCGCATTCGACCCGAATGTGTGAAGGATCCGAGATTTGAGCTCTCAAGATACTGCCGCTCCGAAGCGACGATCCGCGGCGGCCAACAGGCGTCGCAAGCGCCGGAGCGATGCCCAGGTAAACCAGGGTGGTGCCCAGCCCGTTGTGGCGGAGCCGGTGGATGCCGACGTTGTGGAGCCCCTGAGCCGTTCCGAACGCAAGGCCCGGGCGCAAGCTGCCGCCGATGTGGACAGCGGTTCACCGCTGCCCCAGGAGAAGCACCTGCGTCGGCAGCAAGAGCGTCGTGAAGCCAAGAGCCGCACGCCGGAGAAGCAGTCAGGCTTCGGGCGGCTGGTTAACACCCAGCGTTTCGACGGTGTCAAACGGTTCTACCGGGACACCGCCAACGAGATCAAGAAGGTGGAGTGGCCGGATCGGGAAGCGACCCGGAACCTGACGATTCTTGTGATTGCGCTCTCCACGGTGCTTGGTTTGTTGCTTGGTGGCATCGACTACGTTCTGTTCCAGATCTTTGAGGCATTCGCCTAACGCAACGTGCCATTGCCCGCGTGCTTTTGAATCTCATCACGGCGCTTCTCGTGTCGATGACCCGGAACCGGAGTGCGCAAACGGCATCATCTTTTCGTCATACGACGTCGCACGCCTGGATTCGCCCGGCCACAAGTGGTGGTCGATACGGTACGGGATTCGCAACGTGATGAACGCTGCGGATCATATCAGGGACGAACAGGCAGAATTGAAGGAGGGTCCGAATGGAACGCCCCACGCTCCGCGAGCGTCTCGCAGCCAAACGGGCGGAAGAGGCGGGCGACGCTGACTCAACCGTTGAGGGTCAGTGGTACGTCCTGCATACCTATTCCGGATACGAAAACAAGGTCAAGAAGACCATCGAAAGCCGGGTCGAAGCGTTCGACATGGGAGATCGCGTGTTCGAGATCGTCGTCCCCACCCAGGATGAGATCGAGATCAAGGATGGTCAACGCAAGACTGTCCAGCGCAAGGTCTTTCCGGGGTATGTGCTCGTGCGCATGACGATGGATGAGGATACCTGGTACCAACTTCGGAATACGCCCGGTGTCACCGGATTTGTGAGTCAGGACAACAAGCCGGTGCCGCTGAAGGGCGATGCCGCGCAGCATGTCATCACAGGGATGGAAGCCGAGGCGCCAAAGATTACAATGTCGTTTGCGCTCGGGGATACCGTTCGCATTATCGATGGTCCGTTCGCCGATTTCCGGGGCGAAATTGATGAGATAAATAACGAGAAGGGGAAGGTCAAGGTACTGGTCTCCTTCTTTGGTCGCGAAACGCCCGTGGAGCTCGATTTTCTCCAGGTGGAGCGCGAAACCTGATTTGTGAGTCTGATTCGGGAGAACCAGATGCGTTGCCGCGAGGATATGCGGCAACGAAACGTGTACAACGGCCAGAAAGGAACATACGTTGGCTAAGAAGATTCGTGGATATGTGAAGCTGCAGTTGCCTGCAGGCAAGGCAACGCCGGCGCCGCCGGTGGGTCCGGCCCTGGGTCAGCATGGTATTGCGTTGATGAACTTCTGCAAGGAGTACAACGAGCGCACCCAGTCGATGGCCGGTCAGATCATTCCGGTCGTCATCACCGTGTACGAGGATCGCTCGTTCACCTTCGTCACCAAGACGCCGCCGGCCGCGGACCTGCTTCGCAAGGCTGCTGGTGTTGACAAGGGTGCCGGGAATCCGAAGTCTGACCGGGTTGGCAAGGTCAGCCGCGATCAGGTTCGGGAAATTGCGGAACTGAAAATGAAGGATCTCAATGCTGTCGACGTCGACGGTGCGATGAAGCAGGTCGAAGGTACAGCTCGCAGCATGGGTATTGAAATCGCAGGCTAGTGGTTAACTGGCACGATCACGGGGGAGGGCATGGCGCCCGCGAGTACCCCGGGAGGTTGATATGGCAAGGCACGGTAAGAAATACATTGAGGCAGCAAAGCTGGTCGAGGAAGATCGACAGTACACGGTCGAGGAGGCCGCGGAGCTGCTGAAGAAAATCTCTTTCGCAAATTTTGACGAGACCCTGGAATTGCATGCGCGACTGGGTATCGATCCCCGGCAGGCCGACCAGGCCGTTCGGTCGACCGTGACTCTCCCACACGGGTCGGGGCGTGAAGTGCGCGTGCTGGTGTTTGCTGCCGGTGAAGCCGAGCGCGCCGCGCTTGATGCTGGTGCTGACTATGCCGGGTCCGATGATCTGGTGAAGCAGATCCAGGATGGCTGGCTCGAGTTTGACGCCACCATCGCCATGGCGGACCAGATGGGCAAGGTCGGTGGCCTCGGCCGGATCCTCGGTCGACGCGGCCTGATGCCGAACCCGCGCTCGGGCACGGTGGTGCGTGAAGTCGAGGACCTGGCGGGTGTGGTGCGTGGCCTGAAGGGTGGTCTTGTGGAGTTCCGCAATGACCGCACCGGAAACGTCCATGTTGCCATTGGCCGCAAGAGCTTCTCCGACGAGCAGATCCGCGAGAACATCCTTGCGGTCGTCGATGCGATCAATCGGAACAAGCCGACTGGTCTTAAGGGCATCTATTGCCGTACACTTGCGGTCGCGACGTCGATGAGCCCGGGTATCCGGCTTGATGTCAATGACACGATTGAGAAATCGGCGAGCGTCGCTAACTAATATCGTAACCGAACAAGGATTGTGTTCTGGCCGAAGACCGTCGGTGTGAGGAAACTCACATAATCCCGACCGAGGCTCAGGAATCGCGTCCGCCAATGACTGGTGGCGCCCTGGGCTGAATTTCTGCCCAGGGCGCTTTCCTTGCCAGGGGAATGATTCGGTATCTGGATGAGCCAGATGCCGGAAGAGGGGCAGGCCCCTCACCAATGTCAATCGGGAAGGAGGTGAAAGAACATGCCAACTCTGAGGAAGGGAGCAGAAATCGATCTGCTGGTCGACCGCTTCGAGCGGTCCCAACTGACGATTATTGCGGATTACCGCGGACTTTCCGTCGCCCAGCTGCAGGACTTTCGGTCCAAATTGCGCCCAACCGAGGCGGATTTCCGGGTAACCAAGAATACGCTTCTGCGCATTGCTGCCGAGCGCGTCGGGATTGAAGGTCTCGAGCCGCATCTGGAGGGCCCCACGGCCGTCTTGTTCGCCTATGGCGACGTCGTGGCACCTGCCAAGGCTGTTGCGGATTTTGCGAGGTCGTCGCGAATCTTGCAAGTCAAGGCTGGCGTCATGAATGGCCAGGTTCTCAATGTCGACGAGGTTGACGCGATTGCAACCTTGCCGCCGCGCGAGGAGCTTGTCGGCAAACTTGTCGGGATGCTTGCATCGCCGATGGCCCGCGTTGTTGGGGTACTCAGCGGACCGTCGAGGTCTGTCGCGTATCTTGCAAATGCCCGTATCGAGCAACTCGGTGGCGCTGGCGAGGCCGAAGCCGCCGATTAGGGTGTTTTTCCGGAACGATCAACTCTTGCATACATTCGCATGGGGATGAGCCCATGCCCAGGAGAACGAAGACATGGCCGATCAGGCACAGATTATCGAAACACTGGAGGGCCTCACCGTCCTTGAGCTCAACGAGCTCGTGAAGGCTCTTGAGGAGAAGTGGGGCGTTTCCGCCGCCGCACCGGTCGCCGTTGCTGGCGCTGCTGCTGCCGGTGGTGCCGCTGCCGCTGAGGAAGAAGAGAAGACAGAGTTCGACGTGGTGCTGACTGACATCGGATCCCAGAAGATCCAGGTCATCAAGGCCGTCCGCGAGCTCACGAGCCTCGGTCTCAAGGAGGCCAAGGATCTCGTCGATTCCGCTCCGAAGGCTGTCAAGGAAGGCGTCGCCAAGGAAGAGGCCGAAGCCGCCAAGGCGAAGCTCGAGGAAGTCGGTGCCAAGGCCGAGATCAAGTAATCTCGCTGGCATGTGGCGCGAGGCTTCTGCCTCGCGCCACGACCGTCGCAACAGTGCGTCCAACGAGAATTGTTCGATGCGGCCTCCTGTTCTATAATGGTGCAGCGGCGGCAAGTGTTTCGGGGCGTGGCGCAGTCCGGTAGCGCACCGGTATGGGGTACCGGTGGTCGGAGGTTCGAATCCTCTCGCCCCGACCAGACAGAGGAAACAATGCCGCCGCCATCATCCGGATGTTCAGGTGATGTCCTGGACAGTCCGGACTCTGGTGAGGGTACAGCGGCCAGTATTGAGGTCGTTTCCACGAAGTCCAGATCCAGTTTTTGTCCTCGCGTTCCGTAGCTCCAGAACCTTCCTCCCCTTCATCGATTGCGGAATCGCTCACACCCTACCAATGAGGTCAGCGCAGCATGAGTCGCGTTCCGGAAGTTTCAACTCGCTGGCGCATTATCATCGCCGATGATGAGTCGCTGATCCGCCTGGATTTGCGGGAAATGCTCACGCACCTTGGATATGAGGTAATCGGCGAGGCGGGTGACGGACGGACGGCGGTCGATCTTGCCATGCGGCTTCGTCCCGACCTCCTGATCATGGATATCCGCATGCCTGAACTCGATGGCATCAGCGCGGCTGAGGAATTGACGCGAGAGCGTATTGCCCCGGTCGTCCTGGTGACAGCCTATTCCGATCAGGAGTTGGTGGAGCGGGCGCGTGAGGCCGGTGTGGTTGGTTATGTGGTGAAGCCATTCCGCGAAGCCGAACTCATGCCGGTGATTGAACTCTCCCGCGCACGCTTTGAGGAGTTCCGCACGCTCGAACGCGAGGTTGGTGGTCTCAAGGATGCCCTGGAATCCCGGAAAGTGGTGGAACGCGCCAAGGGTGTCCTGATGGAAACTCACGGTATGCGTGAATCCGAAGCGTTCCATCGTATTCGCAAGACCAGCATGGACGCCCGGAAATCCATGAAGGAGGTCGCCGAAGCGATCCTCCTCGCCCATGAGATGGAGTTTTCCATTTCGGCAGGCGATCAGACACCTAATGCGGAAGAAGCTTCTGGCAGCTGAGCGTCCCCTCATTGGCTACCGGCCCCTTCAGGACCGGTTCCCATCTCGCCAAATACCGTTTATCGGCGTTGCGTGTGCTGTTTCATGGTGACGGACTGAACGACAGTTGGTGCCCCAGGCCACGATCTGCAGCGGCATCCAGTGCCGACCTGGCTATGATCATGTCTTGTACGGCGCTGCCGACTGACTTGAAAAACGTAATTTGCTCCGCATCAGTCCGACTCGGTGCGATTCCCTCCACAATGTGACCCAATTCGATGTGTAGTCGCTCGCGAGGCAGAAGCCCGCAGGCGATCGCAGCAAGCACATCTCCACCTTCTTCCGCGACCGCGTCGACAGAATCTGCCACAAGATAGCTTCTCGCGATGGTCTCGGCAGGGATTTCTTCAATTTCGACGTTGAAGCCTCCGGTACCGTTGATATGAAGCCCCGCCGGAACATCCTCGTCACGAAAGACGGGTGTGCCAGCGGTCGTCGCCGTGCACACGATATCCGATTCTCGGACGGCCCGGTGAGGATCATCCACCGGTACCACCTTCTCTGCCAGCGACCCGTCGTACGCCCGCAAGCGGTCGGCAAATGAGCGACTCGTAACAGGGTTGGTGCCAAAGACGTTGATTTTGTCGATTTGCCGAACCGTGGCCACGGCCCAAGCCTGGGTCAGCCCCTGCGCCCCCGGGCCGATGATAGTGAGCACACGGCTGTCTGGCCTTGCGAGCAGGTCGGTTGCTGCGCCAACCGCAGCGCCCGTGCGTAGGGCGGTCAGAAACCTGCCATCAAGAAGCCCGGCTGGTTCCCCCGTTTCCGGATCAAACATTAAAACCACGGCATGGATGATGGGTTTACCAGTCAGCCGATTGCGCGGGAAAACGGTTGCCGCCTTTATGCCTAACCCGCCAACCGTCGGCACATCCGACGGCATAAAGAGCGCATATCCCTCCTGGTTTGGCACATCAATGAATGTGCGAGGTGGGGTGGTGGTTCGTCCCATCGAGAGATCAGCGAAGACCTGTTTCATGAGCCTAATCGCCATCGACATAGGTACGAGCAACTGGAGATCATCTCCTGTGAGAATGCGCATCATCAAACCTCCCTGGTAATCCCTGCTTGTATCTGGCTATCCCAACCCGTTGCTGGTCATCCATTTCTGTCTTCTGGACAAGTCATGAGATCCCTGACTGATTGACCATTTGAGAAGGGGTGTTGACGTCACCTGAAAACTCCTTTATCTTATGAACAGATTTATAGATGACTGGATAACTATACAACTTATCTTATCCTATCTCGATAGCGGGTCACCAATCAATCAGGCGATTGGGATGTTGTTGATTCTCACCGGGAGCCTGCATCGAATGGGCCACTATGCGCTGTTGACTTCGCCGGAAAGGAAATTTCTCTGTGATAACCGAAGAGCAGTGGAAAGGCGTTACTCGTTGGGTGAATCAAAAACGGGATCGGTCGCTGGAGGATCTCAACGTATTGCTCCGGCTGCCGACCATGGCGCATCTCGATACCACCAATCCGGCGCTGCATGAGTGCGCTCAGGTTCTGGTCGACATGTTGACGTCGATTGGCGCGGCCGATGCCTCTATCGGTGGTTCCGATCTCCACCCACTCGTACTGGGGAGTATCGGGGATGATCCCCTGAAACCGACCTTGCTGATGTATGGCCACTTCGATGTCGAGGATCCGGGTCCGCTTGACCAGTGGTATTCGCCACCGTTTGAGCCGACCATCCGGAATGGTCGGATATTTGCTCGCGGTACCGGGGATAATAAGGGACAGTTCCTCAGCTACTTCCTGGCGGTTCAAGCCTTCCGTGACTGTGGTATTGAACTTCCTGTCAATCTCAAATTTGTCCTCGATGGGGCTGAAGAAATCGGATCGCCGTCGCTGGCGACGCTGCGCGATACGCTTCCCGAAGCGATGCAGGCCGATCTCGTCTTTTGCGCTGATGGTACCGTTCATGAAAATGGGAATCCCAAGATCGTTCTCGGGTCCCGGGGAGTGGTGTACCTGGAGATCCGTATCAGGACGCTTCGACGGTCATCTCATTCCCAGTATGCGGCGGTCCTTCCCAATGCCGCTTGGCGCGCGGTCGAGGTGCTCAATTCCCTTCGGGATGAGAACGGTCGAATCTCCGTTCCTGGCTTTTACGATAACGTTATTGCGCCGACGCCGGACGAACTCGCCCTTCTCAACGGCATGCCGCCGGTCGCTGATGCTTTGGCGGAGGAATTCACTCCTCAACCACCGTTCCCTTCACGGACAACCGAGGAATTCAACTACCAACTGCTGATGGAGCCGTTTCTCAATATCGCCGGAATCGTGACCGGTGATGCCGTCTCGTACACCACGGTCGTTCCCGGGGATGCGGTTCTCAAGATCGATATCGGTATCGTACCGGATCAGACGCCTGAAGAGATCGCCGACAAGGCGCGTCAACACCTGGCCGGATTCGGTATTGAGCCATCGGATGTCACTGTCATCTTCGTCGCCGATCCCACCCGGACGCCTGTCGATCATCCATTGGTTCAACCCATGGCGGATGCGCTTCGGCGTGGATGGCAAGCACCTCCTGTGATTGTTAATCGCTTTGGCGGCTACAGCGGTCACCACTACCACTGGGACAAATTAGGAATCAAGGCGATTTCCGCTTCCTACGGTCAACCCGATCAGAGCAACCATGCACCGAATGAAAACCTTTTGCTCGAGAACTTCTATAAAGGCATCCTCGCGACTGCTGCCATCTACGATGCCGTCGGAACAGCGGGTTATCGGCGGCAGGGGTAGCTGCACATATTCAGACTCGCGGTGAATATGGGGATTTTGGAAGAAGGAGAATTCCTTGAAATCGATCGTGCTCAGGAATGGTCGCGTGCTCTCCCCGGAGGGGAGCTGGAACACGGCCTCGGTGCATATCACGGGTGGCCGTATCTCCGCAGTGGGAGACGATGTTCCCGCCCCAGCCAATGTATCCGTCATCGACATGGAGTCCAGGTGGATCATTCCAGGGCTCATCGACGCGCATGTCCACATGTGTCTGAGTCCCGATATGGGGTCGGACGGTAACGAACGGTGGCTGCTGATCGGGGTGCGAAACGCCCGGACCTATCTGAGAGCTGGTGTCACGACCGTGCGTGATGTGGGTGCGCCCGCCGGTCTCAGCATACACCTCGCTCGCGCCATTGATACGGGCCTCATTCCAGGCCCCAGGATCATCGCCTGCGGACAACATATCGCGATGACGGGCGGACACCTGTACTGGTTCGGCCGAGAAGCTGACGGGGAAGCCGAGGTGAGGAAAGCCGTACGGGAACAGCTCAGAGCCGGGGCCAAAGTGATTAAGTTCATGGCTTCGGGCGGCGCGGGAAACGCAGATGATCACGAGCAGCAATCGGAACTAAGTGAACGTGAGATGGCCGCCGGTGTCGCGGAGGCGCGGCGCGCGGGGGTGCGCACGGCTGCCCACGCCCACACGGCGGAGGCTATCAGCGCCGCGCTGAGGGCTGGCGTTGACACGATCGAACACGCAACTTATTTGACGGATCAGGTCCTGGATCTGCTCGTGGATATGGATGCTGCCGTTATTCCAACGGTCGCGGTCTATGAGAGCATCGCTGTAAATGAACAACTTGACGAAGGATACCGCCGCGTGGGGCAGCGAGTAACTCTGGCCCGTCCGCCGTATTTTGAGGCGGCACTGAAACGCGGCGTCGTCATCGGCGTTGGCACCGACGCGAGCGTGCTGTTTCCCGCTGGCCAAATCGTGGCTGAGATGGAATCGATGGCGGCCCTGGGTATGACGAACTGGAGTGTCTTGCACGCCGCCACCTCCGTCAATGCCAGCCTCTTGGGTCTTGAGCGAGATCTCGGTTCCATCGAGCCGGGCAAGCTGGCTGATCTCGTCGTCCTTCAGGAAAATCCTCTTGATTCCCTGAATAATTTGCGAAATATCCACGCCGTTATTAAGGAGGGTGAGGTGATGCTGCACGAATGCCTTTGATCCAATGTCCAGGTTGATCCTTTATTGCGCATGAGTACAGGAGAAAAGCCCGCATGACTGATTCACAAAGTGCCCATCCACGTCCGCGTTTCGCGACTCCCTTTTCGCGTCGCCAGGTTGTTGGCGGCCTCGTCGGAGCTCCGCTTGTGAGTATCGGGACGTCAGGTTTGTGGCCCCTGGCCGCCAATCAGGTTGAAGGCGGCTCCTCCATTATCGTCGGTCAGACTGCGGAAGATACGTCGCTGGATCCCGCTCGTGCCGGGAGCGGCACCGGGCTCAACGTGCTCCTCAATATCTATGACGTCTTGATGATGGTTGATGAGGAAGGCGTGCTCCAGCCTGCGCTTGCGGCATCGGCAGAAGCTGTGGCTGATACGACCTGGGAAGTTGTGCTTCGCGATGACGTGACCTTCCATAACGGGGATAAGCTGACCGCCGACGCTGTTAAATGGAGCGTAGACCGGGTTATTAATGACGATCAGAGTCCCTGGGTTCCCTACATCCGGGCCCTCCAGAGTGTCGAGGTCGTCGATGACCTCACGCTCCGACTTCATACGGATGGACCTGCCCCAACGCTCATGATGGGACTGCAGGTTGTCCTTATCCAGAATCCGAAGTACTTTGAGGAGCTTGGTCAAGAGGCGTATGGGCAGCAGCCGATGGGAACTGGCCCATTCCAGTTTGTGGAATGGACGGCCGGTGACCGCATTGTCCTGGAGGCCTTCGATGGCCACTGGCGCGGTCGGCCCACTGTCGACCGGGTTGAGTTCAGGACGATTCCAGATCAATCGAGCCTGGTATCTGCGCTTCGGGCGGGCGAAGTGGATCTTATCACCAGCATGTCACCGGATGCGGCCGAGAAAGAATCGGGGAGTGACGACCTAAAGGTCTTGACAGTCCCAAGTAATCGGTCGATGTTGGTCGCCCTCGATACCCGGATTGAGCCATTCAACAAGCGTGAAGTCAGGCAGGCCCTCAACTACGCCACAAACGTCGATGAGATTATTGAGTTCATCCTCCTGGGGTATGGCGTCCCGATTCCGACGCTCCTCTCTCCGGTTCATTGGGGATACAACGACACGATTGAGCCTTACCCACATGACCCGGAACGCGCGAAAGAACTGCTGGCCGAGGCGGGGTATCCCGATGGACTGCAATTCACGATGTTTGCTCCGAGTGGGCGATATGTCCGTGATCGCGATGTTGCCCAGGCGCTGGTTGCGCAATGGGCAAACGCCGGCATCCAGGTCGATCTTCAGATCATGGAATGGAACCCGTTCCTTGCCCGTTGGGGAGAGAAGGACCTGAGTCCTGCATTTATGATCGGGTATGGCACCGCCATCTTTGACAGCGGCGCCGGATTCTCGGCGTTCGCCAATACCGGAGCCGTCGGTTCGTTGTATGAGAACCCGGAAGTCGATCAGCTGACGGAAAAAGGACTGACGACACTCGATCCCGAAGCGCGTAAGGAAATCTATCAAGAGGTCAACCAGATTCTCTTTGACGATGCCAGCCACGTCTTCTTGTACCAGCAAATCGACATTTATGGAGCGCAAGCCAGGGTTGAATGGACCCCCCGGCCGGATGAGCGTGTCTGGCTTTTCCCTGCGGAGGTGACCGGAGACTGACTGACCGTCGTACGCTCGCCATCCCGGGATGGAGAGCGTGCAGCCTGATGCATACGACGGCGTATCCGCCCAGGTCGAACGCAGGCAACACCACGTTCGCAACCCGACGAGCCGGGGCGCAATCGTCTGTGCCAGAACGTGATCCCATGGATTCATGGGACGGTGTCGAACGGCCCCGCTTGATGTTGAGACGCTTCCGGTGCGAGATGGGTTGAATCACCACAAGGCAACAGGTCATGGGTCCTTTTCCCAGAAACGACATCATACGCAATGCCTGGCGTTCATTGGGCAGCTGGCGCATTTTTGCCACCGCTTGATACCGCGCGGTACGTATACGATGGACAGGAGGTTGCTACTTGCTGCTTTACGCACGCCAAATCATTGTTCAGGCGCTCTTTGTTATGGTCGGTGTCTCAATCGTGGTGTTCCTGCTGCAGGTCATTGCAGGCGACCCGGTGGCGCTCTACTTGCCGGTGGACGCGACGGAGATGGAGCGGGAGGCGATGCGTCAGTCCCTTGGCTATGATGACCCCCTCGTTGTCCAGTATGGGCACTTTGTCACCCGTTTGTTCCAGGGAGACTTTGGGGATTCGCTTCTTCATGGCAAACCAGCCTTGTCCGTCGTCCTTGAGCGGTTACCCGCCACAGGAGAACTGACCTTTTGGGCTTTTCTCCTGCCACTGATCATTTCAGTGCCGATGGGTGTCTATGCTGCGAATCGCCAAGGGACGCTCCTTGACCGGGTGATCATGTCTCTCTCGATTCTTGGGCAGTCGATTCCGGTTTACTGGCTTGGTACGGTGTTGATTTTGATCTTTTCCGTTCGGCTCGGCTGGCTTCCCACCGGTGGTAGGGGAGAGTGGCAACAACTCATCTTGCCTGTCGGTGCGCTTTCTCTCTACAGCGTTGCCCGGATCACTCGTATGGTCCGTGTCGGGATGTTGAATGTCCTGAAGCAGGATTATGTCAGAACCGCGCGATCAAAAGGGATCACGGAACGGGCGACGATCTACAGGCATGCGCTCCGAAACGCCCTGCTACCAACGATTACCCTGATCGGACTGGACCTGGGCACCTTGCTAGGTGGTGCCGTCCTGACGGAGACGATTTTCTCTTGGCCGGGCTTGGGGAGGCTGGGGATGCAGTCAATTCTCTACCGTGATTATCCGGTAGTCCAAACTCTCGTGTTCCTTATAGCGATCACCTACGTCGTCATTAACACGAGTCTCGATCTCATCTACGGCATGCTTGATCCACGGATTCGTCGCTCGTGATGAAAAGGGCTGGACAGCCAAGACCAGGAATGCTGAGGAAGGATCCGGAACGATGAGCTTTCGCTCGCTGAATTCAAGGATGGACGCCGTGCAGAGTGCAGTGCCATTTATGCCGAAGGAACGTAGCTCAGGCTTTCGCAAATTCTTCCGCCAACTAGATGTTATCGTCACGCTCGCCCTGATATTTATGCTGCTCCTTGTCATCTGCTCGATCTTTGCCCCGATCCTTGCCAGTCAGGATCCCCAGACGCAGACTCTCTCGGCACGCCTGCAACCGCCAGGCGAGTCGGGCCACATGCTCGGAGCGGATCAACTGGGACGAGATGTTCTGTCACGTGTCATGTATGGAGGCAGGATTTCTTTGCTGGTCGCGGCGAGCGCTGTCGTAGTAGCTGGAACGTTGGGTGTCGTTATCGGGTTGGTGGGCGGATTTGTCGGCGGCAAGGTCGATGCTTTTTTGACGTGGATTGCAAATGTGCAACTCGCATTCCCACTCATAATTCTGGCAGTTGCGTTGGCAGCGGTGCTTGGAGGAAGCACAACCAATGTGATCATCATTTTGGTTGTGACCTCCTGGGTCAGCTACGCTCGACTCGTGCGCGCTGAAACGTTGTCCCTCAAGCAGCGGGAGTTCGTCGTTGCCGCACACGCGCTGGGCGCCACCACTCCACGAGTGCTCTTACGGCATCTGTTACCGAATATTTACAAACCTCTGCTGGTGTTAGCCGCGCTAGAGGTTTCACGCATGGTGATTTTGGAGGCGGCATTGAGCTTTCTGGGCATTGGCGTCCCGGCTTCGGTGCCGACGTGGGGTAGCATGATTTCAGAAGGGAAAGAATATCTCGAGGAGGCATGGTGGATCTCCACAATTCCCGGCCTGTTGCTGACATTGACGGTTCTTTCCGTGAATGTAGTGAGCGACTGGGCGAATGACCGCCTATGATCGGGTGGACAATGCCTCAATATGTACAACCCTGCCTAAGCCCTGTTCGCTTGTCAGCTTTTCGGGACCAGTCGGATGCATGGCTGCATGTGAACGGACTTCGCGAGCGCAAGGCGATGAATCAGCAGAAATTATCACTAATAGCCAGTGTCATTCGGGTCTTTTCATCTTGATCTCGCGTACTGGTTGAAGGGAACATCGATATCATGAGACAGCAAAAGTCGATCTCCAACCCCGGCGGCATCAAGCCCCCCAGTCTTCCTGTGTATCATCAAATCGCTCGCCTCATTCACGCCAGAATCTACCATGGTATTTACGAAGCCGGGAACGCCATTCCTACAGAGTATGAGCTCGGGGAAGAATTTGGGGTCAGCCGACTTACCGTCCGCCAGGCTATCCGTGAATTATCGGACCAGGGGATGGTGGTCAGTCGGCGGGGGTCGGGGACTTTTGTCGTCGAAGAACCACGCACCGTCCCGCCGGTCAATTTCATTGGATACCTGGAAGATTTCATTCTTCAAGGCACAACGATGCAAATGACAATGGAACATATGGCTGAAGTCCAGCCGCCAGCGTTTGTCAGGGATGCGCTCGGACTGGATGCTGAGGAGAACGTTGTGGTTGTGGAGCGAGTTGGTCGAAATCGCTCCGTGCCCATCAACTACGTCCGAATCTATTTGCCATTGCCAATTGCCTCGCTGGTTCAGCCTGAGGAGTACGAACAGGGCTCACTTATGCCGGTGTTGATTCACCATGGCATCAGCATCACCCACGCTCAGCAATCGATATCGGCGGCATCTGTCGTCTCACCTATCTCAGATTTACTTGAGCTCGCGGAGCAGGCACCGGTGATTTTCTCGACAATAGTTGTGTTTGCCGATGCGAGTCCCGTCTACGTGGCAGAGGTCTATTATCGACCCGACCGAACGATCTTCACGTCGTCGTTAGCCACTATTCCAAATGTTCAACCAGCGCTCAAACGGGGAACGAACAGCTATCTGCAACCGCAGAGGACGCTCGAATAGGCGACATCTACCCGGGAAACGACCGCTACTCTTTCCCATGTGGACTCGCCATATGCAGCGCGTCCTCGCGTGTACATCCTCGCTGCCCAACGGAATCCGGGCAATCACTTCGGGGTGGCCCCCAATGACTGATCCGTGTGACTCGTGATGCTCGTGCCAATGGGCAAGCGACTCCATTGACCCGATTGCACCACCCACCAAAAACCCAAAGATCTCTCGAGCGAAGTCGGGATATCTTTGGGTTTTCCCGGATATCGGTTGTCCGGCCGACGCGGTTCTCCTGGTTCTGGATGAAGTCAGGCCGGTAAATCGCATTTCCGGTTCGCAGTTACTGCCTTCGTCGAACTGGCCCTCGCAACTGCGGCTTGTGGTCTCCCGCTGTCGAGCCGAAAATCGGGAGACCACAAGGTCTAGGGAACAGGCCTATGGCCGAAACGCACGAGGGATCCATTCCCTACCGGGAGTTTGCGTGTTGACGAGCTCTCAGGGTGCGATGCGGGAATCTCCACTCAGGCAGGCGAGGTGCGCCTGGGCCTCCTGCCGGTTGTACGTGGCGGATCCGGAGTTTTCGCGATCCAGTGGGATTCCGATGCATCCACGGCCGCGACCGGGCTGGATTCCGGTGTGGCTTCTATGTCCTGCGTAATTACGACCTCCACTTCCTGAGGCGTATTGCTGATCCAGGTGACACCCTGCGGTACGGTGATTTCCGGACTCACGTTGTAGGTCCCCGGTCCAAGATTGGCCAGATCGACACGTATCTTGACATCGGAAGGTGTCATGGCCGAAAGCGTGGAGCCTGATCCATCGACGGTGACATCAATACTGCCTGGAACGATCGAGGCCTTCAGCCCTGGTCCGAGGTTGAGGGGTTGGACGGGCAATCCGGTGAGGGACTGGGAGGAGTTGGACGTGTCCTCGATCGCCACACGAACTTCTACCCGGCCACTCGCAGGCTCAATAACAGTCACTCCCGGCGGCAGGTTGGTGAATCCCACCTGTTGACTCTTGGACTGGGTGGCGCCGGAAATATCCACAGGTTCCGTGTTCACGAACAGGAGGGACTCCAACGCACTCTCCGGTCCGTCCACGACGATGGATTCTGGGATGGCAGCTCGCTGCTGCATGGAGAACCCTTCGGCTGGAACGCCATGAACCACAGGGATGACGGAGATGCGCTTGCCCCGGGATTGCACTTCGACACTTGTCCTGATCTGTCCTGGCAGCACAGTGACTTCGCTGACGCGTTGCCCGTTCGCATCCACCGCATATGGGGTGTAGCTTTCGACAAAGCTCGTGGTGTGATTGTCGATCGCCACCGGGAGCAGGACTTTTTCGACCCGGTTCACCGCCGAGGAGGGACCAGACACAGTTACCTGGGTCGAATCGGGGGTGATCGACCTGATTTCCCGCGGGTCGTCCTCAGGAGTTATTCGTGTCACTTCGATCGGCATCTCGTGACTGATGTCTTCTTCAACGGTAACCGGCAACTCCCTTGGGTCGACGAGGCGTTCGCTCGGGCCATCCGGCGTCGTTACCAGGAGCTTGAGCCGGTATTCGCCTGGTTTGGTGATCCCGCTCGTATCCAGCCTGACCGAGATATTGTTGCGCTGGATGGCATCCAGCTCGGATTCTGGTCCACGCAGGGTGACAGATGCCCGCGGCAGCGTGGTGACGATCGTCAAGGAGTCGTCCAGAGACTCCACGCCAATATCGAGTTCCCGGTAATTGACGGTGATGAACGGATCGTTGAGTTCGGTCACCCACCCCCACAACAGGGTTGCGATGATCAGGGAGAATGCGAACCGGATGACTTGCGTCCGGGTTGGTCGGAGTGGGAATCCGCTGGTTGGAGCGGAAGTTGATTGTGGATCCCTCATGATTTCCGTGTCGATTCGCGACGACGTTCGCGCCGGGCCGCTGCTGCGGATCCGTCTGGCTGCAGTCCATTTCCCGTCAGGGGATGAAGTATCGATTTCAGCCACCCAAACTTGTCGTTCTGGTTACTGGATACCGCCGCCCTGTCGATCCGCAGGAGCGTGCGGAGCACGCGTCTCAGGCGCTCCTGATCGAGGTTTCTGATAAGCCTTCCTGAATGTGCCACCGACATCTGCCCGGTTTCCTCTGACACCACGACCGCCAGGGCATCCGACTCTTCGGTAATCCCGATGGCGGCCCGGTGGCGGGTTCCCAACTGGCTGGAGGCTGAAATATTGTCCGTCAACGGCAAGACCACACTGGCGGCAAGAATCCGGTTGTTACCGATGACCACGGCCGCGTCATGCAACGGCGAGTTGGGAAAGAAGATGTTGATGAGGAGTTGCCGTGAAATATCCGCATTGATCGCCACACCCTTACTCACGAAATCCTGCAGCCCGGTCTCCCGCTCCAGTACCACCAACGCGCCATATCGCAAACGCGAAAGCTGGTGCGCCGCGCGCACGATCTCGTCGATCATGTCCTCAATGGCCTGCTCGTCCGGCGAAGGGAATGGATTCCGGATCCACGAACCGGCATGCCCGAGCTGTTCGAAGGCACGCCGTAATTCAGGTTGGAAGATGACTGGAATCGCGACGATCAGCGCGGGCCAGATGGCCGAGAGGATGCGGTTCAGCGTCGTCAGGTTGAGACCGTCGCCGATCAGGTAGAGGAAGAGGAACAGCGTGATGATACCGCGGATCAGGCTCAGCGCTCTAGTGCCCTGCACCACCCACAGCAGCCAGTAGATGAGGAACGCGACCACGAGGATATCGAGGATTGCCCGGAAATCGAAAAGGCGTTCAAGCAGCCAGCCAGGATTCGTCATCGACGGTGTCCGATGAAATTCAGATCGACGGCAGGACGCCGGGATTCGGGCGAATTAATTGGTGATCTCCTGTGCAGTGAGTGCCTCATACCCCTTAAACGTTCCGATTGGGGGTTCTTTCCTCGCTGACATATCGCGGCATCCGGTGTGATGGCCGCAATTGCCAGACTTTGTGTGCTATGCGTCCAATTCTACACGGTGAGCCTGCCTCCATCAGCCTCATACGCCAGGTCACCTGACGCTGACATCGATGCAACGTCCGCCGTTTCGGAATGGTTTCTCATCTTGTGAAACCATTCACAACATACCGGTTTTCCAGCCGCAATCAGCGCCGCCCGCGACGTACCCGATGGGTATCTCCAGGGCGCCGGTAGTCGTCGGCATCGACCTGGATGAACTGCGTCAAGCGGTGATCGAGCATGCGGGAGACGATCCGTTCGTCGATCTTCCGGATTTCCACATTTGTCGTGATCACGGTTGGCATCTGTTCCGAATACCGGTGGTTGATGATCTGGTAGAGCTTCTCGCGGGCCCAGGGCGTCGCATTTTCCGTCCCCAGGTCGTCCAGGACCAGGAGTGGAGCATTCCGGATCGCATTGAAACGATCGTCGTACGCCGATCCCGAGTTCGGATCGAACGTTGCCCGGAGATGGTCCAGCAAATCCGGCACGACGGCGAAGTAGACGCTCATGTGGTGCCATTGCATCGCATAGGTCGCGATCGAGACGGCCAGGTGCGTTTTGCCTGTCCCGCAGGGCCCGGCCAGCAGGAGCCAGCGATGATCCGGTTCCTGGGCGAAGGCCAACGCCGCTTCAAACGCCTCACTCGTCCCCGGAATGGCCGGATCGAAATCGTCGAAGGTGTGGCTCGTGAAGGCGTCCAGGTTGGAAAGGCGTTTTAATTCCTCGGAGCGGCGCTCGTCAATTTCCAGCTTCTTGCACTGACATGGAAAGAGCCGGCCGAAACTTGGATGTCCTGGCGGGACATCGGCCCGCAAGTATCCGGCATCGTTGCAGATCGGACAGCGGACGTCTTCCTTGCGCGTGATCCGAATCGTGCCGTTGTTCGCCCCCAACTTGTCTTTCGGGATGGAGACATTCCTGATGACATCGCCAATGGGTTTCATTTTATCTTCCTTCGAACGTCCGACGGAGTCCAGTGCGGGTAGGGGAGTGTCGGGTTCGGATTGCCAGAATAGCGGCTACCGCTCGTCGGATGGCCTTCTGCCCATGGCCTGCCAATTCTCGAGAATGCGCAGCACATATCGCCAACTCCGACGGTTATAGTTCACAGCCTCGCCGATGGCGTCCTCAATCCAGTCTCCCGGATAATCTTCCACCGCTCGCGAAATCTGGTCGGCGATGAGGGGTGTCAGTGGACCGATGTTCTGTTCGTACAGTTGAAACGCATTGGCCGGATCCACGGAAATCGCCGGTGGAGACTTCCCTTCCCAAATGATAGCCGGTGGCGGCAAGGCGCCTCGCTCCATAGCACCGATCATCGCCCGGTTCACCGGCGTGTTCAGGTAGTACCAGAACGTCTGGCGCGTCCGATCGTGACTGGAGAAGCGCAGCAGGGTACCGCGGCCGACCGCCAGCTCCAGTCCCTGCATGATACGGTCGTCCGGATCGGAGGCGATCCCGTCCCGCCGCAGGGCTCGTCGCAACGTGTCGTCGCGGACGATCATCCGCTCGGCGATCGGCGTGCCTTCGCCATCCAGTTGAGCCACGAGCCGGAACATCGCCAGGCACACCTGAAGCTCCGCCATCGATGTGATCTCGCTGACCGTTTCCGCCAGGAAGGCGTGGGGGATGCTGACAGGAACCCCTGTAGTGCGTGCGGTATGAGGCATTCTCCGGGTCACGGTCATTGCGTATCGGGTTCCCGGTA
>Ga0182747_1001356_pt1 | contig 19094 bp, 17 predicted proteins | sample eDN3rd30CBELigBY_FD_128526 | JGI IMG/M metagenome (GOLD analysis project Ga0182747, IMG submission 128526) | Enriched backyard soil microbial communities from Emeryville, California, USA - eDNA 3rd pass 30_C BE-Lig BY (version 2) (version 2) | ecosystem: Environmental > Terrestrial > Soil >...
GCACAGGAGGTAGTGTCCCGGTTGACGTCGTTATCAGTGTTACAGGGGATTGATTGCCTGGTGAGAGACTGCGTGGACCGACGTGCATCGTGAAACGAAGGAGGCAGCGGGAGTTTTTCAACAGGGAGCCCATCGCCAGCATGTGGTCGAGATGCGGGATATTGGACTCTCTGGTATATCGTCCGCGATTTGCGAAATCGCCTGGGGCCCATCGGGCTCAAGCCGGGGAGAACCACGAGGTGAATCAAAACCACGACCCATCTGCCAGTCGTACCTATGCATATGAAGTCGACCCTGCATTTCCCGAACTGCCGGAAGGCGGCGTTCTGGGAGAGGTATCGGGCGTCGCGGTCGATCACGAGGATCGCGTGTATGTCGCCAACCGATCGACGAATCCTGTCCAAATCTACTCTACCGATGGTCAGTTCCTTTCGTCCTGGTCATACAGTGACTTTGAGCGCGTTCATGGGGTCACGATCGCCCCTGACGGCAGGATCTATATCGCGGACGATCGCCGCCATCTGATCCGTGTCTTCAATCCTGCGGGGGAGTTGGTACTCACGATCGGGACCGATGGTGTTCCCTCCGATACGGGAGTGGAAGACCGGAATCCCAGAACCATCAAACACGCAGGCCCTCCATTCAACCTTCCTACCGATACAGCGCCCACAGCCGATGGCTCGTTTTATGTATCCGATGGATACGGAAATGCTCGCGTGCATCACTTTTCGCATGAGGGGGAGCTTCTGCAATCCTGGGGAGAGCCAGGAACCGGTCCGGGAGAATTCAATCTCCCACACGGAGTCACGATCGATAACAAGGGGCGCGTGCTCGTAGCCGATCGCGAGAATGGCCGCATTCAGGTATTTTCTGCCGACGGAACCTACGAAACGGAATTCAACGATCTCATCCGGCCGTGCGGGATGTGCGTCGATGGTGACGGGGTTATCTACGTCGCCGAACTCGCCCAAAGTTACGGCCGGATCACGATTCTCTCGCCAAAAGGGGAGCTTCTGGAACAGTGGGCGATTGCGGGAGATGTACCCAAGGTGGGCGCCCACAGTATTGCCCTCGATAGCGAGAAGAATCTCTACGTCGGCCTTGTGTATCAGGGCGCACCACTTCCTGAAAATGCGCGACCGGTTATTAAGTACCGACGCGTATGACCGTTGTGGTCTCGGTGGGAACGTGAGTTTTACTGCGTATGCGGTGGGGGGCGGCGTGCATGCTCCTGACTTGCGTTTCTGAGGCGGGGTACTGGCCCGATGGCTTGACCGGAGGGTAGGTGTCACGTACCATGGCATCACAATGTATGCATTGGATACAAATATTCATTGATCTGGAACTGCTCCGGGCGAAAGCAATGTTCCCCTGGAATCCGGGCGAACCCCTGAACTCGATGGTCGGACAGGGGATGGATGGACTGATCATGTATCGAGTGCGATACCGTGGTTGAGACTGGGACACTCGTTGAAAGGGGGGAGACAGAGAGAACGACGCGCCAGCAAGAGATCCCTCATGGCGTTGACCCGATCCTGAATGGCGCAGGTCAATGCCTACTACGTAGATTCCTGGCTTGAAGATGGAGGAAATCATGTCCGAACAATTCTCGCGTGACGTGGAACACACATCGGTCGATCGACGCAAGCTATTCAAGTACTCTCTCGCTGGAGCCGCGGGTATGCGGGGACTTCTCACTGCGGCTGGTACGTCAGCCTTGCTTGGTGCTGCGGGGGTTTCCAGGGCGAATGCCCAGAGCACGCAACTCATCGTCGGTATGCAAGGTGCCGCCGGTACACTGGATGCCCGGCGGGTCAGGGCCATCCCCGAGCAGCAACTCTTCTTCGCGCTGTATGACGGGCTCGTCGACTTCGACCAGGATGCCACGATCCGCCCCCGATTGGCGGAGTCGTTCGAGCGCCTGGATGCTACGTCCTGGCGATTCAAGCTCCGTCAGGGCGTCAAGTTTCACGATGGTGAGGACTTCACCGCCGAGAGCGTGGCATTCACCTTCGATCAGTTCAAGAGCCTCGATCCGCCATTCTACTACGTGAATATCTGGGGACCGGCGTGGCCGCCGGATGTCGAAATCGAGGCGGATGACAGCGTTATTATCCGCACCCCGAATCCATCTCCGCTCCTGCCGAACTTCCTGACCCGGGTCGGAATGCTCCCGACCGCAGCGGAAAATCCCGATTTCGGCGAATCGCCGATTGGCACAGGACCGTTCAAATTCTCTTCCTGGGCGAAGGGGGATAGCGTTACCCTGGAGACCAATACCGATTACTGGGACGGTGCGCCTGAAATCGGTGGTCTGGTGGTGCGGACGATTCCCGAACCCGCCTCACAGCTTGCCGCGCTTCAGTCCGGTGAGATCCATATCGCATTTGAACCGCCGGTCGATCAGCTCGATGTGCTGGCTCCCCCTGATTTGGGCAAGCTGGAAGCGCGGTCAACTGGGCTGGCTCAGGTTCTCCTCAATTATCGGAACCCCGATTCACCTATCGCCGATGTCAATGTGAGAACTGCCCTGAAGCTTGCCGTTGACGGGGAGGGGATGATCGGCGCCTTGCTTGCCGGTGTCGCCGAAGCCGGGATTGGCCCCGCACCCGCTTCCTGCTTCGGTGCGCTCGACGCCGGGGGGTATCCTGCCAGGGATGTGGAGCAAGCAATCTCGCTTCTGGCAGAAGCAGGATATCAGGATGGTCTCGATCTGACGATGATCTTTACTGAGGGGGAGTTCCCCCGCGACACCGTTATCGCCGAAGCGCTAATTAGCCAGCTGCGGGAAATCGGGGCGAATGTGGAACTGGTGCAACTCGATCCGGGGCAATATGCGGAACGGCGCAATACCGCGGATTGGGATATCGCGACAAATGGAACGACGGGATGGACCGCGGACGCGGAATACTACATCAACGATGTGAAGACCACGCTCGGGTATCAATCGGACGAGTTAGATGCGTTGGTGCTTGAAGCCGCGGCCGCTGATGATGAAGACCAGCGAGTCGAACTGCTCCATCAGGCACAACAAATCCTCTGGGATGACGTGCCGTATCTTTGGTCGTTCGACGTTGTGCTGGTTCTTGGCGTTTCCAGCAAGATAAGCGGGGTCGATCTGATACCGACTTCGTGGATTCTCGCGAGGGACGCTTCTATCTCCGGGTAAGGCATTCGTCCCACATGAATCCGGGCGCTTCCGCTCATGGTGGAGGCGCCCGGATATGGGCGAATCTCCGTGCCGTCCATGAGTCACAACGCCCGCGACTTTTTGCGAGCGTATTGATGCCGGTGTCACCGGATGGATTCGCTCCAAAGACAGAAGTAACTGGGGAGACCTTTACGAATGCTTGCTTTGGTCACTCGCCGAATTCTTCTTGGATTTCTCACGCTCTTTCTCACGTTGGTCCTCGTCTTCGCCATGGTGCGACTCATTCCGGGGAATCCAGCGGCGGTGCTCCTGAAGGATGACGCCACGGTCGAGCAAATCGAGTACATCAAGCAGCTCTGGGGCCTTGATGAACCTATCCCGGTGCAGTTTGGCATCTACCTCAAGAACCTTATCCGTGGCGACGGTGGGGATTCGTACCAATTCCAGACGACGGCCGGAGCATCGGGTACCGACGCCATCGGGTTGGTTGTTGGTCGCCTGCCGGCAACGATCGAGCTGGCGGTTGTGTCGATCCTGATATCGATTCTCATCGCGATGCCCCTCGGTCTCATCTCTGCCCTGTGGCAGGATTCCTGGTTCGACCACACGGTGATGACCTTGTCGTTGCTTATTGGATCGATCCCCAATTTTTGGATAGGGATGCAACTCATCCTGCTGTTCGGGGTGACGCTCGGCATCCTCCCTACCGGAGGGTCCGGTTCCGCAACCCACGTATTACTCCCGGCCATAACGTTGGCGTTGCCATTCATCGCCATCCTGCTTCGGTTAACCCGAACAGAAGTCGCGCGAGTGCTGCAGGCGGAGTACATCACCACGGCCCGGGCCAAGGGATTGAAATCGACCACGGTCCTGGTGCGTCATGCACTCCGGAATGCCATGATTCCCCTCGTCACCATGTTGGGGTTGAGACTGGGCGGGCTCCTTAATGGAACGGTGGTAGTGGAAGTGCTGTTTGGCTGGCCCGGACTTGGCAGGTTGCTGATCGATTCGATCAATGCCCGGGACTACCCGGTTATCCAGATCGTGGTTCCCTTGTCGGCAGTGATGTTTGTGGTCATCAACGTTCTGGTGGATGTCACGTACGGGTTGCTTGATCCACGAATGAGGGCGGTGCGGCTATGATCAGCACCCCGGAACACACCGGGCTCCCGGGAAACTCCATCAATGTCGTGGAGGCCGACCAGGTGGCCGCCTCCGGGAAATCCCGGCGCTGGTCGACGAGTACGGTGAAGATCATCATCGGAACGCTTATGATCGCCCTGGTCACCGCTCCTGTCCTGGTCTCGTTCTTTTGGCTTCCGTTCGATCCCAATGCAACCGAGTTTTCGGCCCTGTTGGTACCACCCGGTTGGGGCGAGCATTTGCTGGGGACGGACCACCTCGGACGCGATGTGTTGAGCCGACTCATGGCTGGTGGCCGCGTATCGCTCTCCGTGGCGGTCCTGGCGGTCATCATGACGAATAGCCTCGGTACCGTCCTGGGACTTCTTGCTGCCTATTTCGGCCGTTGGCTGGACTGGGGGCTGACACTGCTGGCAGAGATTCAGTTAGCTCTCCCATCTATCCTGATTATCCTGGTGTTTCTCGCCCTGATTGGACCGAGTGTCCTCACCCTTGCGCTTGTTATTGGGCTCTCGGATTGGGTGATCTATGCCCGGATGATGCGCTCACGAGCCATTGTTGAAGGGGAACGGGAGTACGTCACGGCCGCTCGCGCTCTCGGGGCCTCGAATACCAGGATCATCAGCCGGCATGTGCTCCCGAATGTGTTGCCGACCCTGATCGTGTTGACCACCGTTCTCTTTGGATCCGTCATCTTGCTCGAAAGTTCCCTGAGTTATCTGGGGCTTGGCGTGCAGCGCCCGAATCCTTCCTGGGGCCGAATGGTGTCCGATGGACGAGACTATATTGTTACTGGTTGGTGGATTTCCCTCGCACCGGCGCTCTCCATTGGCATCATCGTCCTTGGGGCCACCATACTCGGAGATGGGCTGAGGCAACGATGGAAAATGGAGTAGATTTGAGCAATCCAGGAGAAGCGATTCATCCGGGATTGTATCGGTCATGAAGTGTCAATGCCCGATTGATCCTGAAGCTCGAAAAAGTGACAGGAAAATACGTTCAGGAAGCAGGATTCTGGCGGATGACGCATCAGATGGATTCGACGATTGACGCGGATGGAATCACGACGCTCTGGAGGGAGTACGAGCCAGGGGCTGCAGCCTCGGAAGCCATTCACCAAACCCTTCGGGAAGCGATCGTGCATGGCTTCCTGCCAGCAGGTCACCGGTTGGGAGAAGTGGAATTGGCGGACCTGCTCGGTGTAAGCAGGACCCCGATTCGGGAAGCGCTCCATCGACTGGAAATGGAGGGCCTTGCTGTCCGGCTCCAGAGAAGGGGACTGGAAGTCCGGCGCATCACGCTCACAGAAATACAGGATGCCTACGAGGTGTATAACCGGCTCGTGGAGATGGCGGTCAGGCTGGCAGCTTCCCGGATTTCCTCGGCGGATTTGAACAGGCTTCGGGTATTGAACGCGCAACTTGCCGAGGCTCTGGCAAGCAAGGATTCGCGTCGCTGCGTCACGATTGGTGATGAATTTCATCGCTGTCTGTACCGCGCCAGCGGGAATGACGTCCTGATTAGAGTTCTCGGGCAACTTCGTTACCACACCCGGAGTCTTGCCTCTGCGACATTTCAGGACGACGAGCGAGCCGACCAGATTGTTTCCGAGCATGATCTGTTGATCACCGCCCTGGCTGCTGGCAATGAAGAGATGGTCGCGGCGGTTGCCAATCTCCATAATCGCAACGCGATGAAAACCAGGGTCAGACTTGTTCGTGACCGGGATGCGATTCGGCCGGACCGTCGTTGATTGTTCCCGCCCGGGGCATTGACGGGTCACAGGTACGATGATCCTGATCGATTTGCGTCGAGGTCGGATTGACGAATACTGGTGATTCGTCAACACTACCAATTATGTGCGTTTATCTTGCCAAAAGGAGCCGCAGTGGCTAATCCATTGAGTGTTGCTCTCGACTTCGGCGGTACCAAGACCGATGTTGCGCTGGTGGATCGGGACGGTCGCATTATCGGCCAGCAGCGGCTGCTCACCCTGGCTGAACAGGGAGGTCAGCAGACGATTAACCGCGCCGTCACCGCGATCCATGATCTTCTGGGTCAATCCGGAACCGGGGGCGATATTCTCGCCGTAGCTATTGCGACGCCAGGAGTTGTTTATCAGGGAAAGATGTATCTCTCGCCACTGATTCCCGGTTGGTCCGACATAGATCTGCGCGCGGAATTTGCCCGTGAGTTGCAGATGGATAACGTGGTGATCTGGAATGACGTCCGGGCGGCGGCACTGGCGGAACTGAGGTGGGGGCAGCTACGGGATTGCGATCCCGGGTTGTATGTCAATTTGGGCACCGGTATCTCGTCCGCCATCACCATTGGCGGTAAGGTCGTCCTTGGCGCCCATAACAGCTCGGGCGAAATTGCCTATACCGGGTTCGCTACCGGTTTGTTTCAGGCTCCGAATCCGGTGCGTGATATCGCGCCACTGGAATCCCTGATCGGCGGCAGGGCGCTGGAAGATCGGGCTTCGATGCTCCTCGGGGAATCCATCACCATGGAGCATCTCTTCCTACGTACCGACGCGGTCTCCCGCCAGATCGTCTCCGAGGCCATGGGTATCCTGGGTACCACGCTCGCGAATCTCTGCGTTTTGCTGGATCCGGAACGCATCGTGATCGGCGGGGGAATGGTGAAGGGATTCGATACGTATGTCGATCAGCTCAATTATCATCTGAAAGCGGCGGTGCCGTTTCCGCCGCATATCATGCCGGCGGATTTTGACGACCAGTCCTCGCTTCATGGAGCGGTGGCACTGGCCATGGATCACATGCCGGGCGCGGATAGTGACGTCCAACTGGAGGAAGCACCGTGACAGTGGATATTGCCCGGTACAGCGGTGATCCCGATGCGCAAGGAGGAGTCCGCCTGGTTGAATTGACGGAAGGCGCAGGCCGCGGCATCCGGCTTCTGGAGTTTCACACCACGGCCGGACTGCGTTTCGATGTTCTCGTCGACCGGAGTATGGATATCGGCAGGGTTGAATACAGGAGCCAGAACGTAGGCTGGAATTCTGCGACGGGATACCGTCATCCAGCCTACTGGAATGCCGCCGAAGAAAATGGCATCTCGCTGATGCGAGGCATGAGTGGTCTGCTGGTAACCGGAGGGCTCGATCACATTTTCTCTGCATCCGAGGCGGATGGCCGCCGATTTGGCTATCCGGCGCGGAATCAACTGCATCATCCATTGCATGGACGCATCTCCAACACCCCTGCGCACCACGTCAATTACGGTCGTGACGGCACAATTATCTGGGCGGAAGCGGCGATGCGGCAGGTGGCCGAATTCGGTGAGAATCTGGAACTGCGGCGCCGGATCGAGATCGATCAGGACGGAAGCGAAATTCGCCTGACGGATCTGGTGACCAATCGCGGTTTTACGCCAACAGCACACTACATGCTGTATCACACTAACCTGGGATGGCCGCTTCTAAGTGAGGATGCACGGTTTTCGGCGGATATTCTCGACTACCCCTGGATGACCTCCAACATGCAGGCGAGTGATGCTCTCACCACCTTCCCTCCGCCTCAGGACGATTTCGTGGAACAGTGCGCCCAGGTACAACTCAAACCGGACGACGCGGGCTGGATGCATGTGGGGCTCGATAATCCTTCGGCCAGACGTGGCTTCTCCCTGGCTTGGGATTCCACGACCTTGCCTTCCCTGGTGCAATGGATCAATGCCCGGTCAGGGTCATACGCGGTCGCGCTGGAGCCCTGCTCCCACGGCACGAAGGAAATGAGGGAAGGATCAGGGTTGCCGCACGATCTTGCGCCCGGTGACTCCCGGCGTTACCAATTGGTATTCGCGTTCAACGCGTACTGAAGAAAGAAGCTCATCATGACGAAAACACTGCGTGTTGCCCTTGTCGGTCTCGATCACTGGTATTCGGCAATAAGTCTGGCCGAAGCGCTCGCCCAACACGAAAGTATCGATTTTGTCGGACTTGCCGATAGTAACGAAGCCCACGCCAGGGAAGTCGCTGAAAAGATTGGGATCACCAACTGGACCACGGATCTGAAGCAATTCGTCACCGATCCTACCGTTGATGTCATCGCCAGTTTCGTCTCGGTGGACCGGAATCCGGATATTGTCATCCCGGCGGCGCAGTCCGGCAAGCACATCATCTCGGTGAAACCCCTTGCCCGGACGCTGGAGGAGGCCACCCGGATTGTGGAGGCCGTGCGCGAGGCTGGTGTCGTCTTTATCCCGTCTGAATCCCGCTCCCGCCAGACCGAGCAAAACCAGTATCTTAAGCAGCTGGTGGATGACGGCACGCTTGGTACCATCGTTTCTGGCAACTTCACGCTGGTTAGCTCCCTGCCACAAGGCTGGCCAGGTGGTCCGGCGGACGGTGGGTGGTGGGCCGATCCGGCGCGCGTACCGGGAGGTGGCTGGATCGATCATGCCATTTACCAGATCGACCGTCTTCGCTGGCTCCTTGGCGAGCGGGTCGTGTCTGTTTCTGGCAAGACGGCCAACCTGATCCACAAGGACCTCGGCGTTGAAGACTACGGGCACGCCATCGTGGAATTCGAGAGTGGTGCGGTTGTGAGCATTGAAGATACCTGGTCCGGACCGGCAGGCTCCTGGCGTATCACTTCAGTGCTGGTTGGGACGGAAGGCGCCCTCAATATCGATACGCTTTCTCCACAGATGTCCGTATTCCGCAAGGGTGACGATGGTGGATGGCAAAGTGAACCCACGCCGTCAGATAGTTCGGGGAGTATCCAACCGCTGCTCGATCAAATTACCGGTCAGTCTCCAACTTCCCTGGGTACGGTTGAGGATGCCTGGGACAACCTGGCAGTTTCCCTCGCGTTCTATGAGGCAGCAGCATCCGGGAGCGCGGTTGCGCCACAACGGCTGGGACAGGATTAGGCCCCGGGGCGAACTTCCATAACCTGAATGACAACGCATACCCCCGAGCGAAACCCTTCACCCAGGTGGCTGGTATTCGTCGATCGGGTAGTGCTACTATGCAGACGCCAGATGCGAATTTTCGCATCTGGCGTCTGCATAGTAGCACTCGGGAATGGAATTCATGACACAGGTACAACCTGGAGCGATGCGCGATGAGGATGTGCTGCGCCGTCAGGGCCAGCGCCTGACACCACAGCGGCGAATGATTCTTGACATTATGCGGCGTGCCCACGGGCACATGACGGTTGACGATGTCGTGCGCGAGGCCGGGCGCCGCCATCAGGCTATTAACGTCGCGACAACCTATCGCATCCTCGCCTGGCTGACCGAACACGAACTGGTTTGTGTGACCGATACCGGCGGCAGGGATCACACCTACGAATATCTTGGAACCAATCGGCATCACCACCTCATTTGCCAACAATGTGGATCCGAGGTCGAAGTGCCATACGATCTCATGACCCCCGTAATCGAAGCCCTCAGGAAGGATTATGGCTTCGAACCGCGCGTCGACCATCAGGCGATCTTTGGTACTTGCCAGGAGTGCCAGGCAGTTTCATCACCAGGTGAACAGGGTATCCCTGCTGAGCTCCGGAACCGGCCGGTGTGACCGGGATTTTTCGTGCAAGGAATGCGTGTTGATCAATCGTCGAGACTTCCTGAAGTCAACCTCCGTCGCCACTGTTTCGCTCGCCGCGGGAGTCTCCCTGTTGCGAACGACAGGGTTTGCACAGGACACCTCAACATTCGTTATCGGATCTCTGGAGGAGCCCGGAAGTCTCTCGGCGCTGACCAGCATGCCACATCACTTCCCGGCGGATGTCCCCGGGACATTGCTGTTCGATAGCCTGACCCAGTACATGCCGGATTCAACCGTTGCACCAAAACTGGCGACTGAATGGGAAATCAGTGACGACGAGTTGACCTATACGTTCAGGCTTGATCCGAACGCGCGGTTCCATGACGGCACACCCGTTACGGCCCACGATGTTGTCTTTACCTTTGAGGCCATGCGTGATCCGGCCACAAACTCTTCAACCGAGGGAGTGGAGAATGTTGTCAGCGTTGAGGCCAGCGACGATCACACGGTGAGCATCACGCTGTCCACGGTCACGCCGACATTCCTCGCACAGGGAGGCGCGCGCGGTATTGTGCCGAAGCACGTGCTGGAAGGCAAGGATATCGCTGCGGACGAGTTCAACCGGAATCCTGTGGGTTCCGGACCGTACCGCATCGTTTCGTATACCCCGGGTGAGAGCATCGCCCTTGAAGCTGTCGCGGACCATTATCGCGGGGCGCCCACGATCGATCGGGTTGAGTTCCGGATCGTGACGGACCAGAATGTGCTGCTCACCCAACTCATGAGTGGGGAGCTCTCCTATGGCCTGGCGGCGCCACGAGATTTGGCGGTACTGAAGGGAACCGACCGCCTGGGCATTCAGGAAGTTCCCACTCCCAGATTTTTCGATATTATCCCGAACTACGAGCGAAGCTACTGGCAGGATGTCGCGGTCCGATCGGCCATTCTGGGAGCCATCGACCGCGACGGTATTGTCAGCAACCTGCTCCTGGGGCACGGAACGGTGATCGATGCCAATGTGGCTCCGGCATCCTGGGCGTATACGGCCGAAGGTGTGACCCCGCATCCCTATGCGCCTGACGTTTCGGCCGCCGCACTTGACGATGCCGGCTGGACCCTGGGGGGCGGCAACATCCGCTCCCGCGAAGGGGTGGATCTGGCCTTCACGGTGACGTTGTATTCCTACGACCAGACCTTGCAACAGGCTCTCCTGGTTGCCCAGCAGAACCTGCAGGAAATCGGCGTTTCGATGCAGGTTGAAATGGTCGAGTCGGGTGTCTTCAGTGCTCGCCGCAACAATGGCGACTACGATGCCCTCGCCCGTATCTGGAACCCGGTCTACGATCCGGATCAGGCTGGCCTACTCCGCACCGGAAATTTCTACGGGTACAGTAATCCTGAAGTCGATGCTCTGTGTGACGAGTCGCTCGCCACCACCGACCAGGCCGTTCGCTTGCCGGTCTATGCGAACCTCCAGCGCGTTCTGTCACAGGAGTTGCCGCGGCTTTGGCTGTACTCGGAGAACGAACTTCACGTTATCTCAACCAACGTGACTGGCCTCAGCGCGCACCCGGTCAACGTTTTTTGGGATCTTGCGACGTGGACTATCAATTAGTCTCCTCGAAGTCGGCCGCATCGCGGCCTAACACGCCATGATGCGATTCCTCGCGCGTCGACTGATCCAGCTCGGTGTCGCCCTGGTGTTGCTGACCCTGGTGACATTCTTCCTGCTTCATTTGGCCCCGGGCGGGCCGGCACAGGCGTTGCTCGGCCCGGATCAGGTCTCCCGGGAGCAGGAAGCGGCGGTTGAAGCCAGACTTGGCCTTGACCAATCCCTGCCTGTCCAGCTCGGGAGATGGATGACGTCAGCGCTTCGTGGCGATCTCGGAAACTCGTATTTCTATCGCCAGCCAGCGCTGGCTGTGGTGATGAACCGGCTTCCAAATTCTCTCCTGCTGGGTGTGGTCGCTTCCGGAATCGCCATCGCCGTCGGCATACCCGCGGGGATTGCCGCCGCCCAGCGTCCGGGAGGTTCCGTCGATCGCCTTGCGCGGTCGTCAGCCGTGGTCCTGGTGGCCCTGCCATCGTTTTGGTTGGGAATCCTGTTGATCTTTCTCTTTTCGGTCCGGCTGGGCTGGGTTCCCTCATCAGGCACCGGCCGCGGGTCGTCCTCCTGGATGCCGGACCTGGCGCACGTGATTCTGCCCGCCATCACCATGGCCTTGCCAGCCGCTGCTACCTTCATGCTCTATACCCGTTCAGCTATGGTCGAGGCTCTGGCGACGGATGCGGTACGTACCGCACGCGGGATGGGCCTACCTGAGCATCGCATCCTGCGCCTGCATGCCTTTCCCCAGGCGATTGCGCCCGTGCTCATGCAGATTGGGCTCTTTCTGCCTCACCTGGTGGAAGGCAGTATCGTCGTGGAGACGGTGTTCTCGTGGCCCGGAATCGGGCAGTTAACGACTGCCAGCGTTGGCCGACGGGACTATCCGATCTTGCTGACGCTCACCCTGGTGCTCGGGATGGGAACGATCCTCGCCTCAACAGTGACGGATATCTTGCATGCCCGGTTTGATCCCCGGATTGAATTGCGATGATACGTCGTTCCTGGTGGCAAGGAGGTGTGCTTCTTGTCCTGATCGTTCTTCCCTGGTTGATTGAGTTGCGGCCGAACGAGATTGACCTGGTGTCCGTGCTTCAGTCGCCTTCTTCAGCGCACTTGCTTGGTACGGATGAAAATGGTCGTGATGTTTTGAGCCGAATGCTCGCTGGTGCGCAATTGACACTTGGGATCGGTGCAGCCAGTGCATTGGTGGCGATTGTGATCGGGAGCATGCTGGGAGCAGCGGCCGGAAGTATCGGCGGCATGGTGGACGACGTGATCATGCGGGCGACAGACCTGGCACTTGCCCTGCCCACACTCTTTGTGATCCTCATATCCTCGTCGCTCATCCGGCCTGGCATTACTCAACTTATTCTCCTGATTGGTCTTACGGGCTGGATGCCAGTGGCCAGAATTGTGAGGGGAGCCGCACGGGAAGTGGCCACCCGCCAATTCGTGCTCGCTGCATTTTCGTATGGCGCGAACCGGCGTCGAATCGTGCGATATCACATTTTGCCAAACTTGCGGTCGGTAATCGTCGTGACTGCGACTCTGCAACTCAGTCGCTCGATTCTGACCGAGGCGACGATCTCCTACCTCGGGGTTGGAATCCAGCCGCCGGATGCGACCTGGGGAGCGATGTTGAGCAGTGCGCAATCCTACCTGTTGATCGCTCCGTGGCTGGCTATCGCCCCGGGTATGGCGCTGTCCTCGGTATTGCTAATGATCGCGAATATGACATTTGTCCAGGAGCAACCGTAGGCGTTCTCGTCTCCTGTCTTTCCCCCTCCCGCCAGCAGCGATGCACAATGCCAACATCGTCGCTGGCCATCTGATACATCAGGGACGACGTAAGGTCAAGCCGTGCGCCGCAAAGTTCGGTAAAAAACGCCAGGTCGAATGATAAATTTTCCGCGAAATACGCGATTATATGAACCATTCGCAACAAACCCGGCATGTCCCAAAGTTTTTGTTGGTTTTCTTCGAGGTTTTGTACTATGGTGATCCCGCCCCCTTGCAAAGTAAGGGGGTTACCCATGTATATGCCATTAACAAGGAGAGCTGAGTTCTGTAAAGTAAGATACCTTTGCCCAGCCGGGAAACCTATCCCTTAAGCCCACCCCTTCAGGCGGGGTTCCGACTCCTGAGAATGCATACACTCGTAGTGGAATTTTCGTAACTCGGGGTAAGAGAGTTACCCATTTGCAGGTTATAAGGAGAGTCATGACTTGGAAAGTAACGCGCCCCATTCCGGACGTGGTACCGGTGGATATGCGGAGCCACAGGAGGCGCCCGCTAAAAAGGAAATGAGGTTGTCGACGGCGGTCATCATCCTGATGATTGGTATCGCCGCGCTTGCCTTCACGGCGCCGTGGGTGAAACTGGCGAACTTCGAGCCCGCGACATCGGCCATCCTTCGTGTTGGCATTGCACTGTTGGTTCTGCTTCCGTTCGCCTTGCGGGAAAAGGCGCAGAAGGGTGGAATCAACAAAAAAGGAACACTGATTGCGATTGCCGCAGGTCTATTCCTTGGTGTTGACTTCACAGCCTGGAATTACTCTATTTTCTTCGTTGGATCCGGTATTGCGTCGGTCCTGCTGAATCTGCAGATCATTATCTTGCCGGCACTGGCTGTCATTTTTGACAAATACAAGGTTCCCAAAAGCTACTTTGTCCTCGTGCCGATCATGATCTTCGGCGTGGTCCTTACGGGTGGCGTCTTTGATGCCCCGCCAAGCGAAGGCCCCTCCACCGTATACGGTATGAATATCGCCGTGCTCGGTACTATCCTCGGGTCAACATCCGGCGTGTGTTATGGCATTTATCTCTATGCCAGTCGTAAGGCCACCACATTGAACCCGGGTCGGATCGTCCAGCCGATCGCTATCACATGCGCAAGCCAGCTGGTGGCTCCGACTCTGTTCATGCTCTTCTTCTCTGACCGTGGTTTTGATCTCACCAACGGCGTGATGATTGATGGCAAGCTGCCGATGAATCCTGAAACCACCCTCGGCGATCCGATTACTTCCATGAATTGGTTCTGGATGCTTATTCTGGCCGTTGTCGGTCAGGCTATCGCCTGGACATTCGTTCAGGTGGGCTCTGTTCGACTGGATACAACCATCGTTGCCGGGTTGCTGCTTCTGAGCCCCATCGCGACCGTGGCGCTCATCGCCCCCGTGATGTTCAGCGAAATCCCGTCGTTCCTGCAGGTGCTCGGTGTCATCATCGTTCTTGGGGCCGTGGCCTACCAGAACAACCTGCATAATGCCCTTCTGGATAAATTTCGGAATCGTGATATTACGCCTGCGCAGATCTGATAGCGTTGCAGCGGGAAAGTCCCGGTATCGTCGACATCACGCCTGCGCGCACGATGGCGTGCAGGCGTGATGACCGGGAAGCGGGTTGGACAATTGTTCGAGGCACGCAAGCCAAAGGCCTTTGGCTTGCGTGCCGGAGCAAGGAGAAAGCATCGTGCGGATTACGCCGAGAGAACAAGAAAAACTGATGATTGTGGTGGCGGGTGATTTGGCGAGACGTCGGCGTGAGCGCGGTGTCAAGCTCAACCACCCGGAAGCGATTGCCCTGATCACGTGCGAAATCATTGAAGGTGCACGTGACGGGAGGACCGTGGCTGACTTGATGAGTTATGGCGCCACCATCCTGACTGAGGACGACGTGATGGAGGGTGTGTCTACCCTGATCGATACGATCCAGGTGGAGGCAACATTCCCGGATGGCACAAAACTCGTGACGGTGCACCAGCCGATTCGCGGTTCGCGTGAAAACAGCGGGAATTCGCAAGTGAACGCCGCACAGCCCGGTGAACTGATCCTCAATGATGAACCGGTCATCATTAATGAAGGACGCGACACGGTCCGGATCCAGGTCAAAAATGTGGGCGACCGCCCGGTTCAGGTCGGGTCCCATTACCACTTTGCCGAGGTCAATCCGGCGCTTCAGTTTGACCGCGACAAGGCGGTCGGCTTCCGGCTCGATATCCCTGCTGGCACCGCCGCGCGATTCGAGCCTGGTGATGCCAGGGAAGTCCAGCTCGTTGCATATGGCGGGACGCGGGAAGTCTATGGGTTCCGTAGCGAATTTGACCGCGCTCTCGATTAGATACACCCGATCATCTCCTGGTAGTGCGCGGTTTGCCGATGGCCACCAGGAACAGGGAGGAGTACCAAACCATGAGCCTGAAGGTTCAGCGACGTCAATATACCGATCTCTATGGCCCCACCACCGGCGACGCCATTCGCCTCGGCGATACGAATCTCTTCGCCCGTGTTGAAGAAGACCGGACGACTTACGGTGAAGAAGCCGTGTTTGGTGGTGGCAAGACCATCCGTGATGGTATGGGAGAGAATTCCCGTCACAAGCGGGAACACGATATCCCTGATACGGTCATCACCAATGTTGTCATCCTCGATTACACCGGTATCTACAAGGCCGATGTGGCGCTCCGCGACGGACGTATCTTCGCGATTGGCAAGGCCGGTAACCCGGATACCCAGGATGGCGTCGACATTACTATCGGTGTGGCCACCGAGATCATTGCGGGTGAAGGAAAGATTCTCACTGCAGGTGGCATCGATACCCACATTCATTTCATCGCCACGGACCAGATCGGTACAGCGCTTTCTTCCGGTGTGACCACCCTCATCGGCGGCGGCACCGGTCCGGCCGAGGGTACCAAGGCAACCACGATCACTCCGGGCGAATGGTGGATCCATCGCATGCTCGAGGCGACCGACGAGTTCCCGATGAATATCGGCCTGCTCGGCAAGGGGCACGGCTCCGTACCCGAGGTGCTGGCTGAGCAGATCGTCGCCGGTGCTATCGGCCTGAAGGTTCATGAGGACTGGGGCGCCACCCACGCCGCCATTGATACATCACTTAGGGTCGCTGATGAATATGACGTCCAGATCGCCATCCACACCGATACCCTGAACGAGTATGGATTCGTGGACGATACGATTAAGTCAATCGATGGCCGCGTCATCCATACCTTCCATACCGAGGGTGCCGGTGGTGGCCACGCTCCCGATATCATCAAGATCGCAGGCTTGTCGAACGTTTTCCCGGCCTCCACGAACCCAACACTGCCGTTCACCCAAAACACCATCGCCGAGCATATGGATATGCTCATGGAAACGCATCACCTGCGGGCGGATATCCCGGAAGATGTTGCCTTCGCCGACTCGCGCATTCGTCAGGAAACGATCGCCGCGGAAGACGTGCTGCATGACATGGGCGTCTTCGCCATTACATCATCTGACTCTCAGGCTATGGGGCGGATCGGTGAGGTCGTCACTCGCACGTGGCAGGTCGCGGATTCGATGAAGCATCAGCGAGGTTCAATGGAAGGCGATACCGAGTATAACGACAATAACCGGATCAAACGCTATATCTCCAAATACACGATTAACCCGGCCATCGCGCACGGTATCGGTAAAGAGGTAGGTTCTGTCGAAGTAGGGAAGTTTGCGGACCTTGTTTTGTGGGACCCGAAATTCTTCGGTGCCAAGCCGGATCTCATCATCAAGGGCGGTATGATCGCGATGTCGGTGATGGGTGACGCCAATGCCTCGATCACCACACCGCAGCCACGAACCATGCGTAACCAGTTTGGCGCCCACGGAAGGGCGCGTGCGAACACGAGCGTCGTGTTCGTTTCCCAGGCGGCACTCGATGCGGGCGTACCGCAATCCCTCCAGTTGACCAAACGGGCCTATGCGGTTCATGGTATTCGCCATATCTCCAAGGCGGATTTGAAGTACAACAACGCCACGCCGGAGATCCTGGTCGATCCGCAAACCTATGAAGTGTCGATTGACGGGGAAGTCCTGACCGCTGAGCCCGCCGAGCGGCTTGCTCTGGCACAACGATACTTCCTCTTCTAGCGTGGATGGTGGCGAGATTGTTGAACGCGCAGGGGCACGCAATGCCTACACAACCCCTGCGCGTTCCAACTTCCTCCCTGTTGCCTTTCCGCTGCTGGTAAATGGAAGCCGCTCATGCATCGCGGCGGCGTCCGCTAACGAAAAACCGGGTTTGCGGATGCCGATCGTCATCACCCACACCAACGAGGTCTAGCCATGCTTATAGAGCAAATACAAGGGAACATATACGAGACGCCTTTACCAGAGGGCATGCATATCAAGGCAGCCACGATCCCCAGTGACCAGTTGGTCAAGCGCATCCAGCGGGTGCGTACGGATCACGATCGGGAAGTGGGGATTCGGTTGCCGTCGAATGCTCCAGACCTGAAAGATGGTGACGTGTTGTATCGTGAGGATAACAACGCGATTGTTGTTCGGGTCGAGGCGTCGGATGTGCTGGTTATCCAGGCGCGGTCGATCCTGGAAATGGCCGTGGTCGCCCATAGTCTGGGGAATCGGCATCTTCAGGCCCAGTTCTTTGACAAGGATTCCGAGTACGCGGCGGAGGTGATGGTTGTGCAATATGACCACACCGTTGCCCAGTATCTGGATTCTGTCGGCGTACCCTATGAACGACAGGCGCGCGTCATGCCGAAGCCGTTCCGGCATAGTGAGCATACGCATTGAGACCCCTGGCACTTTTGCTTCAACTCAGTGATTCTGCGTTACCCACAGGTGGGTTCAGCCATTCGTTCGGGTTTGAGCAGTATCTCCATCATGGGGAAATACACGACGCGCAGTCATTCAAGCAATGGCTGCGGGTGTACATCGCCAACCAACTTACCTATACAGATGCGCTGCTCATGCGGATGACGTACGAAGGCGTTGGCGATGCTGAACTCGCGGATCTCGCTCTGGCCGTCACCATCCCCGCCCAGGTCAGGATGGCGGATATCGCGATGGCGAAACGAGTTCGCCGGATCGGGGAGGAGGCACTGAACGTCCCGCCAACGGATGTGGAGCATGCTCACCCGGCGCTGGAGTTTGCGCGGATCGCTCGCCATTTCGATGTCGCACTGGACGACGCCATCATCGGTCACCTCACGAGTGCCGTGGGCTCCCTGACGCAAAACGCGGTCCGGGGGATTCCCATCGGTCAGTCCGCTGGTCAACTGGTGATCACGGCTGCCCATGAATGGATTGAGCGCGCCTGCGAACATGTGCATACGCTTGATGAGGATGCCCTGGGTCTGGTTGCTCCTGGCCTGGAGATCGCACAAATGCAGCACGAACGTCTACGTGCCCGTATGTTTATGAGTTAGGAGAAACCGATATGACTCTTGGCGGAACAATTCGTATTGGCGTTGGCGGTCCGGTCGGCGCTGGCAAAACCCAGCTCATCGAGCGTCTTACCCGTCGCTTGGCGGACAAGATTTCGATGGCGGCCATCACCAACGATATCTACACCATTGAAGATGCCAAAATTCTGGCGGCGACCAGCGTGCTGCCGGAAGACCGCATCATCGGTGTCGAAACGGGAGGCTGCCCGCACACTGCGGTTCGGGAAGATACGTCCATGAACGATGCTGCGGTGGAAGAAATGCTGCGCCGGCATCCGGATCTCGAGGTGCTCTTCATCGAATCCGGTGGCGACAACCTGTCGGCAACCTTCAGTCCCGAGCTCGTGGATTTTTCAATCTATGTCATTGATGTGGCCCAGGGGGAGAAGATCCCGCGAAAAGCCGGCCACGGTATGATCCGGTCCGACCTGCTCGTCATCAACAAGACGGA
>Ga0182747_1001362_pt1 | contig 19047 bp, 17 predicted proteins | sample eDN3rd30CBELigBY_FD_128526 | JGI IMG/M metagenome (GOLD analysis project Ga0182747, IMG submission 128526) | Enriched backyard soil microbial communities from Emeryville, California, USA - eDNA 3rd pass 30_C BE-Lig BY (version 2) (version 2) | ecosystem: Environmental > Terrestrial > Soil >...
ACATTTAATCCACTAGCAAATCGAGCTGTACTGTTTGTAGGTAGTACGTGGTTTGTACCAGCAAAATAATCTCCAACAGGCTCTGAACTATATCTTCCGATAAATACGCATCCTGCATGGCGGATTTGTTCTGCCACTACTTCTGCTTTCTCCGTCATGATTTCTAAGTGTTCCGGTGCAAGCGAATTAACAGCTGCAACCGCTTGATCCATCGTTTCAGCAATATAGATTTGACCAAAGTTATCAACGGACTTGCGAGCAATTTCTTCACGAGGTAACTTGCTTAATTGACTTTCAACTTGCTCGGCAACTTCATCTGCTAAGCTTTCACTTGTTGTGATTAGTACAGCACAAGCTAAAGGGTCATGTTCTGCTTGAGATAGTAAATCCGCCGCAACTTCATCTGCAAAAGCAGTATCATCAGCTAAAACACAGATTTCACTAGGTCCAGCAATCATATCAATGGCAACTTCTCCGAAAACTTCACGCTTCGCTAATGCAACGTAGATATTTCCAGGTCCTGTGATTTTATCAACTGGTGCTATAGATTCCGTACCATAGGCAAGGGCTGCAATTGCTTGTGCCCCACCAACCTTATAAATCTCTTTAATACCCAAAATGTGAGCAGCTACAAGTACTGCTGGAGGCAATTTGCCGTCCTTACCTGCAGGTGAAGTAATGACAATACGTTTTACTCCTGCAACTTGTGCAGGGATTACATTCATTAAAACAGAGGATGGATATGCTGCAGAACCACCAGGTACATATAACCCAACTGCATCAAGCGGGATAATACGTTGTGCTAACCATGAACCATCCGCTAATGGTAACTTATAGTCGTTTCTTTTTTGCGCTTCATGGTAATAACGAATATTTTGAGCCGCTTCTTCTAAATCTTTTTTCAGTTGTGGGTCAAATTGAGCGACAGCCTCATTTATTTCTGATTGGGACACACGAAAATCTTCAAGGGAGACTTTATCCCACATTTCACTGTATTTTCTTAATGCTTCATCGCCGTTTTCGCGAACGTCTTGTATAACTTGTCGCACTGTTTTAAGTTGATCTTCATTGCCGCCTTCTAATTGTCTTTTCAATGAAATAGTGTTCGTTAGTTTTGTGATTTTCATAGTAGACCTTCTCTCTAATTAACGATTTTTTTCAAACGTGATACAATCTCTTGAATGCGAGCACTCTTCATGCGATAACTTACTGGGTTTGCAATTAGACGAGAAGACACATCTGTAATACGTTCGTATTCTACTAAACCATTTTCTTTTAATGTTCTACCAGTTGAGACAATATCGACGATTCGATCAGCTAAACCAATCATTGGAGCAAGTTCAATGGATCCGTTTAATTCGATAATTTCAACTTGCTCGCCCATTTCTTTGTAGTAGTTCATGGCGATATTCGGGTATTTTGTAGCAATACGCGGTGCAATATCATTCATTTTTGTATTTGGTAAGCCTGCAGAAGCAATATAGCATTGGCTAATTTTTAAGTCTAATAGTTCATGTACATTTCGTTGTAGTTCAAGTAATACATCTTTACCAGCAATCCCGATATCTGCAACGCCATGCTCAACATAAACCGGTACATCCATTGGTTTTGCTAAGATAAAACGAATCTGCTCTTCCGGAATTTCTATAATTAATTTACGAGACATTTCTACTTCTTCTGGTAAGTTATAGCCAGCCTCGATTAGCATCTTATACGCTTCTTCAAAAATACGCCCTTTTGGCATGGCAACTGTTAATTCTGTCATTACTCTTGATCCTCCTGGCTAACATAAAGCACTTCATCAAATACTTGGGTGAAAGCTTCCACATTGACTAACCCACTTTTTGCTTGCAGTGTAACAAGCTTTCCTTCATTTCTTAAGTTGTTTGCAAGTTGAAGTGCTTGAATATATTGAGTTGATTCAAAGATTACTGCAACCGTTTTGTCAGTGGTTGGTCGTGTTGGTAGAATTTCTAATAATCGATCCACACGAATTCCAAAGCCAGTTGCTCCAACATCACTTCCGAAATGATGTAGTAAACCATCATAACGTCCACCGTTTCCAAGAGGGAATCCACTTCCTTCTGCAAACAATTCAAACAGCATTCCCGTATAGTAATTCATATGGCTAGATAACGTGAAATCAAAAGAAACATACTTTGATAAATCTGCTTGATGAATAATTTCAGCTAATTGTCGCATGTATAATAGCGCATCATTTTTTGATACATATTTTTCGATTTGCTCAATGGATTCAATGTTCGTCGCTTCATTGATAAATTGAAGTAGTGCATCTGATTTTGTTTTAGGTAAATCAAATGAAATAACTGCCTCTTCAAATCCAACATAATTACGTTCTACTAATAGAGAACGCAACTTATTAGCTTGTTGATCATCTTCTGTATAATCATTTAAAATGCAGTTTAATATGCCCGCATGGCCAATCGTCACTTTAAAGGATTGAATTCCATAGTTTTGAACAAGGTTAATTGCTGTAATAATGACTTCAGCATCTGCGTAAACAGTTTGGTCACCAATGATTTCGATTCCCATTTGATCAAATTCTGCTGGACGACCGCCTTCTAGTTGTTGCGCTCTAAATACATTTGCAAAGTAAGCTAGTCGTAAAGGAATCTTTTCTTTTAATAGCTTTGATGTAGCTACACGAGTAATTGGTGTTGTCATATCTGGTCTCAGAACAAGTGTGTTCCCTTGACTATCAACTAATTTGAATAGGGATGCATCATAGATTGCGGAAGCTTTCCCTACTGTGTCGTAATATTCTAATGTTGGTGTTTTAACGAATTCAAATCCACGTGCACGCAGGAATCCTCTTCCTGTTTGCTGCACAGCTTCCATCTTTTCATAAGTAGCTGGGAATGTATCGCGCATGCCAATTGGCTTTTCAAACATTTTAATCGTTGTCATATTTCCACTTCCTAGACATTTTGTTTAGTGTTGTGTGTTGATTTTATCTTTAGTATTACGTACTTATTTATTATAGCGCTAAGTTTTTGAAATAGTTGGATAAGTGTTATTATTTCGCTTCTGACTATATGTAACCGTATTTTTGATTGTTTTAGCGCTTATATTTTCCCGAAGACACTTTAGTGTGCTAGAGAATTAGAGAACTAGTATATGAAAGTATTTTATAATATTTGATGTTATTCGTCAATTCATTCTTTTAAGGGGTTATCCACCTAAATTCTTTTTTCTTTGGAGCGCTATAAATACGAAATTAACTCAATAAAAAAACCCACTACCGAAATAGTGAGTTTTAAACATTAAGCATTATGCCAATTGGGTACGTCTTTCTTTTTCCGTTCCGCCATTTCCTCAGCGGTAAAAATGATTCGCATCGGATTTCCGCCGCACATTGATCCTGCAGGAACGTCTTTATGTACAAGTGTTGCAGCAGACACGATCGCTCCATCGCCTATTTCAACACCTGGTAAGATTGTGGAATTCGCTCCAATCATCACGTTACTTCCAATCTTGACATCGCCTAATCGATATTCTTCTATTAAATATTCATGAGCTAAGATCGTTGTGTTAAATCCAATGATCGTATTATCTCCGATAGATATCCGCTCAGGGAACATGGCGTCAGGCATAACCATCAACGCAATAGACGTTTTGTCTCCGATTTTCATCCCCAAAAACGTGCGATAAATCCAGTTTTTCCAGCTCATAAAAGGAGTGATACGGCCGATTTGACCAAAGATAAAGCATTTAACAACCTTCCAAAATGAAACAGTGTTATAAACATTCCATAATGAATTTGATCCTTCTACCTTATATCGTTCAGTCCTTCTCATAGGCTATTACTCCTTAACAATGGACAATAAATCAGACATATGTTGCAAGATATAATCAGGCTTAAACTCTTTTAAATACTCTTCACCTTTTAATGACCAAGCAACACCTGCAGTTTTCACTCCTGCATTCTTACCAGCTAAAATATCATGATGATTATCACCAATCATCATTACATCTTCTTTACTTACACCAAGCTTTTCGATTGCTAAGAGTACTGGTTCAGGGTCAGGTTTGACATTTTTTACGTCTTCCGTGCCCACTAAAAATTCAAAGTAATCGTTTGCCCCCATAATCGATAACCCACGCTTAATCGTATCGCGTCTTTTTGTAGATACAATCGCTAAACGAATACCTAAAGCACGAAGCTCCTCTAAAGTTTCAATGACGCCATCAAACTCAGTGATTAATTCATCATGATGTTCATGATTCCACTGTCGATACTTTTCAATCATTTCCTCAACTTCATTTGGCGTTATTTCCTCAAATGTTTCCTTCAAAGATGGTCCTATAAATCTTAGACAATCCTCTGGTTTATATTGTCCTGGAAATCGCTCTTCCAACACATGCATAAAAGTTTGGATAATTAAATCGTTCGTATTTAATAACGTTCCGTCAAAATCAAATAGTAAAGCTTTAAGCATCATTGTTACTCCTTCATTTCCTTCAAACCATTTACAACTAACAGTTTAGAAGATTATTGATCTTTATAACGCACTACTGGTTTCACCTTTATACGACGGTATATGATTGCAAATGTACCGATGATAATGCCAAGGATTGATACTACTACAGCAATTCTAATCGGTTCTATACCAAATAAATATAAACTATCCGTTCTTAACATTTCGATAAATGCTCGACCAATTGAATACCAAATGATATAAGTAAAGAATATTTCCCCACGACGAAGATTCACTTTTCTAAGTACTAATAAAAGAATAAGTCCTAAAACATTCCACAGTGATTCATATAAAAAAGTTGGGTGGAAATACGATACCCCATACATTGGGTCGTTAATATACATTTGGTTGATAATAAAATCAGGAAGCATTAAATTGCGTAAAAATTCTTCAGAAACTGGTCCGCCATAAGCTTCCTGGTTCATGAAATTACCCCAACGGCCAACAATTTGTCCTATTAGAATACTTGGTGCGGCGATATCTGCTACTTTTAAGAAGCTAACACCTTTTTTACGGCAAAATACATATGCAGTTACGACTGCTCCAATTAAAGCTCCATGAATGGCAATACCGCCATTCCATATTTGTATGATTTTATCTGGGTTTGCTCCATAAAACTTCCATTCCATCACAACATAATAAATACGTGCTGAGACAATTGAAATCGGGATAGCCCAAATCAGTAAATCTGCGAAGAAGTCCTTCGGCAGCCCTCTTTTCTTTCCTTCGTGTTGACCAACAATATAAGCTAATACAATACCAGAGGCAATTAAAATTCCATACCAACGTACATGAATCGCTCCAATTGAAAAAGCAATTGGGTTAAGGTCTAATAATAAAAAATCCATCCCACTTCTCCTCTCTATTTACGTCCCATCACTAAAACGATTAATAATCATCATAATCATCTTGAACAGAAATTACTTCCTCTAAGCGACGGGTAAATTCTTGAGCTGCATTAACACCTAACTTTTTCAAACGATAATTCATTGCAGCCACTTCGATAATTACTGACACATTTCGGCCAGGTTGAACTGGTATAGTTAATTTCGTAATTTCCGTATCGATAATTTTCATTTTTTCTTCGTCTAAGCCAAGTCGATCGTAAACTTTTTCTGGATCCCAGTTTTCAAGCTCTACGATAAGAGTAATCCTTTTTGAGGGTCTAACTGCACTGGCTCCAAACAACGTCATAATATCAATTATTCCAATTCCACGTATCTCTAGTAAATGTTCTAGTAAAGGAGGCGGGCTTCCTATTAAAAGATCTTCGGCTTCTTGGCGTATTTCAACGCAATCATCCGCCACTAAGCGATGGCCCTTTTTAATAAGCTCTAACGCAGTCTCACTTTTACCCACTCCGCTTTTACCGATGATTAATACACCGATACCATATACATCAACTAGAACACCATGCATCGCAACAAAAGGTGCAAGTCTACTTTCTAAAAAATTCGTTAATCTACCTGAAAAACGAGTTGTTTTCATTGTAGTGGTCATGACTGGCACATTATTTTCGTTTGAAGCTTGGATTAGTTCTTCCGGAACTTCTAATCCACGAGAAATAATAATCGCAGGTGTTTCCTGCGAGCAAAGTCTTTGCATTCGCTCTTTCTTAATATTTGTAGGTAACATTTCAAAAAAAGACAGTTCAGTTTTACCAATTAATTGAACACGGTCAGCTGGATAATGTGTAAAATAGCCTGCCATCTCTAACCCAGGGCGTGAAATATCACTTGTCGTAATATAACGACCTATTCCTTCATTACCACTTACTAATGTTAAGTTAAACTTTTCTATAACATCTCTTGTAGTTACTGAAATCATTATTATTTAACACCCTTTACCTTATTTAACATACTGTACTTATTTTAGCATGTTATGAAAGAAATGAAATCAATTCTGAATAGATTTAAGCAATATCGATTTTCTCCACACAAAAAAAGACCAGCTAGAAAGAGTTTCTTTCCAACTAGTCTAATGTTCATTTGATTATTTTAATGTTGCTAAGTAAGCAGCAGCTGCTTCAGCATCTTCACCTTTTACGACTCCAGCTGGCATACCGCCTCGACCGTTATTAATAACATTTAGAATTTCTTCTTGAGAAAGTCTAGAACCAACATTATTTAATGCTGGAAAAGCCCCTTGACCTTCTAAATTAGCACCATGACAAGAAATACATGCACCATGTACAACTTCTTCCCCATGCGCTACGTCACCTTCAGCTGTAGTTGCATCAGATGCTGTTTCATCGCCAGTTGTTGTATCATTGTTTGCGTTATTATCATTGTCACCAGTGTTTTCTGTTGCTCCTTGGTTATTAGCTACTGAATTGTCGGTTGCGTTATCTGTATCATCTCCGCCACCACAAGCAGCTAAAACTAGTGCAGTACCAAAAATTAGTGCAAGTAAAGCCTTTTTCATTGCATTCCCTCCAAATGTATAATTTTACTACTAAACCATTATAAGACAGATTTTTTCCTTTTTGTAACCGTTTTCCGTTCGTCTTCCATTGTTTCACAAATCGTTAAATTTTCCGTCAAAATCTAGACACAGGTTAGCTTTTGACACACAATTTCACTAAGGAAAACTCGGTTCAAATTAGAATCAATCTCATATTTAGTTACCTTATTTTTTTCTTAATCCAACAAATTTATTCATAAAAATTATTATTTAAACAATAATATTTATCTGTTGTGAAAGGAAAAAGCGAAGCAAAAACCGGTAAAACTAAAGCAACAAAAAAATGGCACGTCCGCTTTATATGCGAACATGCCATTTTATTATTGTTCGTCTTGGAAGACAACTGACCACTCATCACGTTTTGCTAGCATTTCTTTTGCTAACTCTTGCGCACCTTCAAGGCTGTGATTTGCTGCCCAACCACATTGTACTTCATTACAAGCAGGGACTTCCGTCGCATTCACAACATCTTGTAAAGTCTTTTCTAAAATTGTAAGTACTTCATCATAATTGTCATGGTTCATCATTGTAAGATAGAAGCCTGTTTGACAACCCATTGGACTTAAATCCACAACTAAGTCTGTATGGTTTCGAATATTCTCAGCCATTAAATGCTCAATAGAATGTAATGCTGGCATTTCCATGAATGCTTTGTTTGGTTGTTTAAAACGGATATCATATTTGCGAACGACATCCCCATTTGCACCTTCTTTAATGCCTGCTAAACGTACATATGGTGCAGCTACTTTTGTGTGATCTAAATTAAAACTTTCAACATTTAATTTTTCCATATGAATAAAACCTCTTTCGACATCTTTTTAACGCTTTCTCGATTTCAAAGCACCGATAATTGCCGGTAGTACAGAAATAAAAATAATTAATAAAATGACAGTAGAAAAATTCTCTTTAATGATTGGAATATTCCCAAAGAAATATCCTGCAAATGTACATAAAAGAACCCACGATATACCACCGATCACATTATAAACAATGAAATATTTATAATTCATTCGGCTTGCCCCTGCAACAAACGGGATAAAGGTTCTAATAAAAGGCATAAATCGAGCAAACAAGATTGTTTTTCCACCATGTTTATTAAAAAACTTTCGTGCAATTTCCATTCGTTCTTCATTAATAAATCGACCTATGAACGAATTAGGTTTTATGGCTAATCCTACACTTTTTCCAATATGATAGTTGACTGTGTCCCCAATAATAGCAGCTAACATAAATCCAATTAGTAAAATCGGTAAATTAAATGCTCCTAAAGCTGCCATCGCACCACTTGCAAAAAGAAGAGAATCTCCAGGTAAGAATGGCATAATCACGACTCCTGTTTCTACAAAGACGATGGAAAATATGATTCCATACGCCCATCCACCGAATTGATGAATAATATCAACTAAATGGTCATCAATGTGTAATATGAAGTCGATTAAACCTTGAATTAAAGACATAAATAAAGCTCACTTTCAGTAGTTTTTGTGTTTTGAGATATCGTAGTAGTAATCATGTAATTAATTTTACTCATAGCACTACTATCAATACTGTTGACAGAAAAACCATCAACAACACAAGTTAAATATATTTTTCAAACCATTGAACAATTTGATTTAATCGTTCAATACGTAGATTTGGTGTACCAGTTCGAGATAAATTATGGTTATTATCTGGGAAGCGTACAAAACCTACTTCTTTATTCATCGATTTTAACGTGATATAAAGCTGTTCAGCTTGTTCAATTGGGCAACGGAAATCTTTCTCACTGTGTAAAATTAATAATGGTGTTTCTACATTTTTTGCATATTTTAACGGTGAGTGATTCCAAAGTTTTTCTGGATCCAACATATCGCTACCAATTTGCCAATCAGTAAAGTAATAGCCGATATCGGACACACCAAAGAAACTAATCCAGTTTGAAATACTACGTTGTGTAACCGCCGCTTTGAAACGGTTTGTCTGACCAACAATCCAGTTCGTCATAAACCCACCGTAGCTACCACCAGTAACACCTAAACGATCAACATCAATCCAATCATTTTGGCTAATTGCATAATCTAGTCCAGCCATGATATCCGTATAATCTCCACCACCATAGTCACCGCGCACGCCGTCTACAAACGTTTGACTATAGCCATGGCTACCACGAGGGTTTACATATAACACCCCGTACCCTTTTGCCGCAAGTAATTGTAACTCATGGAAAAATGTATTTGCATACATTGTATGTGGGCCCCCGTGAATTTCAACAACTAAAGGATATTTCTTTCCTTCTTCGTATCCAGCTGGCTTCATTAACCAACCATAAACTGTCTTGCCATCCGACACTTCATATGAAATGTCCTCTGGTTGAACAAGTTCTACTTCTTGAATGAATGCATCATTAAAATGAGTTAGTTGCTTTCTTTCGCCAGTTGCAATTTCATAATAGAACAATTCTCCTGGGAATGTAGGGTTCGAAACAGCAATTAATGAAAACTTCCCATCTTTAGAAACGGCATAATCATAAATATGTTCCCCTTCAGGTGAAGCAGGATAGATTGCACCATCTACCGTTGCATAATATAAACGTACATCGCCCATTGTAGACAATTGGAAGTATAACTCATTTCCCTCTGTCCAAACAACAGCAGGTGATGAAACTCCTTGTTGAACATCAGCAACAGCTAGATCTCCAACTGGGCTATCAATGTTTTCTGTTAAGGAAACTGTTGTTTTGCCTTCTACATCATAAATGTAAATGTTTGCATGTGTTGCATTTTTAAAGGCATGGTCGCTACCTGCGTAGGCTACGTATTTTCCATCAAATGAAAATACTGCTCCACCATAATAACCATTTTGATCAACAATAATTGTTTCTTCTTTCGTTTCAACATCGATTAATAATAATGGTGCTTTAAATTCATAATCTAGATTTTCTGCACGATTCACACCAACTACTAATTTTTTCCCATCATGGGAGATTGCTTGCAATGAATGATGGTAATCTCCTGTTGTGAATTGATCTATTGTTTCATCATTTAAATTGAATAATGCAATTTGAGAATAGGCATCTTGAGGGACTAATCCAGCACCATCTAACCCGTCCATTTTGTATTTCATACCATCTACCACATAAGGTTTTGGTAATTGCTTTTCTTCTTTTTCTACTTTATCTGTAATCGTTTTACCGCTTTTCACTCTGCTTGAAACCCAAATTTTTTCTCCTGAAGGATCCCACAAGAATGAGTTGATTCCAGAGTCTAAAGAGGTAACTTTTTTCGCTTCTCCACCATTAGTATTCAAGACGAACACTTGGTTCTTTTCATCACGATTTGTTAGAAAAGCTACTTTCGTTCCATCTGGAGACCACTTTGGTGAAGAAACTCGCTCTTTTCCAAAAGTCCATTGAGAGATGGCACCAGTTGCTAGATGTAAATGAAATAGCTGAGCATAATATTTATTATCTTTTTCATCTATTTCTGTTCGAATAAATACAGCCTCTTCTCCATTTGGAGAAATTTGAGGATTTGTTACTGATTTAATTTGAAATAAATCTTCCGAAACTAATAATCTTTTCATCCACTATACCACCTTTGTCAGTTAATACTTTTATTCTATCATTCTATTTCTGATTTTTACAAAAATATAAGAAAACTTGGCTAATCCTGCCAAATCTTTCGGTGATTGGCCATAGTCTCCTTATGCAGATAGAAAGTTGTATACTTTTTTTATCTGACCCAATAAAGATGGGAACTTCCTGAAAGTTATTTCAGAAGCCCCCATTTTAAACATGGTTTATTTCGTTATTAAGTTTCGACGTACAATTTTTCCTGTTGAATTTTTAGGTAAACGATCAGCAAAACGAATTTCTTTAGGAACTTTATATTTAGCAAGATGCAACTTGCAATAGTTTAATAGTTCTTCTGCATTGCTAGATTGATCATTTAATACAACAAATGCACATACCTTTTCACCAAAATCCTCATCAGGAATTCCAACTACCACAGCTTCAACTACTAATGGATGCTGATGCAAAACCTCTTCCACTTCACGAGGAAACACTTTATAGCCACCTACTATAATCATATCTTTTTTTCGATCTACGATATAGAAATAGTCCTCTTCATCCTTTTTCGCTAAATCGCCTGTAAATAACCATCCATTTCGGATTGCCTTTTGCGTTTCCTCTGGATTTTTATAGTAGCCTTTCATCACATTTGGACCTCTCACAACTAATTCACCGATTTCATGAGAAGGTAGTTCATTTCCTGTATCGTCTACGATTTTGACCTCAACGTTTGAAATAGCTGTACCAATTGATCCTACTTTTCGAATTCGATCTTGAGGATTAAAACAAGAAACGGGCGACGCTTCGGATAGTCCATAACCTTCTGAAATGGGCACATTAAACTTCCCTTCGAAGTTATAAAGTACTTGAGCAGGAAGTGGTGCTCCACCGGAAATCGCTAGCCGGATAGTTGAAAAATCCACAGAATTCCCTTCTTCATATTGGTATAAGAAACTGTACATCGTTGGCACGCCGGCAAAAATGCTAGCATTTTGATTCTTTGCTAAGTCGAATATTTCTTTTGGACTAAACCGTGGAGCAATTAAAATCGAAGCTCCAACGAACAATGGGGCGTTTGCTACTACTGTAAGTGCAAACACATGAAATAATGGTAAAGTTGCAATGACTCGATCTTCCCCTGTATACCCCATAAAGCTTGCTACATCTCGTGCATTCGCATAAAGATTCTGATGAGATAATTCTGCACCTTTTGGATGGCCCGTTGTCCCAGAGGTATACAAAATGATGGCTGTGTCATCATCTTTCATTTTAGAAGGAGTAAAATGGCTGTTTACATCTGTTAACAACTTCGAAAAGTGATAGATGCTCCCTTCAAACTCCTGAATGATTCGATTATACGTATCCGTACTACCATTTTCCGTTTTGCAAACAATGTACTGTTTAACTTCAGGAAAGTGAATCTTACCTTCAGCTAATAATGGCAATAACGAATCAAGGGCAATGACGGCTGTCACATCTCCATTTTGAAATATGTAAGTAATTTCATCTAATTGATAAATAGGATTCACCGGAACAGCAACCGCGCCTATTCGCATACAGGCATAAAGAGAGATTAAAAATTCCGGTGAATTTCCTAATAAAAACGCAACATGATCTCCTCTCCTAATACCGATTGCATTTAATGAATTAGCAAGAGTACTAATTTTCCGTTCAAACTCTGCATACGTTGTATCTTGTCCTACATAATGGTAGGCTATTTTTTCTGGCGTATTATTTGCAATTTGTCTGACATGCTCAACTAAATTCAAGCGTGTAACCCCTCCTTAAAACCACTATTCCTAATCTCTTACATGAGTTATATAACGCCAACGAATTAGATAGAAATAAATGACTTCAATAATAACTAAAAAGACAAATGCTAATATCAATTCTTTTACGATGGAGATATTGGCAAGATGTTTTAATAGATTTTGCAATGCCACAAAGGCAAAGAGACTATGAAGCAATGCGACTCCTAACGGGATAAAGAATTGTGGTACTAAATATGCATTAACAATTTTTTTCAATTCTATATCTGTTAGTCCCATTCGTTTAAGAACTTCAAATTTTTTCTTTTCTAATTCAAGACTTGTATATAATTTAAAGTAAATAAAACTTCCGGCTGCAAGTAAAAAGACAGCTGCAACTAAAAGTCCGACAAGTGTAAATAGAGAATATGTCGACAGGATAAAAGAATAATTCAATCCTGCATTTTCAAAATAATAGGGCAATGAATAATGGTCTTTTAAATATTCATGAGAAACACGACTTGAAATAGCAAGTCCAACATCTGTTGTTTCAAACCATTGCGGTATATCAAAAGTAAACAAATGATAGCCTGGTTCTACATTTGGTGCAGCTTTATAAGGTACGATCAACCGTTCAAAATCCTCATCGCTAATGATAATGGAATTCAAACTGATGATGGAACTTGGGAAAATTAACTTTGGATATACTTTATTTACGGTTATATCTACGTCATTTTCTATTAATGTCGTTTCTACTGTTAAATTAGATAGCTTTTGTATGGACTCTTCAGAATAAGGGATAAACATTCCTTCCCCAGGGTCCAATCGTACAAATGGATAGCCATAAGAAAAAAGTAAGCTATTAATATCGGACTCACTAAACACTTCCACTTCATATTGCGTAAAAGATGATGTTTGTTTCTTCACTTCAAAACTCGCCATATGATAAGAGAGCCCTTTATGCTCTAGTTCCCTCATAATTGAAGTGATATGTTCGTATTCATATGGATTATCTGTATGCCCTTTATAAATCAAACCAAGGGGGTTCATCTTATCATATTGAGACGTGTATGATGAGAGCGTCGCAAGTAACCCAACACATAAAAATGCAAGTGCAGTAACCATTGTCACGACAAAAAACATTTTGGAATTACTTTTTAGAATCATTGATTGCTCTGCCACAGACAACATACGATACTTTTTCCAATATAAATGCTTATTACTTTTAATTTTCTCTAAGATAAAATGAGTAGTGTCTGAGAAAAATAAATACGTACCAATAGTAATGAGAATGATAATAGCCACTCCAAAGCTATACATCGTCATTCGTGAAGTAAGTAAAGCTAATGTGTACCCTGTAGCAATACAAACAAGACCAATAATCGCTCTTCTAATTGAATAGCCGCTCGTTCCATTAATTTCTGAATATCCTTTAAAGAGATCGATTAAATTCTTTTCTGGTGTAAAGCGCACACTAAATAATGAGATTAGAATAAAAGCACTTAAGTAGACAGTAATTGTTAGAACAAAAGGCTCCCATGATAGATAAAGAGGTAGCTCCTCTAACATAAGAATTTCCCTAACAATCATAAAGAAAAACCGTGAAAAGGCATATCCAAATAGAATACCAGCTACAATGGATACTGTTCCAATGAGTAGCGTCTCTAAAAAGATCAATTTACTTAATTGCTTTTTTTCCATACCTAAATGAAGCAAAATCGCAAACTCTTTTGACCGTGCTTCTAAGAAGGCTTTCACCGAATAAAAAATAAAAAACCATGAAAATAAAACTAATATGATTTCCGCAATAATCATACCGACAATAGAGACGTTTCCTAAAAAGCCGTTCTCAATATCTGGATGGAACATTAGCATGGAATAAATAAAAAATACAAAGACAGAAAATAAACTCGCTAAGAAAAAGGCAGCATAGATTCGCGCATTTCGAACGACATTATGGTAAGCGAATTGATGAAAGGTCACCTACATTTCCCCCTCCTAACAAACTTAGTACATTTAGGATTCGTTGGAAGAAAGTTTGCCGCCTATCATCACGATAAATCTCATTGAAGAACTCTCCATCTTTAATAAATAACACTCGATTACAGTAACTAGCAGCGATTGGATCATGGGTTACCATCACAATTGTTGCCTTTTTTTCTTTATTGATAGAACTTAACAATTCTAAAACTTCACGTGAGTTGTGTGAATCTAAATTGCCTGTTGGTTCATCAGCAAGTATCAGTGTAGGCTCATGGATTAATGCTCTTGCAATCGCAGTTCTCTGTGCTTGTCCACCCGAGATTTCATTTGGCTTTTTATCGAGAAAAGACTGTAAATCTAATTTTTCCGCTAATGTCGCAATCCGTTCTTCCATAAGGGAAACAGGCTTTCCATCTAATGTTAAAGGAAGGACAATGTTTTCCTCCACAGTAAGCATTGGCAATAGATTGAAGTCCTGAAAAACAAAGCCCAACTCTCTTCTTCTAAATAAGGCTAGCTCATGTTTATTTAGCTTAGAAGGCATAATATCATTGACAATAATTTCACCGGAAGTTGGCTTATCAATTGTGGAAATCAAATTTAATAATGTCGTTTTACCACTACCAGATGGTCCCATGACAGCAAGAAACTCTCCGCGCATTACCTCAAAGCTAAGTTGATTAATTGCTCGATTGGTTACTTTACCTTCATACACTTTTGTTACATCTTGGATTTTTAATATTGGCATATAAGGCACCTTCTTCGTTAGTCACGTTATGTCAAAAAGTCAATGTGATCGTTGTTCCTTCGTTTACCTCTGAGTCAATGGTTAATTGATGACCCAATTTTGAACAAATTTCATTTGCTAAATAGAGGCCCATTCCAGTAGACTCTCCTGTTTTTCGCCCATTTTCTCCGGTGAAAAAAGCCTTTGTTACACGAGTTAAATCGGATTGTGGAATACCGATTCCTTCATCTTTAATATGTAACTGTATAACTCCGTCGTTTACTTCAGTAGATATCACAATTTTTTTATTGTCTTCAAATGTATATTTGACTGCATTTGTAATGAATTGACCAATAACAAACTTCAGCCATTTTGAATCGCTCGCAACGATTAAATCATCCTCAATTTGTATCACCGGGAAAACATGATTTGTAATAAATAAACGTTTATGGTCGTTAATTGTTTCTGTAACAATCCTTTTTAAATCGACCTGTTCTACTTGCATGTCTTCTTCAAATCTTTCAATTCTCGCGTTAACAAGAACCATTTCTAACCCTCTTTTAAGGCGATCCACCTCTTCTTGAACGTTCTTTCGATCCAGTGGGCCATCTTCTTGAAGGAGTAATTCTAAAACAGAAATTGGCGTTTTCATTTGATGAATCCATTGATTTAAAAACTTTTCTTGTCGACTTTGCTTTTCATATAATGCTTGAACTTCCAGTTGGTAAACATGGTACAGTTCATGCATAAACTGTTCAGTCTGAAGGTATTCAGTAGTTTTTGCATTTTTTTGTAATGCATCCTCCATTACTGTTGGTAATTGGGAAATTTTGTTTAAATAACTACTTCTAGCAATATAACGAATGAACAAAAATGAAAACAGTAAAATTAAACTAATAACGATTGAGTAGATTGCTGTATTAATATTTCGAAATCCATCCAACCAATATAAAGATAAAATAAAAATGACTAGCAATAACTCAAAAATAAAAAAAGAAAGATGCTCCCTAATGAATAATTTTAAACCCATTACATCTCCTCCGGACTAAGCATAAAACGATAGCCTGCCCCACGAACTGTTTCAATCCCAGATGTAACACCGTATTCAGCTAATTTTTTTCGCACACGTGTCATATTTACATTCAATGTGTTTTCATCCACGAAAGCTTGATCATCCCATAGTTCCTCTAACATACTTTCTCGAGAGACTACTTTTGGTGATTGACTCATGAGCAATTCTAAAATGATACACTCTTTTTTCTGTAACGGAATGTCAACGTCTCTAATATTGAGTTCCATTCTTTCAAGATATAAAGTGAGTTGTCCAAGTTTAATGGTTCTCTCCTCTAGTCTTGCCGAATACTCTCCATAAGTTCTTCTTAAGTGACTTTTAATTTTCGCTAGTACAATTTCATAATTAAATGGCTTTGTAATGAAATCATCGCCACCATTTTCTAAGGCAAAGATTTGATCCATTTCTCCGGATCTGGCTGATATGAAGATAATTGGGCAAGTGGTATGTTGACGTAATTGTCGACACCAATAATACCCGTCATAAGACGGTAAATTAATATCCAATAAGACGATATGTGGCGCAAATGCCAAACACTCATCAATAATATTCTCAAAGTTTTCAACTGTTTTTACTACATAATGATATTTCCTTAACTTATCAGCGAGTAGTGATGCAATTTTTGTATCATCTTCAACAATGAAAATACGGTGATTTTCCATACGTTGATGTACCCCTTTTTTATAAATTTGTATACTACTGTATCCTTCTTATTGTAAACCACCTTTAAAGTGTTTCCAAACGTAAACTTTTTCTGTTGAATCCATTGATTACTTTTTACTCCTACATTGCATTAATACACCCTTTCGTCTGCTACAAGTCCTTTCGTAAATGAAGCAAAATTGTTCAAAACAAATTTTTATAATTTTCTAAAATTACATATTGACGATTTTTATCTGTTATAATACAATAAATAATAACAAGACGTTATATTATAACAGATAGCGAAAGGGGGACATTCAAATGTTAGAAAACGTTGTTGAGTTTTTCAAAAACTTACCTGATAAAGTATGTGTTCAATGTGGAGATAAAATTGAAGAGCAATGTGAATGCTACAATAACACTTGCGAAAAATGTAACTCCCTTTAAAATAGAATCTTTTATCTGCTTATACCTTTAAATTTAAAATGAAACTATAATTAAATTTCTTACACAAATTACTTTAGCTTAGACACCCTAAGTAAAGTAAAAACCTCAAAGCCCGCTCAAGCTTTGAGGTTTTTTTATGTGCATGATCTTATTTCGTTCCAACTTAATGATGACTTCCATGTTCTGTGTTCGAATTGGCCGAACCCTCTTCTTCTTGGTCACTCATATCCATCGAATCACTGCTAGTATCTTCTTTCACTGTACTCATATCAGGTGTTCCTACAACAATTTGTTGTTTCGGCATTACATGCATTCCATTTGGTGCAGTTGTATGTGCAAACATATAATACACACCGTCATGGTCAAACGTCATTTCTGCTTTATATACACCTTTTGAATCTAATTTCCCCTCAATCATCTGTGCTTGCTCACGATCACCAGATTCCCATACCTCAAACTTTACTGATGCATCATCTAAATCTCCACTGTTTTGATAGACGTGTGCTGCTAATTCAACTGACTCATTCAAAGCCACTTTCTCAGGAGTTAAAATATCCACTTTCACTTCTAATGCAGCAACATCTACAACAACATCATCATTTGTTTCCGCCTCATTATTTGATGAACACCCTACTAATAAGAATGGTACAGCTATAAAACTAATTAACCACTTTTTCATTAATTATTCCTCCAATAAAGGTAATGTAATTGTTACGGTCGTTCCTTTTCCAACTTCACTTTGTATGAATAGTTTGCCTTTATGTTGATCTACTAGATCTTTTACAATCGATAGGCCAAGACCACTACCACCATCAGCACGACTTCTTGCTTTATTCACACGATAAAAAGGTTCTGTTATATATGGTAAATCATCTTTTGGAATACCTATTCCCTTGTCCCTGATTTCAATAATAGCGTTTCCTTCCATAGCGTTAGTTAATATGTGAATAGCCGTGTTTTTATATGAATAACGTACTGCATTTTCTATTATGTTGATGAAGATTTGCTTTAATTTTTCTTCGTTTGCCAAAACAATTAAATCATCGTCAATGTCCAGATTAACCTGTAACTCTTTTTGGGTGAACTGATTTTTAAGCAAATTTAAGCTTTCTCTTATGCTCTCCGCTAATACGAGAGGATACATATCATAGTCTTGTTCTTTACTAGAACGTGCTAATTGCAACAGTTCATTAGTTAAACGTTCCATTCGATTTGCTTCCCTATTTATCAACGTAATGGCTTCGTCTTTTTCCTTTCCATCAATCAAATGATTTTGAATGGCTTCACTATATCCCTTCACGTAGCTAATAGGGGTTCTTAGTTCATGAGAAACAGTTGCTAAAAAAGTCTTCTTATCTTCATCTTCTGTTTGAATTGCAGCGGCCATTTCATTAAATGCCTCTGACAATTTACCAATTTCATCTTTTGAAGAGACATTCACCCTCGTTTGATAGTCACCATCCGACATCTTTCCTACTGCAGCTTGCAGTTCGTTTAAAGGTCGCATGATGTGACGTAACCCTTTATGTACCAAAAATGCGACAATCAATGAAAACAATGCAATACAACTAATCAGAAAAATTACTTCTGTATTCGCTAGTTCAGTAATTCTTGCAAGAGGATAATAGAGATAAATGATTCCTTCTAACCGATTTTGATCTGTAAGTGGGACTATAACAGAAATGACTTCCCGTTCAAAACGTTTTTCAAAGCCAATTTTAGTAATCGATTCACCCTTTAATAATTGACGACGTTCCTCAGGCCCAACTAATGTATCATAATCGATTTCAAATGGAATACAAGCACTTAGTTCTTTGGGGTTGCGAACAGCAAATACATTAAAAATAGAATACATATTAAAGTCTTCCACTTTCTCCACGAATTCATCTGATACTTTACCACCTTGGTAATTGGAG
>Ga0182747_1001363_pt1 | contig 19032 bp, 16 predicted proteins | sample eDN3rd30CBELigBY_FD_128526 | JGI IMG/M metagenome (GOLD analysis project Ga0182747, IMG submission 128526) | Enriched backyard soil microbial communities from Emeryville, California, USA - eDNA 3rd pass 30_C BE-Lig BY (version 2) (version 2) | ecosystem: Environmental > Terrestrial > Soil >...
ATAAGGAAGCAAGACCTGGTCACTATGTGAAGTGTCATTTATATTAAACCGAATAAACGAGGAGGATTATAAATGAATCAAGTTAAAGGAAATTTAAAAGCTAGGAATCTGATGGAAGGTTTAAAAGAAATCCTGCCGGAAGAGCGAATAACAACAAACGAAACAGTTCTTTTAAATCATAGCCAAGATGAATCCTTTCATGCATCCCATCTTCCGGATGTAGTTGTCTTTCCGCAAGAGAAGCAGGAAGTCGTGGAAGTGCTGCGTTTTGCCAACGAACATAAGATTCCAGTAGTGCCATTTGGTGCTGGCTCGGGGCTTGAGGGTCAAGCGATTCCAATCCATGGCGGTATTACGATTGATTTTCAATATATGAACAAAATTATCGATATTCAGCCAAAAGATTTATTGGTCGTTGTTCAACCTGGTGTCACAAGACTACAGCTAAACGCCGAGCTAGGAAAGCATGGATTATTTTTCCCTGTCGATCCGGGAGCGGATGCTACATTAGGCGGGATGGCTTCTACAAATGCAAGCGGGACAACGACTGTTCGATATGGTGCCATGAAGGATAATGTGCGTGACCTGGAAGTGGTTCTGGCGGATGGGAATATCATTCATACAGGAAATAAAGCCAAAAAATCCTCTTCAGGCTACCGATTGACGGAGCTTTTCGTGGGATCGGAAGGGACTTTGGGTGCTTTCACTGAACTTACTTTACAGGTGCAAGGGATCCCGGAAGTAACTGTTGCTGGACGAGCGGTTTTCTCATCACTGGAAAATGCCATACAAGCGGCAACTTCTCTCCTTCAAGTAGGGGTGCCAATTGCAAGAATGGAGCTTGTTGAGGCTATTACCATTAAAGAATTTAATAAAAGTGCAGAAACAAATTATACAGAAGATACAACGTTGTTTTTAGAATTTAATGGCTCCAAAGGCAATGTGGATGGAGATCTTGAAGTCACAAAAGACTTGTTTACTGGCTTTGGCTGCTATCAATTTGATATTGAAACAGATTCCCTCGGTCGAAAGAAGCTGTGGGAAGTAAGGCATAACCACTTATATATCCTGAAACATGCCAACCCTGGGAAAAAAGTGTTGAATACGGATGTATGTGTTCCGCTATCCAAACTGGCAGATGCCATTGAATTTAGTCGCAAATGCATCGAAGAAAAGGGCTTGGATGGCAGTATCATAGGACATATTGGCGATGGGAACTTCCATGCCGGAATTATTTTTGACCCGAATGATTCAGAGGAAATAGAAAAAATGAATGAGGTCAACGAACAAATCGTAAAATTCGCTTTATCCGTTGGCGGAACTTGTACGGGGGAACATGGCGTCGGATTGGGGAAAATGAAATATCAACAGGAACAACACGGTAAAGCACTGGATGTCATGAAATCGATTAAACAAGTACTAGATCCGAATCACATTTTAAATCCAGGGAAAATTTTCAGCCTAGACTAAAAGCTTCGTAGGGTAGAGTTGATGCGAAGTTTGTACATCAAGAGAAGTCATCAATTACTGAATGCTAAAAGGAGTTATGAGTATGACATATTTGAATGAACTGCTCAATCAAACATTAGTTGATATAGAAGAGTCTGGAATACGGAAAATTGCCAATCTTGCTTTTGACATGACGGATGTGGTGAATTTATCTTTGGGGCAGCCGGATTTTCCATCCCCAAGCTATATCAATGCAGCCGGGATTCAGGCAATACAAGACAACAAAATAGGATACACATCAAACAATGGATTGAAGGAGCTTCGTGAAAGCGCCAGCGAGTATATACAAAAACTGTATGGCCTCTCCTATAATCCGCAGCAGGAAGTGTTGGTAACCATAGGTGCAAGTGAGGCACTTGATCTGGCATTCAGAACAATTCTTTCCCCTGGTACCGAAGTGATCATACCTGCACCAAGTTATCCAGGATATGAGCCGCTTATTCGATTATGTGAGGCTGTTCCCGTTTTCATCGATACAAGTAAAACAGGATTCAAACTAACTGCTTCCTTAATCAATGAACATATTACGGATAAAACACGGTGCATCGTTTTCCCGTATCCATCTAATCCGATCGGAACCGTGCTTTCAAAAGAAGAAATTCAAGAGATAGGGCAGCTGCTAAAGGACAAGGATATCTTTATCGTGTCCGATGAAATTTATAGCGAATTAGTTTATGAAGATCAGCATTATTCCATCGCAGCTTATCCGGGATTAAAAGAGAAATCCATCGTCATCAATGGACTTTCAAAATCCCATTCGATGACGGGCTGGCGCATTGGATTTACTTTTGCTCCCGCCTATATTACAAAGCAAATGCATAAACTGCATTCATATAATGTAGTTTGTGCAACGTCAATTAGCCAATATGCAGCCATCGAAGCTTTAAAACACGGTACGCATCATAAAGAAGTGGTGGAGATGAAAAATGAATACAACAAAAGAAGGGATTATGTCTATCAAAGACTCGTTGATATGGGTCTGGAAGTTGTCTATCCTAAAGGGGCTTTTTATATTTTTCCTTCTATTAAGAAATTCGGTCTCAGCTCCGAAGAATTCTCCATCAATTTATTGAATGCAGCAAAAGTAGCCGTCACGCCGGGTAATGCCTTTACGGAATACGGGGAAGGCTACATCCGCTTATCCTATGCATCCTCAATGGAGGAGCTTGAAAAAGGAATGGACCGCCTCGAACAATTCGTAGCTGCGCTGAGCTCTGTAAATATTTGAATTGTATGAGCAGAAGACTCGAAATATAGACAAATATCCTAACCTTACATGAAAAGAGCGTCCTGGTATAAATAAGGAACGCTCTTTTCATGATTTCGGGGAAGGCTGTTCATTGAGTTTTCCGAAGCAAGCCAGTCCACTTGTCATTCTTCGCAGACTTTTCTTCCGTAATTCCTCCATCGAAACAACGTTTGGACCCCATACGATTTCTTCTGGTACAGGTGCCGGTTCAGGTTCTAAGGCAATATACGGTGTACGCTTACTTTGCGAAAAGAGAGCAAAGGCCAAATATGGTACTTTTGGTTTCCCTCCTTTAATAAATTAGTAATAGTAATATAACTCTCTTTCTACCTATTTGGAATTAAAATAATATATTGACAACTTTTCATGCAGGGGATATAGTAATGAGTGAAGATGATAATCATTATCAATTAAAGACTATAGGAGTGTAATCCCAAATGAAATCAAAAAAACATTTTTCATTGTTAACCTTGTTATTAATTTCGATTCTTTCCCTTGCACTTGTGGGTTGTTCCGATAAGGAATCCAGCACGGAAGACACAAAGTCAACAGAATCAGACACAGCTGATGCAGAAGAATCAGCAGCTGAATATCCAATCGTGATTAAACACGCTTTTGGTGAAACAACAATTGAAGAAAAGCCTGAACGTGTGGCAACAGTTGCTTGGTCGAACCAAGATGTAGCCCTTGCTCTTGGTGTTGTACCAGTAGGATTCTCAGCTGCCAACTACGGTGTGCAAGATGATAGCGGGATGCTTCCTTGGACTGCTGAAAAATTAAAAGAGCTTGGTGAAGAAAATCCAAACATCTACCAAGATACGGATGGTTTGGATTTTGAAGCAATCGCAGATTCAAATCCAGATGTCATTCTTGCAGCTTACTCAGGTATTACGCAAGAAGAATATGATACGTTAAGTGAAATTGCACCGGTAGTCGCTTATCAAGATATCCCATGGGTAACTTCATGGCGCGACCAAATTACATACAACTCAATCGGTATGGGGATGGAAGAAGAAGGGAAACAACTGCTTGCTGATACAGAAAAATTGATTCAAGATAAAGTAAGTGAATATCCTGAAATTAAAGGGAAAAAAGCTGCATTTGCTATGTTCACTGCAACTGATTTATCGAAGTTCTACATTTATACACCAGGAGACCCACGCGGTGATTTCCTTGGCGATCTGGGCATGGAGTTCCCGGAAAGCGTTCAAAACCAAATTGAAAATCCAGATAGCTTCTATCTTGAGCTAAGTGCTGAAAATGCAGATGCTTTAAGTGATGTAGAAATTTTCGTGGCATACGGTGATGATACAACACTAGCAGCATTACAAGCTGATCCGATTCTTGGAAATGTGCCGGCGATTAAAAACGGTGCTGTAGCGATTATTGGAGATAACACGCCACTTGCAGCTGCTGGTACGCCAAGCCCATTATCAATTGAATATACAATTGATGACTATTTAACTCTAATCTCAGACGCTGCGAAAAAGATAAAATAACATGAACAATGTATCCGTTTCTGAAAAAAAGCAGTTGCATATTCCGCGTAATTTTATAAGAGTGTTTATTCCTTTGCTACTTTTACTTGGTGTATGTATTTTAGCATCGCTTGCATTTGGTTCTCGGATGATTGGCTGGGGAGATCTTCTGGATGGGTTATTCCATCCAGACGTTCAATCCCATGAGGCAAATGTTGTGCGGCAAAGAATTGTTCGAACAATTTTTAGTCTGATGTGCGGTGCTGCATTAGGTGTTTCAGGATCACTTATGCAATCCGTTACGCGTAACCCGATTGCCGATCCAAGTATTTTGGGGGTCAATACAGGGGCCTCTTTATTTGTCGTTTGCGGAATTGCCTTTTTCAATATTAGTTCGGCCAATCAATATATTTGGCTGGCTATACTGGGAGCCATTTTGACGGCGATTTTTGTATTTGGCATCGGTTCCATGGGCAGTGGCGGTGCTACACCTCTTAAGCTTGTTCTAGCAGGTGCTGCTACCAGTGCGATTTTATCGTCATTAGTCGTGGCCGTTATGATTCCACGTTCCAATGTGATGGACCAATTTAGATTTTGGCAGGTAGGCAGTGTTGGGGCAGGAAACTGGGAGTCCATTAAAACCTTTATTCCTTTTTTAATAGTAGGAGTACTGATAGCAATTTTTACCGGCCCGGCATTAAATGCACTTGCATTGGGAGATGAGGCTGCGAGGGGATTAGGGGTGCGAACAGGCACGATTCGCCTTGTTGCCGCACTCGGCGGCGTCCTTTTATGCGGTGCAGCAACCGCATTGGCGGGTCCCATCGGCTTTATCGGCCTACTGGCAACACACGTCATCCGCCTGCTGATTGGGCCGGATTTACGCTATATTATTCCTATGTCTGCCCTGTCAGGTGCGATAATTTTAACGGTTTCAGATGTGCTTGGAAGACTTCTTGGCAGCCCAGGCGAGCTTGAAGTGGGTATTGTGACAGCATTTGTTGGCGCACCAATTTTAATATTAATTACGATGAAAGCGAAAATGCGTGCATTATGATGAATGAAACTATTTCGATTAATACTATAATGAGTTCCAGATTAAAGAGACGACGCCGTTTTATAATGATGACTTCTGTACTTGCCATCCTTTCATTTGCGCTTTGCTGTGCCATGCTGATGTTAGGGAATACGATCTATCCTATAAAGGATGTCATCGGCGTTTTACTCGGTGAAGAGGTAAAGGGTGCCACATTTACAGTTGGTACACTCCGATTGCCGAGAATGATTGCTGGTGTATTTGCTGGTTTTGCTTTTGGTGTCGGGGGTTATATCTTCCAAACGATGCTAAGAAATCCACTGGCTAACCCCAATGTCATCGGGATTACAACAGGATCAAGTGCAGCGGCCGTATTTTGCATCATTGTGCTGCATGCCAGTAATTCCGTCGTGTCGATCGCCTCAGTGATTGGCGGACTTGCAACGGTATTGGTGATTTATGGATTGTCGAAAGGCAGCGCTTTTTCTATCGGCCGTTTAATTTTAATTGGTATTGGGCTGCAGGCAATGCTGAACGCGGTAATTTCCTATTTAATGCTAATTGGCAGGGAGAGTGATATTCCGACTGCGATGAGATGGCTAAGCGGCAGCTTGAATGGTGCGAAGATGGAAAATCTTTATCCACTCGTTATCATCGTATTGCTGTTTACACCAATCATTCTGTTCTTTGGTAAACGATTGGAAATGCTGGAGCTAGGGGAACAAGCGGCAACTTCACTTGGGGTGGATACGAATAAGACAAGGCTGATCCTTATTATCAGCTCGGTGCTTATCATTGCGTTAGCTACTGCTGCTACGGGACCAATCGCGTTTGTGGCATTCCTTGCTGGACCAATCGCCAAAAGATTAGTGGGTGTTGGGTTTTCAAATATTATTCCAGCCGGACTTATTGGGGTTATACTAGTATTAGGCGCGGACCTAATCGGACAATTCGCATTTGAAACTAGATACCCTGTAGGAGTCATCACCGGTATTCTTGGGGCACCTTACTTGATTTACTTGTTAATTCGAATCAATCGAAAGGGAGATTTATAATGAAGCCAACACACACGTTTCAAGCCGAAAGCATCACTGCTGGATACGACAAAAAAACCATCCTGCATGATGTAAGCATCGATATACCGAGCAATAAAATCAGCATCATCATTGGTGCAAATGGCTGCGGTAAATCGACGCTGCTAAAAACAATGGCAAGACTCATCAAACCAACAGCTGGGCAAATCAGCCTGGATGGAAAACCGATTCATAAAATTCCACCGAAGCAATTGGCGCGTGTATTAGGGCTGTTGCCGCAATCCCCGATTGTCCCTGAAGGCATTACGGTAGCTGACCTAGTGGGAAGAGGCAGGTTTCCGCATCAAACCTTCTTGAAGGGCTGGTCTAAGAAGGATTACGAAGCGGTTGCTGAAGCAATGGAAATCATGAATATTACGGAATTTGCCGATCGAAATATCGATGAGCTTTCTGGCGGACAAAGACAGCGTGTCTGGATTGCCATGGCACTAGCCCAGCAAACAGATATCCTATTTCTTGACGAACCTACAACTTACTTAGATATTACGTACCAAGTAGAAATACTGGATTTACTGACGGATTTAAATCGAAAATATGGCACAACGATTGTCATGGTTCTTCATGATATCAACCTGTCCGCACGCTATGCAGACCATATTTTTGCCCTACATAAAGGAAAGCTTGTTGCCGAAGGAGCACCCTCCGAAGTGATTACAAGCTCATTGATCAAAGACATTTTCAATCTCGAGTGCAAAGTCATCGAGGATCCGGTATCAGATTCCCCTTCGGTTGTCCCGATTGGGCGCCATCATAATAAGGCGGTAGAGGCGCCTAATAAAGCTGTGATCGTATAATATTTATTAAAAAGTTATAAGGATATAAGAACTATTCAAAAAACCATAATGAAAGCTCAACCAATTTGACCTTAAGGGTAAAAGTGGTTGAGCTTTTTTATATAAAAAGAGAGGTATCTTTTCGTACTATAATAAATTTCTGCGCCTTTTACAGAGAGAACTTAAGGTTTCTTGTATTCTTAAACTATGGTAATATAATAATCTGAATTATTCAATTATTATTGCAACTCAAAATATAAAGTGATAGAATAAATAAAACGATTTACTAAAACGTTTTAGTAAAACGGTTTAGTGTTGAAGGGAATGAAGAAATTGAGTCATAAACGAATTGCAACAATTGGTGATGCAATGGTCGTTTTTAATCCATCCAAGACAGGTCCTCTACGATTCGTTCCTTCCTTTGAGCGTACAGTTGGCGGTGCAGAATTGAATTTTGCGATAGGTGTTACACGTTTAGATATGGAGGCAACATGGATAAGTTGTATCGGAGATGATGAATTTGGAAAATTTATCTACAATTTTGCTCGTGGGGAAGGTATAGATGTGTCACAGGTCATGCGAACATCCCAAATCCCGACATCTATTTACTTCAAGGAAATACGGGAAGACGGTGCAGGTAAATCGTTTTATTACCGCAATCCATCCCCTTTATTAATGCTGACGGAAGATCGTTTGGATGAGTCGGTGCTGGATGATGTGGATTTATTGCATATAAGCGGTGTGTATTTGGCTGTTTGTGATCATAACATTGATGTTGCATTAAAATTGATAGCATTGGCAAAAGACAAAAATATTCCTATCTCCTTTGATCCGAATTTGCGCTTAAAGCTATGGAGTATTGAAGACGCCCGTGCAGCATACAAAAAAATCTATCCATCTATCAATCTTCTTTTAACTGGAGAGGATGAATTTGAGCTTCTATTTGAAGGAAGTACAGTTAAGGATATTCAAGAATGTTACCAAATCGATGAAGTTATTATCAAAAAGGGTGAGCATGGAGCTTCGGTTTATACAGCTGGTGAACAGTATGATCGAGAAGCATACGCTATTCGTGCCATCGATACGGTTGGAGCAGGGGATGCGTTTGATGCAGCCTATGTATATAGCTATTTAAAAGGTTATGATATCCCGGAACGTTTGCGGTTGGCAAATGGGGCAGGCGCACTTGTGGCCACGATTAAGGGAGATAATGAGGGGCTTCCTACATTGCAGGAATTGAAGCAATTTATCGGTGAAGAAAAACTTATTGAACGTTAGGAGCTGGCAGGGATGCAAAAAATCGGAATTTTGAAAGCGTTATCAGATGCGAAAGTTGTAGCTGTCGTTCGTGGCAGCTCGCCTGAAGAAGCGGCTGAACTTTCAAAAGGTGCTATTGAAGGCGGCATTCGGGCTATTGAACTGACATATACGACGCCTTTTGTAGAGGACGTATTTAAAGCGCTGCGAAACAGCGATGCATTAATTGGTGCAGGAACGGTGCTGGATACGGAAACTTGTCGCCATGCAATTCTAAACGGTGCAAAGTTTATTGTTAGCCCCAGCTTCAATCCGGATATTGCCACGATTTGCAATCGCTACAGCATCGCGTATTTACCAGGCTGTATGACGATCAAGGAAATAGTAGCGGCACTTGAAGGTGGAAGCGATATTATAAAATTGTTTCCGTCAAATCAATTTGAACCAAGCTTCATCAAAAGCATTAAAGGGCCTCTGCCAAATGTAACGATTATGCCTACAGGCGGTGTTGGTTTGGACAATATGAATGATTGGTTAAATGCCGGAGCAGTTGCAGTTGGGATTGGAAGCGATTTAAATAAAGCTTATGAAAAAGAGGGTTACCAAGGTGTTGTGGAACGTTCTAAAGCATACGTTGAAAATCTATCAAACTAGGAGGAGATTTATATGAATATAACATTCAGATGGTATGGGCGCAACAATGATACTGTCACATTGGAAAATGTGAAGCAAATCCCGAATGTCAAAGGAATCGTATGGGGATTGCATCACCTGCCAGCAGGGGAAGTATGGACGAAAGAAGCCATTCAGGATGAAGTGGACTATATTCAATCTTTTGGTTTTCACACGGATGTTGTGGAAAGTGTGAATGTACATGAAGATATTAAATTAGGATTGCCAACTCGCGAGCAATACATTGAGAACTATAAACAATCCATCCGTAATCTTGGAGACGCTGGCGTGAAAGTTATCTGCTATAACTTTATGCCGGTATTTGATTGGACGCGTACGGATCTTTTTCATCCATTAGAAGATGGCTCAACGGCACTTTATTTTGATAAGGAAAAAGTGATGAATCTAGACCCTCAGGAGCTTGTAAATGAAATAAGCGCCTCTTCAGATTTGACACTGCCAGGATGGGAACCAGAACGATTGGCGCGTCTATCTGAATTGTTTGAACAGTACAGGGAAGTAAATGAAGACCAGCTTTGGGAGAACTTAGCTTACTTCTTGAAAGCGATTTTACCGGTAGCAGAAGAAGCAGGCATTCAAATGGCAATTCATCCGGATGACCCTCCATATTCTATTTTTGGCTTGCCGCGAATTATTACAGGGGCTGATAGCTATGAAAAATTAATCGGAATCTCTGACTCAATGGCTAATGGTATAACGTTCTGTTCAGGTTCAATGGGGGCAGATCCGCAAAATGATATGGCGGCAATTGCTGAGAAATACGCATACCGTGCTCCATTTGCACATATTCGCAATGTGAAAATTATGGAGAATGGCAGTTTCTTTGAGACATCACATTTAACAGCCGATGGGTCAATCGATATAAAAAATATTGTCCGGACATTAAATGAACAAAATTATGAAGGCTATGTACGTCCAGATCACGGCCGTCATATTTGGGGAGAAGAATGCCGCCCGGGTTATGGCTTATATGATCGAGCACTTGGCATTATGTACTTGAACGGTCTTTGGGATGCTTATGAAAATCTAAAGAAATAGGTGACAAATATGAAAGCACTGCAGGTAATCAAACCTTTTGAAATGGCTGTAATTGATGTATCCGAACCAGTAATTTCAAAACCGGAAGAAGTCCTTGTCCAAACAGAATATGTCGGCATTTGCGGCTCGGATATGCATATCTATCATGGCTCGAATCCATTAGCGACATTACCGCGTGTGCCGGGGCATGAAGTCACAGGACGCGTATTGGAAATCGGCCAAGGGGTTCAAGGATTAAAAGTTGGCGATAAAGTCGTTGTTGAACCAATTCGTTACTGTGGCGACTGCTATGCTTGCCGAAAGGGACAGCCGAATGTATGCGAAAACCTATCTGTTTTTGGCGTACATGAAGATGGCGGTATGCGGGAGCGTTTTGTTGTTCCCGAAAAGCAGCTGCACAAAGTAGCAGACCACACTTCTTTGGAAGAGGCAGTATTAATCGAACCTTATACGATTGGTGCACAAGCAGTATACCGCGGTGAATTGCAGGCTGGCGAGACGCTGTTGATCCAAGGGGCTGGACCAATCGGCATCTGTATTTTGAAGCTTGCCAAATTGATGGATGCCCGCGTAATGATTTCAGATTTGGATGACGCCAAGCTGTCTTATGCAAAAGAACTGGGTGCAGATGAAGTGGTGAATGTGAAACAGCAGGATTTGCTGGAAGCAGTTGATAGATGGACGGATGGGGAGGGTGTCAATGTATCCATTGATGCGGTTTGTATTCCACAAACGTTTAAGCTGTCCATTGATGCGGCTTCGGTTGCCGGAAGAGTAGTTGTACTTAGTTTTGGAGAAGAAGCAGTTGAGGTCGCACCATTGCCAATCACGAAAAAAGAATTGACATTAAAAGGATCGCGTCTGCAAACGTTCCAATTTGAAAAAGTTGTAAAGCTTGTCGACGAAGGGAAATTGCGTGAGCAAGGATTAATTACACATACTTTTTCATTGGATGAAGCAAAAGAAGCATTTCAATTTATAGAAAAAAATCCAAACGAAATACGAAAAGTCATTTTAAAAGTAGGTGAGTAGGATGCATGAAGCTTTGCAAGGTAAAGTAGCGGTTGTAACAGGCGGAAGCGGGGTCCTTTGTTCTGAAATGGCACGGGAATTGGCGAAACACGGAATGCGGGTTGCCATTTTAAATCGTACAGCACAAAAAGGGGAAGCAGTCGTCCAATCGATTAAAGAAAACGGCGGAGAAGCGATTCATTTTTCTGTTGATGTGTTGAATAAGGAGTCATTGATCGAGGCACGAGAAGCGATTTTGCAGCAATATGGCCAAATCGATGTACTTATTAACGGAGCGGGTGGAAATCATCAAGATGCTATTACAGCAGATGAAGTGTTTAAAAAGGAATCTGCAGCACCGAATTTCTTTGAATTGACGCCGAACGGTTTTGAAAGCGTATTCTCAAATAACTTTACAGGAACATTTTTAGCCTCCCAAGTTTTTGGCGAAGCATTGCTGAAAATGCAAGGAACGATTATTAATATCTCTTCGATGAGTTCCTATGCACCGATGACAAAAGTGCCGGCATATAGTGCCGCGAAGGCGGCCATCAATAACTTTACCCAATGGATGGCTGTTCATTTTGCAGAAACTGGTCTACGTATCAATGCCATCGCACCAGGATTTTTTATTACAGAACAAAACAGGGATTTGCTGCTTACAGAAGATGGGTGCTTAACAGCTCGTTCAGAAAAAATTATTGCAGCGACACCGCAAAAGCGCTTTGGAAAGCCTCAAGATTTATTGGGAGCGTTGTTATTCTTGGCTGATGAAACGTATTCGGCATTTGTAACAGGAGTAACCATTCCAGTAGATGGAGGATTTATGGCTTACTCAGGCGTTTAAACGAAGGTAGAGGATTTATTTCAAATATTAGGGGTGTATTCTATGAAACAACAAGGAATTTTTGGGGATGGAAAAACAGTTGTTATTGTTATGTTGTTTTTTGCGGGGATTATTAACTATTTGGACCGCTCTGCATTATCAATTGCAGCGCCATTTATTCAAGCAGATATCCATTTAACGTCCACACAATTAGGGATTATTTTCAGTAGTTTCTCTGTCGGTTATGCAATTTTCAACTTTTTAGGAGGGATGGCATCCGATAAATTTGGGGCAAAGTTAACGCTTTTTGTTGCCATGACGGTTTGGTCCTTATTCAGTGGGGCCATGGTATTGGTTGTTGGATTTGCTTCGCTGATTATTGTTCGTATCGTTTTTGGTATGGCGGAAGGGCCGTTGTCATCAACCATCAATAAAATGGTGAATAACTGGTTCCCGGCCGATAAACGTGCATCTGTAGTTGGACTTGCAAATAGCGGTACACCACTAGGCGGTGCAATTGCTGGGCCGATTGTGGGATATATTGCTTTGTCATATGGCTGGAAATATTCGTTTATCGCCATTATGATTATTGGTTTTATTTGGGCTATTGTTTGGTTTAAAGTGGTAAAAGAAAAACCGAAAAATACGGAAATTGAAGAACCAATCGCAAATCTGGAACTTGCAGCAGCAGAGGTAAATCATAGTCTTGGCCTTTCTTACTATTTAAAACAAACAACTGTATTATTTACTGCATTTGCATTTTTTGCCTATAACTATATTCTCTTCTTCTTCTTGACTTGGTTCCCGAGTTATTTAGTAGAAGCGCGCGGAATGGATGTAAAAGATATGAGTATCGTAACGGTGATTCCATGGATTTTAGGTTTCTTGGGGCTAGCACTAAGCGGCATTGTATCAGATTTCATCTATAAACGCTTCTTGAGCAAGGGCGTTTTATTTTCACGCAAAGTTGTGCTGGTTACATGTTTATTCTTGGCAGCGGTTTCAATTGGTTGCGCTGGGATTGTGACAACAACGGTTAGTGCGGTAGCTCTTGTTGCTGCATCTGTTTTCTTCCTATATCTAACTGGTGCTATCTACTGGGCAATCATCAATGATGTAGTGGAATCCAAATATGTAGGTTCTGTCGGCGGATTCATGCATTTCCTTGCAAACACGGCTGGTATTATCGGTCCAACACTAACAGGTTACTTAGTGGATCAAACTGGCACTTTCTCTGCAGCATTCTTGCTTGCAGGAGGTTTAGCGGTCATCGCTTCGTTGTCGGTTATTAAATTCGTAAAACCAATCGTCCATAAAGAATTAGCTTGATCATAGAAGGGATGGATTGTAATGAACAATCATTTAGTTATTAAAATTCACCCGACGGACAATGTTGCAATAGCCTTGAGTGATCTTCCTCAAGGCTTTTTACTTATACTGGATGGGTCAGAAATCATTCTGCAGCAACAAGTTCAGCGGGGGCACAAGATTGCCGTTTCTCCTATACCAAAAGATGCACATATCAAGAAATACGGCTTCCCGATTGGCCATGCGACAGAAGAAATCCAGGCAGGCAGCTGGGTGCATGCGCATAATATGAAAACGAATTTATCGGGTGAATTAAGTTATGAATTTACACCCAAACCCCATCCGCTAGCCGCATCCCGCCATGCGAACCGCACGTTTAAAGGCTATCGAAGAGCAGATGGGCAGGTAGGCGTACGCAATGAAATCTGGATTATCAATACGGTGGGGTGCATTAACAAAGTTGCCGAAAACTTAGCGAAATTGGGCAATCAACTATTCAGTGCCGACAATTTTGACGGTGTGCAGCATTTTGCTCATCCATATGGCTGTTCACAGCTCGGCGATGATTTAACGTATACGCAAAAAATTCTTGCTAATTTCATTCACCATCCAAATGCCGGGGCAGTCATCGTATTAGGGCTCGGATGCGAGAACAACTATATTGAGCTGTTTAAGAAAACAATCGGTCATTATGATGAACAGCGCGTAGCCTTTCTAAATGTACAAGAAACGGCGGACGAAATGGAAGAAGGGCAGCAATTGCTCGAAAAAGCCTTTGATTATGTGAGCACCTTCAGGCGGGAAGAGCTGCCAATTTCCGAGCTGAAAATTGGCTTGAAATGCGGAGGAAGCGACGGGTTTTCGGGAATTACGGCAAACCCGATGATCGGCGCATTTTCCGACCAGTTGATTTCGGCAGGAGGCGCAACTGTGTTAACGGAAGTGCCGGAAATGTTTGGCGCTGAACAAATATTAATGGAACGTGCTAAAGATGAACAGGTTTTTGAAGATATTGTCCATCTGATTAATGATTTTAAACAGTATTTTATCAAGTATGATCAGCCTGTTTACGAAAATCCATCTCCAGGAAACAAAGCAGGCGGCATTACAACATTGGAAGAAAAATCACTTGGCTGTATTCAAAAAGGCGGTTTCCAGCAAGTAAAAGAAGTGCTGGATTATGGAGACCGTTTGACAACAAAAGGGCTTCATTTACTGAATGGTCCGGGGAATGACCTTGTCTCGACTACAGCACTTGCTTCAACAGGCTGCCAAATCGTTCTTTTTTCAACAGGAAGAGGGACGCCATTCGGGGGGCCGACACCGACAGTCAAGATTTCTACCAATACACAACTCTATGAACGCAAAAAAAACTGGATTGATTTCAATGCAGGTCAATTAGTGGATGGAAAACCAATGGAGCTATTGGTTGATGAGTTTGTCGATTACATCGTGGCGTTGGCTTCCGGGGAAGTACAAACAAATAACGAGAAATATGGATTTAAAGAAATCGCTATTTTCAAAGATGGCGTCACAATGTAGGAGAGATACGAAATGAAGCATCCCATAAAAATTATGCAAATCGGCGACGGGAATTTTATGAGAGGTTTTTTCGACCTAGCTGTTGAAAAACTGCAAGCCCCTTTTAGTATTGTTTCTGTTGCCGCAACTCAAAGAGGGAAGACGGTTAAACAGCTAAACGAACAACGGCTGCAATTTACCGTGAAGGAACGTGGATTGAAAAATGGCGAAGTTGTAGAGGAGGAAACCGTAGTTCAAGCCATTCAAGATACCGTCAATCCATACGAAGACTGGCAGAAATTCTTGCACTATGCGCAATCGGAAACATTGGAAATGATTGTATCCAATACAACGGAGGCAGGGATATATTACGAAAAAATCCCTTATCCAGTTGCCTGTCCTGCAAGCTATGCAGCAAAATTAACGGTTTTCCTGAAGCATTCTTACGATCATTTTGGTGCGAAGAAACAATTGGCCATTGTGCCGCTTGAATTGATCGAACAAAATGGCGATACATTAAAAGCCATTTGTCTGCAGCATGCCGTGGACTGGAAGTTGGAAACGGCATTTTTCGAATGGCTAAATAGTTTATCCTTCTGCAATACGTTGGTTGACCGCATTGTAACGGGGTATCCGCAAGATTATGACGGTGAAGATGCCTTATACACTGTATGCGAACCTTATTTCTTATTTGTGATAGATCGAAAAGAACCTTTTAAGCATTGGCCGAAAGATGCAGATTTGCCTTTTGTATTCGATAATCTGGATATGTACCGCAAGCGGAAAGTCGCCATTTTAAATGGCAGTCATATTTTGCTTTCGGCATTTGGCAAGATTTTCAACTTCCAAACAGTAAGAGAAGCATTTTCGAATCCTGGAGTCCGTGCCTTTATCGAAAACGTAACAAATGATTTTACACAACGGTACGAGGTGGATGAAAACTATCAGCAAGATGTATTTGAACGATTTTTAAATCCATTTATCGAGCATCGGCTCTATGATATTCAATTGAATGAACTATCAAAATGGCAATCCCGCATTGCCCCATTTGCTAAAACAGAGATATACTATCAAGCTTTGGCCTTGGGCATATATGGAATGAATCCAGCACGTTTTTCAATGCGTGAGTCCGATGATGCAATGAAAAAATTACATGATATTCATGTGCAATATGAACAAGGTCATTCAGAACCAATGAAACAATTTATCGAACAATATTTCCATTGTGATGCTGAAGAAACTATTAAACAATTAACATCAATTCATAGATTATTGGAGGGGATAGCATGCGACAATTGATGATTGCTGAGCCATTTCAAATGGTGCAGCGTGAGGTAGACAAACCGATTATTGAAAAAAGCCATGATGTCCTATTAAAGATTACCCATATAGGGATCTGCGGTACCGATACCCATGCTTTTGCAGGAGAGCAGCCATTCTTCAGCTACCCGCGCGTTTTGGGCCATGAATTGGCAGCAATCGTAGAAGAAGTGGGTGAAGACGTTACAGATATTCGGGTAGGAGATCGCGCAACCGTTATTCCATATATCCATTGCGGGGAATGTGCTGCATGCCGCCGCGGCCAAACGAATTGCTGTAAATCACTAAAAGTGCTGGGTGTACATATGGATGGGGGCATGGGTGAGTATATCGTAGTCGATGAAAGCATTGTAATTACTGATAATTCAGTGCCAGGAGATCTATTGGCCATTGTTGAACCATTGGCTATTGGAGCGCATGCAGTACGCCGTTCAGAACTGATGAAGGATGATACAGTACTTGTAATCGGGGCAGGTCCTATTGGTCTTGGAGCCGCACGATTTGCCAAATTGCGTGGAGCAAAAACGATATTAATGGATCTAAATAGCGAGCGCTTAGAAGAAGGGCGGGAATGGACGGGGGCGGATGATGTCATTGTTGTAAATGATGACGTCATGGTTCAGCTTCATGAAAAATTTAATGGGGAATTGCCGACAGTTGTATTCGATGCAACAGGAAATCAGCACTCCATGGAATCTGCCTTCCATTACGCAGAAAATAGTGGAACACTCGTGTTTATCGGTCTGATGAAGAAGACGATTACCTTTAGCGATCCAGAATTTCACTCAAAAGAATTGACATTGAAAAGCAGCCGAAATGCAACCTTGGAAGACTTTGAAACAGTTATGCACTATATGCAATCAGGAGAAATAAAGCAAGGGTATGTGACGAAAAAAATTGCATTTGACGAAGCCATTTCTTACTTTGAAGCAAAAAAATATAACACAAATAAAGCACAAATCTATTTTGAATAATAAGGAGGAATTACAATGAATATTTCTGTATCGGCATTAAAAAAAGTGGTGATTCAAAAGTTTGCAGCTGAAGGTATCGACCCAGAAACAGCGGCACAAGTGGCAGATGTTTTGATATATGCGGATTTACGTGGAGTTAGTTCTCATGGTGTAATGCGTGTGGAGCATTATATAACACGTTTAAAAGCAGGAGGAATTACGAAAAATCCTAAGTTTTCAGTTGAAAAACGCGGCTTAAATCATCTGGTTTTTAGAGGGGATAATGGTTTTGGCCATGTGATTTGTAAAGAAGCAATGGATGAAACCATTAATATAGCAAAGGAACATGGTTCTTGTACAACGATTATTCAAGAAAGCAGTCATTGTGGGGCGTTGGGATATTTCCTTGAACAGGCAACAAAGGAAAATTTGATCGCGATTATGTGCTCTCAAACAGATTCGGCTGTGGTACCTTTTGGAGGAAAGGAGCCGTATTTTGGCACTAATCCAATCGCATTCGGTTTTCCAACAAACCAAAAACCTATTATTCTGGACATGGCAACAAGCAATGTAGCACTCGGAAAAATATTATATGCCCGAGAAAAAGGAGAGGAAATCCCAAATACATGGGGAGTTGACGCACAAGGCGCACCTACGACAGATCCTCACCAAGTAAAATCTTTAACGCCGTTTGCAGGACCAAAAGGCTATGGTATGGCATTGGTAGTAGACGTACTCTCTGGAATTTTGGCAAGTGCCGCATTTGGTCCGCATATTTCTAAAATGTATGGTGACTACGACCAAAAACGTAATCTAGGACAATTTTTATATGTAATAAACCCTGCTATTTTTACTGATGTCGAACAATTCAAAGCAAGTGTTTCTCAAATGATTAATGAATTGCATGAGGCCCCGACAGCCCCAAATTTCAGCCAAGTAATGGTACCGGGAGAAATCGAGCAAAAAAGCAGTGAAGAAAAAATGGAAAAAGGTATTGATTTGCCTGAACCAGTGTACAACTATTTGGTTGGTGAATTGGACTCATAAAATATGCTATGCTACTTAATACCAAGATGTTTTTTTATCTTTATGGGTAGGTGAAATGAATTTTAATGAAAAAAACAACAATTGCCGATGTTGCTAAATATGCAAATGTTTCGAATAGTACTGTGTCGCAATACCTAAATAAGCGATATGAATATATGAGCGAGGAGACTCGCGAAAAAATTGAAAAGGCTGTTGAAGCATTGCAATATCGGCCAAATTTAATGGCACGCAGCTTAAAACAGAAATCTACCTTTACAATTGGTATTATTGTAGCGAATATTATCCATGATTTTTCTACAAAACTGATAAATGCACTTGAAGCAGAATTTGATAAAAATGGATTTCAAATGATTGTTTGCAACTCTGCCGATAATCCACAAAAAGAGGAAAAGCATATTGAGACTTTACTTGAAAAACAAGTAGATGGCTTGATTGTTTTTCCAACAGGAGAAAATAAAAACCTCTATATAAGGCTTAATCAGCAGGCAATACCGATTGTATTTATCGACCGTTTTATAGAAGGCATCAATATTCCCGCTGTTTTGCTAGATAATTTTTCTGCGATGGATATGGCTGTTGAGTTATTTCGAGAACATCCATTAGCCATTGTTACAACATCGTTAGAATTGCCAATCACTCCCCGTGTGGAGCGGTTAGAAGGCTTTCGCCAAGCCTTAAAAAATAGGGGGATTTTGGTAGATGAACGCTATATCAAGAATGGCGAGCCTGATGAAATGGAAGAGATATTCAACGAGTTATTTTCATTGGAACAACCCCCAAAAGGAATCATTGCGGCAAATGATCGTATTTATCAAGAATTAATGATTTATATAAAAAAACGTAATGTGCAAGTACCGAATGATCTGCAAGTAATAGCTGTTGATGATGTGCCCAGTGCAAAATTTTCAACTCCTTCCAT
>Ga0182747_1001364_pt1 | contig 19028 bp, 20 predicted proteins | sample eDN3rd30CBELigBY_FD_128526 | JGI IMG/M metagenome (GOLD analysis project Ga0182747, IMG submission 128526) | Enriched backyard soil microbial communities from Emeryville, California, USA - eDNA 3rd pass 30_C BE-Lig BY (version 2) (version 2) | ecosystem: Environmental > Terrestrial > Soil >...
TGGGTGGATGGAATTTTCGTGGATGCCAAGGATCACGTGTGGGTGCTGACCAGCCCGCAGGTACTGCAATCGTGGGTGAAGGGCGCGACCCTGGATCCGCCCGGCGCGAAATGCTGCGTGCCTGCGCCGCACGTGATCGAATTCGATGCCGACGGCAACGTGGTCCGCTCCTGGAGTGGACCGGGCCAGGGCTACGACTGGCCGTCCGCCGAACATGGCATCTATGTCGACTACAAGGGCAATGTCTGGATCGGCGGCAGCCAGACGCGCCCCGGTCAGGATGGCAGCGAGCCCGATGGCATGGTGCTCAAGTTCAGCCCGGACGGTAAGTTCCTGTTGCAGATCGGCGGCCGCGGCCCGTCCAAGGGCAGCCTCGATCCGACCCGGCTGTCGGGTGCGGCGGCGGTGGCGGTCGATCCCGAGCACAACGAGGTCTACATCGCCGACGGTTACGGCAATCACCGCGTCATCGTGTTCGATGCCGACACCGGCAAGTTCAAGCGCCAGTGGGGTGCTTACGGCAAGCCGCCCACCGACGAGAAGCTGCCGCCCTACGATCCCAAGGAGCCGCCGGCGCAGCAGTTCCGCATCGTGCATTGCGTGCGCATCGCCAACGACGGGCTGGTGTACGTCTGTGATCGCCTGAACGATCGCGTGCAGGTGTTCAAGCGCGACGGCACCTTCGTCACCGAGTTCATCTATGCCAAGAACACCCGGGTGTCCGGCTCGGTCGGCAACGTCACGTTCTGGCCGGATGCCACCCAGAGCATGATGGCGATCAACGATCCGGGCAATTTCCAGACCGTGTTCGTGCGCCGCGACACCGGCGAGGAGCTCAGCCGGTTCGGCCACTTCGGCACCTATGCCGGCGAGTATCACCGCAATCACCAGATGGAGCTCGACTCGCGCGGCTATCTCTATACGTCCGAGGACTTCCGGGTGCAGAGATTCAAGATCGTCAACGGCGTGCAGCCCAAGCCGCGCAACTGAACTGAACCGCGCCCCGACGCACGCCCTTTCACATCGCAATCTCCCGGAAACAGAACAGACATGGATCTACTCGTTATCGCGATCTACATGTGCGCCATGATCGGCATCGGCTGGTACTCCAAACGCCGGGCGCAGACCGAGTCGGATTTCCTGGTCGCCGGGCGGCGGCTCGGCCCGATGCTGTACGCCGGTACGATGGCGGCGCTGGTCATGGGCGGCGGCGCGACCGTCGGCGGCGTCGGGCTCGGCTACCAGTTCGGCATCTCGGGGATGTGGCTGGTGTTCAACATGGCCTTCGGCGTGCTGCTGATCAGCGTGGTGTTCGCAGCCCGCATCAACCGGCTGCGGGTGTATACGGTCAGCCAGATGCTGGAGCTGCGCTACGGCCCGGGCTCGAGCGTGATCTCCGGCATCGTGATGTTCAGCTACACGCTGATGATCTCCGTCACTTCCACCATTGCGTACGGCTCGATCTTCGCGGTGCTGTTCGATTTCGGCAAAGTGCCGGCGATCCTGCTCGGCGGCGGTGTCGTGGTGTGCTACTCGGTGCTGGGCGGCATGTGGTCGATCACGTTGACCGACTTCGTTCAGTTCCTGATCAAGACGGTCGGCATGTTCGCGATCCTGCTGCCATTGGCGCTGATGCGCGCCGGCGGGTTCGAAGGCCTGCACGCCAACCTGCCGCAGACGGCGTTCTCGCTGACGCATATCGGTGTCGGCACCATCTTCACGTACTTCTTCCTGTACGTGTTCACCATGGTCATCGGCCAGGATCTGTGGCAGCGGGTGTTTACCGCCCGCAGCGACCGGGTCGCGAAGTGGGCCGGCACGGTGGCGGCAGGTTATGGTTTCTGCTACGCGCTTGCCGGTGCGCTCATCGGCATGTCGGCCAAGGTGCTGTTGCCTGAAATCGCCGACCGCGACGATGTCTATACGGAAGTCGTCCGTCATGTCCTGCCGGCCGGTCTGGCGGGTCTCGTAGTGGCTGGCGCGCTGGCAGCGATCATGTCCACGTCCAGCGGCGCGCTCATCGCCACCGCGACCGTTGCCAAGGAGGACATCATCAATGTCCTGCGCAAGCACCATGTGGGCGCGAGCGCCGATCAGCAACACGACGAGGTGCGCAACACTCGCTGGTACATCCTGGGTTTCGGCATGCTGATGATCGCCATCGCCTGCGCGTTGAAGGACGTGGTGGCCGGCCTCACCATCGCCAGCGCCATTCTCGTCGGCGGTCTGCTGGTTCCCATCCTGGGCGGCATGTTCTGGCAACGCGGCACTTCCAGAGGCGCGCTGGCGAGCATCTTCGTCGGCACCGTGCTGACGCTCGGTTCCATGACCGTGATGGGCGACATCTACGCGAACACGCCCATCTTCGCCGGACTGACGGGCAGCTTGATTACATTCGTCGTGGTCAGCCTGCTCGACACCCCGACCCCGGCCGCCGTCCTGCGGGAGTGGAACCGTCGGTCCAGCCCGTCACAGGCGCCGGAGAAAGCAGAGATACCGGTCACTACACAGGAAGGGAGCTTTTGAACATGCGCACGACGCTGAACGTTCTGGTGGGTTCGATGCTGTCGGTCTTCGGTCTGGTTGGCGCGCAGACGGCCAGCGCCGCTGATTCGCCGTCCATGACTTTCTTCGTCACCAGTGTGAGCCCCGGATTCGGCGGCGATCTGGGCGGCCTTGAGGGTGCGGACAAGCATTGCCAGCAGCTGGCGGCTTCGACCGAGCTGCCCGCGGTCACTTCGAAAACCTGGCACGCCTATCTCAGCGCCAGTGCCGCCGATGGCAAACCTGCCGTCAATGCACGCGACCGCATCGGCAAGGGACCGTGGCACAACGCCAAGGGCGCCCTGATCGCCAACAATGTCGCCGAGTTGCATGGCGACACCCTGGAAACTGCGCGGCCCGGCAATCACATCAACGTGGCGACGGCGCTCGATGAGGACGGCAAGCGGATCAATTTCTCCGGCGGCCCCATCAGCCCGCTGATGCACGACATCCTGACGGGCAGCAAGCCTGACGGGACGGCGTACACCGACGGCGCCGATCACACCTGCAAGAACTGGACGAGCAGCAGAGACGGCAGTGCGCAGATCGGTCATCACGATCGCGCCGGCTCCAGCAGCTCATGGAATTCGGCGCACGAGACACTCGGTTGCAGCCCCGGCCTGATGCAGAAGTGGGGTGGCGGCGGACTGCTCTATTGCTTCGCCATCAACTGAGAGGCGAGTCGTAGACGCGGGCTGCGCAAGCCAGCGAGCGGCGACTGGCGCCGTGTTGCGCAGCACGCGGTCGCCTGTCTTCTGCTCAAGCGTGATCACCGTAGCGATCCGGCGGTGTATGACCCGGCGTGCCTGTCGCGGTTTCTCGCGGCAGGCACGATCGTGCCGGATGCGACCGTCAGGTTGATTTGGGCCCGAGAAAACCGGGCAGTGCGGCCGCCTGCTTCACCCAGCTCGCCAGCTGCTGCTCGTCGAACTCGTCGTTTTCACGGATATCGAGATAGCGCGTGTTCGGGTCCTTGCTGGGCCCGGGTGGCAGCGGCTGCAGCGATCTGCCCTGGAAGAAGGTCAGCTTCACGTAATGCGTGAAGACGTGGAAGGACACGCACCAGCCCCGGCCCGCGACGCCATAAAAGGGGGAATTCCACTTCACGGCCTTGCGCACGTCAGGAAGAGTGCGCGTGATCAGTGCGTCCAACCGCTTGCCGACATCGCGCTTCCAGCCTGGCATCGCAGCGATGTACGCCTGCACCGGCGCGTCGCCGTCTCCCATCGCAATTTGCGGGTTGCCGCCGGAGAGCAGGACGACTTTCCCGCTCTTCTGCATCTTGGTCGGCTGGGTCGGCTTCGCGCGTGACTTGGTTTTCGAGGTGCCCTTGCTTGCAGATCCAGCGGCCTTGCGTGATTTGCTTGCGCGTGACGTGCTCTTGTTGGTCTGCATCCGGCTAGCCTCGCTTTGACGCGGCATTCCGGGCCACGGCCGCCTTGATGAGTGCCTTGAACGCGCGCGCATCGACCGATTCACCTTCGGGAATGTCGATGGCCCTTCGCGTGTTGCCGTCCAGGCTGGCATTGAAGAGCCGCGACGGGTCCGCAAGGCTGGCGCCCTGGGCGAACGTGAGTTTCACGGCTTTCTTGTACTTCTCGCCGGTGCAGACGATTCCGTGGTGCGACCAGACCGGCACGCCCGCCATCGCATTCGACGGCTTGCGCCATTTGCGCTCTTCGATCATCTCGGGATCGGCTTCGAGGATCAGCACGCGCATGCGAGCCAGGGTCTCGTCGCGCCAATCCTTCAGGTTGCTCGGACGGGAGGCAGGTTTCGCTGGGGTCCCGGCCTTCTTGGCAGCGGACTTGCGTGCGCTATCTACGCCGACGGTGCGTTTGATTCCTGGCTTCGCCTTGGCTGTTGCATCGGCTCGCTTCATGGGTCGTTCTCTTTTCCAATGTCCCGGTACGGCAATTCCATGAACGAGGTTGGGGGGTGAATGTGCCGCCGACTTCAATCGGCTCGCGCCAGAACCTGTTCGAGCTTCCCGAAGAACTGCTGCCAGCCCTGCTGGGCGCCCCCGTAAGCCTGTTTCTGATCCGGCTGGAAGCCTGCCTGCTCCATGCGCAGGTGAGTTCCGGTGCTCGTGGCGGTGAGCGTGAAGGTCACCACGCTCTGCAGATTGTAGGCTGCATCGTCGTGCGCAAAGTTCCAGGTGTAGGCCAACGTCTTGTGGGGCTCGACGGTCAGGACCTCGCAATCCAGCACGCCGCCCCAGTCGCCGCGAAGATTGAAGCGATGACCCACGGCCGGCTCGAAGTCGTTCTTCATGAGCCACTCCTGGATCAGGTGCGGCTGGGTGAGGGCGCGCCAGACTTTTTGCGGCGGAAAGGGCAGTTCCCGTTCGACGATGACGGTGCGCGTGCGAGTCGATGCTTCACTCATTGGTCCATTCTCCTGAGCAGGTCTTCGAGATGATCGAACCGGCTTTGCCAGAAGCCGGTCATCTGTTTGGTCCAGTCGATCAGCGGCGCCAGGGCGCCGAGTTGTGCGCTGTAGTGCGTCTGGCGACCCTCATAGCGGTCGCGCACCAGTCCCGCCTGCTTCAGAACCCCGAGATGCTTCGAGACGGCCGGCTGCGAAACACCGGCCCGCGCCGTCAGCGCCCCGACGGTCTGTTCGCCTTCCCGGCACAAGCGCTCGAACAGGGCGCGTCGGGTCGGATCGGCCAGTGTTCTGAAGAGCAGGTCGTGAGCATTCGACATTGGATCGATAACCCGTTGGCTATGTGTTTTATATAACCATCGAGTTATGCATCAGTCAAGCACCATGAGCGGCATCGGCGCCGGTGCAGCGGTGCATGCCGTCACCGGTGGACCTGATCTTCGTGAGCCTACGTATACATTCGGCTTCATCGCCTTGCTCGAACCTCTTATATAAGAAGACATCGCAGGGCGGGTCAGGAGGGGGCGGTCACCATGCGTCTCACATCGATCACACTGGGGCTGTTGCTGGCCGTCACGACGGCGACAATGGCTGCGGAACAAGAGCCTTCCACCATCAAGAAAGAGCATCCGGGCGACGCCGCGCTGTCGCAGGACGAGGACGGCAGCTTCCACTACAAGAGCTTCCCGGGCCTGCAGACCCTGTTCGTGTACGACGGCGATTCTCCGGGCAAGTCCAACTGCAATACCGGCTGTCTGTCCGCCTGGCTGCCGCTGCTGGTTTCCGGCGGCGAGAAAGTCGAGAAGGTCGGCGACTGGGTCGCGATCAGGCGTGAGGACGGCCGAATGCAGTGGGCCTACAAGGGACAGCCGGTCTACATGCGCTACCACAACATGCCGCCGGATGAGGGCAGCGAAAAAGAAGGATTCCATCTGCTGAAGCCGTAGTCGGCGTCTACAATCCATCCGCCAGCTCGCGGCATCGATGCCGCAAACGGCGTTCGTCGATCGAGGCGGCCGTCGAGGCACCGATGTGCGAGGCATCGCCCGTTGGGCGCTCGCCGAACGTCAGTACGCAATGACGGATGGACAAGTGGAAGCATGCTGATCGTAAAAACCTTGGCCCTGTTCATCGTGACGGCGCTGGCCGAGATCGTGGGCTGTTATCTGCCGTACCTGTGGCTCAAGAAGAATGGATCGGCCTGGCTGCTGTTGCCGGCGGCGCTGAGTCTTGCGCTGTTTGCCTGGCTGCTGACTCTGCATCCTGCGGCCGCAGGGCGGGTCTATGCGGCCTATGGCGGCGTCTATGTCGCGGTAGCCTTGCTCTGGTTGTGGCGTGTCGATCAGGTCCGGCTCACGGCCTGGGATCTGGTCGGTGCCGCAGTCGCAGTGACCGGGATGGGAATCATCGTACTGGGAGGTTGGCGCAGCGCGTGACTTCAGCTGCGTGATCCGATTCAGGTGTCGTTCGCAGCGCCAGCCGGGTCGACGAGATTGCGGATGACCCGGCATGGATTGCCGGCCGCGAACGTATCTTCAGGTACATCGCGCGTTACGATGCTGCCGGCGCCGATGACGGCGCGATCGCCGATGCGCACGCCAGGCAGGATGATCGTGCCTCCACCGATCCAGACGTCGGTGCCGATCTCCACCGGCTTGCCGTACTCCTGCTTGCGCCGCAACTGCGCATCCAGGGGATGCAGCGGCGTGTAGATCTGCACGGCTGGACCCAGCAAGGTGAAGCTGCCGATGCGCACTTTGCAGACGTCCAAGACGACGCAGTTGAAGTTGAAGAACACCCGCTCGCCGAGCTCGATGTTCGATCCGTAGTCGCAGTAGAAGGGCGGCTGCATCCACACGCTCTCGCCGCCCGCGCCGAACAGTTCCTGCAGAATGCGATGACGCTCCTGTACGTCTTCTTCCCGGCTGCGATTGAGTGCCTGACACAGCGCCCGGGCATGGTTTCTCGCGGCCACCAGCGCCGGATCCATGGCGTCGTACAGTTCGCCCGCCAGCATCTTGTCTCTTTCGCTGCGCATCATGGGCCGACTCCTGTGCAGGGCTGGTAGGTTGACTTCTGCGTACACCTAGTCGTGAGCAAGGACAAGGTCGGCCAGCTGATTGTCCTGAACTCTCGCCGCTCGCCGGCCTCAGAACGCCACGTCGATGATCAAGGTGTCGCTGTAGGTACCCACCGGTGGCGTGGGCTGGTCGGGGTAGATGCGCGCTTCGTACGGGAAGGTCTCGGCGACATTGCCCATCGCCGGTGTGGACTGCGCGACGCGCCGGTCGGTGCCGTTCCACACCGTATTGCCGGGGCGGAAGACATCGTACTGCAGGTATTGCGCGCCCGAGCTCATGCGCCGTCGTCCACCGCTTGCAAAGCCGCCCTCGCTGAGGCCGACCGTGTAGGTCGCACCTTTGGTACAGGTGATCCGCAGTTGACCGCTGACCGCACTGAAGCTGTCGACGAACGGCGCGGCGCCGAAGTCGATCTGATCGGCATCGAAACGGCAGTCCTGGGTGATCTGCAGCGAGATCGTCAACGTAACGGGCGCGCCGGCGCCCGGCAACGACGCGGTGTTGAGCGTACACAGGCTGAGTACGCAGCTTTGGTCGATGCCGGCGCTGCGGGTCCACGAGCCGATGCAGATTCCGAGCGCGCTGATGTTGGTGCACACAGCATAGTGCCAACGCAAGGTGACCGTGCCGGAGTAGGTGCCGGCGGCCACATTGCCGGCGGCGCCGAGATTGACGAACAGGGCGGCCTCGCCGTTGGCGCCGCTCAAACTCAGCAGACCGCTGGTAGCCAGATTTCCCGAAGTGGTGCCGGCCGCGAGCGGCGCGCCGCTTGGGATGGTCGCAATCGAGAAGCCGATGGTGTCGCCGCTGGTCGAGTGTGTCAGCACCCCCGTACTGGAGCTCACGCTGATGTAGATGTACTGGTTGCTGAGCAGTCCCAGAATGCCGCTGCACGCCAGCCCGCTGGCGCCCGAGCCTGCATTGGGCGTGCCGCTGGCCACCTCGAATGACGTCTTGCTGCCCAGGGAGATGTTGGGAGTGCCGTTGACGGTGCAGGCAGCCGCCGTGGTGCAGCAGAGCCAGAAGGTGCTGACGATGGCCGCCGCCGCAGGCCATGACAACGCACGAAATGATCGAGGTGCCCGCATCAGTGCTGCTCGCAGGGCAGTGGCCCGAGCTGCAGCGGTTGCGATGCAGCGTCGGTCAACGTGAGGTGTGCATGGCACTCGCCGCCATCGGGCAGCGTCACTGCCAGCTCCGTCTCGGCTGCCAGGTCCTCGAAGTAAACCAAACCATCGAATCCGACGACGGCCTGTTGACCGCTGCCGCTTGCGGTGGCGAGGCTGCCGACCGGAATGGGCAGGCCGCTGCCATCGGTGAGCGCGACGGTTATCGCGACCACGGGTTGAATCGAAAAATGCAGCAGTGCGCCGCTGTGGCGACGCACGGTCATGCGCTGCTCCACCACAGGGATGCGCAGATCGGCAGGCAGCTCGAGCGGGTCGATCGCATACTTTGCTGCGTAATTCGAGCTCACCCACGGCACCAGCAGGTAGCCGTTCCTGTCGGTGCGGCCGACCAGCTGGTTCTCGTGACGCACGGCAACGTCAGCAACGCCGTCGGTCGTGACGACGACGAAAGCATCGCTGATCTGGCGCGCCGCGAATACCTCTGAGTCCATTGCCACCAGTGCACCGCGGGTGCTTGCCCAGCGAACACGCTGATCGGCCGTGCCGTAGACGCCTGCCTCCATCCGGGTGCGCGCGTTGCTCCAGGCCAGGGAGGCATTGCGTGTCGAATCATTGTCGTCAGGGCGCGCGTATCCGAGATTCCAACCGAAGCCGCCTTCGGACGGAACGCTGCGAATGTATTCGAGATACTCCCCGGCATTCTTGCGGTGCTGACTGCCGATCGTGAGGCTGCCGCCGGCGCCGAACGTGGCGATGATCTGCGCCAGCACGGTGGTGCGGGAGCGCTCGATGTCGCGATTGGCGCTCATGTGAAAACTGACTCGGCTACGCAGAGGGCGCGAGTACGACAGGTTCAGCAGCTGCACCCGTGTGCCGTCGTTCGAGTGCATGTCGAAGTAGCCGGCGCTCAGCGAGCCCATGGCAGAAGTCGACAGGCTGGCATTGACCACATCGCTGCGACGTGTGGAACGCAGCCCCGCAGCATCGAGTGCGTCCAGCGTAAGGAAACTCGCATCGCTGCGCATGCCCTGGTAGCCGACGTTGAAACCGCGGAAGGTATAGCGATAGCCGAACGTGTACTGCCAGCCCGGCTGGTCCCGAAAGGTGCTGTGGCTTGCGGATGCGTTCACGACTCCCGCCAGCCGCAGCTTGAGCACGCCGCCGACGCCAGTGAGCGCATAGCCCGCCCCGGAACGAGCGGATGTGAGATCCAGGTGGCTTTCGAGCGTGAGGCTGTCGTGTACGCCGTAGCGCAGCGAGCCCGACAGCGCCGCGCGCCCATAAGAGAAGTCTCGATAACCATAGTCGCGTCGCAGCGCGCCGATGCTCAGGGAATAGTCGGCCAGCCCTTCCTGCAACAGTTCGCTGCTCGCATAGAAGGGCACGGTGGCGGCAACCTGGCGTCCCAGAGCATCCGTCGTCAGGATGGTGGCTTCGCCGGCGCCGTTGACGAAAGGAATGTCGGTGATCGTGAACGGCCCGGGCTGCACCCGTTGCGTGGCGGCGCGGTAGCCGTTGACGAACAGATCTACGGTGCTGGGGACGGCCGCCTGACCGGAGAACTGCGGCAACGGATAGGTGATGAGATCCGGTCGTAGCCGGAAGTCGCGAGCCAGCTGGATTCCGCCCAGTCGCACTGGAGTGCTCCACGACTGCGCGCCGGTCACCAGGTCGCCCACCGTCCAGGTCAGAAGCCGCGTCTCATCGCTGGATGTCCAGTGTGAATCGTAGCGCCGGTAGCCTTCGGTGCCGTGCAGTTGCTCGGCAGTGCCGTTGGGCAGCGACACCGATCGATAGACACCGGTAGTGGCGAACGTGCCGGCGTTGGCGAACACGCGCTGCTCCGACCACAGTGCAGCGGTGTCGCGACCGTCGGCAGATCTGCTCGCGTAGATGTCGTAATTGAGCAGCACGCCTGCGCTGCTGCTTGCAGGTGGAATATCGCGGGTCGCCCTCCCGCTGAGTTGTTGCTCCTGCAGCCACGACGGCGGCACCGACAGCTCCAGCCGCAACGCATTGCTGTCATAGCGCCGGTCGATTTCGGGACACTGATTCAATGCCAGCCACTGCGAGCGATCACCACAATGCACCCTGTCGCGTCGTACCCCTACATCGCTGAGATCGCTCAATCTCACCCACCAATCGTTGCCAGCTTGACGTACCGGCACCGCCTGGCGGGCAGGCAAACCGTTGACGACCAGTTCCAGGAACAGCGTCGTGGGCAGTTGCGGACCGAGATCGGCTTGCGGTGCGGGTGGCAGTGCACCGCCCCAACTGGCCGCGGCTGCCGCCAGGCAGACACAGATCAGCCAGCCTGTGCGCAGCGGCGGGCATGCGACCCTGGCTCCGGTATCTGACGCAGCGGGCATCGCGATCATCGATCGGATCTTTCATCGGTGCGCGATGGTCACCGGCGACGCGCCGCCGGCCAGCTGCGCCTGCAGGCTGTAGTCCTGCGTGGTGAGCTTGTCGCTCACCGGCCAGCGCATGGTCTTGCCGGGCAGTACGTAACCGAGGAGTCCCGCAGCCAGATCGATCTGCGTCGCTACCGCGTCCGGGTTGCCATCGGTTGTCGCATGCATTCGGACCTGGCTCAGGCGCGCATAACCGGAACCGGCGTTGTGCACTTGCAGGTAGCGTTGGCCCTCGACCTCCTCGAGGCTCCAGGAAAGCTGCGGCTGTGCCTGCGCCGTGGCAGCCTTTGCGCCGCTCGGCGCATTCTTGCGCCACAGGCCCTTGCCATAGACGAACACCGGCAACGAGTAACGCATCTGGAATCGCAACCCGGCGTTCGCCTGCGTCGGTGCAGACGCTGCGGTGTCGCGGGCAGTTGGGATCTCGTCGATCAGAATGCGGAACGCGCGTTCCTGGCCGGCAGGTACGGGCTGCAGCGTCGTCAAGCGTATCAACTGCTTCTTGCCGGGTTCGATGCTGCTGAACGGCGGTGTGCCGACCAACTGCTGCTGGACGCTGTAGTCGTCCTGGTAGTCGCGCTGCTCCCATGCGAAAAGGCGGATCTGCACCGTCACCGGATCGCGACCGACGTTCTCGAGCCACAGAGCAACGCTGCGCTCGCCGGCCTCGATCGTCGGATCGATCGGCCAGATCAACAGTGCAGTGCCCGCATGCAGCCGTGGAGCAGCCAGCAGCAGGGCTAGCAGAGCGGTGAAGATGGCGACCGGCGATCTGCGGGCGGTTTGCATGGGTCGTACCGTTTATTCGTGTGGAAGACTGTCGGCACTTCACCAGCTCACGGTGACCTGCACGTCGTCCTGGTAGCTGCCTGCCGCATAGCCGCCGGGAGTGGGTTGGATCCTGCCGTAGATGGGCAGGCTGACCGTGGCGGCACTGCCGCTGGGGGAGATCGCGACCGAGCGCGGCACGGCGCCGTCGAATGGCAGGCTCAGATTGCTGTCGGCATAAAGATCGTAGGCGACCCGGTTCGCACCGCTGGCCAGCTGTCGCTGGCTGCCGTTTGCATGCAGGCCGGTACCGATCGCCACATTTGCAGATACGATGCCGATGCAGGTGAGCTGCAGCGTGCCGGCTGGCCCCTGGCTCTGCGCCGTGAGGGGCACCGCGAAGATCGATGGCTGCGATCCGAAGTCGAGCGAGCCGAATTCGACGGTCTGCGCCTGGGCGAGTTGCCCGACCACGCGGCAACCGCTCTCGATGCGAGCGGTCACCTGCAATACGCCGTGAGTCGGTGCAGGCAGCGCTGCGGCAACGGCCGGCAGCCATGCAGCCATGCAGCCAAGCCAGGCAGTCATGTGTCCGCCGCGGTGCCTGACGAGCGTCATCGCCATCGCTCCCTCGAGCATCAGAACGTCAGCGTGATGCTGACGGTGTCGCTGTAGCTGCCCGCAAGCAGGCCAGGCTGAGGTGCGATCAGGCCGTAGATGGGCAGATTGAACGTGCCGCCCGCGCCGGGAACTGCCGCGGACAGATCGAGCGCGCCACCGCCGACGGCGTATTCGATGCCGCCACCACCTGCCTGGGTATACAGCCGGTACTGTACGAAGTTGCCGGCGTCGGCGAGCCGCCGGATGCCGCCCGATGCGTTCTGGCCATCGCCGACCTGGATGTTGAGGTTGGCGCCCGCCGAGCATTGCAGCTGCACGGCGCTGCCGCTGATCATCGACTGGGCCTCCAGGTCGTTGGCAAAGAGCGTCGGCGCGGTGCCGAAGTCCATGGTGCCGAAATCGACGGCGCCGAGCGGTTCGCCGGAGCCCGACACGATGCAGCCGTTCTCGAGGTTCAGCAGCACGTTCATGTTGCCCGAGACGTTGGCGCCCGCCGGAGCGGCGGCAAACAGCACGCCTGCGTACACACAAAGGCTCAATCGTAGTTTCATCACGAGCTTCTCCTCGATGGTTGTCGCAATGCCGACCGAGGCGATGCGCGAGTCTGTCGACTGCTTACGGGCAGCGCCTCATGCACGAGTAGCTCGGCCGGCGTGTGCGCGCGCTGAGTGGCGCAAGCGAGGTAGCGTGTGATCTGTGAGCATCTTCACTGTTGCCGAGGGTAATCGCGCGGGCGAGCCGAGAATGGTTGGTTCCTCCATCCATATTTCACTGCGATGCGCCGCGGCCTGCCGGTTTGTGATCCATGTTCAAGAAACAGGCGCCCCCGAGCGGGCCAGCTCCACGCGCTGCAGCCGAGGTCGATCATTCCAGTCATTCAAGGAATGGAATCGCGATCGATCGCTGGGCCAGCCTGCGTTCGCAACGCCAGTCGCGGCGGGCTTGGATCGTCCGCTGCCGTCGGATACGTATTGTCGACGTTGAGTGCGCGCCCCCTGCAGCAATACCTTGCCACCGCCGACCAATGTAGTGAGAATGACGACAAAGGGGGATCACGATCATCATGCACACGGATCATTGCGGGAACGACGGAAATCGCATCAGCAGCGCAGCGCAGATGCAACTCTAGAAAATCGTCTGATGAGTCGTTAGACGATCGTGCTTGCCGAACAGTCGACGTCGGACAATTCGCTGCTGGCAGTGACGTGCTCTCCCGTGGGGCTCGCCGTAGCCAGCCTCGCGGGTTACCTGCTGTACGCCAATCAGTCTTTCCTCGAGCTGCTCGGTCTCGATCCGGACGCCGTCCGCACACGCTCCAATATTCGCCAGGCCAGCGGCGGGCACATCAGTGCGGCTGTGCTCGACGCGGTCGCGCGCGAAGGACATGAGCAGCAGATTCGGATTTCCCAGCCTGTCGAGACCGGCAGTCGCGAACTGCTTTGCAGCGTGAGCCGGGTGACGCAGAACGCGACGCCCATGTATCTGGTGCTGGCACTGCAGGACTTTACGGCTGCCGCATCGGATGGCCGGCGAGCGTTGCAACGGGCTTTGGACTGGAGTGCCGCACAGCGGCTGATCGGTGCATGCAGCTGGCGGATGAGTCTCGACTCCCAGGGTAGCGACATCAGGCGGGGCGTGCTCGATTGGTCACCGCAGATCGACGTGCTGCTGGCGGGTTCGGCGCCTCCAACGAGCTTGCAGGATTATCTGCGCCTGGTCGTTCCTGAAGATCGGGACAGGCTTCTCGAAGCGATCGACCGCGCCATCGCCCAGGGGACTCAGTACACGGTCGACTACGATCTGCTCGATCACACCGGCGCGGTGCGCAATATGCGCAGCAGCGGCATCGCGTTCACGGATGCGGGCGAATCCGGCTGCAAGCTCACGGGCATCGAGATCGATATCTCGGGAATGCAGTCGCACAGTGAGCACGCGCTGCTGCTGGAGTCGCTGCTCGAAGGGATCGACGCGCCCGTCTACATGGTGGACCGCAAGTTTCGCTACCTGTGCTTCAACTCGGCCCACGCGGACAGGATGGAAGCGACGTATGGCTCGCGGCTGCGCGTCGGAGGATCGGCACTCGAGGCAATTGTCGATCCTCCGCGTCGCCGTCGCCTCGCGAGCCTGCTCGGCCGTGTGTTCAATGGCGAGCTCATGGTCAAGGAAACCGAGTTCGAGTCGGATCGGGCTGGACCATCGCAATGGTTCGACATCTCTTTCAGTCCGACGCGCGACGCCCAGGGCGCGATCGTCGGCGCAGTGGCTGTCGGCAAGGACATCTCGGCACTCAAACGCGCGCATCACCGGCACGAACACCTGAACGAAGAGCTGAAGCGGCGCGTGGAGCAGCGCACGGCGGAGCTGAACGCGGCAAATCACGACCTGAATGTCTTCCTGGCCTCGATATCCAAGGACCTACAGTCACTGCTGCATTCGCTGGATGCAGCGCTGCTGCAAGCGCAGCGGGAGATGACGCACGTCCATGCTGATAACGCGCAGGTGCGACTGCGCAAAGCGCGCGAGGCGACGGCCCATATGGAAGTGCTGGTGCAGGATTTGCTGCAGCTGTCGTGCACCGCCGGACACGCGCTGCGAATCGAACACATCGACCTGGATGAGTTGGTACGGGAAATCCTGCGGGACCTGGCCGACTCCCTGAAGGGACGCAAGATCGAACTCGACATCTGCCGACTGCCGGCCATCGATACCGATCGCGCGCTGGTGCGGCAGGTTTTTCAGAATTTGCTGGGCAACGCCATCAAGTTCACTGCCACCTGCAAGCCGGCGCGCATCCGTGTGTGGGCCGAGCAGATTGGGGGTGAGCGGGTTTGGTCGGTGGCGGACAATGGCGTGGGTTTCAGCATGCAGGATGCCGAACGGGTCTTTGCGCCCTTCGTGCGACTGCATCCGGAGCTGAACGTGCTCGGCACCGGTATGGGGTTGATGATCGTCAAGCGCGCGGTGGGACAGTTGGGCGGACGTGTCTGGAGCGAAAGCAGCCCCGGCCGGGGCGCGACATTTCATTTCACTTTGAGCGGCCGCCGGGCGGAAACTGAATGACCAAGCCTGCGCAGATTGCGACTCGGTCGCTCGATTCGACGACGCCACTGGCCGCGGCGATCGATCTCGGTCCGCTGTCCGGACACCTGGCGTTCGCGGTGCACCGTGCCGGCCTGGCTCTACGTCGTGACTTCATGGCGCATATGGACGATGAGCAGATCCGGCCCATGGTCTTCCATACACTGGCCTTGTTGGGCGCCAATCCGGGTATCGCACAGTCGCAACTTGCCAGTGCATTGGCTGTCGACAAGGGCACGATGACGCATCTGGTGCGCGATCTGGAGCGACGCGGCTGGGTGGAGAGCGGCTCGCGATTCGACGACCGACGCTGCAAGGACGTCTTCCTGTCGCCGCTGGGAGTACAGATGCTCGAACGGATCAAGGCCGCCGTGCAGCTGCATACTCAGGGTGTCGAGGCACTGCTCACGCCGGACGAGCGGCAGCTGCTGCTGCAATTGCTACACCGCCTCGAGCGCAATTTGGGTAGGCAACCATGACGCTCTCTGCCCGGCAGGGTAGCTAGGAGGCAGAGAACCGTAGATCCGCCGCAGTCAGGATGGCGACCCCGAACCGCCGTGCTCTTCTTCGAAGTTTCAGCACCGCCTTGTCCTTGGTGATGAGCCCGTCCGCGCGGCAGTGGTAGGCGAGCGCGAGAAAAGGGTCGTCGTCAGTGTCGCGGCAACGTGGAAAGCCCGGTGGCAGCAGCAGATTGTCACGGCGGAATCTCTCGGGCATGGGCGCCACGGTGGTCATCGCCAGATAGCGGTCCAGCACCTGCCGCTGCTCGATCGGAGTGAGACGGCATTGCGGATAGGCGAGTACGCGCTCCAGTTCGTCGAGCGTGTACTGCTGAACGAGTGCCTGTACGCGCCGTTCCTCGATGGCTGTCGTCAGCTCGTGCGTCGCGCGATCGCGAAACACCAGGCAATCGAGAACGATGTTCGTGTCCAGCACCAGGCGGAACGGTCGTGCACTCATGGAACGTGGAGGTCAGCGTCCGGCGGCCCCGAGCGCAAAGTCGATTCCCGCACAGACGGCTGCGACCTGAGCGGCATTGCATTGTTCCGGCGTGGCGCGCGGGCTGTCAGGGTAGACCTCGGTAGTGGTCGTGTATCGTGCTCCCGCGATTCCGACACACAAGCCGAGCTTGCGCATGGCGTACTGAATCACGCCGGGCGTCACGACGTCCGAGCCGATGATCTGGCCGTTTGCATCCGCCGGCGCGATGTGGGTGACCTTGCTGACCGCATCGATGATGGCCTGTTGGAAAGCCGGTTGCGGGTTCTCGCTGTCATCGACGAGATAGAAGCCGTCGGGAATGACGCCTGGCTCGAAGGCAGCGCCGTCGCGCGCGGCGAGTGCAGGGCGAAACTCGCTTTCGTCGGTGTCGGTCGTTTCATGCAGATCGATGTGCAGCAGAAAGCGCCCACGCAACGGGCGGATCAAGCGCATCAGCGCAGCGCACTCCTGTGCAGGGCTGTTCTCGCGGAACGAGCGGTTGGGATCGACGGCGTTCGCGTTCCATCGGTGAATGCGCTCATAACCCCAGGGGCTGACGCAGGGCGCCACGATCAGGTTGATCCGCTGTGCATAGTCGGTGGCGCGACGTTCGAGGAACTGGAGTGCGCCATGCACGCCGCTGGTTTCATAGCCATGTACGCCGCCAGTGACCAGCGCTACTGGAAGTTCGTCGCGCCAGTCGCCGTTGCGGATCGCGAACAGACGGTACTGGTCCGGCGGGTAATCGAGCCGGCCATACTCCTCGACGTCGAATCGCGCGGACAGGCGTTCGACCGCGCTTGCCACGTCGTCGTGATAGCTGCGATGCCGAGTCTGACGCGACAGCCACGCTGCACGTTCGGCATCGCCCCAGGCAACGCCGGGTGTGCCGATCGGATAGGGAACGGATGCGGCGCTCATTTGCAGAACGACTCCCGATGTTCGAAATACCGCTACTTTAGCGCAGCGGACGGGATGTTCGGGCTGGTCAGAATATTGAGCGAGCAACAGGCTTCGGCTAACATGTCGGCTCAATACCGATACGGTTCATGCGGAGTTCCCATCAATGCAGGACTTTGATGTCGGAGCGCGTCTGAAGCAGGTGCGGATTGCTGCTGGCTTGAGCCAGCGCGGCTTGGCGGCTCGGGCTGGCGTACCGCATGGCCAGATCTCATTGGTGGAAACCAACACCAGCAGCCCGTCCATCGCATCGTTGCGCAAGATCCTCGGCGGCGTGCCGATGACGCTCTCCGAGTTTTTCGAGTCTGACCGCTCGCCCAAGGACCGGGTCGTGTTCCGCAACAAGGAGCTGCAGGATCTGACTTCCCGCATCGGACCGGCCAAAGGCCGGGCTCGAATTGCATTGAGGCAGGTCGGCGATGCGCGGGCGCATAATCTGCAGATCCTGCATGAGCGTTACACGGCCGGGGCGGATACCGGTCCGACGATGCTCGAACACAGTGCGCACGAGGGCGGCGTCGTCATCTCGGGCTCTCTCGAAGTGACCGTAGGCAGTCATGTCTACGTGCTTCGGGCCGGTGATGCCTACCTGTTCGACAGCCGGGTTCCGCATCGCTTCCGCAATCCGGGGACCGATGACGCCGTGGTGATCTCCGCCTGCACCCCGCCGTATCTTTGAGCCACGCCGATATCGGGTTTCCGTCAGGTCCTGTTGCCGAGCGATGGCGACGGGCGAGGGGTGGCCAGCGGCGATTCCGAGAATCGGATCGGCGTGCGGACCCCTCGAACGGGAGGCGCGCCCGGTCCCCGATCCATTTCGACCACGATTCCACGAGATAGCGTTTGCGGATCGTTGAGCGCCTCACCGACGGTGTTGATGGGCCCTGCCGGAACACCGGCCGAAGCAAGCGCTGAGAGCAGATCGTCGCGACGCCACGATCGCGTCGCAGCCTCGATCAGTGCGGTGAGAGCGGCTCGATTCTGGACACGCGCTGCGTTATTGACGAAGCGCTCGTCGCCGGCAAGCGTTCCAAGACCGACGATGTTGCAGAACCGGGAAAACTGGCTGTCGTTGCCAACGGCGAGAATGAACCAACCGTCGGCAACGGGAAGCACCTGGTAGGGCGCAATGTTGGGGTGCGCGTTGCCGATGCGCGCAGGCGATTGGTTGGTCGACAGGTAGTTGAGCGCCTGGTTCGCCAGGACGCCGGTCATGGAATCGAAGAGCGCCAGATCGATATGCTGGCCGCGACCGGTACGCTCGCGATACGCAAGCGCCGCCTGAATCGCGACGACGGCCCAAAGACCGGTGAAGATGTCGGCAAAGGCGACGCCGATCTTCTGCGGCTCGCCGGCGGGGTCGCCGGTCAGATCCATGATCCCGCTCATGCCTTGAACGATGAAGTCGTAGCCGGCGCGGGCGGCATACGGCCCATCCTGCCCGAACCCGGTGATCGAGCAGTACACCAGCCGAGGATTGATCCTGGCGAGACTGGCGTAGTCGAGGCCGTACTTCTTCAGCCCGCCGACTTTGAAGTTCTCGATCAATACGTCCGCGTTGCGCACCAGATCGATGACCTTTGCCCGGTCCTGATCGGATTGAAAGTTCGCGACCAGCGAGGCTTTGCCGCGATTGCAGCAATGGAAGTACGCCGCGTCCCGGGTGCCGTCGGCATTGGGGATGAAGGGCGGGCCCCAGCGGCGCGTGTCATCGCCGTCGGGACTCTCGACCTTGATGACCTCGGCGCCGAGGTCGGCCAGAACCTGGCCGGCCCAGGGGCCGGCGAGGATTCGGGCAAGCTCGATGACTTTCAGGCCGTGCAGCGGCGGTGTAGCAGCCATGAGAACGTCGCGATGCGGGTTGTCGCTCGCGCCTTGGGTGGAGGCTTGTTCCTGTTTGAAGTCACGCAGCGCGGCCGTTTCCCGCGGCCGCGCTTGCATGGGCTTCGGAGATACAGCGCGCCAGGATATCCAGTCCCTCGGCCAGCACCAAGGCGAAGCCGCGGGGGGAACTGGCTGTTATGAGCTGGTAGGGAGTCGGGCTATCATGCCGCCCGGCGCAA
>Ga0182747_1001369_pt1 | contig 18996 bp, 14 predicted proteins | sample eDN3rd30CBELigBY_FD_128526 | JGI IMG/M metagenome (GOLD analysis project Ga0182747, IMG submission 128526) | Enriched backyard soil microbial communities from Emeryville, California, USA - eDNA 3rd pass 30_C BE-Lig BY (version 2) (version 2) | ecosystem: Environmental > Terrestrial > Soil >...
GGTTGCTTTTAACATCCATTTGCAAAAAGTGTGTCTAAACATGTGTGGAGTTAACTTTTTCCTTGGTAAGCTGTAGCTTTCAATCATTGTCTGAATTCCACGAATCGTGAACTTTGGAGAGCGCTGGCTGTAAAAGACATATGGTGAGTCCATGACATGAGCCTTTTGCTTGGCCATTTCGGCACGAAAGACGAGCCAGTCCTGAATTTCAGCTAGTAATGTATTAGAAATAGGAAGAGTTCGGATTTTCCTGCCTTTCCCTACTATTCTAAGACGTTTCAACTCTAGGTCCAGGTCGGTTAGTTTTAAATTGGATAGTTCCTCGACCCGTAATCCGGCGTATGTAAGCAGGTAAATGATCGCTCGATCACGGCGATATTTTTCCTCAGGATTGACCCCTCGACTTTTGACCGTTTTCTTTCTTAACTTTTCTAGCAATCTCTCAAATTCATCTTCTGTGAGCCACATGATTTTTTCATTCTCTTCATCGGCATTTTTCAAATCCTGAATATCCTGCATCGGGTTGTGCTGTAGTCTTTCGTGCCGGATTGCCCAAGAATAGAAACCACGCAGTGAATTGAGGCGCCGGTTAATTGTGGTAATGGCCAAAGGTTTGACATCGGTTGGATTAACCATGTCACTGATCCATTTACGAATGTCAGCAGCTGTTACATAATCTTCAGGTCGAATATGTAAATCGGTGAAAAAACAGTTCAAATCATTCGTATAAGAAATAATCGTATTTTCTGCCATTCCCTTTTCTTGAAGATAAGAAATGTACGCTGAAAACATCATTTTCACATCCTTTACTTATATGCCGAGTTTAATAACCCTCATTTTTGAGAAGATAATGCTAAAAAAATCCACATTATATGATGAGTATAGCATAAGTGAGGGGATTATAAACGTGTATAAAGTATGTTATATGCTGAGTTGAAAATTAAGAGTAAGGATTTGGAAAGTGAGTACAAGAATATATTAAGTGTAGTTGGGTTTATTAAACTGAAAGCCTTTCATCTAATTACAATTAGATGAAAGGCTTTTTTCTAGCAATTTATTGTTGACCTTCCGTGAAAATTTGAAAGTTTATACCAAACCTGTCTGTTACATTACCGTAAGCTGGGCTAAAAAAAGTTTCTTGTAAAGGCATATTCACTTGACCGTCTTGCTGTAATGCCTCGTACATTTTTGTTGCTTTTTCTGCATCATTAGTTGAAATACAGGTTGTCACTTGGCTTCCACTCTGATGTAGCTGACCAGGGAACGTATCAGAAAACATAAGCTCTGTTTCACCAACCTTTAACGTCGCGTGTGATATACGGTCTTTTGCCTCAGCTGGTAAAAGGTATTCTGGATTTTCCGGCATTTCCCCGAAAGATTGAATAAAGAGCACCTGAGCATCTAATGCTTTTTCGTAAAATTTGATAGCTTCCTTTGCATTTCCATTCATCACTAAGTAGGGAATTAATCGTAATGTCATCATAATCAGCTCCTCGGTTCTAACTATTTTTAACTAGTTTATCGGCCATTTTATTTGGGTAAAATTGAGTCCTCAACTATTATTACCCATATTTAGACTTTAGATTAACGAACTAATGTTCTCGAGTTAAACTTTAAATAAAACCCTATTTTCTTCAGTGAATACTGTGATGTTCAGTTGTATATGAGATACTGTACCATTAATTACACCGATGTCGATATCGACGTTTATATCTATGTTTATATTTCATTACTCTGCTTCTCTATAACTTATTAAATTATCCTGTTTTAATAGAGTTTTTTACTTTAGAAAGATGAATTAGATAAGATGATTGAACAGGATATAAAATAGTAGATTTCATTCACTAGCCCCTCCATTTATAGAATTATTTTTATCAAACTACACTGATGTTTATATTAATATCGATGTCTACATAGACATTTCTATCGATGTTTCTATCGATAGAAATATAGGTTTCTATTTTAAAATTTATTTTTTATTCTTTAACCAATTTATTATTTTGGTTTGCCTAGTTTATTAGATTGCCCTTTTCATTAGTTCAATTGAATAATAGATATATATAATAATTAATATGACCTGTTAGTCCATGCTAAGTACGGATGAAAACGAAGAGACAGCTTTTAATGCTGTGAAAAACAAGATAAGCAAAAAAAAGAAAACAACTTTTCTTCCAATAAGGAAAGGGTGTTTTCTTTTTTTATAAGTTTCTTCTATTTGAACTTTAACATGCAAATGCCTTCCCGTCTTATATGGACTACGAGATGGCGCTGCGTCTGAACTCCTAATATAATAGAAGAAACTAGAATTTTCTGAAAAAATTTAGCGCCAAGAGCAATCGAAATAAGCAATGCCCCATATTCACTTAATTACAACTTTTGATATCTCACTCAAATGAAATTAAAAGATCTCCTGTTGAAATAGAATCTCCTTCTATAATATATATATCTTTGATTATTCCATCTCTAGATGCTTGAATAGTCGTTTCCATTTTCATCGCTTCTGTAATGAGTAAGTGGTCACCACGTTTAACAGGTCTGCCTTTTGATACAACAACTTTTAAAACCGTTCCTGGCATCGTTGCACCAATTTGATTCGGATTTGTTGGATCTGCTTTTAACGCAGCCGTACCTGTCGTTTTAACATTACTATCTTGAATGATAAGCTCACGTGATTGACCATTTAACTCAAAGTATAACACTCGCGTTCCATCGTGTTGAGCTTCTCCAATGGATACTAACTTCACAATTAGTGTTTTTCCTTTTTCAATCTCTACATCGATTTCTTCGCCAATCTTTAGACCATAAATAAATGTCGGTGTATCTAATACAGAAATATCACCAAACTGTTCTTCTGCTGCAATATATTCTTCAAATACTTTGTCGTATAGCGCATGTGAAATACAATCCTGTTCTGTAATATTGCGATTAGGGAATTTTTCTTGAAGCATTAACCGTAATGCTCCAAAGTCTACTGCAGGCAATAATTCACCTGGGCGTACAGTAATCGCCTCACGTTCTTTTAAAATAACTTTTTGTAATGCTTCTGGGAATCCACCATACGGTTGCCCTAAATAACCTTGAAATAGTTCAATAACAGAAGCTGGGAAATCAAGAGACGCTCCACGTTCAATAACTGATTGTTCATCTAACTCGTTTTGTACCATAAATAGCGCCATATCGCCAACAACTTTTGAGGATGGTGTCACTTTTACAATATCACCAAACATCATATTGACGCGACCGTACATTTCCTTAACATCTTCCCAGCGATTTCCAAGCCCTACACCCTTTGCTTGTTGTTGAAGATTACTATATTGTCCACCTGGCATCTCGTGTACATATACTTCAGCATGAGGACTAACCATGCCACTTTCAAATTCGCTATAAAACTTACGTACATCTTCATAATAGTCAGATAAAGACCCTAATGAATCGACATCCATGCGCACTTGACGGCCTGTACCGGATAAAGCATAGGCAAGTGAATTGGCAGACGGCTGTGACGTTAACCCGGACATTGAACCAAGTGCTGTATCGATAATATCTACACCTGCATCAATTGCACGTATATATGTGTAAATACCATTACCACTTGTATCATGCGTATGCAAATGAATTGGTAATGTCGTCACATCCTTCAACTCAGAAATTAAACGATATGCTGCCTCTGGTTTTAATAAACCTGCCATATCTTTGATTGCTAAAATATGTGCGCCAGCCTCTTCTAACTCTTTTGCCATATCTTTATAATATTGCACCGTATATTTCGCACGATTGTCGTTTAAAATATCACCTGTATAGCAAATCGTTGCTTCTGCCACTTTCCCAGCGTCGCGTACTGCCTCAATTGATATTTCCATCGATTTAATCCAGTTTAGCGAGTCGAAAATTCTAAATACATCGATACCTGCTTCGGCAGATTGTCCAATAAATTCACGAATTACGTTGTCTGGATAATTTTTATATCCAACTGCATTCGCTCCACGTATTAGCATTTGGAACAGGACATTTGGAATCTCTTTTCGTAGCTGTTCTAAACGTTTCCATGGATCTTCCTTTAAAAAACGATATGCCACATCAAATGTAGCACCACCCCACATTTCAAGTGAAAAGAAATCTTTCATCCCTGCAGCAGTTTGTTTTGCAACAGCTAGCATATCAGCTGTACGTATACGTGTTGCAAGTAAAGATTGATGAGCATCACGCATCGTTGTATCTGTTAATAATACATCTTCTTGTTCGTGAATCCATTTTACAAGACCCTCCACACCTTGAGTGTCTAAAATTTGTTTCGTGCCAGACAAATCATCCGGAACAATAGTACTTGGTAAAACGGGCTTTGTGAAAATCGGCTTTGATTTCGCTTCAACACTTGGAAAACCATTTACTGTTACATTACCAATATAATTTAATAATTTAGAACCGCGATTTCGTGGTAATTTAAAATTGAAAAGCTCTTCAGTTGTATCGATAAAATTCGTATTAAAATCTCCAGACAAAAACTTAGGATGAGTGACAACATGTTCTAAAAAGGGGATATTTGTTTTCACTCCGCGAATACGAAACTCACTTAAATTACGTTTCATTTTTTCCGCTGCCTGTTTAAATGTCGTCCCCCAAGTCGAAACTTTTACAAGCAATGAATCATAATACGGTGTAACAATTGCACCTTGGAATCCATTCCCAGCATCTAATCGTACACCAAATCCACCAGAAGATCGATATACTTGTAGTTTCCCTGTATCTGGCATGAAATTATTTAATGGATCTTCTGTTGTGACACGTGATTGAATAGCGTAACCGAATAACGGAATATTTTGTTGTTTCGGAACCCTTACTTCTTCATTTAACAATGATTTTCCATCTGCTATATGAATTTGTGTTTGCACAATATCAATACCTGTTACTATTTCAGTAATCGTATGTTCAACTTGTATACGTGGGTTCACTTCGATGAAATAAAAATCATCTCCAGCAACTAAAAACTCTACAGTCCCTGCATTAACATACCCAACATTTTTCATTAATCTTACTGCAGCTTCACAAATTCTATTACGTAAATTTTCCGATAAAGAGATAGATGGCGCAATTTCAACCACTTTTTGATGACGACGTTGAATTGAACAATCTCGTTCATATAGATGTACAATATTTCCATATTTATCACCGATGATTTGTACTTCAATATGCTTTGGTTGAACAATATATTTTTCAACATATACTTCATCTGAACCAAAAGCTGCTTTAGCTTCAGATTTCGCCCGTTCATATGCTGATGCAATATCTTCTGCATTTTCTACCATACGCATTCCTCGTCCACCACCACCTAGGGCGGCTTTAATCATAATAGGATAACCATATGTATCCGCAAACTGCTTTACTTCTTCTAATGATTTAACTGGCCCATCTGTTCCTGGAATAACCGGAATATCTGCTTGGAGAGCTTGTTCACGTGCTTTTACTTTATCGCCAAACATATCTAAATGACGCGATTCAGGACCAATAAAGATGATACCTTCTTGCTCGCAGCGCTTTGCAAACTCTAAATTTTCCGATAAAAATCCATATCCAGGGTGTATTGCATTTGCTTCACAACTTTTCGCAATTGCAATGATTCCCTCAATATCTAAATACGCATCAATTGGCTTTTTACCAATACCAACTAAATACGATTCATCTGCTTTATAACGATGATATGAACCACTGTCTTCACGTGAATAAATCGCTACTGTTTTAATATTTAGTTCTGTTAATGCACGGAATACTCGAATCGCAATTTCTCCACGATTTGCTACTAATACTTTTTTTAGCTTTTCCATTTTATCAATCCTATCTGTTTTATATTCATTAACGAAAATAAAAAAGCAGAACAATTTTAGTAATGGTTCTGCTAAATTTATCTGATTTAAAGAGAGATAATAATTGAGGAAATGAACATACTATCAACGTAAAATCAAAGGCTAAATAATCAGCTTGGTACTGTCTCGAGTTGATCAACCCATTGTATCGTTAATAAATTTGGTAGTGTGGACATTTCATGATGAATCTGAATATATTTTTTACACTTTACAGTCGCAGCACACTCAATAAAAGAATGTTGATCTTCAATCAATACTTTATAACTACCTACATTTGGTAATGAGTAATTCGGTAGTATACCATTCTTTTGACAATACTTAGTTTTATAAAAGCTTCCCAATAAGTTCGGTAATTCACTAGTTTTTCGTTCTGTTAAGTGCTTCCGAATCAAAGTCGAACTAATTTTTTGATTATTCCACTTTAGCTCCTCGACAACAGTTAGGCCTACTTGCTGTGTGGCCGCATAAACTGCTAATGTTTTAACAGTACCACTTGCTTTCGCCCCATATGTGTAGTCGAAACCGCAAATAATTTCCTTAGCATTCAACCCTATAATATAATCATCTAAAAAATCGTTCGCTTTTACTTTAGCTAATTCCTTTGTAAATTCCACGATATAAAAAATATCTACTTCAAGCCTTTCTAACTTTTCAACTTTTTGTTCTAGTGGCTCTAGATATGAGACTTCTCTGTCCGGAAATAACACACTTTTTGGATGTGGGAAAAAAGAGAGAACCGCTAGTGATAAATTTTGTGCTTTTGCTTTTTCTTTAGCTGTTTGAATTACTTTTTGATGCCCTAAATGCACACCATCAAAATAACCAAGTGCCATTGCTACATTAGGAGATGATTGTTTAATCTCCTGTAAGTTATTCGCATTCACATAGATTACCTTCATTGCGATTCTCTCCTTTTTCTTTTATCTTGCTAAATTTTGTGCTACTTCATAAATTAAATCTTCTTGTCCACCAACAGCCTTCATTTGTCCGATTTTTATTAAAAGGTCACGTTCATCGACACCAAATTGTTTTGCAGCTTTTTGTGCATGTAACAAGAAGCTTGAGTACACGCCAGCATAACCTAAAGTTAAGCTACTACTAGTTATTTCTTGTGATTGTTGCATTATTGGTGCAATCACATCATTTGCTGTGTCCATTAATTTATATAAATCAATACCTGTTTCATAACCTAGTCGTTCTAAAACAGCTATCATTACTTCTGTTTGTGTATTACCGGCTCCGGCACCTAACGCGCGCATACTTCCATCAATATAAGTGGCCCCAGCTTCTACTGCTGCAATTGTATTTGCCATTGCCATCGATAAATTGTTATGAGCATGGAAGCCAATTTCGCATTGTAAAGTTTGTTTAAGTGCTGTAATTCGATCAGTTACATCCTTTGGTAACATTGCTCCTGCAGAATCTGTTACATAAACGATTTCTGCTCCGTAACTTTCAAATAATTTTGCTTGCTCTACAACTTTTTCAACAGGAGCCATATGGCTCATCATTAAAAATCCAGCTGTTTTCAATCCAAGTGTACGAGCTAATTCAATATGTTGTGCAGCTACATCAGCTTCTGTTACGTGAGTTGCTACACGAACCATTTTTGCTCCTAATTTCGATGCATTTTCTAAATCCTGTTTTGTACCGATTCCAGGAATTAATAACACTGCTACTTCTGAAGTTGTACATTCTGATACAGCAGCTTCAATAAGCTTTAATTCATCAGTTGCTGACAACCCGTATTGTAATGAAGAGCCACCTAAGCCATCTCCATGTGATACTTCAAAATAACGAACCCCCGCCGCATTTAAACCTTTTGCTGCTGCCCGTACTTGTGCCTCTGTAAACATATGACGTACAGAATGGCTTCCATCACGTAACGATACATCTAAAATATTTAATGTCATGACATGACCTCCTTCTCGTGCTGTATATGACGCGCCATTTCATTGCCAACTTGCACTGCAGCTGCCGTCATAATATCCAAGTTACCAGCGTATGCCGGTAAATAGTCTGCCGCACCATTTACTTCGACAAATACAGATACTTTCTTGCCCTCAAAAATTGGTGATACTTTTAATGTATAACCTGGTACGTAAGCTTGTACTTCTACTACCATATCCTGAATCGACTTGTTAATTGCTTCTTCATGTCCTTCTTCTTCCACTAAAGCATGGATTGCATCACGCATAATAATTGGTGGCTCCGCAGGATTTAAAATGATAATGGCTTTCCCTTTTTTGGCACCGCCAACCACTTCGATTGCTTTAGATGTTGTACTTGTGAATTCATCGATATTTGCACGTGTACCAGGGCCTGCAGAGAGACTTGCGATTGTTGCGACAATTTCAGCATATTCTACAGGCACAATACGATTTATTGCATGAATGATTGGAATCGTTGCCTGACCACCGCACGTAACCATATTCACATTTGATTTTTCGATATGCTCTTTTAAATTTACTGGCGGAACAGTAAATGGTCCAATTGCGGCTGGTGTTAAATCAATTACTTTTTTATTTGCAGCTGTTAATAAATCACTATTATGCTTATGTGCATATGCACTTGTCGCATCATATACGATATCAACTAAATCAAGGCGTTCCATTAAGCCGTCAATCCCGGTTGAAATAATTTCATAACCGCGATCTTTCGCACGTTTTAAACCATCGGAATTCGGGTCAATCCCTACCATAACACTCATTTCTAATACTGGACTGCGCTCAATTTTATACATTAAGTCCGTCCCTATATTTCCTGATCCAATAATCCCCACTTTAAGCTTTTTCATTTTTTCCCTACTTTCTCCAAAATGTTAACGCTTACTTTTCCGAGTATACCGAAGTCAACCTCGAATTCATCGCCTGTTTCAAAGGTAACAGCTTTTGATAGTGCTCCTGATAAAACAAACATGCCTGGCTCAATAGAAATGCCATATGCACTCACTTCATTTGCTAACCAAACAACCGCATTGAGTGGGTTACCTAACACGGCCGAACTCGTCGCTTCGTCTAAAAATTCCCCATTTTTCTTCACAATCATTGAAATATTTGTAATGTCTTCAATATCTTCAAGTAGTGTACGCTTTTCACCTAGAATCGCACCTGCTGAAGAACCATTGTCTGCCACTGTATCCTCGAATTTTATTTTCCAATTCGCGATACGGCTATCGATTACTTCTACTGCTGGTACAACATAAGCCGTTGCATCAATTACATCTTGCACCGTCACTTTTGGCCCTTTTAACTCTTTATTGAAAACAAATGCGATTTCAAACTCTACCTTTGGTTGAATAAAGGACTCAGCAACTAAACCATCTGCCTCGTCATATACCATCGTATCTAAAATAAAGCCGTAGTCTGGTGTATATACATTCAACATTTCTTGCATTGCTTTACTTGTTAAACCAATTTTTAACCCTTTTACTGTCGCCCCTTTGTCAATTTTTTGACGAATTTGCGCTAATTGCACTGCATAAGCATCAGCAACTGTAATGTTTTCATAGATTTCAGTTAATGGTGCAATTGGCTGTTTCGTACGTTCTGCTTCAAGCAATGCTTCAGCCATTATTTGAATATTCATAGACAATTCTCCTTTTATGACTCAACTGTTTCTATCTCAGTCAATTGACGATATTTACCACTGAAGAACAATAACGGATTTTTATCCTCAAGACGTAAATCTACTACTCTACCAATGAATAATGTATGGTCACCTTCTATATGTTCTGATACGACTTCACATGCGATTTGAGCGATAGCCCCTTTTAATACAGGTAGCTCAGCTAATGTTTCAAATTCTACTGCTTCACCAGGTTTCCCAGCGAAATGACGTGAATAATGCTCTTGATCTTCCGCTAAAATATTTACTGTATATTTTTTAGATTGTGAAACTTTCTCTAAAAATTTTGCTTTATGTCCAATAGAAATTAAGACAAGCTTCGGATCCAATGATACTGACATGAAACCGTTTGCTGTCATTCCATGTGTTTCTCCCTCATTTTCAGTTAAAAGAACTGTTACACCTGTAGCAAACTTTCCCATTGCATCTCTAAATAAACGATCATCCATCCTAATTCCTCCATTCTCAACTGAATGATTTAATCATAAATGAGTCTATTTAAAATTGTTATTGTGTTTTTTATTGAAAATTCAGATAAAAACAATAAAATTTACACAAAACTAAATTTGAATTTTTTGTGAAAATTTTTTAGAAAAAATCAGATTTATCAATATATCCTAGTGTTAAAAATTTGACTTTTTGGAATTGAGATTTAGTTTTTTCTTTTTTGTTCTCTTTCAAAAACAAATTAGTATCATTCTTTTTTTTCTTGTAAATCTCTTTTTTTTCAAATAGAATTCTCTTCATGAAAGATTCGCATTCCGATTTTTTCCATTTGCTTTTCGGAAGAAGGTAAAAATAATGCTGAAATGAATGCGTTTCTTGCAAAACAAATGGAGGTGGAAAATTATCCTAGCATTTTTTTGAAAACGCTAACAATTGACTTGGAGAAAAATGGAGACGTGAGATTATCTTAAATAGTTTTTCGAAAAGTTAAACGATTTAATTGCGAAACAATGTGGGTGGGAAAATACGGTAATGTGAGGGGGATTTTACGTGCGCTGGGTTGTATTAGGATTTCTATTCTTACTATCTGTTTTAAACTATACGGATAAATCAGTTTTAGGATTAGCCGCAGAACCAATCATGTCTGAACTAAATTTATCCTATGATCAGTTTGGTTTAGTAGGAAGTAGCTTCTTCGCTGCATACGCTGTCGGAAGTATTATTTTAGGTACATTAACGTATCGCTTCAACACAAAATATTTATTAATGATGATTGCTATTGGATGGACAGTTTCATTAGCAAGCGCTTATTTTGTGGAAACGTTAACACACTTAATTTTACTACGTGTTGTCTTAGGTTTCTTCGAGGGTGGTACGCTCGGTTTGTGCCTAGTACATCTTGCACGATGGTTCACTAGTGTACAACGTGGTGTCGCTACAGCTATTATGACTTCTGGTACAACAGTTGGTACGTATTTAGCTGCACCACTTTTAGTTATGGGTATTACAAACCTTAGTTGGCAACATACTTTCGCATTGTTAGGGGGAGCAAGCTTTTTATGGGCACTCTTCTTCTTCTTTATGAGGGACGAGCCAAAGCAACCACTGGTCGAAGACGTAAAATCTTTAGCTTATAACAAGGAAGTACCGTTCAAGCATATTTTAAAAGTATTAATCAATCCTTATGTATTATCAATTTTAGTTGTAGGTTTCGTATCAATGTGGATTACAACTTGGGTTCTTACATGGGCACCAACTTACCTAACAAAAATCGTTGGTTTTGAGCCACAAAGAATGAGCTTAATATTTGCTGTAATGGGTATTACCGGTACAGCATTCGCAATTGGTGCAGGTAAATTTACAGACTTCTTATTCAAGAAAAATAAAAGCCTTATCAAATCTTATGACCGTGTATTAGTTACAGTATTACTTGTTGGTGCGGCTTCTTACGCAATGACAACGATTGTAGATTCACCAGTTTTAGCATGTATTTTCTTAGGGGTAGGCTTAGTAATGAACACAAGCCTATTACCGTTAAATGCTGCGATTAAAACGTTGATCATTCCGAAAAACTTAGTAGGTAGTATAACGGGTATTTCATTATCTATTTCAAGTATGGCTGGTATAATTGGTCCATGGATTACTGGTTACTTAATTACACTTGCAGGTGATGACGTTCGCGCTGGTTTCAACTCAGGGGTGTTAGTTATAGTTAGTTTATATGTTGTAACTGCAATAGTGTTATTAGCTACGCGTAAATTAAAAATTACAGCAACTGAAAAAGAAGATGCACATCGTGCTACTAAAGAAGAGCAAATGAACTTAGACGTTACTGTAGAGCAATAAAATTCAACATGGGTTTATCCCATTAGAAAAAATGTACCCGACTGTAGACAAACTCAAAAAATGAGTTTGTCTACAGTCTTTTTTGTTTAATAAGGGGATTTACTAATAACTGTTGCTTTTCATTTCGGCGTATGCTTCAAACAATTGATAAAACATTTATGTATTTCATCTCTTTAAATCTTGTTAAATATACTTCGCTTTTTATCTAGCAAATTCCTCAAAGCTCAAGCTATCCGACAATATTAGCGTCTGAATAATTAATAAAGTATACGCTGCTGTTGATGCATTTTTTAGTGAAATTTGTAGCTGCTCTTCAATTTGCTTTATACGATATTGGATGCCGCCGATTGATAACGTCAACTCATCCATTGTTTCTTTTAAGCGCTGGCTATTTAATAAATAGACGTAAAGCGTGTACAATAACTCCTTTTTACGCGGATCGTCGAAATCGTATAAGTCTTTTAACGTCTTTTTCGCCATTTCATGTAGCTGTTCGATACTCATGTTATTTACGATATCGCCAAGCATTCCTAAATCTTCGTAAGCTGTTAGTAGCTTTTGATTTGGGAAACCCTGTGCGACACGCGCCTCTTTTAGAGAACGTTCGAAATTTTTAAAGTTGCTAAATGTTCCGCTAAGCCCGATTGAATATTTATAATTGCTATTTTGCTTCTCCATCTTTTGGAAAATTTTCGAAATTTTCTTTTGCCACCCTTGCTTATCGCTATTTAGCGAATTAAGGAGCGCAATTTCTTCCCCAAGTACTGCAAAAATACAAGGCAAATCCCACTCTTTTGCTAACTTTGACAGCTGTGATAGCTGGTCATGAATGTCAATAATTTCGTTATTTTTCTTTTTCTTTTTCACACTAATAATACCTGTAGAAAACGGCGGCTGAAACTTAAAAGGTAAAAATTTATAGTAAGATTCGATATCTTTAATATTTCGATTATGAATTAAGCGCTCTAATAGCGAGCTACGCATACGTTGTTGCTCTTCAAACTGCGCCTCCTCGTATAAAATACATAACGCCACGACCGTCGAAATACGCTCTAAAAATAAGTGATCGTTTTCATCCATATGCTTTTCATCAAAGTAAAAAAACGAACAAGTGGCATAATTTTTTTTCTTAATAAGAACTGGTGCCGTCAACTTCCAATATTTATTGGCTTTGTAATGTGAAACGTTGTGCTTATCATCAAAATGCGATAATTTCGCCTTATCTTTTTTAATTACTAGCTGTTGATCTTCCGTTAAACCAGTTTGACTTAACGGATTGCCGTGAACATCCTCAATCAAAATCGGGATGTTCAACAGCTCATACGCAGCCTGCACAATTTCGTCCATCGAATGTTTCTCTGTTACTTTTTGCGTGAGCTGACCATGAAACATTGAAATTTTTTCGAGCATTTGCTTATGATGCAAAAGTGCATCATATGTCATTTCAAGCTCAGATAAAATGTTGTCGTTTTGATAAAGGTGAATAAGCTCCTCCTCATCCTCGAGCCAATCACGCTCCAAACGCACTTTAAACTCGCAGCACGGATCACCTTTTGCGACGCACTTGTACTCAATGGCAATAATTGACTCGCCAAACTCATATGTCAATGCACCACTCGCAAAGCCGCATAACATATGACAAACACATTCATTTGCTAAACCGTAATTTTTAAGGTGTAATGCTGCTTCGAATGATTCTACCCACTGTCCCCACGTATCGATACATTCAATCGTTCCGTCCGGATGGCGTACAATTTCTCCCCTGAAAATAACATCTTTTACGTGACCTAAGCGCGAATGTCTTTTACCGACAAGATTCATCGAGTTTTTACTTTGGAGCTGCTTTTTTGCTGATTCCATCCCAAACTCTTTACCAAATCGGAATAAAAAGCCTTTCGTTTTATGAGAACCAATGTTGTTAAATAAATTGTTTTTTAATGTGTGGAAGGCATTTGCCGACATTAAAATATTTTTCGTTTCGCTAGAATCAAATGCAATTTCACTCATTAAAATCACATCTCCTTTGATTTTCTATTCCCCATATTACAAAAACAAAATTTGCTTTTCAATAAATTTTAAAGATTATGACTATTCATTCAATAAAAATCGCTATGATGTTTGAAAATTTTAACAGTTATACTCAAAACAGAAAATAATAGCCAATCAGTACAAGGGGGAAAAATGATGACAATTTTTGAAGGACTTCATAATAGTTACGTACTAGCAAACGGTGTACGTACACATTATTCCTGGGCCGGAACAGAAGGACCAGCTGTAATTTTACTACATGGTGCAGGACCTGGAGCTTGCGGCGCAGCGGGTTGGCGTTTAATGTTACCTGCATTAGCAAAAGCCGGCTTCCGCGCATACGCAGTAGACCAACTATCAATGGGCTTCACAGATGCACGCCCTCACGCATGGCCAGTAAATGGTCATCAAAGCTTAGTAGATCATGTACATGATTTTATTGAAGCATTATGCCTAGATGAAGTATCACTTGTCGGCAACTCACAAGGTGCTTACGTTGCAGCTAAATATGCAATTGACCACCCTGAAAAAGTAAATAAAGTTGTTTACATCGGCAGTAATACAATTTATCAAGCAATGCAAGAAGTACCCGAAAGAAAGCTACGTTCATTCTTAGAAGTGATTGGTTATGACTATACAGAAGAATCGTTACGTAAATTTATGTACCGTAATTCAAGTGAAGACGTAGTCATTCCTGAGGAACTAATTCAACTACGTCATCAAGCAGCAACTCGCCCAGGCATAAAAGAATCAAATCAAGCGTTCGATGCTTATTTAGCAAGAATGAATGAAGAACCAAAGCTCTGGGATCGTTACTGCATTAAAGATGCATTCCCAAAATTAAAAATTCCTGGCTTATTCATTTGGGGTAACCAAGATGCTGTTGCACCAGTGGAGACAGGTTATAAGCTTGAAAAATTATTACCAAACATTAAATTCGAATATATCGAAAACTGCGGTCACCAAGTACAAACTGACCAACCAGAAATCGTGAACCAAATTGTTATCGATTTTTTATCAGTGGAAAAAGGTCAAGAAGTTACAGCACAATAAATTATTTTTGAAAGGAATGATCAAATGGTAACAGTAGTTGAAAATAAAGCGCATTATGAGGAAATTATGCAAAAAGCAAAGCGTATCGGTGAAGCTGCAGAGTTAGAAGCAATCGAAGCAGATTTAAACTCGACAATTTCTCCACGCATCGCAGATATTATCCGCGAGGAGGGAATTCATCGTTTAATTTTACCGAAAGAGTTTGGCTATCCACAACTTGATTGGCGCACGTTCGTTGATATGGTAAGCACAGTTGGTTACCACAACTTATCTGCTTCGTGGTTAACATACTTCTTCTCGGTGCACAATTCTTGGGTATGCTACTATCCAAAGCACATTCGTGATAAAGTCATTAACCAAGGTGGCTTCGTAGCTGACGTATTTGCACCAATCGGTAAAGTAGAACCAGTTGAAGACGGCTATATCGTTTCAGGTAAGTACAATTTTGTAAGCGGTATCAATTACTGCGATTGGGTTGGCGTTGGCGCAATTATGAAATTTGAAGACAAAGACAAGCCTGAGCGTGTAGGTATTTTATTAAAAGTTTCTGACCTAGAAGTTGTGAAAACTTGGGATTCGCTTGGTCTTCGTGGATCAGGTAGTAATACATTAATCGTCGATAAAGTTTTTGTTAAGCCTGATGCAATTTTACGCTTTAGTAAAATTATCGAAAAGAGCCAACCACCGTATGAAGATTTCGATCAAGACTACTTATACTACAACACACCATTCTACCCTGGCTTCTATGTAGGGTTCGCAGCGATGGCTGTTGGTGGTGCAGAGCGTGTACTTGACGAATTCGAAAAGCATACAGCAGGTCGCGTACGCTTCTCTGGCATAAACGAAAAAGATTCTCCTACGAGCCAACGAGTGCTTTCGGAGTTAAAACTTGAAATGCTCTCTGCTAAAACTTTATTAAATGAATACATCAAAATGATGGAAACAGATAAAGGTGGTCCATACGAAGGGGCAAAATATAAAGCAATCCGTGCAAAGATTATCGATAAGTGTACACAAATCGGCGTAAAATCACTACTTACTTTAGGTGGGCATGCATTATTAAAAGGTCACCCAGTAGAGCTATTTACTCGTGACTTAATGGCAATCGCAACACACATTACTTCTTTATATGAAGACGGCATTTTAGGTTACGGTAGACATTTATTCGGCGTTGATACAAACATTCAAGGGTAATATTAGTATTCGAAAATGTGATTTATAAAGAGTGAATTCATATGTCACATGTCCTCTTATATAAAAAAACAATTAATTATGAGGTGAATATAAATGGAAAAATTTCTTTACGCACCGGAAATTGCAAAATTAGGACACGTAGCTCTAGTCTCAGCAGATCTTGAAAAATCTTTATGGTTTTTCCGCGACACAATCGGCTTAGAAGAAACAGAAGTTGTAGATGGCGTACACTACTTACGAGCTTGGGGCGACTTCGAACACCATACATTATCAATTACAGCTGGTGAAACTTCTTACATCGATCACATCGGCTGGCGTACAAAACGTCGCGAGGACATAGCGACTTTCGCAAAATTATTAGGAGATGCTGGTACAGAAGTACGTTGGATAGAGGCAGGCGAAGAAGTAGCGCAAGGTGAAGCAATCCGCTTCGAATTACCAAGTGGTCATCGCTTCGAACTTTACTACGATATGGAAAAAACACCTGCTGATGAATCTCGTAAATCAGTACTTAAAAACCAAACTTATAAATCTTGGGCGAAAGGTGTATCTCCACGCCGTATTGACCATGTAAACTTACAAACTTCTCACGACAACGCTGAAATTGTAAAATATTTACAAGAAGCATTAGGCTTCAAGTTGCGCGAGTATTTTGTAAATCCAGACGATGTACAAGTAGCAAGCTGGTTATCGGTAACAAACTTAGTACATGACGTAGCAATCATGTCTACACCACGTTCAAAAGAGCCAAATGAAATGCACCATATCGCTTACTGGTTAGACAACGCACAAGACTTACTACGTGCTGCTGACATTTTATGCGAAGCAGATGTACAATTCGTAGGTCCTGGTAAACATGGTATTTCTCAAGCAATGTACATTTACGTAAAAGACCCAGGAAGTGGCTTACGTCTTGAGATCTTCACAAACGGCTACTTAATCTTCGAGCCAGATTGGGAGCCAGTGAAATGGACTTATGAAGAATATTTGAAAAATGGTTCCGCATACTGGGGTGATCGTCGCCGCGATGACGTAGAACGTGAAGCACAAGTAAAAGAATTAGCGAAATCATAATAATTAAACCACCAGTATTCATGACGATGAACGCTGGTGGTTTCTTAAGTAATAAATGTAGATAGGAATATTATTATAGGAAGGGGTGTTACTGTTGAAGGCAATGTTAAAGGTGTTAGTTTTATCTTTAATTGGCGGTTATATTTTTAGCCTGCTGCACATCCCTATTCCATGGATGCTTGGCCCCATTGTTGTCGTCATGTTAGCCCAATTTATTTATAAAGGACCGCTTAAATGGTCCGGCAAAATGCGTGATTTAGGTGTCGTCATGGTCGGTACCGTAATAGGTGTAAATTTTAACATCGATTTATTCGGCATGATAGGCTCAATTTTATTTTACATGATAATGCTAAACGTTATTTTAATCGGTGGCTCAATCGGCATCGCCTACTTAACGAGTAAATGGGCAAAAGTCCCGATGAAAGCTGCTATACTAGGCGCTATCCCAGGCGGTTTAGGTCAAATTGTCGTGTTTGCTGAAGAAGAAAAAGTTGAAGAAATTGGCGTTATTTCTTATTTTCAAGTAATTCGGCTGTTACTAGTCGTTGTATTCGTACCGTTTATTGTCGCTGGCCAATTAATGAGTAAGCAGCCAACTGACGCGAAGCTAACGATTAGTTTAGTATTATTAATTGCACTTGCATGGGTATGCTCACATTTAATGAAACGCATCCATTTGCCAGTCGCATTTTTCATCACACCAATTATTTTGTTAATTACGTTGCAACTCACAACACCAATCGCAATGCCTCAAGTACCTGGCATCGTCATGGATGTTGCACAGCTACTAATCGGCGCCCATATTGGCTTAATGCTCAAGCCACATATGATTAAGCTTCCAGTACGTGTACTTGTAGGTGGTATTTTCAGCGCATTCGCACTAATCGCCTTAACATTCGGCTCAAGCTTCCTAATGTCGTTTACATTGGACACAACATTCGCTACAAGTTTCCTAAGCACAGCTCCAGGTGGCTTAGATCAAATGGTATTATTAGCTGATGCAGTTAATGCAGAAGTCTCGCTTGTTTCGATGTTCCAAACGTTCAGGCTATTATTCATCTTTATTTTAATTATGCCTTTAATGAAAATGTTTTACCGTTGGCGAGAAAAAAAAGAGATTGTCTACAATCAGGAACAGTACCAGCGTCAGTACAACCAGGGAGCAAAGTAAAAAAATCCATTTGGCAAAGTCCTTGTTTAAAGGGCTTTTTTATATTCTGATTTTAGATAAGGTTTTGCTGATACGTGTAGGGAATGTTGGTGAAGTATATAAGTAAATGTGTTTATAGAAAGTAAGATTATCTATATGTAATAAACGTTTTTTAAAAATGTATAAATTTCCAAAAATAGATGTATATAAATCTTAAAAACTGGCGAAACTAATCATACATCCCCCCATTTGTTGAAAGAGCATCTGCTTTTCCTTTAGCAGATGCTCTTGTTTTTAATCAGTTTCTTCATCTTTTATCTTGTTTTTGGAGGTTGGGAATCCAGTTATATCAAGGGGCATGGACTCTAACTATAACAAATTTGGTTCCATTAAAAAGGATGGTAACATAACAAAAAAATTTTGTATCAGTATGTAATAGTATCCTATCTGTAAGGTTCAATCGTGATAAAATCAAACAAATAGAGTTATGAAACCTCATACATAAAATATGAAATTAGCTAATAACAGGAATCGAAAAAAAGTCATTAGAATAAAGGGGAAAGATAGGAATGGCAGAATTCATAGATTGGAAAAATGGTGCTTGCGGGCATAAATTTATAGCTTCTTTTAGCGGAGGAAAGGATAGTGTCTTAGCTTTATATAAAGCAATGAAGGTTGGAGAAGCAGTTGGACTAATCGTCATGCTGGAGGAAGAAGGGA
>Ga0182747_1001370_pt1 | contig 18975 bp, 11 predicted proteins | sample eDN3rd30CBELigBY_FD_128526 | JGI IMG/M metagenome (GOLD analysis project Ga0182747, IMG submission 128526) | Enriched backyard soil microbial communities from Emeryville, California, USA - eDNA 3rd pass 30_C BE-Lig BY (version 2) (version 2) | ecosystem: Environmental > Terrestrial > Soil >...
ACGGTGGTGCACGACGAGGACCGGGTGACCGAGACCCGTTACACCGTGGCGGGGCGCACGGCGCAGCAGGTCGGCCCGCCGGTCGATGTGACGTCGTTCGACTGGTCCGGCGCCGACTCGACCAAGTCGGTGACGACGTTCGGCTACGACGACGCCGGCCGCCAGGTCAGCGTCACGGCCCCTGACGGCGGCGAGACGACGACCGTCTACGACGAGAACAGCCGCGTCGCGAGCACGACGACCCCCGGCGGCTACGAGACCTCGTACGTGTACGACGGTGCCGATCACGTGGTCGAGACGGTCACCCCGTCGGGGCTGACCGGCCTCGGCGACCCCGAGACCGTGTCAACGATCACGACCTACCAGGGCGACGACGTGATCGCCATAACCGACCCGCACATCCCCGACTCTGATCCTGGGACCGACGACCCCTCGACCCACTCCACCGAGTACACCCCCGGCGGCCGGGTCGCCGCGGTGACCGACGCCAACGGCAACACCGTCACGTACGGCTACGACTCCCGCGGGAACCGCACCAGCCGCACCGCGGTCGACGACTCCGCCAACGACATCGTCGAGTCCTGGACCTACAACCTCGCTGACCAGCAGGTCACCCACACGGTTCCGGCGTCGCTGCTCGGCCCGACGACGAAGACGACGACGTCGACCTACGACGCGGACTTCGGGTGGCTGGCGACGGTCACGGACCCGACGGGCCGGGTCCAGACCTACGGCTACTACAGCGACGGCACCCTCGAGCAGACGACCTTCACCCGCTCCAGCGACCCGGCGGTCGTGAACAAGTACTGGGTGAGCGGCCGCGGCTGGCGGACCAAGTCGACCTCCACCGTCTCGTCGGCGACGAAGACGTGGACTGCCACCTATGACCGGGTCGGGCAGAAGCTGACCGAGACCGGTCCGCAGGGGACGATCAGCCACAGCTGGGGGCTGGCGGGCGAGCAGCTCGGACTCGGGTATCCCGATGGGACCGCGGTGAACAGCTACCTCCACGACCCGGCCGGCCGGCTCACCGAGGTCTCGGTCGCGTCCGGCGGGGTCACGGTCCCGTACGCGTCGTACGCCTACGACGACGACGGCCGCCAGGTCTCGGAGCTGATCCACGCCGCGGGCGGGGCGACCCGGGCGTGGGACTACGACGGCGCCGGGCGGCTGGCCGGGTTCACTGAGGTCCTCCCGAACACGACCACGACGTGGGAGACCTATACCGCCGCGCTGACCTACCGGCCCGACGGACGGCTCGCCACCGAGACCGTCAACTCCGACCCGACCGTCACGTACGGCTACGACGACGCCGGCCAGCTCACCTCGGCGGTTGACGGGGTCCGGGACCGGTCGTGGACCTACGGCACCCGGGGCAACCGGCTCACCGCTGTCGACGACGGCGTGACCACGACCTATGTGACGAACCGCAACGGCTCGGTGGCCAAGACCACCACCGGCGCCGACACCGTCACCTACGCCTACGACGACGCCGGCCGCCGCACCTCTGAGACCGCCAAGACCGGCACCACGACCACCGGGACGACCAGCACCACCTACACCACCGAGGGCTACACCGGTGCGGTCGTGGTCGCAGCGACCGGCTCCGCGACGACGTCGGAGGTCCGCGGCTACGACGCCGACGGCAAGCTGATCAAGTCCGACACCGGTGTCAGCGGCGGCGCCACCGTCACCCGCCACTACCAGTGGGACACCACCCAGCCGGTGCCGCAGATCATCGAGGCCCGCAACTCCGGCTCGGTCTGGTTCCGGACCACGTGGGGCAACCAGCGCATCGCCTACAAGACCGGCACCGCTGCACCCCAGTGGTTCCAGTACGACGCACGCGGATCGGTCATCCGCACCGACTCCGCCAACACCGACGTCGTCGATGGGCCCCAGGCGTACTCGCCCTTCGGCGAGACCGGCACCGCCACCGGCCCCGACCGCATCGGCTACCGAGGCGAGCTCACCGCCTCCAACCTCATCCACCTCCGAGCCCGCAACTACGACCCAGTAACTGGCCAATTCACCTCACGGGATCCCCTCGATGGGGTGAACGGCTCGCCAGTGGTGGCGATAAGCCACAGCTATGCAGACAACGACCCTATGAACAAGGCGGATCCGCTTGGGCTTGAGGTGAAGGATGGCGATCTTCGAGGACTACGACAAGAGCGGCCGTGCGCTGGTTGCGCTGCTAACTGGGATGTAATCGTGGATCTCGATGATTACTGGTCGCCCGATCTTGCGGCATCTGCCGTCTCTGTCCGACGCAAGGAAACCGGCTCAGTCGGCGTACGTTGGACCTCGTCACCGCGCCCGGGCCTACAGATCCTGGAGTTCATGGCAGCCGATGATTTCCTGCAGGCCCAGCAAACAATTGATCAAGCAGAGCGCAAATCGTCCGAGCGCTCTCTTGCGGAGCGGATCACGCGCACCGGCATCGGCGTTGCTGAAGGTTTCGTGGTGGCGACTGTGTGCACGTATGGGTTTGTGTACTGTGCCATCGGCATTATCGCTGGAACGGGCGGAGGATTCACGGCCCTGAACACGTCGGACCGCATATTCGGGCGGTCGATAGGATTCAGGGAGAACATGTCTGATGCGGCATTGTCGGCAGTTGCTGGAGCGATCTGCGGTACGGCATTCAAACAAGCGTGTGGGAAAGCTTTCGGCTTAAAGTGGTGGCCGCCCGGATACGCGGCCACTGAGTTTACTAGGAAAGTCGCACTAATTTGGTTGTCGAAGACAGTACTCGATCGAGCTCTATTTGGATCGTAAATGTGCGTACTCCTTGGTTGTATGATTGACCCACGCTTGGAAAGAAATGACACATGAAATCCACACGCAGAGTATGGGTAGCACCAGACCTTGAGAGGCTCTCGGACACACCCGTCGTTCTCTCGCCCGAAGGCACCGAGGGCGGCGACCTGCGAGGGCGTGTTCCGGCCGATGAATTGCTCACGCTCATCACTTGCGTGCTTGCAACCCTCGGTTTGGCTTTTGTTGCTTATATCGAACCAAGCGTGTGGGTCTTCTTGTCTCTGGCAGGCTCGATAACGGGTGTGGCTCTCATTGTTCGACACCTGCGATCCGGATTGTTTGTGAACCGACATAGGATCGAAATCCGAAGAGTGTTTCGTGGCAACGTCAAGGTCCCGTGGTCGGAGATCTATCGGATCTCGTTGCAGCCGGGTCCGTGGCCGATTGCGAGAGAGTGGTGTTCAATGCACGTAGAGACGCGATCGCGCTCTATCTGGGTGGCCCAGGTGCGCAGGCCACGTCAGCCCAATTCTGTGCAGCACCGAGGCGCTGGTGCCGGGCAGCTGGAGTGCTGGGCCTCGGTGGACGGGTTCATCGAGGGTCTCGATCAGTTGGCACGGCGAGCGCGCTCGTGACGCCATCGACGCCAGCATGAAACCGCCCGTGGTGTTTCTCGTCGGCCTCTTGGTGAGCGTGACTTTCAAGTTCTCGCATGGTCACACCAGCGGAGCACGTCAATCCCGCAGACCGTACGCTGGCGTGAACCGAACATGACGCAAGAACAGTTTCACGATAGAAATATTCGCATGGCGAAAGGTATTTCCCTATTCGGCTGCCTGCTGATGCTTGGAGCCATAGCATGGTGGGCTATTAGCCTCAGATGAACTCGGAATTTTTGGAGGTAGCCTGATTGCTGTTGCAGTAAGGTAGATGCTCATGGATCGACAGAAATGGCTGCGGATTGTCCGTGAATTTTCTCCCGGATCATCCGACGGAATTGTTTGTCCAATCTGCACATCAGAGCCGATGTGTTGGCGGTGGCTCCCGAGGGCTGAAGGCGCGGGGGAGTACCATCTCTGGTGTCCAGCCTGCGGTGCAGAGACGTACATTCTTTCTGAAGAAAAGATCTGAAGCGATGGGCAAGTGCAAGAAGCTGTCGAAGCCCTTCTTCCGGTAGACGTACCTTCGGTGAAGCTGCTGTCTCAACGAACGTTCTCGCAGGTTGGACCCATGAACGGTCCGGCTCGAATCGGTGGCGACCGCGGACTGGGTTCAGCGGGTGTAGGCGCGGAGCTCGGTTGCTTTTACTGAGGCCCAGACCGCCGTATCGGCTTGTAGCTGGAGGCCGGCGAGCGATGCTGCGGTGATCTCGGCCACCAGCGGAAGCGGGCCGCGCAGGTGCACCCGGACCCGCTCGCCGGAGGGCTCGACGTCCGAGACGGTCATCGGCCAGCGGTTTCGGGCGCTGCCTTCGGGCTCGCTCGTGTGGAGGGCGACGGCGCTGGGCGGGATGGTCACGAACACGTCGCCGTCGGCTGCCTCGGCGAGGTGGATGACGGCATCGCCGCTGCGGACCTCGGTCCCCGTCGCTTCGCCCTGGACCAGGTTGGTGCCGAGCAGCTCGGCGACGTGGCGGCTCCGCGGACGGGTCGTGACCTCGGCCAGGGTGCCGGCCTGGGCCACCCGACCCTGCTCGATGACCACCACGTCGTCGGCGAGGGTGAGGGCGTCGATCGGATCGTGGGTGACGACGACGGCGATGCCGGGGAACCCGTCGAGGGTGCGCCGCAGATCGCGCCGGGTGTCGCCGCGCACGGTCGGGTCGAGGGCGGCGAGGGGCTCGTCGAGCAGCAACAGGTTCGGCTCGGTGACGAGGGCCCGCAGGAGCGCCACCCGCTGGGCCTGCCCGCCTGACAGCGCGGAGGGTCGGGACCCCGCTTGGGCACCCAGGCCGAGGGCGCCGAGCTGCCCGTCGGCCCGGCGGCGGGCCTCCGTCTTGGCGACGCCCTGGGCGCGGAGGCCGAACGCCACGTTGTCCCGGGCGCTCAGGTGCGGGAACAGGAGGAGGTCCTGGTGGACCATGCCCACCCGCCGGGCCTCGGGGACCACGAACGTGCCGGTGCCGGGGTCGTCGAGCACGGTGCCCTCCAGCTCGATGCGGCCGCCGTCGAGGGGCGTCGTGCCCTGGAGTGCCCGCAGGGCGGTGGTCTTGCCGGCGCCGTTGGGGCCGATGACGGCGAGCACGCGGCCGGCATCGGCGTCGAGGGTCACGTCGAGGTCGAAGCCGTCGAGGCGGACCTGGATCCGGGCGGCGAGGGTCACCGGGCCGGACCTCCCAGCCAGCGGTCGCGGAGGCCGATCAGGATGGCGAAGGACACCAGCAGGAGCACGAGGCTGAGGGCGATGGCCCCGCCGGGATCGGACTCGAGCTGGAGGTAGATGGCCAGCGGCAGGGTCCGGGTGCGGCCGGCGATGTTGCCGGCGAAGGTGATCGTCGCCCCGAACTCGCCGAGGGCCCGGGCCCAGCTCAGGATCGCTCCGGCGATGACGGCAGGGGCGATGAGCGGCAGGGTGACGCGCCGGAAGACCTGGGCCGGCGACGCCCCGAGCCCGGCGGCCACCTGCTCGTAGCGGGGGTCGAGCCCCCGGAGCGCGGCCTCCACCGTGATGACGAAGAACGGCATGGCCACGAACGCCTCGGCCAGCACGACACCGGCCCGAGAGAACGTGAGCTGGATCCCGAACACGTCGAACAGCCACGAGCCGAGCGGGCTGCGGCGGCTGAAGGCGGACAGCAGCGCGACGCCGCCCACCACGGGCGGCAGCACCATCGGCAGCAGCACCAGGGCGCGCAGCGCCGCCCGTCCGGGGATGTCGGTGCGGGCGAGCACCCACGCCAGGGGAAGCCCCAGGACGACCGCGAGGACGGTGGCCGCCAGCGACGTCGTGATCGACAGCCGCATGGCCGCGGTCGACGCCGGTGACCGGAGGTCATCGACCAGGTTGGCCCAGTCGGCCCGCTGCAGCAGACCGATCAGGGGGAGGGCGAACAGGAGGAGCGCGAGGACGGCGGCGGCGAGCACGAGCGCTGGCGGCCGCCGCCGGCTTCGGCTCACGCGGGAGGCAGGAAGCCCCGCTCCTTGAGGATCGCCTGGCCGTCGTCGGACGACACGTAGTCGACGAAGGCGCTGGCCAGGGCCGCGTCCTGCGCATCGGTCAGCACGGCCACAGGGTAGGTGGCGATCACGTTCTGGTCCTCGGGGATGTCGACGGCGTCGACGGCGTCCCCGGCCGTGAGGGCATCGGTGACGTAGACGATGCCGGCCACGGCGTCGCCCTCGGTCACAGCGGCGAGGGTGGCCTTGACGTTCTGGCCGCGGGTGACCGAGCCCTCGGGGATGGTGACCCCGGCGTTCTCGAGCGCCTCGCCGGCGAACTTCCCGCACGGCACGTCTTCACCGCACAGGGAGATGATCCCGGCGTCGGCGAGATCGGCCAGGGACTCGATGCCCTCGGGGTTGCCCGGCTTGGTGACGATGATGAGCTGGTTCCTGGCGAAGACGGTGGGCTCGCCCTTCACCAGGTCGGCGTCGGTGAGCTTCTCCATGTTCTTCTCGTCGGCCGAGGCGAAGACGTCGACGGGGGCACCGTCGAGGATCTGCTGCGAGAGCGTGCCCGACGAGTCGAACGTGAAGGTGATCTTGGTGCCGGGGTTGGCGTCCTCGAACGCCTTGCCCATGTCGGTGAAGGGCTCGGTGAGCGAGGCCGCGGCCGACACCGTGATCTCGCCTTCGAGCGCCGGCTCCCCGGCCGTGGTGGTCGTCGCATCGGAGGATGACGGCGCCTTGGTGGTGTCCGAGCTCTCCGACCCCCCGCTGCTGCCGCAGGCGGCGAGGAGGAGGGCGGTGCCGGCAACCAGCGCCAGCAGGGATCGACGGATGCGCATGGGACAGATCTCCTCAGACAGGGTGGTGGCAACCTACCCCGCACACGCAAGGAAGAACATCGATGTACCTCGCCGTTGCTGTGTTCAAGACGTCCGCCAGGCGTGCCACAGGCCGGCGTAGACGCCACCGGCGGCGGCCAGCTCGTCGTGGGTGCCGGCCTCGACCACCCGGCCGGCATCGAGCACCACCACCCGGTCGGCAGCGGCGGCCTGGCTGAGCCGGTGGGCGATCAGGAGACCGGTCCGGCCCGCGAGCGCGGCGGCCGCGGCCCGGTCGAGGAGGCGGGCACCGGCGCTGCCCGCCTCGGCGGTGGCCTCGTCGAGCACGACCACCATCGGGTCGGCCAGGACGACCCGGGCCAGGGCGAGGAGCTGGATGCGGCTCGCGTCCAGCTCCACAGCGCCGTCGCCGACCGCGGTGTCCAGGCCGTCGGTGAGGCCCTGGACCCACTCGGTGGCGCCGACGGTGGCGAGCGCGGCCCACAGCTCGTCGTCGGTCGCATCGGGGCGGACCATGCGGAGGTCGTCGGCGAGGGTGCCGGCGTAGAGGTGGATCTCCTGGGTGACGAGCACGACCGGGAGCCGCGCCCGGTCGTCGCCCAGCTCGGCCACCGGGATGCCGCCGATGGTGACCGTGCCGCCGGCGGGCGCCGCGATGCCGGCGACGAGCCGGCCGACCGTGCTCTTGCCGGCGCCGGTCGCGCCGACGAGGGCCACGGTCTCGCCGTCGGCCACCCGCAGGTCGAGGCCGGTGAGCACGTCGTGACCGGGCCGGTAGCCGAAGCAGACGTCGTGCAGCTCGACGGCCGCATCGGCCGGGTCGGCGGGCGACACCTCGTCGGCCGGCGGGTCCATGGCGGTGACACCGATCAGCCGGGCGAGGGCGGCACCGGCGGACTGGGCCTCGTCGACGAGGTAGAGCAGGGCGTTGATCGGGTTGAAGAGGCGCTGGAACAAGAGGACGGCGGCGGTCACGGCACCGGCCGACAGGCCGTGCTCGTCGGAGAGCCAGAACCCGACCACCAGCACCAACACCATGCCGGTGACCTCGGCCAGGTTGAGCCGGGCGAAGAAGCGGGTCCGCAGCCAGGTGGCGGCGAGCGAGAGGCGGAGGGCGTCCCGGGAGCGGTCGTGCACGAGGACGAGGTGCTCGTCGGCCAGGTCGAGGGCCTGCACGGTGCTGGCGCCGCCCACCGTCTCCAGCAGCTGCTGCGAGCGCCGCCCGGCGGCCACCCGCTCCTCGGCGTAGAGCGGGGAGGAGCGCGGCAGGTACCACCGCATGGTGTGGAACTGGATCGGCGCCGCGCCCAGGCCGGCGAGGGCGAGGCGCCAGTCCAAGACGGCGAGGCCGACGATCGTCATGGCGATGGCGAGCGTCGACTCGAGGACGGTGGGGAACGCCTCTTGGATCGCCTCGTTCACGGCGGCGACGTCGCCGTCGACCCGAGCGGTCAAGTCGCCGATGCCGGCGCGCTCGACATCCGCCAGCGGCACCTGCAGGGCTCGGTCGAGGACCTCCTCGCGGAGGTCGGCGAGCGCGGGGAGGAAGGCCCGTGCCGCGACGGCGGTCCCGCCGACCGCGGCGGCGCCCTCGACCAGCGTGGCGAGCACGATCGCCAGGACGGGAGCGGTGATGGCCCCGGCCCCGTCCCCGTCGACGGCGACGTTCACGATCAGGCCGAGGGCGAGGGGGAGCACCAGCCCGGCGACGGCCCGGACGAGGAACAGCGCGGCCGACGAGGCCAGCGCGATCCGGTGGGGCTTCAGCCGGGTGACGAGCGCGTGCCGGGTGGCGGCGGCGGAGGCGGTGGGCAGGAGCACGGCGGTCACCGCGTCACCAGCGTGCGGTACGGCTCGCTCGCGGCGAGCAGGTCCTCGTGCGTGCCGCGGGCGGCGATGGCGCCGTCGGCGACGAACACCACCTCGTCGGCCGTGGCGAGCAGGGCCGGGCTGGTCGTCACCACGATGGTGGTCCGTCCGTCGCGCAGCTCGCGGATGCCGCGTGCGATGCGGTCCTCGGTGACGGCGTCGACCGCGGTGGTGGGCTCCTGGAGCACGAGCACCGGACGGTCGGCGGCTAGGGCACGGGCCAGCACCAGGCGCTGGCGCTGCCCGCCCGAGAGCGACAGGCCGCGCTCGCTGATCGGGGTGGCGAGGCCGTCGGGGAGCGAGCCTGCCATCTCGTCCACGCCGGAGGCGGCGAGGACGGCATCGATCGCGATCGGGCCGTCGTCGGGCTGGCCGCCGTCGATCGCCTGGCGGACCGTGCCCTCGAACAGGGCGGCGTCGTGCTCGCTCACGAGGACCTGGCGGCGCACGGCATCGATCGGCAGGCGGGTCACCTCGGCGCCGTGCAGCCGGATGGTTCCCGCTTCGGGGTCGTGCCACCGGCCGAGCAGGTCGACCAGCGCCTCGGAGTCCGCAGCCGATGCGGCGGCCACCGCCAGGAACGATCCATCACCGACGGCGAGGTCGAGGCCGTCGAGGCTGCGGTGGCAGACCCCGGAGAGCTCGATCGACGGATGACCAGGGGCGGGAGCAGCGGGGACCGGATCGGCCCCGTCGGCCACCGCTGGCGACGTGGTGATCAGGTCGGCGACGCGGCTGGCCGACGCCCGGGCGGTGGCGGTCATGGTGGCGGCCAGCGCGACCCAGCCGAGCGGCCCGACGAGGAACTGGGTGGCGGCCACCGCAGCGATGAGCTGGCCCACCGAGATGGACCCGTCGGCGGCCTGGCGCCCGGCGAGCAGGGCGATGACCGCCACGAACGCTCCGGTGACGATCGTGGCCATCCCTTGCTGGGCGGCGATGAGCTTGGTGGCGTGGAGGCTGGCGTCGAGCGACCGCCGGCTCTCGATGCGGTAGCGGGCCGAGGCCACCCGCTCCGCGTGCAGTCCCTTCAGCGGCCGCAGCCCCCGGAGCAGGTCGGTGGCCACGGTGGCCGCGCGCCCGACCTGCTCCTGCTGGGCCGAGAGCCGTCCCTCGATCGGCCTGCTCAGCACGTGGAGGAGCCAGAGCACCGGGGGCAGGCCCAGCAGGATGAGCAGCCCCAGCGGGCGAGACACCCACAGCACCACGACGGCGACGGCGGTGATGGCCGCCGCGGACCCGGCCCGCAGGAACCGCGCCTCGGGGTACTGCATGACGGCGTCGACGTCGCTGCTCGCGATGCTCACGACCTGCCCAGCGGGCGGGCGGTCCTCGATCCCCTCGTGGGCTACGGCGCGGGCGGCCAGGTCGATCCGCAGCTCGTGGCCGACCTCCTCCATCGCCGCGCTGATCGTGCGGTCGGCCCACCGCCAAGCCGTCGAAAGCGTGGCGAAGACGAGGGCGATCAGCAGCAGCCACCGGCCGAGCGATGCGCGGTCGCCGTGGACGACGGCCCGGTCGATCGTGATGCCGGCCAGGACCGGCACGAGCAGTTCACCGATCTGGTGGGTGACGAACAGGACCGACGCGACCCGCACCCGGCGGCGGTGCCGGGAGCGGACGCTGCGGAGGAGGGCGCGGCCGGCGTCGTGGTCGCCCCCAGCCGGGCCGGGCCCGGTGCCGGCCAAGTCAGCTTTCGCCCGTGGTCGCCGGACCGTCGCCGGCGAACGTGGTCTTCAGCGCAGGGACGAGCTGCTCCAAGACGTAGGGGAGGCTGAGGGGGCTGCTGAAGTAGATGGCACCGGCCGTGGTCCCGTCGGTGTAGACGAGGCGGTCCTCCTTCACGGCGTCGAGGGCGTTGAAGAGGGGCTCCTCCTCCAGCGCGGTGCGGTCCTCGGGCTTCTCGGTGCCCCAGATGAGCACGTCGGCGGCATCGAGGACGGACAGGTTCTCCATCGGGATGTACGCCTGGCCGCCATCTTCGGTCACGTACTGGTCGAGCTCGGAGGGCACGTCGAAGCCGAGGTCGGTGAGGAAGTCGGTGCTCAGGCCCTTCTGGTAGGCGATGGCCTCGCCGTCGTAGAACGCGTTCTGCAAGAAGATGGCGTCCTTGCCGGCGAACTCGGGGTTGGCCGCGGCGGCGTCAGCGAACTGCTGCTCGACGTCGGCCACCAGGTCCTTGGCCGCCTGGGGCTGGCCGATGGCCTCGCCGATCAGCTCGGTCATCGGCTTCCACTCGGAGAAGTACGGGTTCGCGCCTTTCACCTGGGCGACCGTCGGAGCGATCTTCGACAGCTTGTCGTAGGAGCCCTGGTCGAGGCCGGCGTTGAGGCCGAGGATGAGGTCGGGCTTCAGCGCTGCGACCGACTCGTAGTCGATGCTGTCCTCGTTGGAGAGCACCTTCGGGTGGGCTCCCTCCAGGAGATCGTGGGCCCAGGGCCAGGTGGCGTCGGGCTGGTCGCCGTACCAGTCGGTGACGCCGACGGGGATCACGCCGAGGGCGAGGAGGGTGTCCTGCTCGGTGTACCCGACCGAGACGATGCGCTGGGGCTCCTCGTCGATGGTGGTCTTGCCCAGGGCGTGCTCGACGGTGACGGGGAAGGCGCCGTCTTCGGCCTTGGGAACGAAGGTCGTGGAGGTGTCGTCCTTCGAGCCGGGCTCGGACGAGGAGCCGGCGTCGGAGCTGCCGCACGCCGCGAGCAGCGGGAGGAGGAGGGCTGCGCTGAGCAGCAGGGCACGGGTCGGGTTGGATCGTCGTGTCATGAAGGCGACACTACCCATTTTGTTAGGTGTGCTTACCAACCGGGCTCCCCTAGCATCCCCCTCGTGACCCAGCTGCGCATCGGTGAAGCGGCCGACCTCCTCGGCGTCAGCGTGGACACCGTGCGCCGGTTGGTCGACAGCGGTGCGGTGGACGGCGGTCGGACCGTGGGCGGCCAGCGCCACGTCGACGGGGTCAGCCTCGCCGCCTACCTGGTGGAGCACGCCGACGTCCCCCGCGGCGGCTCGGCCCCCACCCGCAGCGCCCGCAACCGCTTCACCGGCCTGGTCACCAAGGTCCAGGTCGACGGTCTCGTCGCCCAAGTCGAGCTGCAGGCCGGACCCCACCGCATCGTCTCGCTCATCACCGCCGAGTCGGTGGCCGACCTCAGCCTCGAACCCGGCATGATCGCCACCGCGTCCGTGAAGGCCACGTCGGTGGTCGTCGAGGTGCCCGCGGGCTGAGCCGCCCCTGGTGCTTGCCTCGCTCGTGCTGGCACCTTCCACCTCGACGGGGATCACCGATGGTCGCGGGTCGCGGTTGGTAGCCATGCGCCCGAGACAGCGGGTATCCCGGGCGCCGGACCCCCTCCGGCGACGGTTCCCGGGGCTGGCAGGAGGACCGGTAGCCTCACGGCGTGACCGACGCCGATGCCACGCCGATCCACATCGCCCTCGGGCTGACCGATTCGGAGCTCGGCGACATCGTCGAGATCCTGGGCCGGGAGCCCAACCGCCTCGAGCTGTCGATGTACTCGGTGATGTGGTCTGAGCACTGCTCGTACAAGTCGAGCCGGGTCCACCTCAAGCGCCTCCCCACCGAGGGCGAGGGCGTGCTGGTCGGCCCAGGCGAGAACGCCGGCGTCATGGACGTGGGCGACGGCATCGCCGCGGCCATCCGCATCGAGAGCCACAACCACCCGAGCTACATCGAGCCCTACCAGGGCGCGGCCACCGGAGCCGGCGGCATCCTCCGGGACATCTTCACGATGGGCGCCCGTCCGATCGCCCTGATGGACCCGCTGCGCTTCGGCCCGCTCGACGACGCCCGCAGCCGCTGGGTCGCCGAGGGCGTCGTGTCGGGGATCTCCGGCTACGGCAACTCCGTCGGCGTGCCCACCGTGGGCGGCGAGGTCGTCTTCGACCGCTGCTACCAGGGCAACCCGCTGGTCAACGTGCTGTGCCTGGGCATCCTCCCCGTCGACCGGCTCGTGCTGGCCAAGGCCACCGGCGCCGGCAACCTCGCCGTGCTGCTCGGCTCGTCGACCGGGCGCGACGGGATCGGCGGCGTGAGCGTGCTGGCCTCGGCCGGCTTCGACGAGGGCAGCGAGGACAAGCGCCCGGCGGTCCAAGTCGGCGACCCGTTCGAGGAGAAGCGGCTCATCGAGGCGTGCCTCGCCCTGCTCGACGCCGGTCTCGTCGTCGGCATCCAGGACCTCGGCGGTGCCGGGCTCACCTGTGCGGCCAGCGAGACGGCGGCCAACGGGAAGATGGGCATGGACTTCGACGTGTCCGCGGTGCCGCGCCGCGAGGAGGGCATGGAGCCGTTCGAGGTCATGACCTCGGAGTCGCAGGAGCGCATGCTCGCCATCGTCACGCCCGAAGGCCTCGACGAGGTGATGCGGCTGTGCGAGCGCTGGGAGGTCCAGGCCACGGTCGTGGGCAAGGTGACCGAGCCGGTGGACGGCGTCGGCCAGCTCCGCATCGTCGACGGCTTCGACGGCGAGGTGCTCGCCGACGTCCCCGCCAGCAGCCTCCACGACGCCGCACCGCTCTACCACCGGCCGCTGGCCGAGCCCGCCGACCGAGCCGAACGGGCGGCCCGCCAGCCCGCCGCCCCGGCCGACCCGGGCGCCGCGCTGCTCGACCTGCTCTACGACACGACGTGGGTGTCGTCGCAGTACGACCACCAGCTCTTCCTCAACACGGTCGAAGGCCCCGGCGGCGACGCCGTCGTCCTGCGGCTGAAGCACCCCACCACGGGGGAGGACACCGGGCGCGGCCTGGCCATCACCACCGACGGCAACCACCGCTGGTGCGCCGTCGACCCCCGCCAGGGCACGGCGCTCACCGTCGCCGAGTCGGTCCTGAACCTGGCCTGCGTCGGGGCTCGGCCCATCGCCGTGGTCAACTGCCTCAACTTCGGCAACCCCGAGCACCCCGAGGTCATGTGGCAGCTGTCGGAGGCGGTCGACGGCCTGGCCGAGGCGTGCGAGGCGTTCGGCCTGCCGGTCATCGGCGGCAACGTCAGCCTCTACAACGAGTCCCGCGGCACCAACATCGACCCCACGCCCGTCATCGGCCTGCTCGGCGTCGTGGACCAGCTCGACAAGCGCCCGCCCGGGGTCACCATGGCCGACGGCGACGCGCTCGTCCTGCTGGGCGACGACCTGCGTGCCACCTCCCCGTCGCTGGCCGGCTCGGCTGTCGCCTGGGCGGCGGGCGAGCACGGCGGCACCCTCCCGGCGTTCGACGGGCCGGCCCACACCCGCGTCGCCGACCTCGTCCGGGATCTGGCGAACGAGGGTGCGCTGAGCGGCGTCCACGACGCATCGTCCGGAGGTCTGGGTGCGGCCCTGGCCGAGCTGACCTGCCGGACCGGCCTCGGCCTGCGGGTCGATGCGCCGGTCAACGCGGCCCAGCTGTTCTGCGAGTCTCCCTCGCGGGTGGTGGCCGCGGTCGCCGCCAGCGAGGCCGAAGCCCTGGTGGCCCGAGCGGCCGGCGCGGGTGTCCCGGCGGTCGTCTTGGGCCACGCCGGTGGCGACCGCCTGGTCCTGGGCGAGGTGGTCGACCTCGCTGCTGACGAGGTCGTCAGCACCTGGCGGGATCGCCTCCCGGTCGCCCTCGGCGCCGGCACCACCCAGGCCTGACCGGGCCGCGCCGCGCTCTGCCCGGTGACCTGTCGCCGACCTGCAACGCGTTCGCAATGCACGCAGGGTGAGTTCTGTGGCACGCTGTGCGCGTTCGGCGGGGATCTCGAGCGGCGCAGCAGTGCGGCACGCGGTGACCAGCCCACACCTCGTTCGCCCCGTCCACGAAAGCTTCCGCCCGTGCGCCGTTCCATCCGTCTCGCCATCCTCGCTGCCGTCGCTGGCGTCGGCCTGCCCGTCGTCGCCAGCCAGACCGCGGTCTCGGCCGTCGACCAGGACCTGGTCCTCTCGGCGGCGTCGGGTGCTCCCGGTGACGAGATCGAGGTGACCTCGGCCAGCTGCGACACCAGCAACCAGGGCGACACGCTGCGGTACCTCTACGTCCGACTGGTCGCTGGCACGGCACCGGATGCGATGCTCGCCGGTACCGGCTTCGGCATCGATGACGAGCCGGCGCGCCTCGTGCTGCCCGACTGGACCACCCCCGGGACGGCCGCCATCGAAGCCTCCTGCGTCGAGATCGCCTTCCCGGCGGACGACAACGGGGAGCCCGTCGTGACCCAGTCCGCGTACGACCCGGTCGCCTTCGACCTGCTGGCCGGTGCCGGCACGCCGGTGCAGACCCGGGTCTACGGCCGGACATCGCTCCAGGCCGGCCAGGCGTTCTCGGTCACGGCGTCCGGCTGCTTCCTCGACGCCGCCGACCACGCCTACATCGACATCGTGCCGGGCGATGACCTGGCCTTCAGCGAGCTGACCGAAGTCGGGTTCACCGGCGAAGGCGAGATGGACGGCGATTCGTTCGAGGCGCTGGCCGCGATGAGCAACGGCACCATCGACCTCAGCATCACGGGCGACGGCTCGGGGCCCGAGGACATCGCCATCCACGAGATCCCGACCGACATCCCGGCGGGCACCTACAGCACGGTCGCCTACTGCACCCGGGAGGACGGCGCCACGCTCATGTTCGAGCCGCAGGCCATCGAGATCACGGGCGACGCACCGTTCGGCGACATCGACCTGACCACGGCTGCGGCCACGCCCGACGCGACGCTCGCCGGCGGCTCCTGCACCGCAGGCGACGTGAGCGCACTGCTGTTCGCCGAGGACCTCGATGAGCTGTTCTTCGATCCGGGCAACGTCGCCCGCACCGACGCCGGCCCCCGCTTGAGCCCGGCCGGCTTCGTGCTCGACCGAGACGACCACAACGCGCGAGGGGGGTCCCTCGCCGGCGCCGGCGCCCGGACCCGGCTCATCGACACCGACTCGGTCGACGCCCTGGCCACCCCGGCAGCCGACGGCTCCTGGTCGCTGACCGACCAGGTCGCCTACGACCGGGCGCTGATCGGGGCCTACGCCGCCTGCGGCGACCCGCTCGGCGACGGCTTCATCTACGACCCGCAAGCCGCCGTGCTGGCGCTGGCCGAGGTGGTGCCCCCGACGCCGACCGTGCCACCCACGCCGGCCCCGGTCCCCGCCAACGCCGTGTCCGGCACGCCGACCTACGCCGGCTGACCCATCGGCGCACGCCAACCCCGCACACCACCTCTGCACCGCTCCAACCTCGAACCAGGAACCACGATGATCCGACGCCGCAACGCCATCCTCCTCGCCCTCGGCCTGCTCGCCCCGCTCGCGCTGGTCGACAGCCCCGCCGGCGCCATCGACCAGGACCTGGTCGCCTCGGTGACCGCCGGTCCCCCCGGGACGACCATCACCGTCTCGTCGGCGAGCTGCACCGATCCGGTGGACGACAACGCCTACCTGATGGCGTCGCTCTACGTCGGCACGGCGCCGAACCAGCAGATCGCCGCCTTCGGCAGCGGTTCCACCGGCAGCGCCACCCTGACCGTCCCGGACTGGGTCGACCCCGACCAGCCCGCGGTCATCGAAGCGTCGTGCGAGCTCTACTCGGACAACGGCAACGACGGCTACCTCGAGTACGACCCGATCGCGTTCGACATCGAGCCGGGGTCGGGCACGCCGGTGCAGGTGCGCACCTTCAGCCGGACCGAGCTGCTCGCCGGTCAAGGCCTCACGGTCACCGGCTCCTGCGGCCCCGCCCTCGCGGACAGCCTCGTGTTCGCCGTCGTCGGCAGCGGCACCGATCAGACCGGCGAGTCGTTCGAGACCATCGCCGGTCAGGGCATCGCCCAGGCGGGTGCTGACGGCTCGTTCGAGCTGCCGCTGTTCATCACGAACGCCTTCGTCGGCATCGGCATCGAGGAGAACGGCTCGGAGCTGACCGCGCTCACCGACGAGGAGCCGATGGACGTGCCCGCGGGCGACTACACCGCGTTCATCTACTGCGGCATCGACACCGCTGACGACTCCATCCAGTTCCTCGAGCCCCAGCTGCTGGTGATCACCGGTTCGGCTCCCACCTCCGACATCGACCTGCTCAACACGGCCGGATCGACCGCCGTGAGCCTGACGGGCATCTGCGAGGCGGGCGACGTCGCCGGGAGCATCGAGGCCATGTCGACCGAGGAGCTCGCCAACGGGTTCGGTGAGCCGATCTTCGACCCCTCGGCACGCGGCAACCGGTTCCAGGCGGCCCGGGTCGCCAGCGCGAGGGCGGCGTCTGTCCGCACCGCCACCCGCGGGCCCGCCAACTTGGTCCGCAGCCCCGACGGCGCGACGCGCGTGATCGCCGATGGCGAGGTCCGCGACTTCGACGCGCGGCCCGCGGCCGACGGCACCTGGCAGGTCGGCGACGACGCCGGGTTCCGCGAGGGGGTCGTGATCGCCACGGCGCTCTGCGGCGACCCCATGGCCGACGGGTTCATCTACGACCCGCAGGGCGTGACCATCGAGGTGGTGGAGCCCACCACCACGGTGCCGGTCACCGTCCCCGTCACGGTCCCCGCCCCGGCGAACGCGATCCCGGGCACGCCGACCTACGCCGGCTGACTGGTTCCGCCGGCCGTCGCCCATGATGGGACGGTGACCACGCTGATCCTCGCTTCGGGCTCGCCCCGCCGCCGGCTGCTGCTCGGCGAGCTGGGCGTGCCCTTCGAGGTGCGCCCGACCGACGTCGACGAGACCCCGCTCCCCGGTGAGACGGCTGAGGAGCTGGTCCGCCGGCTCGCGGTGGCCAAGGCCGAAGCGGGCCTCGCTGCGGCTTCTGCTCGGTCCGGTGAGGCGGTGATCGTGCTCGCGGCCGACACGCTCGTGTCCGTCGGCGGCGAGGTCCTCGGCAAGCCGGTCGACGAGGCCGACGCCGCCCGCATGCTCCGCCTCTTGTCGGGGAGCCGCCACCAGGTGCTCACCGGCGTAGCGGTGGCCTGGGCCGACGGCGGCGCGGCCGGGCGCGCGGTCGAGGTCGAGGTCACCCACGTGCACATGGCGTCGTGGACCGACGAGCAGATCGAGGCGTACGTCGCGTCGGGCGAGCCGATGGACAAGGCCGGCTCGTACGCGATCCAGGAGGTCGGTGACCGGTTCGTGACCGAGGTCGAAGGGAGCTTCGACAACGTGGTGGGGCTCCCGGTGGCTCGCACCCGGCGCCTGCTCGCCGACGCCGGGCTCGACCTGCCGGAACCGCCCGGGGATCAGCCGCCCGAGGTGTAGGCGTCGGCGCCGGCGCCCAGCGGCTCCGGGCTGTCGCGGTCGTCCCAGAAGCCCTCGGGGACGGTGACGGGCCGGGGGCCGTGCTGGTGGCCGCGGGGGAGGCCGATGGACTCCGGTGGGAGCTCGGTCGTGGGATCGAGCTCGTCGAGGACCGCCTCGAACTGGTCGAGCGTGTCGGCCTGCACGAGGCGCTTCCGGATGGCGGGCCCGACCGGGTAGCCCTGCAGGTACCAGCCCACGTGCTTGCGGATGTCCTTCACGCCGACGTGGTCGCCGTGCCACTCGGCCAGGCGGCGGGCGTGGTCGCGCAGCGTCGCCGCCACGACGGCCATCGGCGGCGCCGAGTCGACGGCCTCACCCTGGAAGGCGGCGGCCAGGTCCCTGAACAGCCAGGGCCGGCCGAGGCAGCCGCGGCCCACGACCACGCCGTCGCACCCGGTCTCGTCGACCATGCGGAGCGCATCGGCCGCCACCCAGATGTCACCGTTGCCGAGCACCGGCACCTCGTGGACGACCGCCTTGAGCCGGGCGATGGCCGACCAGTCGGCCTTGCCCGAGTACGCCTGCTGGGCCGTGCGGGCGTGGAGGGCGACGGCGGCCGCGCCCTGGGTCTCGGCGATGGGGCCGGCGTCGAGGTACGTGAGGTGGTCGTCGTCGATTCCCATCCGGAGCTTGACCGTGACCGGCACGTCGCCCGCCCCCTTCACCGCCGCCGCCACGACCTGGGCGAACAGGGTGCGGCGCCAGGGGAGGGCCGAGCCGCCGCCGTGGCGCGTGACCTTGCGGACCGGGCAGCCGAAGTTGAGGTCGATGTGCTCGGCCCCCTGCTCGGTGACGAGCTGGCGGGCGGCATCGTGCATCACCGCCGGGTTGGTGCCGTAGAGCTGGATCGACCGGGGCTGCTCGCCCGGCCCGAACCGGGCCAGGGAGTAGGTCTTCTCCTGGCGTTCGACCAGCCCGCGCGCCGCGATCATCTCGCTCACGTACAGCCCGGCCCCGTGGCTGCGGCACAGGTCCCGGAACACCGCGTTGGTGACACCCGCCATCGGCGCCAGCACGACCGGCGGCCACACCTCGTGCGGCCCGATCCGCAGCACCGCCGCCTCACGCGGCGCGCCGAGCGTGGCGGTGGGGTCGGTGGTCGGAGCGGTCATGGCGGCATCCAGCGTGCCAGCGCCCGGCCCCGCCCCCAAA
>Ga0182747_1001376_pt1 | contig 18931 bp, 20 predicted proteins | sample eDN3rd30CBELigBY_FD_128526 | JGI IMG/M metagenome (GOLD analysis project Ga0182747, IMG submission 128526) | Enriched backyard soil microbial communities from Emeryville, California, USA - eDNA 3rd pass 30_C BE-Lig BY (version 2) (version 2) | ecosystem: Environmental > Terrestrial > Soil >...
CCTTCACCAACAACCTGTCGGCCAAGGTCGAAGGTCTGTACGTGAACCTCGACCAGGACGACAACAACTTCTTCGGCATCGACAACGACGCCGAGTTCGGTGTGGTTCGCGCCGGTCTGAACTACCGCTTCAACACCTACTAAGATCCGTCTCACCCGAGACAGACGAAAAGGCCCGGGTCACCCCGGGCCTTTTTTGTTAGGGCCTTGCGGAAGGGCCGCGTTTTTGACGGCAACCCGGATCCACTTCGCCGAAAATGGCTTTAGGGTGTCACCCTGGTCTTCGCATAGGCCGGGACGCGGGCTTCGAAATCGGCGAGCCAGGCGACGAGCTTGGGATAGCCCTCGCGCCAGCGGCCGCCGAAGCGCAGGTCGAGATAGCCGAGGGCGCAGGCGAGCGCGATCTGGCCGATATGGAGAGGCTGGCCCGGTTGCGAGAGATGGGTCTCCGCATGATCGAGCCCGCGGCGCACCTTGTCGGACTGATGCGCAACCCATTTCGGCTCATGCCGGTCCTCCGGGCGGAAGCGGTTCTCATAGACCTGCAGCAGCGCCGCATCCATGATGCCGTCGGCGAGCGCCTGATCGCGCAGGGCCGAGAACCGCGCGGCGCCATTGGGGATGACTCCCCCTCCTCCGGCCAGATGATCGAGATAGTCCACGATCACGCGGGAATCGTAGAGCACCTCGCCGCTCTCGAGGATCAGCGCAGGGATCTTTCCCAGCGGGTTCTGCTGGCGGATGGAATCGTCCGGATTCAGCGTGTCCGCGTCGACGATCTGGATACGGTCGGACAATCCGAGGATCGAAGCCGAGAGCTTGACCTTCCGGCCGAAAGGCGAAGCAGGCGAGGAACGGAGAACGAGCATGAGCAAACCCCTATCGAAACGATGGGAGAACTCATGAACGCTCAGGTCATGAACGGCAACTCGATTTAAGCAGGGGGACCGAAGGCTTCACAGCGATAGGCGCCATAGCCGCTGCGCGACAGGCGCCCGGCGAGCGCCGGCAGCAGCAGCTCCGCCTCCTCCTTCAGGGACCAGGGCGGGTTGATGACGAAGAGGCCGCTGCCGTTGAGGCGGGTCGCATCGCGCGGGTCGTCCACATAGAGCTCGAGACGCAGGCCAGGACGTGGGCTCTCCGCGTGAAGACGCGCGACAACCGCATCGACCGGCGCGACATCCTTGATCGGATACCAGCCGGCATAGACCCCGGTCGGCCACTTTCTCAGAGCTCCGAGCAGCTCCGTGCCGAGCCGCTCCAACTCGTTCGGCTTCTCGTAGGGCGGATCGATGAGAACGAGACCGCGCTTCTCCTTCGGCGGGATCAGGGCATGAAGCGCCGTCCAGCCGTCGAGATGCATCACCTTGAGATTCGTGACTTCGTTGAACGCTTCGCTGAGCACCGCATGATCCGCCGGATGCAGTTCCACGAATACTCCTCTATCCTGCCGCCGCAGCACCTCGCGTACGATCGCTGGGGAACCGGGATAGGAATTCTCGCCATGGCGAGCACGCACCTCGGCGATCACGGTTCGATAAGGTGCGAGAATGTCCTCGACCTCCGGGGAGAATGCCTCGTCGAGACGCCCGATGCCCTCGACCCATTCGCCCGTACGTCCGGCTTCGTCACCGGAGAGATCGTAGAGACCGATCCCCGCATGGGTGTCGATGACGCGAAGCGGCGTCTCCTTGCGCTGCAGATAGGCGAGGATGCGCACCAGCAACGCGTGCTTCATGACGTCGGCGAAATTGCCGGCGTGGAAGGCATGGCGGTAATTCATATGCGTCCTATCGCATTGCCGGAACGGCGATCTCGCCTGCGCGGCAGCCGTCGCGATCGATCTCTGCGCATGAGCGGAAGCCGCGAAGATCCCGCGTGAGGCAGATGCGCACCTCCTGGAAGATACGCCGTCCGCAGGAAACGGAAATCATGTCGGGGCGCAAGCCCGGATTGACGGAGACGAAGGCCCGCTCGATCTCGCTCGGCAGCACCTGCGAGCGGCTGGTCAGGTCCTTGAAGCCATCGGGGATGCGCACAAGCTCGCGTGCCTGTCGCACGGCGCGAAAGTAACCGCTCGGCGACTCGCCGGTGCATGTTCCGTGCTTGCGCCATTGGTATCGGGCGAGATTGTCATCTGGAAACAGGCCTTTCGCCTCGGCCATGGCCGTCTGCGGCACGAAGCGCCCGTTGGGCTCGCAGAAGCTGGGATAGCCCTGTTCCCGCTGCGGCCAGAGGCCGTGGGTCACGAAACCGAGGCCGCTGCCGCTATCGCATTGCCGGCTCCGGCTGCCGCTGTTCTCGCAGAAGCCGGGCGACCAGGACAGGGCCAGCACATAAAAGTCGAATTGCCCCATCGGGGCGCCCCGTGCCTCCCGGGGCGCTTGAGCCTGGGCGGGCAGGATCGAGAAAAGGCAGGCACCCGCAAAGGCTAAAGCAGCGGACCCAAAAGTGGGAACCACTTTTGGGATCCATCCGCTGCTTCTTCTATTTGCTGGCGCATCGCTTTGCGCGAAAAACCGGGGCCACTTTTTCGCACGATGCGCTAGCCACCGGCGCAGGATCAAGGGGCGGCCTGCTTGCAGTGCGGTGCGTAGGCATAATTGCGGTCGAGGCCGTCGACGCAGGATTCCGTGTTCCAGCCGATGCCGATGAAGCCGAGATCCTCGCGGATCGAGAAGTTGATCCGGCGCTTATAGCCGTCGGACACGATGACCGTGCCGGTGCAGTAGCGGCGAGGAATGTAATCGAGGCCCCAGGGACGCCAGGCGACTTCCTGCACCCGCTCGAAGCGGACCAGCCTGAGACCGGAATTCCAGAACCGGAACTCCTTGTTCTCGAAGCGTGAGGAGATGTCCTGGAGGACGGAGGGGTCGGCACAAGCAGGCAGCGAGGCGTCGAAAGGTTCGTCCCGCCGTTCCGCCGGCGTGATCTCGCGCGCAAGCGCAGGCGCGCTCAACAACATGCAGGAGATAATAGCCGCCAGCCACTTCATTTGAATGCTCCACCGGGTCGTCAGACTCGCATCATCGACCATGTGGGCGACGCTCGCCAAGGTCAAGGCTCCGCTCACGTTTAATAGAGGGCGTGGCGGTTGAGCATCATCGGCTGTCCGGCCGAACGCGCAGGCGTCTGCGGCGGAGCATAGGTCTGCTCGACGGGACGGCCGACCGGCGGCAGCGGCGCCTGCGAATAGGGCGAGGGCGGCGAGACCCGCGACGATCCCGCATTCGCGCCCGGCAGATCGGCGGAATAGCGCGCGGCCGGAACAGGGGCGGCGAAGACCGGCGACGGCGGTGGCGGCGGAGCGGAGGGGATATAGGCCTCCCCCTCCGGCACGTCCTGCTCCAGGTCGACCGGCGCCAGATCGCCGGACGATGCAGCGCTCTGAAGGATCTCGCGGCTGCGCTCGGGATCGATTCGCGGATTGAATTTCAGGATCGGCTTGCAGATGCGGCGCGCACCGCGGGGGTCGTGCCGCGCAAGATCGATATGGATGTGATTGTAATGGAATGCATCGGAGCCCGGCGCCAGGACGGTCGTGAAGTAGCGGCAGGCTCCGACGAAGGCCTCGCGCAAGAACTCCTGCTCGGACGGATCGCCCCGCCAGCCCCTCTCGACATTGATCTCCCGACCGTCCGCCAGCACGAAGGCCATCACGTCCATGGCATTGCCGAAGGCGTGCTCGGAGGTCTTTGATCCCGACTGATTGTTGCGAGGCCGGCAGGAATAGGAGCCGGCTTTGATGTCGGCCAGAGGCACGCCGAAATACATCTGGGCGGCCGGCCTCACGATCTCGTCGAGCCAGCTGTCGATTTGGGGAATGATCGGACAGGCGAGCGTGACCTTCGATTTCAGTCCTACCGCGCCGTTGTTGAAGGCAGAAATCTTGAACGGATGATCCATGCCGCAAGCGCCGGGACCGTCGATCTTGGAGCTCAGCGCCATATAGGCGGAGGGCTGCACGAGGCGCTGCGACAGGCAGGCCTCCTCGGCTTGCGCGCGCCAAGGCTCGCGCTGCTCGAAACGAAACAGCCCGCAACCGGTGAGCCCAATCGCGGTGAGCGATAGGGCAACAAACGCAACTAACCCACGACGCATGGGCGGGAGACTAGGCCTTAGGCCGTAAACATCCCGTCAACAGAAGCAAACGCAACTCGGCTGAGGCCCGATTCGAGCGTAGCCGGCGCATTTTTGCCGGAACATAGGCCCGGAAACGGGTGCGACAGAATCGAGCAGGAACTTTTTTCGGTGGTGTTTTCGAGAAAATTCTGTCCAAGGAAACAAGGGCTTAAGATTTTGTTAACGATTACATCGGGTTGGCGGCGCGAAGCATAGCCATTCCGAGATGCTTCTCAGGGTCCCGGCGGTTTGATAATCTACCTCTCCATTCAGATAGGGAAATTAACCCTCCACCATCTTCAGGGGCTGAGATGAATCCGACCTCCAATTTCGACTGGACGGCCACGTTCAACATCGCTGCCGTCTGCGTATCCTTCTCTTACATCTTTGCCGTTTTCGCAGGACTCGTCTGAGGCCGCGCAACGCCATTCCCTTTCCAGACCGACCTCCAATTTCGACGCTGCCGCATTCCGGCAGCGTTTTTTCATGCATCGGGGCAAGGGGTCTCGGTGATGGTCCAGGACATCACGTTGACCTCCATTTCGCACCACGCCAGCCGGGGGCCGTCCGCCGTTCTCAGGCAGACTTTCTCGCCTTCGGGGAACATCTTGCCCTGGGCACGGCAATAGCAATCGAGCGGGTTGTGAGCGGGAGCCTGGACCAATTGAGCGGCAGGCATCTCTCGGGCATCTTGGGCATAGGCCGGGACCGAGGCCATCGCCATCAGGCCGAACAGGACGACGACGCTGCGCATGGGGCATCTCCGCGTGTCATGTCACGGGCAATGCTCATCCCGTCCGGCGGCTGCGTCAAGCGCTATCGACCCCACCGCTCCATGGCTTGGTCGTCCGACTCTTTCGCCTCGACCCAGGCGCCGGCCGTGCCATCTTTAAGGTGCTCGCGCTTCCAGAACGGCGCGTGGGCCTTCAGGTAATCCATGAGGAACGATGCCGCCTCGAAAGCGGCTTGGCGGTGGGCGCTGGCGGCAAGCACCAGAACGATCTCCTCGCCCGGCCGGATCATGCCGAAGCGGTGGATGATCGTGAGACCGTGGAGGGGCCAGCGATCCTGCGCCTGCGCAACGATCCGGGCGATCTCGGCCTCGGCCATGCCCGGGTAATGCTCAAGTTCCAACGCCGCCAACCGCCCGCCTTCGTCGCGGCACAGGCCGGTGAACGCCACGACCGCGCCGATATCCGCTCTCCCTCGAGTCAGGTCGGCCGTCTCGGCGGCAACATCGAAGGGCTCGGCCTGGATGCGGATGGTTGCTGCCATGGCGCCGCCTGAAGGCGTCAGCCGCCGGTCATCGGGGGGAAGAAGGCAATCTCCTGCGCCCCCGCGATCCGGGCCTCGGGTTTGACGTGGACGTGATCGATCGCCGCCCGGACGACGCCCTCGTTCTCGAAGGCATATTGATATTCCTCGCCCCGGCTTTTGAGCCAGCGCACCAGATCGGCGACCGTGTCGACCCCCGCCGGTGCGTCCACCTGCTCGTCGGTCCGGCCGATCCGCTCGCGCACCCAGGCGAAATAGACGAGCTTCATGGACCCTAACCCTCGTCCACCAGATGGTGGATGCCGTTCTTGAAATAATCCCAGCCGGTATAGATCGTCAGGATCGCGGCGATCCACAACAGGATCGTGCCGATGAGGGTATTGTTCGGCAGAACCGTCTCGCCCGCAGGCCCGGCGATCAGGAAGCCGAGGGCCACGAGCTGGAGGGTCGTCTTCCATTTAGCGACCCGGCTCACCGGCACGCTGACCTTGAGCTCCGCCAGGAACTCGCGCAGGCCCGAGACCAGGATCTCGCGGCACAGGATGACGATGGCGGCCCAGAGCGCCCAGCCCTTGATGGTGCCGTCGGCCACCAGCATGAGCAGGGTCGCGGCCACCAGCAGCTTGTCGGCGATGGGATCGAGCATGCGCCCGAGGGCCGATTGCTGCGCGAAGGTGCGCGCCACGTAACCGTCGAGATAATCGGTGATGGCGGCGAGCGCGAACACCGCGAGGGCAAACCAGCGGGACCAGTGATCCTCCGGCCAGAACAGCAGCCCGACCACGGCGGGCACCGCCGCAAGCCGGCCATAGGTCAGCATGTTGGCGAGGTTGAAAGCCTTCGAGCGGCCCAAGGAGGAAACTGTCTTCATAACACCCGCAGGAAGCATGAGGACCCGTGCCCCGTCAATCGGACAAGCCTCGGTTGCACACCGCCGCCATTCGATGAACACGGCAATGTGACAGGGGCAAGCGCGATGCGCGTGACGGCGCTACTTCGACCCTCCATGTCACCCTCGCTCGTGGAAGAAATCATAGACCGCGCGGGCGGTCCCAGCGTTCACGCCGGGCGCTTTGATCAGGTCTTCCAGGGCCGCACGCTGGATCGCCTTGACGGTGCCGAAATGGTGCAGGAGCGCCCGCTTGCGGGTCGGGCCGATCCCGGGAATCTCGTCGAGCGGGTTCTTCACCAGCTCGCGCTTGCGCTTGGCCCGGTGTGCACCGATGGCGAAACGGTGGGCCTCATCCCGAAGCCGCTGCACGAAATAGAGCGCGGGATCGCGCGGCGGCATCTTGAAGGGCGGCTGGCCCGGCTTGAAGAAGGTCTCGCGGCCGGCATCCCGATCCCGGCCCTTGGCAATGCCGATCAACGCGACGTCGCTCTCGCTGACGCCCACATCCGACAACGCCTGCCGTGCCGCTTCCAGCTGCCCCTTGCCGCCGTCGATCAGGACCAGATCGGGCCAGGCGGGAAAGGCGTCGTCGCCATCCGGCCGGGTCTCCTCGGCCGCCCTCGGCTCCTCCTTGACCAGCCTGGCGAAGCGGCGCTGCAGCATCTCGCGCATCATGCTGTAATCGTCGCCGGGCTTCAGATCCTCCGAGCGCATGTTGAAGGTGCGGTAGTGCTGCTTCATGAAGCCGCCCTCCCCCGCCACCACCATGGCGCCGACCGCATTCGTGCCCATGATATGCGAGTTGTCGTAGACCTCGACGCGCCGCGGCACCTTCGGCAGCCCGAAGGCCTGACTCAGGGAGACGAGAAGCTTCTGCTGCGAGGAGGTATCGGCAAGCCGCCGTCCGAGCGCCTCTCTGGCATTGCGCAGCACGTAGTCGATGAGCTGGCGCCGTTCGCCGCGCTGGGGCGCATGGATCTCCACCCGCGCCTCGGCGCGCGTCGAGAGCGCGGCCGCCATGAGCTCCGCATCCTCGATCTCGTGCGAGAGCAGGATGAGGCGAGGCGCCGGCTTGTCGTCGTAGAACTGCGCCAGGAAGGAACCCAAGACCTCCTCCCGGCTCATGGATTTGTCGGCCTTCGGGAAGTAGGCGCGGTTGCCCCAGTTCTGCCAGTTGCGGAAGAAGAACACCTCGACGCAGAACTGCCCCGCCTGCTCGTCGACGGCAAAGACATCCGCCTCCTCGACGGATTGCGTGTTGATCCCCTGCACGCCCTGGATGGCCGAGAGCGCCGCCAAGCGGTCGCGGCAGCGCGCCGCGCGTTCGAATTCGAGATCTTCGGCCGCAGCTTGCATCTCGTCGGTGATGCGCTGCTTGACCGCGCTGGACTTTCCCGAAAGGAAGGCGCGCGCCTCGGACACGAGTTCCGCATAATCCTCTGAAGAAACCTCGTGCGTGCAGGGGCCCGAGCAGCGCTTGATCTGGAACAGCAGGCAGGGCCGGGTGCGGTTCTCGAAATAGCTGTCGTTGCAGGAACGCAGGAGAAACGCGCGCTGCAGGGCGTTGATGGTACGGTTGACCGCCCAGACGCTGGCGAAGGGGCCGTAATAATCGCCCTTGCGCTTCCTCGCTCCGCGATGCTTCACGAGCTGCGGCGCCTCGTGATCGGCGGTGAGCAGGATATAGGGCAGCGACTTGTCGTCCCGCAAAAGGACGTTGTAGCGTGGCTTGAGCTGCTTGATGAGATTGGCCTCTAGCAGCAGCGCCTCGGTCTCGGTCGCCGTGGTGACGAACTCCATCGAGGTGGTCTGGCCGATCATCCGGGCGATGCGGTTCGAATGGGCCTGGCCCCGCGCATAGGACCCGACGCGATTCTTCAGGCTCTTGGCCTTGCCGACATAAAGGACGTCGCCACGCCCATCGATCATGCGATAGACGCCGGGGGCGTTGGGAAGGGTCGCCCAGAACTGCTTGATGACCTCGGTTCCGCGCTGGACCGAGTCCGGATTGACCTCCAGATCGAACTCGACATCCGAGCCGCTTTCGACGGCTACGGCCTCGTCGTCTTCCTCGTTGTCCAGGATATCCGGCGGAACGTCGTTGGTGGCATTGCGACTCATGAAGGAGATTTAAGGGCTCGCGAGTCCTGAGGAAAGTGCCGCCGGTGAACTGGCGCAGCCATTCCGCTCGGTCCAGAGCCGATTCCGCTTGCGTGGAATCGGCTCTCCTCGTTGCTTTGCCGCATTTTTTACAGCGAACCGGATCCACTTCGCCGAAAAATGCTCTAAACGGCAAAGCTCCTGCCAGAGGGGAGCCGGACCATGCGCCTGTCGATCGTCACATCCGCCGTCGTGGCGGCCCTGGTGGGGTTCGGCAGCACGATCGCCATCATCATCTCGGCCGCCCGGGCCGTCGGTGCCGATGCGGCGCAGACCTCGTCCTGGGTCGCGGCCCTGTGCCTCGCGACGGCCGCCATCAGCGGGATCCTCAGCATTCGCTATCGCATTCCCGTCGTTGCCGCATGGTCGACGCCCGGTGCGGCGTTGATCGCAGCCTCCAGCGGCATCTCCATCCATGCGGCGGTCGGCTCGTTCATTCTGGCAGGGTCGCTGATCGTGCTGACGGCTTTCATCAAGCCGTTCGGGCGGCTGATCGAGCGCATTCCCACGCCCATCGCCGCCGCCATGCTGGCGGGCATTCTCATCCGCTTCGTCCTGGCGGTGTTCGAAAGTGCCCAAGCCGCGCCCGGGCTCGTCCTGCCCCTGGTCGGTCTTTTCCTTGTCGTCCGCCTCTACAATGCCGCCTTCGCGGTGCTGGCCGTTCTGTTCGTGGGCCTCGGGCTCGCCTTCGCGGGTGGTCTGGCGCAGCCTCTTGCCTCCAGCCTGAGCCTTTCCTCCCTCACCTTCATCGAACCGGCCTGGGAGCCGACGGCCCTGATCGGGTTGGGAATTCCGCTCTTCCTGGTCACGATGGCCTCGCAGAACCTGCCCGGTTTCGCGGTTCTGCGAGCCTCGGGATACACGCCTCCATCGCGGCCCATCCTGGCCGTTTCCGGCCTCGCTTCGATCATCACGGCATTCTTCGGTGCCCATACGAGCAATCTTGCGGCGATATCCGCCGCGATCTGCACCGGACCGGACACCCACCCCGACCCGGCCAAGCGCTGGATGGTCGGGCCGTTCTATATGCTGTGCTATCTGGTCATCGCCGCGTTCAGTGCGGCCCTGATCGGCCTGATCGCCGCCCTGCCTCCCGAGCTGATCCGGACAGTGGCGGGACTTGCCCTGATGGGCGCCTTCGCCGGCGCCTTGAGCTCCGCCCTTTCCGACACGTCCAAAATCTTTCCGGCCATCCTGACCTTGGCCGTCACCGCCTCCGGCTTGACGCTCTTCGGCATCGGCTCCGCCTTCTGGGGCCTCGCGGCAGGCCTCCTCGCGCTCGGCCTTGATGCCGTGGCCCAGGGGATGCGCCGCCGCGTCTGATCTGGACGGCGAGCCTCGTTAAGCTTAAGACTTCGTTTACGAAGAACAAGAACGGGGTCCCCCATGGCCGGGATGAAACATGCGGGGCGGCTTGCCGCCTTGATTCTCTCGACGGCTCTCGCGGCCTGCCAGGGCCCGCTCGGTGGATCGCCCGAGGGCGTTCCCGTCGCTCTCGAGAGCATCGACGGGGCCCCCGCTCCCATCCGCACCGCCCTCGTCGACGAACTGGCCAGTGCCGCGACCGACCGCAAGGTCGACCTCGTCGGCGCCAGCGCCGACGCCCGCTACCGGGTCCGCGGCTATCTCTCGACCTCGACTGAGAATGGCGAAACCAAGGTCGCCTATGTCTGGGACGTGTTCGATTCCCAGATGCGCCGGGCCAAGCGCCTGGAGGGAACGAGCGCCATCCCCACCTCGTCCATCTCGGCTCTCGACAAGGCCACCCTGGCGAAGCTCGCCCAGGCCAGCATGGACGAGATCGCCGAATTCCTGACGGCGTCCAAATCCGAGACGGCCTCAGCCCCTCAAATACCCATTCAAACAGCAGAGGTCTCGGACGACGAGCCCGAAGTCGCGATGCAGTGATTGCATGGCAACTCGCCAAACTTGCAGCACATTGGAAGCCTTCCATGTATTGTGAGGGCTCCATATCGCTGCTAAGAGCCTTGCGCCCAGCGGTGCAGGGATTATGGCATTGCGCAGCGGGTGTTATCGGTCACTCGAAGCCAAAGTTGCTTGCATGAAGCTCGTTGCGGGAAATTCCAATCGTCCGCTGGCGGAGGCCATCTCCGCCTATCTCAATGTTCCGCTGGCCAAGGCTCAGGTCCGGCGCTTCGCGGACATGGAAGTCTTCGTGGAAATCCAGGAGAATGTGCGCGGCGAGGATGTGTTCATCATCCAGTCGACCTCGTTCCCCACGAACGACCACCTGATGGAGCTTCTGATCATCACGGACGCCCTGCGCAGGGCGTCGGCGCGGCGCATCACGGCGGTGATTCCCTATTTCGGCTATGCCCGGCAGGACCGTAAGCCCGCCGCACGCACGCCCATCTCGGCCAAGCTCGTCGCCAACATCATCGCCCATGCGGGTGTGGACCGCGTGCTGACCCTTGATCTCCATGCAGGCCAGATCCAGGGCTTCTTCGACATCCCAACCGACAACCTCTTCGCCGCGCCGACCCTCGCGCGCGACATCAAGGATCATCTCGACAGCGGCAACCGCATGGTGGTCTCCCCCGACGTCGGCGGTGTGGTGCGCGCGCGCGCGCTCGCCAAGCGCATCGATGCGCCGCTAGCCATCGTCGACAAGCGCCGCGAGCGCCCCGGCGAGTCGGAAGTCATGAACATCATCGGCGACGTGTCGGGCCGCTCGTGCATCCTCGTCGACGACATCATCGATTCCGGCGGCACCCTGGTGAACGCCGCCGACGCGCTCCTCGCCAACGGTGCGAAGGAGGTGTCCGCCTACATCACCCACGGCGTGCTCTCCGGCGGTGCGGTGGCCCGTATCGCGGGCTCACGGCTCAAGGAGCTCGTGATCACCGACTCGATCATGCCGACCGAAGCCGTGAAGGTGGCGCACAACATCCGCGTCATCTCGATCGCACCGCTCATGGGCGAGGCCATCGGCCGCACGGCGACGGAAAGCTCGGTGTCGAGCCTGTTCGATTAAATCCCCTGCCGGGAAGCGGCCCGATCGCCGCACTTGCCGGCTTGGCAGGGTCAACTTGTTGCATTTCCGGCGGTCCTTCTCTATAAGCCGCCTCGCGCCCGCTCGACACCCTTGGAGGCACGGGCGCGGACCTCATGGCCGCCGGTAGGTTTTTTTCAGAGAACCTTGGCGGCCATCGGTTTTTAAACCCATTTCAAAGGACCACGACCATGAGCGAAGTAAAGCAAATCAAGGCCGTGGCGCGCGACCGGGCCGGCAAGGGGGCCGCCCGGGCCGTTCGTCGCCAAGGCCAAGTTCCCGCCGTCATTTACGGAGCCGGCCAGCCGGCCCAGGCGATCGCCCTGGACTTCAACCAGACCAAGCAGCTGATCTTCGCCGGTCACTTCCTGACCACGATCTTCGAGATCGACGTCGACGGCAAGACGGTCCGCGCCATTCCGCGCGACTACCAGCTCGACCCGGTGCGGGACTTCCCGGTTCACGTCGACTTCCTGCGCCTCGCGCAGGGTCAGGCGATCAAGGTCGTCGTACCGGTGCACGTGGTCGGCCAGGAGAAGAGCCCCGGCGTAAAGCGCGGCGGCACGCTCCAGATCGTCGAGCACTCCGTGGAACTGCTCGTTCCCTCCGACTCGATCCCGGACTTCATCGAGGCTTCGGTCGAGGGTCTCGACATCGGCTCCTCGGTCCACCTCGAGGACATCAAGCTGCCGAAGGGCGCCAAGGCAACCTCCGCCGAGAACGTCACCCTCGTCACCGTCGTGGCCCCGACCGGCCTGAAGGAAGAGGAAGCGGCTCCGGCCGAGGGCACCGAGGCTGCGACCGCCTAAGGGCCTTGATCGGGCGTTTTGAGCCCATCGATCGGCTTCAACGCTCCGACCGCAAGGCCGGAGCGTTTCTTATGAGCAGGACCAAGCGATGCGCCTCTTCGTCGGCCTCGGCAATCCCGGATCCCGCTATGCCAGGAACCGCCACAATATCGGTTTCATGGCCGTGGACGAGATTGCGCGCGTGCACAATGCCGGTCCTTGGCGCAAGCGCTTCCATGCGGAAGCGGCCGATGCGGTGATCGGCGGCGAAAAGGTTCTGCTGATCAAGCCGCAGACCTATATGAACCTGTCCGGCCAGGCGGTGGGAGAAGCGCAGAACTTCTTCAAGATCCCGCTCAACGACGTGACGGTCTTCTACGACGAGCTCGATCTTCCGCCCGCCAAGCTGCGCGTGAAGATCGGTGGCGGCAATGCGGGCCATAACGGCCTACGCTCGATCTCGGCCCATTGCGGCAACGACTATCGCCGCGTACGCCTCGGCATCGGCCATCCCGGCCACAAGGCGCTCGTTCAGAGCCATGTGCTCGGCGATTTCGGCAAGAGCGAAGAGGCCTGGGTCGAGGACCTGTGCCGGATCATCGCGGACAGTGCTGCCCTTCTCGCCAAAGGCGAAGATGGGAGCTTTCAGAACAAGGTCCATCTCGCCATGGAGGCGAGAGGCTGGACGGACGTGAAACGGCCCGGAGAGAAAGCCGGCGCAACAAAGGAGTGAGGCCATGGGCTTCAAAATGGGCATCGTCGGCCTGCCGAATGTGGGCAAGTCCACCCTCTTCAACGCTTTGACGCAGACGGCTGCGGCGCAGGCGGCGAACTATCCGTTCTGCACCATCGAGCCCAATGTGGGCGACGTGGCGGTGCCGGACGACCGGCTCGACCAGCTTGCCGGCATCGCGAGCTCGGCGCAGATCATCCCGACCCGCCTCACCTTCGTCGACATCGCCGGCCTCGTGCGCGGCGCGTCGCGCGGCGAAGGCCTCGGCAACCAGTTCCTGGCCAATATCCGCGAGGTCGATGCCATCGCCCATGTGGTGCGCTGCTTCGAGGACACGGACATCACCCATGTCGAGGGCAAGATCGAACCGGTCGCCGATATCGAGACCATCGAGACCGAGCTGATGCTCGCCGACCTCGACAGCCTCGAGAAGCGCGTCACCGCGCTCGAGAAGAAGGCCAAGGGCAACGACAAGGAGGCCAAGGAAACCCTCGACCTCGTCAACCGCACCCTGCCCCTGCTGCGCGAGGGCAAGCCCGCCCGCCTGGTCGAGCGCAAGGTCGAGGAGGAGCGCCTGTTCCAGATGCTCGGCCTGCTCTCGTCGAAGCCCGTTCTCTACGTGTGCAATGTGGAGGAGGCCTCAGCCGACAAGGGCAACGGCTTCTCGGCACAAGTGTTCGAGCGCGCGAGGGAAGAAGGCGCCAAGGCCGTGGTCGTCTCGGCCAAGATCGAGAGCGAGATCGCCGTCCTGCCGCCCGACGAGCAGGCGGATTATCTGGAGGCGGTCGGCCTCGAGGAGCCGGGCCTCAACCGCGTGATCCGCGCCGGCTACGATCTGCTCGGCCTCATCACCTACTTCACCGTCGGCCCGAAGGAGGCCCGCGCCTGGACCATCACCAAGGGCACCAAGGCGCCCGGGGCCGCCGGCGTGATCCACACGGATTTCGAGAAGGGCTTCATCCGTGCCGAGACCATCGCCTATGCCGATTACACCTCGCTCAAGGGCGAGGCCGGCGCGCGCGATGCGGGCAAGCTCAGGCTCGAGGGCAAGGAGTACACGGTGCAGGACGGCGACGTGATGCACTTCCGCTTCAACACCTAAAAGCTGTCGGAAACCTGAACGCGGGCTTTTTCGTTCGTTCAGGGCCGTTCTGCCAAAAAGCCTGCATGGAGGTTGCGACCCATGCAGGCTTTTCTCGATTCCTTCTTCTCTCCCGGTCCCGGCAATGCCGAATTCTTCGTCGGTGTTCTGGTCGCCTGCGGTTTTCTCATGATCGGCATTTCGTCCCTGCTGCCGAAGAGCGGCCACGACAAGCTCGAATGGTGGGAGCGGTAAAGCATCGGACCCAAAAGTGGAGTGCACTTTTGGGAAAGATCCGATGCATAATCCTTAGATAGCGCACCGTTGGATGCGGCCCGCTGGGTCCGCACGATGCGCTAAGGAAGCCGCAGCGCCTTCGGTCCGATCCCGAGGCCGATCTGCAGGCTCTCCGCGATGCGCTGGGCCCGATCGACGAAGAAAGCCGCCACATCCGGCTCACAGATCTCCTGGGCCGTCGCCTCGAACAGCGACAGCCAGCGGGTAAACAGCTCAGGCGTGAGGGGAAGCCCGAAATGGGCCGCCTGGGGCTTGCCGCTGTAGCGCCCCGTCCGCAGCGCGACCGACGACCAGAAATCCACCATCAGCTTCAGGTGCATGCTCCAGCGGCCGGACAGCTCCTTCTGAAAGATCGGCCCGAGCTCCGGGTCGCGGATCACCCGGTCGTAGAAGGTTTCCACGAGCCGACGGATCAGATCCTCGGACACGCCCTCCGCCGGGCTGACGATCGGGATGCTGCGGCCTGCGGCGGAATGCGCCAAAGCTGATCTCCTTCAAGGGCGACGGGCGTTTCCCCATCGCAAGGGCATTTCCTTAACGGGGAAAGGCGGCCAAGACTATGATCCAGATCAAGGTGGATCGTTCCCGAAGCGAGAGCGTTGAGCCCTGGTCACTCTGAACACGCCATCATGCAGCTTCACCACAGACACCGCTGGAATCTCTCCCCTTCCGAGGCCATTGCCCTGCAGCAGCAGCTCAGGACCGAGGTGGTCTCCGACCGTCCCATCGACCTCGGCAGGGTTGCGCTCGTGGCCGGGGTCGATGTGAGCGTGAAGAACGAGCAATCGCAGGCGGCCATCGTGGTGGTCACCTATCCCGGCTTCCTCCCCGTAGAGACCGTGCTGGCGCAGCGCCCGACACCCTTTCCCTACGTGCCCGGCCTGCTCAGCTTCCGCGAGGGGCCGGTGCTGGAGGAGGCCTTCGAGAAGCTGAAATCCGAGCCCGACGTCTTCCTCTTCGATGGCATGGGCATCGCCCATCCCCGCCGCATCGGCATCGCCAGTCATATGGGCCTGTGGCTCGACCGCCCCACCATCGGCTGCGGCAAGACGCTGCTGTGCGGCCGCTACAAGGATCTCGGCGAGGAGAAGGGCTCCGCCGCCCCGCTGATCGATCGCAAGGAGGTGATCGGCGTGGCGCTCCGCACCCGCACCGCCAAGAACCCGATGTTCATCTCCCCCGGCCATCTCGCCGACATCCCGAGCGCCGCCGAGCTCGTCCTGCGCTGCTCCCCAAAGTACCGCCTGCCCGAGCCGATCCGGCTGGCGCACAACGCGGCGGGACAGTTTTCCGGCGAGAGCCTGTAGCTCCTCAGGAAGCGCCCTCCTCCTGCGCAAAAGTGACGCTTCGTCACCGGCCCTCCCCGTTCGGAGAGTTGCCGGTCTCACGCCCCTCGGCGACAGATAACGATACACAATATCATTTCATGGGGCATGGTTATGGCGACTATTTACGGCACTCCTGGATCGGACAATTACACGGGCACTCCCGACGCGGATACGATCTATGGGTATCCGGAGGCGCTTGCGCCCACTTCAGTGATCGCGTCTGGCCTTTACCGACCGCTTTTCGCGACCGCGCCAGTGGGCGATATGGATCGGCTGTTCGTGGTGTCCCAGATCGGAACGATCAAGATCCACGACCTGAACGATCCGCAAGCCACCCCTAAAACGTTTCTCGATATCAGCAGCAAGGTCAACAACAACACAGAAGCCGGACTTCTCGGATTCACCTTCCATCCGAACTTCGCCACCAACGGCAAATGCTACGTCAATTACACGACGCCCGATCAGCCCGATGGCTCAGGGCGGAAGCAGGCCATTGTCGAGTACACCTTCGATCCTACAGACCTGCGCAAGGCTCCGACGGAAACGACGATCATGGTGATCGACTATCCGCAGCAGAATACGCATCACCGTGCGGGCTGGCTCGGATTCGGTCCGGACAGCATGCTCTACATTGCAACCGGTGAAGATACGGTCGCGACCAACGCGCAAACAGTCGTGAACGCCAATGGCACGATCAACCATCTCGGCAAGATGCTCCGCATCGACGTCAGCGGAGATGGCTTTCCAGCTGATGAGGATCGCAACTACAGAATTCCCGCCGACAATCCCACTGAGTTTGCCAATATCGTAGGTGAGCTCTCTCAGCCGTCCGAGATCTGGGCGGTTGGCTTGCGCAATCCCTGGCGGGCAAGCTTCGGCCCAGATGGCACGCTTTATGTCGCCGATGTCGGTCAGAACACCTACGAAGAAATCAATATCGTCAAAGCCGGCGAAAACTATGGTTGGCGTCCGACAGCCGTTGGCGATGGCCCACAGAACATTCCGGGCTATACGGACCCATATCATTACTATGGCCGTGATGTCGGCGGCTCTGTGACCGGAGGGTATTTCTATTCGGGCCCAGGATCACTGAATGGGAAGTACATCTTCGGCGACTTTAACGTCGGCAAAATCTTCGCCATGGATGTCAGCGGAACCTCCCCCGATGTCGACGACGTCACGAATCTTTTCCGGGATCAGAACGGCACCCCCCTTCAGTTCGGGCACTTGTCGTCCTTCGGGCTCGATGGTCAGGGGAGACTCTATGCTATCAGCTATGCCGACAATAGCTGGGGCAACGATACCGGCCGCATCTTCCGCCTGAGCGACAACACGCCGGTCCCGGACGAGGGTGACACTCTGAACGGTGCCGGAGGCGACGACGTCATCTATGGCGGCGGCGGCAACGACACCATCCATGGCGGCGACGATGACGACAAGATCTATGGCGACATCGGCGACGACCTCCTATATGGCGACGCCGGTGCAGACACGCTGAACGGCGGTGAAGGCAGCGACATCTATTATGTGGATTCCGACGACACGATCGCTGGAGAGAGTGCCGCGGACGACGACAACGACTTCGTCGGAGCGTCGGGTTCATTCGTCCTCCAGAGCGGTCAGGAGATCGAGGTCCTTCAGGCCGACGATTCGGAGAGCGAGATCTCGCTCGACCTGACTGGCAACGAGTTCGCGCAGAGCCTGATCGGCAATGCAGGCATGAACCGATTGAATGGCAAGGGTGGCGCGGATTCGATGCAAGGCTTCGGAGGCAACGACACCTATGTGGTGGACGATGCCGGCGACGATATCATCGAAGTCGCGAACGAGGGCACCGACACGGTCGAGTCGACGATCGACTTCAGCCTCTCCGCGAAACACAGCTACAGCAACCTTGAAAACCTGACGCTTCTCGGCACTGCCGTACGTGCGACCGGCAATACCGGAGCCAACGTCATCACCGGTAACGACGTGGCGAACGAGCTCGATGGCGCGACGGGACAAGATACGCTCAAGGGTGGCGACGGCAACGATACCTATTTCGTCTACGGCCATGGCGAGACGATCGAGGAGTTCATCGGCAAGGGGACGGACACGGTCGTCATTCGCGGATCGTCTTTCATGCTTGCGGACAATGTCGATATCGAGATCCTGAAGGCCGATGGAACCAGGGAAGTCACCGATATCATCGGCAACAACCTGGCCAACAGGATCTACGGCAACAGCGGCGCCAATCGGATCGACGGCGGCGGCGGCAATGACGAGGTGATCCTGACCGGCAACCGTTCGGACTACACGATCGAGCGCAGGGAAGACGGGTCGTTCATCCTTCAGGACAACCGCGGCACCGGTGGCGACGGCGCCGACACGATCTTCAACGTGGAAATCTTCACGTTCGAGGACGGATCCGTCACCGCGCAGAACCTGACAAACCCGCCCCCGTCCGGGATCATCCTCGACAAGGATGTGGTGGACGAGAACAGCGCCAACGGCAAGGGGATCGGAACGTTCACCGCCGAGGATATGGCGGGTGACACGCATGTCTTCGCACTCACCGACGATGCCGGCGGGCGTTTCACCATCGATACCGCGACCGGCGTGCTCAAGGTCGCGGACGGTGTGCGTCTCGACTACGAGCAGGCGACCTCGCACAGCATTACTGTGAAGGTGACCGATGGCGCCGGAGCGTCGATCTCGAGGACGCTGTCCATCACCGTTCGCGACTTCATGGACGAAAGCGCCGCTGGCAATGCCGGCGCCAACCGGATCCTCGGCGGCAACGGGCTCGACACCTTCTCCGGCGGTGCCGGCGACGACACGCTCGATGGCGCCGCAGGCCACGATGCTCTGAGCGGCGATGCCGGCAACGACTCCCTCATCGGCGGCGTGGGCAACGATGTGCTGAATGGCGGGGCGGACAATGACACGCTGAACGGCGATGCAGACAACGACACGCTGAACGGCGACGCCGGCAACGACTTCCTGTTTGGTGGCGCCGGCAACGACCTTCTCAGCGCCGGCGACGGCAACGACCGGATCATCGGTGGCCTCGGCAAGGACACGCTGACCGGCGGCAAGGGCAAGGACGTGTTCGTCTTCGACGACAAGGAGACCGGCTCGTCGAAGAGCAAGGCGGATTACATCCTCGACTTCAAGGGCAAGGAGGGCGACCGGATCGACCTCAAGCTGGTCGATGCCGACACCAGGAAGAAGGGCGACCAGAAGTTCGTCTTCATCGGCAAG
>Ga0182747_1001377_pt1 | contig 18929 bp, 11 predicted proteins | sample eDN3rd30CBELigBY_FD_128526 | JGI IMG/M metagenome (GOLD analysis project Ga0182747, IMG submission 128526) | Enriched backyard soil microbial communities from Emeryville, California, USA - eDNA 3rd pass 30_C BE-Lig BY (version 2) (version 2) | ecosystem: Environmental > Terrestrial > Soil >...
CAGATCAAGCGAGTAGGACTTGGTCATCGCTCATCTCCTCCCAAGAAGGCCGAGACAAGTGAATCACGAAGCCGCCAGGCCGCATAGTCCCAAGGATTCCGTCAGAACTGCCGATGCTCTAGCAGGGCACAGGCACTAAAGAGGCTTGTAGTCAGGCCATCGGGAACTCCCGATGGCCTGACTACCGAAATTTTTGCCCTAGGGGGGCACGTTCGGGGATCTGACGCACTTTCGGCCTCTACCAGGGCCGCACCAAGCGTTGGAGGCCCACGGCGCCCCGCCCAAAGCTGATCGCCTGCGACCTCGCCATGTAACGCTGGCATCACCTGATCGAGAATTTCTTCTGCGACTTGAAGCAGTTCCGCCGTGTTGCCACCCGCGACGACAAAACCGATCAGAGCTTCTCAGCCATGGCCTATCTAGCCGTCGGCTTCATGTGTCTCAAATGGGTGTCTACAGGCCTCAGCCTCGGTACGCGACATAAGCTCATATTATGACATCCGACAAGATAAGTGACGATACAACAGAGTGTAATCTAAGCGCACGCTCACGGCCGAGTGTCGTCGAAAACCCTTTAAGATCGCCGAGACCAATTGGATTGTATATCGTTTGAAGGTCGCTGTCCGAACTTATCATCTCGAGAGCCCGCGGTCCGTACTTCCTTATACCAAACGCAACAATTTCGGGAATTCTCAGACTCTGGCTCACATTGACATCGTCTGCAGATATTTCGACTTCCTCCCCTGGCCAACGAATCATATAGTCGCTGTAAAGCCCGATATTAGTTTCGCTTGGCTCGCTTGAGTTAAGAATTATACGCTCGATCGCTCCCCTTTCCTTCAAGTAAAACGGACTTATCTTCTCAGAGTCAAATTTGTACGATAGCATTTCTGGGGAAAGAGATTTCATAAGATCAAGACCAACAAAGTTGGCGCGGCGGCGTTCGAAATCTAATTGAGCTGTTAATGTAACTAGGAAGCGTGAATATATAGGATCGAACTGCGAACGGAATGCACTTGCATAGTAGCTTCTGGCGCCAATGAAAATACGATTTCGGCCCTCAACATACAAGTAATTTGTAAAATAGTCGTCCGCCAACCCTAGGGCTCTGAACTCCTTAATCATCTCAACAAGTCGCTGCTCGACGTGATGTAAATAATCCTCTGACCACATAGACTTCATACGATCTTCTTTGGAAGGGTATCCATTCCATCGCCAAAGCGTGTAAGCCAGCTCTCGGGGATCAGAAATATCTCCATTCCACTTGAAACTATTGAAGGTTCTTCCAACCTCGCCGTATCCGCCTTGATAGACAAGAACTTTTCGTGGCATCAATCGGGAGTCCAAGCCTTCGGCGAGAGCATACTGTGATGCACGTGGCTGATTTTTTATATACTCTATATAGTTACGTTGATATCCCTTTCCTCTCAGATTCCCGTCAGTATTTGCCATTCGGAGGCTAAGGTGACCTGCTAAGTCTTTAACAACTGGCCAATCAGGCGAAGTCTTTATGCAATAATATAAAAATTCTTTAGATAGATCGAGGTTATGAAGAGCAGATAGGATCAACCTAGAATCAAAGCCCGCCGTCAGGTGGGAGATTTTGAAATCATACTCCATCTTACTGGAAATGCTTACATTTCCTAAGATATCTTGTCGAAGACGTTCTAAGCCGTCGTTATATGTATGCTGATCTAGATAAAGCTCACTGGGCGGAAGGGCTGAAATTACGTCCCATTTTCCATCTCGACGGAAGCGCAAGAAGTTTCCGCGTCTAACAGTTCTAACATTGTGATATGGAGAATCGGCTCCATAACTTTGAGTATATACTAGAACTCCGGCGGCAAAATACTTTAGGTCTTTTTTTAAATGCTTGCCCTTGGCGCCGCACAATTCTCTCAAAGAATTTAAGTCAGAACTGAACACATCGGTAGAATCATCGGAATAGTGATAGATCTGTCCTCCGCCTAGCGGATCGTTCATAATAAAATATTCAATCGTACTATGATCAAAGATATGGACACATACACTGCCTCTCGCATTTACCATAATGTCTATTGCATCAGATGTCGAAGTGCAGTTATCAAATGCTTTCTTCGCCTCGTCTATCGATCTAACATATACTCCATTTATTATCCCACTCCCCTGAAAGTCGACAACCTCTATATTGCTCGAGAACAAAGAAGGCTGTCGACCGTGAACAAGATAAAACTTACTTCCGTCTTGTTCACTCCACATCGTTCTTGCATCTGAGATTTCGACAACGTTATGTTTGAGCATTTTTAACAGCCAACCTTTGCAGTATTAGGAGATATTTCTTCTCTAATCGATTTTTTGCTAGGCGCACAACTATTAACCGACTATATGCAGTTGCATGCAATTCAAGCCACCTATGCGGTCTTCCGTCCTACGAGATCGAGCTCCCACCGTAAGGCCTGATTGACGATCATCTCTAGATTGTCGTGCTGCGGCTTCCACCCGTGCTCAAGGATTCGGCTGACCCTCGCCACGAGTTGCGCCGGGTCGCCAGCTCGGCGCTGACCCATCCGAACCTCGAAATCGACGCCCGAGACCTTCTTGACCACGTCGATCACTTCCATAACCGAAGTGCCGTGACCATAGCCGCAGTTCATGATCGTGCAGTCACCATTATTGCGCAGGTGTTGCAGGGCAACGAGATGGGCACGGGCGAGGTCGTTAACCTGGATGTAGTCGCGCACGCAAGTGCCGTCCGGGGTGTCGTAATCCGTGCCGAACACGTCAAGATGGGGACGCTGACCCAGGGCGGCCTGGGCCGCTACTTTGATCAGGTGGGTCGCCTGCGGGGTCGACTGGCCAGAACGGCCCTGGGGGTCAGCGCCCGCCACATTGAAATAACGCAGAATGGCGTAGCGCAGCCCATGGGCCACGTGAGCATCCCGCAGCATCCACTCAGACATGAGCTTGCTGCGGCCGTACGGGTTGATCGGCAAAAGGGGCATGTCCTCGGCAAGCATAGGCACCTCGGCATTGCCGTAGACCGCCGCTGTCGAGGAGAAGACGAAGTTCTGCACTCCCTTCTCGACAGCAGTCTCGATGAGCGCCCGGGTCTTCACGGTGTTGTTGAAGTAATACGCCAGCGGATCCGTGACGGATTCCGGCACCACGATCTTGGCGGCAAAATGCAGGATGCTGTCGATGCCATGTTCGTCCAGTATCTTTGAAACCAGCGCCTGATCGCCCACATCACCGACAACGAGCGTTGCCTTCTGCGGAACAGCCCAGCGAAAACCAGTTGACAGATTGTCGAGAACCACCACTGGCTCGCCCGCATCCAAGAGTTCGAGCACCATGTGGCTGCCGATATAGCCCGCGCCGCCCGTCACAAGTACCGCCATGTCTACCTCCTGAGAAACTGCTCGCTGGCAGTTAGCTATCGTCTTGGGTTGAATGAGATTTTCAGTCGGCGCCGGGAAGCAAGCATCGATCCTGCTATAAGAAATCAAGAACTTGTCTATGGCGGGATGCAGCGTATTGCTTGCCTCTGTGGCCCCTTCGCGCTTGCTTACTTCTGCCGCAGCAAGGCCTCGAGTTCGCGGCGGAACTCGGCTGAAAGCTCCTCGCGCTCCAGGGCATAGGCCACGTTGGCCATGAGGAAGCCGATCTTGGAGCCCGTATCGTAGGTTTTGCCCTGATATTTCATGCCGAAGAAGGGATGGTCCTTCATCAGGCGGATCATGGAATCGGTCAGCTGAATCTCATTGCCGGCGCCGCGCTCCTGGGTCGAGAGCAGGTCGAAGATCTCGGGCTGCAGGATGTAGCGGCCGGAAATGATGTAGTTCGAGGGCGCGGTGCCCTTCGGCGGCTTTTCCACCATGCCGGTGATCTCGAAGGTCTGGCCGAATTCCTGGCCGACCGAGACGATGCCGTATTGATGCGTCTGATCCTCCGGCACCTCCTCCACGGCGATGATGTTGCCGCCATGCTTGTCATAGGCCGCGATCATCTGCTCCATGGAGCCGCGGCTGAGCATGTCGGGCAGGATCACGGCGAAGGGCTCGTCGCCCACGAGCTCGCGGGCACACCAGACCGCATGGCCGAGGCCGAGCGGCTCCTGCTGACGGGTGAAACTGGTCTGGCCGGCCTGGGGCTGATCTTTTGCGAGAAGCTCCAGCTCCTTGGTCTTGTTGCGGCTCTCAAGCGTGCGGTTGAGCTCGTAGGCGATGTCGAAATGGTCCTCGATCACGGCCTTGTTGCGGCCGGTGACGAAGATGAAGTGCTCGATGCCGGCGGCGCGCGCCTCATCGACCACATGCTGCACGACGGGGCGGTCGACGACGCAGAGCATCTCCTTGGGAACGGCCTTGGTGGCCGGCAGGAACCGGGTGCCGAGACCGGCGACGGGAAGGACTGCTTTGCGGATACGCTTCATTGGGCAGGACCAAGCGGTGAAGTATGAGACCGCCAGCACGAATCCCGAAACAGCTTTATTGTCAAGTTCTGACTGCCTGACAGCAAATGCGCCAGCCTCTCATAGCCATTTCGGACGCTCCTGGTAGTCCAATGTCCCAATAGGCAGTAGCGATGTTGTGCACGTTGACTGTCGTTGCTTATCGAGCAGCTCATCCCTGACAAAGGTCAATTTGGCGTCAGCCAGCCAGCAGCTGATCGAGCAGGTGGTCGGGAATGCGGGGTTCCTTGCGGCGTGCCATGCGATGTCTCCCTCATGATCATCGTACGGCCCACACGAAATTCCCGACAGTTCCGCTCGAGCCGACCCGGTCGGTTGCCCGGGAACTTGGGACTGGAGCCGCGCACTACGCTGCTGGGGAGCCCGCAATCAAATAGAATGGCAGAAGCCTCGGTGCGCACAATCAAGCGCGATGACGCCCGCGTCAGTTCCTGCCCAGATGCCCGGTCCGCGATGCCTGGCTGGGTTGCTCACTATAACCAGCTTCATCCGCACCTGGCTCGCGGCTATCGTTTACCCCGCGAGTTCATCGCAGCCCAACAAACCAAGGAAGCCATGTCCACTCTTTAAGGGGCAACAACATTTTGTCCAACAAATGCACCAAACCCGGAAAGTCGCATGGACTGTCGACCATATTTGTCTATGGTCATGTCCACCGTCATTGCCGTGCCAACAGGAACTTAGGAATTCGCAGTCTTACCTCTGTCAGGATATAGTATCGATGTCGATACCAGCTATGCTTCACTTCTACTGGAATGCTCCATCCGGTGATAATTCTCCTCCTCCATCTGATGTACAGAAGAACGTTTCCGCCTGGATAGACCTGCACCCCAGCTTCCAGTACAAAGTCTGGACACTTCAAGAGTTACATTCCTTATTGAAGCACTTTCATGGACTTAAGGTCTTGGAAGCCATAGAGGCCTGTCGGTTTGAGGCCATGAAATCTGATATAGTGCGCCTTGTAGTTGTTTATGAGTATGGCGGCTTCTACAGCGATCTAAAGAACTTTCCTCTGAAAGCATTCTTAGATCAGTTAATAAACGAAAATGTAGCGGTCATTACGGAGCATCCACCAACGATACCGCTTGAGGACTTCACAGGGCACTATAGCAATGCTTTCCTAGCAGGGCCGCCTAAACACCCGCTTTTTCTAGAAATCTTAACTGCCGTTTGTGAGAAAATCGCAAGGAGAGAGCAAGGTGGGGTTACAGACATAACTGGATTAGGAGTGCTCAAGAAAGTAATTCAAAGACAAAACTATAAGCCACAAGGCGGCTCCTTCAAGTGTTTGAGTTCCCAGGATGCGTGGGGCCTGAGGGGTGTAGATGGGGGGCTAATGAAACGTACGCCAGCCTCGTACAATGGATTCGAAATGAGATCGCACTGGTCAACTCTACAGAAATGTGGAGGAATATATACTAGCTCAGCTTGAGTTGACCCTTCCAGGCTGGGTAGTATGGGGCCTCGGTGATGCGGCTGAGCAGAGCACGCAGGAAAGTTTCACGTGCACAACCGCGAGGGCAGCGCTGAAGGTCTGAAACAATCCTGCATACAAGGGGCTTACGACGTCAACCGCGCAACCAGCCCAAGCAACGCCAGCATGGTATTAGCGACGCCGTATCCGATCACTGCCATCGCGTTTCGATACCAATGCCGGCGTACTTCTGCAAACGTTATCTCCACAGACTAGGGCCGCGCGGTAATTGCTCTCGCGGCTGTCATCTGCCGAAAAATCAGGTGGATTGGACGAAGCCTAGGCGGTAGCCTTCTCGCGCAGTTTAGATATTTCGAGATAAGCTTCATCGAGCGCTTGCCGTAGCCTATCGACCTCCGCCAATGAGCGCGCACTTTCGCGAGCCCATTCCATTGAGCGCGCCTCCTGTAGCGTTATCAACTGCGACAACTCTCGCATGCTGGCCGTCTCATCACTCTCGCGTACCTGCTCGACGAGAGTCGTCTGAGGGACCCGATATGCCTTGATATCTGCCTCAGGTGACTTCTTAATGATGAGATACTGGTCCGCCGGCGTTGCAGGTTGATTGGGTATGTCACTCCGATCCCTTCGATCCGATAAAGGTATCTGACCAAACTCGACCAGCACACCTCCTGACTCGTCATTGATGCTGCACCCTTCAATGACAGCACTGCCAGACTGCTCGCCGAGTTCAATCGCGAGAAGAAATAGGTCGCCAGAACGCACAACGTCGTCAGTAATTGCGTATATGTTGCTGCCAACGACAACGTCATTGTTCACTGACTCAGTGGTCCGTTGCCGCTTAGGCAAAGAGCGCAGAGCGCCGCCAGGAGTCGCAGCCAACAGGCTGACCCACCTAACAAGACGATCTCGCCCGGATCTGGTGTAGCGATACTTCACGACAATTCCCGTATCGCTACCCAGAGAAAATGCTGGCACAATTATGAGCAGACGTGCAGCATAGGATGTGCGGCCTTTTCGAAGTTGCATTGGCAAAGCGGCGTCATCACACGAACACTCGATCTGGCTGGCGTCTTCATTGTTTGCACTGAGCAAAAAGGTATTGTTTCCAATTTGGGACTGAGATTGGAATTCCTGCGAAAGAAACAGCTGTTCTCGCTTCATGGGTGCCGCCGTGCTCGCTTTGCATTCAAGGCATTCGAAGAACGTTCGGAGGAATGCTTAGAGGTTTGGTCATTTCACGTCAACGATCAGTCAAGAATCGTGCTTGGCCAACTCTGGCCGGCTGCTACCACCCGATGCAAATGCGGTAAGCGCAGCTTTTGGCGCGCTGAGTTCTGTGGCAGATAGCGGGCGGTGTAACGATATCTATAGACACAATCACATTTGCCGCAGTCATTGCCAAGGCAGATTCTTCTACCCGGGTCGACGCAGAATCCCGCTGCCGTTCCAACTTCTGCGAGAGCACTACTTTTGCTGTCCAGGGGGGCCTTGCGGAAGTCCTATAAATTGTTGCTTAAAGCGCTTGGTAAGCAAATTCAACGCGCTTGAAAGCGCGCGTCGATACCGCTAACTCACAGTCACTAAAATAGTAGCAGAAGCATCGGGGGCAAAGCTTTGGAATCCATCCTGCAGACTGTTCAGGCTGACATGACCGATGTCGTTCTGAACTCCGGTATATTCAACGCCGAGTGGTATTCAGAAGTATACCCAGATGTGAGCACTACAGGCCTAAGTCCAGCCGCACATTACGCAAAATATGGGCAATGGCTTGGACGTGGCGTGTCGGCAAAGCATCCAAACTCCGAGGCCTCTCGCGCCCTCATCAACGCGCTCCGCGCAGCGCGCAAGATATCATATTGCGTTCCTATCATGAATAGGCCGAATGATATAAAGGAAACATTAAAGGCCAACCTAGACGAAAATCGCTCGCTGAGCGAGCAGATAGAGTTCATCGTCATTTTCTATGATGATGACAGGGAGACTCACGATTGGATCCGGAGCAATTTTTCCGAAGAGCTTCACACAGGTTACCTTCGCCTTATCATAGCGGATAAGCTCAGCCATTGGCATTTTGGCAGAGCTAAGAACGGCTTTAAGAAGTTTATGATTGGCGATGTGTACTCAAGTTTGGACGGAGACAATTACGTAACGATTGAAGAAACCTTTCAACTTTTGTCGGTTATGTCCCAATTCGGGAGTCGGTTTGTCTTTCACCATTTCACCGGCAAGTGGGGTGATGGCTCTAGCGGGAGAGTTAGTTTACCTCGACAAATCTATCAAAACGTCGGATATGACGATAGATTTTTGCCGAGGCAATTTGACGAAGTTGATTTGATAATATCCGTCCTCGTCAAATACATCGATATTCCATTTGTTCGTTATGATACTAAAGATCACATCTTTAGTTCGAAGCGTCTGCAGAACTTCACGCAAGACCGTCCTCGCCTGCCGCCTCGCGAACATATCTTGCCGGCCGTTAGGCGTCAGGTGCCCGAAAATCCACGGGGTGAAAACTACATCCAGCAGGATGAAGAGTTCAAAGCGATGTTGGCCTTTAACCAGTACGTCTCCTTCTGGAAGAACGCAGTGCCGTCTGTTAGAAGCCGGTTCGTCCAAGACGTCTTCCGGTACAGGCGTGAGGTCGTTGACAGTATTCAACAAAACAAGATTGTTCCAGTTATTGTCTCGCCAATCAGCACGTGGCCTTTGCCGGAGGTAAAGGCCAGTGAGTTGGCTTTGTTTGCTTGCGTGAAGAACGATGAGCAATTCTTGGGACCGTTCTATGATCACTATAAGCGCATCGGGATAAAGCACTTTTTTATAGTCGATGATGGATCTGACTATCCGGTGACCAAAGCGCTTCCGCATGCGGACGTTCATGTATTTCGACCCGAAGTCGGCAATTTCGCTACCAGCAAGGGGCTGTGGCTTGGAGCTCTCATCAAATTGTTTCTGGACGAAGGGATGTGGGCGCTCACAGTTGATGCCGACGAATTCATTGATCTTCCACCTGGGTTCAGCCGCCTCAACGATGTAGTGGAGGATGCTGAGAGTCATGGTCGGTCGGTCGTGGCTTCATTGATGGTAGATATGCTTCCAACAGGAGACAACGAGACCCTAGCTGGCAAAAGCGTTGGTGAGTTGCTCCAAGAGTTCGACAGTCACGCGGCCGTTTATGGCTCACCATCCAAAATCTACGCCGAACATTCGTCCATCAAATGGGGATTTGGCAAGTATGCGAAACTATCGTGGATGATAGACGCGAGGTTCCACGCCTTCACCACTCATGACTCTCTGCGTAAGGTGCCCTTGTTCAAGACAAGGAAGCATCTGCACCTAAATCAAGGCTTTCATGACCTACACGATACTGGCAAGGGTGCGCCGCTTGGCCATACTATCTGGGCTAACGGACCAATCTTGCCAATGCGTCACTACAAGACAGTGAAGCTGTTCGAAAAGGATCTTTTCAAGCGAACTCTGTCCTATGTCGGCACGCAAGGTGCCGAGTATCACGCCAGAACATCAGGAAACATCTCCAAAATTTTCGGTGGTGGACAAGAGAGTGCTGTACAGGCACTCGCCACCGTTCCGAGGGTTCGCTATTCGGCTGAGAACTTCACACGCATGGTAGAGAGGATTAAAGGCGAGATATCCTAATCGGCGGCACTTCCGTCGCAGTATTACATCTCTGCTAATATGCCTGTCACGGGAAAGCCTTTAGGGTGCAATGCTGTTGGGTAGGAGAAGGTTGTCGGAATTGAGTGCGAGAGCGCCGATTGAGGAGGCTCGGCGCTTTGACGGGTCTCGGCAGTGCCCTTGGACCCTATAGTGCATCAAAAGCTGTGGCGCCTGCGGGCGACTATTAGAAATTTGGTGTTTTGCATTCCAATGATCTGGACGGAGACATCGTGTAGGTCATCGTAGGAAACCTCGAATGCTTGGCCATCGGCTCGCGGTAGCGCCAGCCGATGTTGCCTCTATATCCACGTCGCCGAGGCTGGAGACGCGCGCTGCACTGTCTTGCAGTAGGAGGGGGGATAACGCGGTTCGTCGACGATGGGAGGATTGAACTCAACCCCAATGTGGGCACGCGCCCATCCGACAGCTTGTCAACTTGGCCCTCGCGCGGAAGTTCTGATAGTCCTTAGGTTGATGCGCCGTTCTGAAACACTTCCAATCCAGGGATAAAAATATCGGTTCCGAGAAATTTTGACATTAGAAGCCGCCCCTGCTCGACGAGAGCAGTCTCTAGTACTTCATCCAGGATATCAAAGCGAACGAGAACCATATTTTGTGGTAGTTCAATAATGAAATGGGTGGATGATACGCGCTTCCTAAGTCCCTCGATCTCGACCGGCGGAATGCACGCGGTCTCTAAATACACGAGCTTCAGCTGTACGCGCTCATCTAAGAACGCCGATACTATCTCTGCATCGCAGCCTTCTGCGTCGACAACCAGGATATCTGGCCAATTGCTTCCGGTCCGTCGTCGAACATCAGCTGGGCTTAGAACCTCAACTGGGAGCTTTCTGACCGTGCGCCGAAGCCGCGCTTGTAATTTTTTTGTGACGCCCTTTCCACCTAATGCATTCCGGTCGCCATACATTGAGGAAATGCCCAAGGTCCAATCGGGAAGACCTTCGCGCTCTATCAGTTCTGGGGATATTGCAATCAACTCTCCGTCTCCAGTCTCGCGCCGGACTGCAGCATTCAGAAACACAGCGCGCTCGTTGAAGCGATAATTCGCCTTCAAGCGCGTGAAGAGTTCCGGATGCGGTTCGATCAAAACTGCAGTTGGATCGAAGTTTGCCAAAAAAGGGCGAATTGGATCATTTAAGATTCCATCGCATGCACCAACTTGCCAGATTACAGCTGCCGGATTCCTCGCGAAGATATGCCACAGGAGCTCGAAGAGACTTGGCACGCCAGGCTGCCATGAGACGGATGAGGGCCGTGGGCCGCTCGGGAACTGCAATCCACCAAGCCAGCCTTTACGTAGCGTCGATCGGAACAGCGGCCAACGGCAGGCCTGCATCAAGGATGAACGGACGGAACGGATGTAGCGACACATTTCGAGAAGTCGCTGTGCTCGCTCTATAGTTATCGGCTCGGGACGTTGTACTAGGAGCGCTTCAGCTTCGGCGATATCGCCAGCATGGAAGCAGTGCGCAGCCGCAGTCGTGATGGCTTCGTCGGAAAGCCACGAGCGACCCCAAACATGGATGCCGAACGTACGGGAAAGATCTCTGTCGAAAATTCGGGAGAATGGTTCGGTGTGGTGGTATGGATAGAACGCCTCCTTAGGAAGTCGCTTCTCTACTGTGATGGCCTTGCGAAACAGAACGGGACCCGTTTCGACATTGGGCTTATCGGTTCCGAGTGTCACTTTTTCGATTAGATCAAGCGCCATCTTAAGGGCTGGATGCCCCGCTGGGGCTGCAAAGAAACCGACGGACCGAATCTGATCCGCATCATCCTGATTGCAGGTTACTAATTCGTCCGTGGAGAAGAAGTCCGGATATGCGATTGGCATAACATCGCAATCGAGATAAACACCACCTTCTTGGTAGATGATGTCATACCGAGCGATATCAGCCTGTTGCACCGGCGAGGCGGCACGAGCGAGCAACGGGCCCGCAAGTGGCAGAGATCGAACGTCTTCCTCCCGCCAGGTCCGAAATTCAGCGTCTGGTAGTTGCCTTCTCCATGCGCTCCAGTATCGCTCGTAAACCTGAGGAATAGGTCGCGGGCCTAGCCAGATGCGATGTATCCGCTTTGGTATCATACAGGCCCTCTCCGGCGGTCGTGTGTCACGGGTGATGACTAATAACCGAACGGCATATGTCAACCTGACATCAATTCAGCCGAAGAGAAGGGTGCTTGTCAGGCGTGCCCGCAAGAGGCTGTTTCCTTAAGATTATGGCATTCAAGCCAATGGCGCTAATGTGCCCAATACATAGCCAAGGTCCATAAATCCGATACCGCCAGAATTCTGCCTTTCCTGGAATAATGCAACGCTTGTTGCGGCAACCTGTGTTCAGTTTTCTACAGCGACATTAGAACTCATGGTGCTGTATTATTGCGTCGAGAAACCAAGTTGCAGTGCATAAAAGTTGAGGGTAGTAATCCCAATTGAAATCACGAACGAAGGTGTATCTGCCTACAACAGGTTGACACTTCGGCCAATAAATGGGGCAAACTACGATGCGTGTAGCGATGATCGGAGCAGGCTATGTGGGCCTGGTCTCGGGCGCCTGCTTTGCGGATTTCGGGCATGATGTCTGTTGCGTCGACAAGGATCCGGCCAAGATCGAGGCGCTCGAGCGCGGCGAGATCCCGATCTTCGAGCCGGGCCTCGCCGAGCTCGTCGCCAAGAACACCCGCGAAGGCCGCCTGACCTTCTCCATCGACCTGAGCCAAGCGGTCCGCAACGCCGAGGCCGTCTTCATCGCCGTCGGCACCCCCTCCCGCCGCGGCGACGGCCATGCCGACCTGTCTTACGTCTACCAGGCCGCCCGCGACATCGCCGCCGCCATGGACGGCTACACCGTCATCGTGACCAAGTCGACCGTGCCGGTCGGCACCGGCGACGAGGTCGAGCGCGTCATCCGCGAGGTCAGGCCGGATGCGGATTTCTGCGTGGTCTCGAACCCCGAGTTCCTCCGCGAAGGCGCCGCCATCGCCGACTTCAAGCGCCCCGACCGCATCGTCATCGGCACCGAGGACCAGCGCGGCTTGAGCGTGATGAGCGAGCTCTATCGCCCGCTCTATCTCAACCAGTCCCCGGTGCTGGCCATGTCCCGGCGCACGGCGGAGCTGACGAAATACGCCGCCAACGCCTTTCTCGCCACCAAGATCACCTTCATCAACGAGATCGCCGATCTGTGCGAGCAGGTCGGCGCCAACGTGCAGGACGTGGCCCGGGGCATCGGGCTCGACAACCGCATCGGCGCAAAGTTCCTCCATGCCGGTCCGGGCTATGGCGGCTCGTGCTTCCCGAAGGACACGCTCGCCCTGATCAAGACCGCCCAGGATTACGAGGCGCCGATGCGCATCGTCGAGACGGTGGCGGCGGTGAACGGCCAGCGCAAGCGCGCCATGGGCCGCAAGGTGATCGCCGCCTGCGGCGGCTCGGTGCGGGGCAAGACCGTCGCGGTGCTCGGCCTCACCTTCAAGCCGAACACCGACGACATGCGCGATGCCCCCTCCATCGACGTGATTACGGCGCTGCAGGATGCGGGAGCGCGGATCAAGGCCTACGATCCCGAAGGCATGGGCGCCGCAAAAGCCGTGCTGACGGACGTGGACTACGCCAAGGATCCCTACGACTGCGCCCGCGAAGCGGATGCCCTGGTGCTGGTCACCGAGTGGGACACCTTCCGGGCGCTCGATCTGCCCCGCCTGAAGACCGCTCTCGCCGCCCCGGTGGTGGTGGATCTGCGCAATGTCTACCGGCCAGACGAGATGCACCGCCACGGCTTCTCATACACCTCTGTTGGGCAGCCCCGGGTCACCAATGGTAGCTTCGAGCCGTAGCGGTTCCCAGCCGAGAAGGTCAATTTAGTTCTGAGGTCAATCTACGCATTTGCGCAGGGTGCCTCTGTCTGAGATAAGATGCATGATTCTGAATACGGCATTTGAGAACATCACTCAGCAAGCTGTGAAGGCCGCAAAGCAGCTCACGCTGTGTGACTCTTGGTTCGTCAAGACTGCGTCCGGGTCTGCTGAGCTCTATGTGGTTCCCCTCGATGTCAAAAAGAGGATCGGCGTTTCGCTCACATCAGGGAGCACCGGGAAGTGGTTCCGGCTCCTGCAGCGGGTTGAGGCGAAAGACCTGCCCGAGCAGTCGACGCTGCAGATCGCCGTCAAGGTCCGCGGCATAAGCGTTGAAAATGACACGATCCGCCTCAACTGGATTGGCCTCCTCAGCGAGGATCAGTCCGTTCTGGCTCGGAAGCTCGCGGGCGCGCATCCCCTCGACCCGACCTGGCGCAGGGTGCGCTGTGACGTCACTGCGTCCGATCTTCCGGTCGACTCCGTTTATTACGTCGCCATGGAGTTTGAGGGCAAAGGCACCGTTGACATCCAGTATGTCCGCTTGGAGCCTTCGAGGGGAGCTGCGGAGGTCAAAGGGAGCCCCGCATCGCATCACCCGATTATCCCCAGTGCTCCCTCTCCTTCAGGCCAAGATGGTGTCGGACCTAGGGCCGCGATCTTAGGGTTGGAGGACCGAACTCTGAAACTCAGGCTCACTCCGCGGGATGATTCCAACCTGACCATTCTGGTGGACGGCAGGAGGGTCGAGGAGGGAAAGCGCAGTGCCCCCCTACAGTCCCACGCTGCCAACCCTGGAGTCGAGCTGTCGGTCGAGTTGCCCAAATCCCTGTTCACGGGCGCAGAGAGGACGGTTACGCTGCTTGGAGGGCCGGAAGACGCACAGTTCGTCGAATGGAAGTCTCTTCTCTTTGCAAAGCCCGTTTCCCAGGCAGCAAAAAGCAGGCCCCACGAACAATTGAACCGCGGCGCGGATGTGCCAGGTCAAGCCACCCCTACCGCGACCCAAAGGGTTAAGTCCCCTCCGGCCCACAAAGCGCAGATCCATGCCGTTCGAAAAGTTGCCGTCCTGTCATGGGACATGGGACACAACCCGGTCGGACGCGCCTTCCTGCTGGCTGACATGGCGGCCAAGGCATATGAGGTCGAACTCATCGGTCCCGTTTTTCCGCGGTTCGGCACTGGATTGTGGAAGCCGCTGGGCAAGTCCACGATGAACATCCGGACTTTTCCGGCCCATGATCTCAAAAGCTTTGTGGAAGGGGCAAAAGCAATTGCGGCGCAAACCCAATGCGACGCCGTGTATGTGGGCAAAGCCCGTCTTCCGAGCCTTCTCCTCGGCATTCTGATCAAGCACACGAATGGCTGCCCCATGATCGTTGATATCGACGATCATGAACTATCGTTTTTTCCGAACGCACAGCCCATTACTTTGTCGGACTTCTTTGCTGCGGTGGATGCACACCCGTCGCAGATCAACGAGCCCTATTCAGAGTTGTGGACGCGCCTGTGTGAAACGCTTGTCCGCAACAGCGATTTTATCACCGTTTCGAACATCGCTCTTCAGCGGCGGTTTGGCGGAATGATTGTCCGGCACGGCCGGGACGAGACGGTCTTCAGCCCGCGCCTTTATGACCGCCGAGCCGTCCGCGTGGAGTTCGGCTACACGGACGCCGATCGGGTTGTTGTGTTTCTCGGAACGCCGCGGCCGCACAAAGGCATTTTTGCGATCGCCGACGCGATGGAGAAGCTCAATGATCCGCGCCTCGCTCTTTGTGTGATTGGCTCAATCAACGACAAGCGTGTAGCCAATCGCTTCGACAAGTACAAGAACGCCCGCATTGCCCTGCACCCGGACCAGCCGTGGGATCGCCTGCCTGAACTGATCTCGATGGCAGACACGGTTTTCATCCTTCAGGATCCTGCCTCTCCCATTTCCGAGTATCAAATCCCGGCCAAACTGACGGATGCTCTCGCCTTGGGTGTGCCTGTCTATGCGACTCCGGTTCCACCCCTGGAGGATCTGATCAGTGCTGGCGCGATGAAGCCGGCTCCAGACCAGGAAGCACTCGAGAATGCCTTGAGGCGCCTAGCGGACGATGGCCCGGAGGCCGAAGCGGGTCAGAAGGGGCGACAGGCATTCCTGGCTGAACTCAGTTACACGGTTAACAGTTCGCGAATTGTCGCCTCGGTTCATCAGGCCCAGGAGGTGAACCGGACCGAGATCCCGGAGTATGATCAATTGTTGAGCTTCATTGAGGCCAAGACTGAGATTGCTCTGCCGCGGTTCAGAACCGGTTCCACGGCTAGGAAGGGGCGGCCCTTCCGGCTGGCGAGCCGCTCGGCCCTGCTCGATGTCGTATTCCTTTGGAAGCAGAATGACTCTGACCTGTACGGTCGGCGCTCCGACATGATGGTCAAGTATCTCCTGAAGTCGGAACGCGTTGGCCGAATCCTTCATCTGGACGCGCCCATCAATGAGGTTGACCTGACCAAGCAAATCTCGCGTGGAGATGAGGCAATCGCCCATCAAGGCAACCATGTCTACGTCAATACGATTAAGCGCGTTCTCAAGATGGCGGACACTCCGAACGTCACACGGCGCACCTTCGTCTTCCGTGGAGGAAAGGGCCCAGAGGCCTTTCTGGGGATGAACCTGCCCAACCGCAGTGAGTATGCCGAATTCATCGAGGAGAGCCTGCGCGAGGCAGGGATTGGACCCAATCCGCTGCTATGGGTTTCTCCCGTCGTCTTCGACTACGATCTCGTCAAAGAGGTTGTGAATCCCTCCGTTGTCGTGGCCGACATCATTGATGATCAGCGCAGTTGGCAATCGCGAGAGGAGTATAGAAAGCGCGTCATACAGGCATACGAAGATATTCTTGGCGACGCCGATCTGGTGACCTGCAACTGTGAGCCAGTCAGAAAAGGTTTCTCCAACCTTCGCAGCGACATCTTGGTTGTGCCAAACGGAGCCGAGGAGTTTGACCCAGAGGCCGCCTATAGCCGTCCTGAAGAGTTCTCAGATCTGCCCCGACCCATCATCGGGTATGTTGGTAATCTTCGCGACCGTGTGGACTTGCCGCTGATCAAGAAGGTTGCACAGGCAAATCCACAAGCCAGCATTGTCCTGGTCGGATCCGCACATGGCCGCCCCGAGGTCCTCGATCTTCAAGTTGAGCCGAATATCCACCTTATGGGGGTGAGGCCCTACAATGAAGCGCTCAACTTCATCAAGGCGTTTGACGTTGCCATGATGCCCCATGTCGCTAATGAAATTAGTGAGAACATGAATCCCTTGAAGTTGTATGTGTACTTTTCGCTGAACGTACCGATTGTGACGACGGCGGTCGCGAACATTGGCGACTTGTCGCCGTTCATCAATGTCGGCGAAACTCATGATGACTTCATCAACGAACTAAGGCTCGTGCTGGAGGGAAAGGGCAAGCAGATCAATCCGGAAACCCGCAGCACGATCATGCGCAAGGTTTCTTGGAAGACGCGGGTGGAAAAAATTCTGTCCGCGCTTTGATAAAGCTGGTCTCAAGCGCTTTAGAAGAGACACATTCCCGAGTGCATCATTTGCGGAAATGACAGTTTCAAGCCGGCTCCCAGCGGCGGGCTCAGTCGAAGCGAGCTGCCCCTGCAATGCACGAAATGTGGCTCACTTGAGAGACACCGGATCGGACGGCAGGTCACCGACCGCCTCCGCTCTCAGGTGCCGTTCAAGGGTTATAAGCTCCTGCACTTCGGGAAGGATCCCGTGGTCCCCAAAGGCTGGTTTGAAACAGCCAAGGCTTGAGATTTGGCGGGAGCCAATGCAGTTAATTTGCATCAAATTGATCGACCGGATAAGAACTACGACTTCATTGTATGTTCTCATGTTATCGATAGCGTCGAAGGTCCGCAGCGCGCGACCTCAGAGCTGACCCGCGTCCTAAGTGATACTGGTTTGATGTTCCTGAGTTATCCATCGCCCGCGACACGGGATGTGACAATGGACTGGGGCTATGCAGATCTAAGTCGGGGTGGCAAATGCCGCATTTTTGGGTGCGACTTCGAAAAGAACATCAAAGACACAGTTCCGCAGGCACTTTTTACTGCTGTCGGCGCCAATGATCCTGTCACGGGAGATGCGGATAGATTTTATGTTGTAACTAAAAGCCCAAATTGGGTACGCCAAATATTTCAATTAGGCTTCGATGCAGAGCTGATAAATTTTGTCTCTCTCTAAGACTAAGAGTCTGAGCGGCAACCAAGCCCGCATGGCGTCTGAGCCGGTCGAATGTTCCAGTGAGGCAGAGCACGCTTGTGAGGCAATCCGCCCGTTGCATTGTGTGAAACCCCTTCACACTGACTTATCAGCCAGGACGTCTTGGGCATTGCCGAATGCGGCAGAGATCCGTTACTGGGTCTCTAGCGCGGAGGATTTAACACTGTGACCGGCCTCAAAGCTTTAATCGCGACCGACGATTTCGACTTTCTTGACTTCGGATGCAGCAAAGGTGGCTCCCTCCAGTTCGGGAAAAGCTTCTTTGGTGGACATCGGGGGCTCGGCGTTGACATCGATCCACAAAAGGTAGAGACGACCCGCGCGCTGGGTCTTGATGCGGTCGAGGGAGACGTCACACAGCTCAATCTTCCTGATAACTCTGTATCCTTCGTTCTGATGCTTGACTTCCTTGAGCATCTCTCGGGCTTTGACCTGGCACGACGCGCCATCGCATCAGCCTGTCGAGTCGCCAAAGACTTTGTGTTCATCCGGCATCCTTGGTTCGATGCAGATGGAGCCTTGATGGAGCACAGACTGAAGTTCTATTGGTCCGACTGGCATGGGCACCCCAACAACTTCGGTCAATTATCATTCTATCGTGCGCTCGCCCGCAGCAAGAATGTTCATCAGTGGATGTTGTTTGGCCAGGATCGCGTCACAGACAGCCACTCCCCTGATCTTCTGCCCTTGGATGCGCCGATTGACCTCCCTGCAATTGCGGCTGAGGTTGCACAGGCTAGACCCATGGTCGAGTTCAACTTCAAGGCTTACCGTCAGATCACCTGTCTGATTCAGATTAACCCCGATTACCCAATCCAAACGATTGTGGATCGTCTTCCTCGCTCTGAACTCCTGTTCACGAGCGGAGCTGGTGACCGCTCATTGAGCAGGCCCGAGTCTTGAAGGCTGATTTGCAAAGGTCAGGCTACTCCATCATAGGCACCACCCGGTGCCCTGTACTGGACCTCAGACGCAGGCGAGCACGGAAATCAAACCTCTGTTGGGGTAGGGGTGCCAGTGAGGCGCCGCGGAAGCAGACCGTATCCTCGCGACCTATAGTGGCTCAGTCGTCGACGGACGTGCTGCCATGTCTGCGGATTTCGCTGATCGTGAGCAGCCGTTTCACGCGATGGTGAGCGCTCATTTCGTGGGATCGTGAGCAAGCATTTCACGCGATCATGAGCGGTCGCGTCGACCGATGGGGTGATGGAGTC
>Ga0182747_1001378_pt1 | contig 18928 bp, 20 predicted proteins | sample eDN3rd30CBELigBY_FD_128526 | JGI IMG/M metagenome (GOLD analysis project Ga0182747, IMG submission 128526) | Enriched backyard soil microbial communities from Emeryville, California, USA - eDNA 3rd pass 30_C BE-Lig BY (version 2) (version 2) | ecosystem: Environmental > Terrestrial > Soil >...
CCCAGGCGATTGCGGTGGAGCTGATCCGTTTTGACGCCTCGCCGGTCCAGGCGCCCTCCGAGCGCGCGCCTGGCGAGGAACAGGCTCAACGCGCCCAGAACACCCCCGGGAGCCGACAGCCGGCGCAGAAAGTCGTCCCCCGCCTTGCGGCGGTCGACACGCCGTCGGCCGCCCTGGCGTCGCCCGTCCAGCCTGAAACGTCGCCAGCGGCTCAGACGCCCCAGCCGCCTTCGCCAGCCACTACGGCGCCACTGGCCCGACCCGCTCCACCCGCCGCTCAGGCGTCCAGCACGCCCCAGGAATGGCGCGCGCGGGTCCTGGCTCACCTCGACCGCAATAAGCGCTATCCCGCCATCGCCGAGCGCCAGCGCCAAGAAGGCGTGGTGCATCTCCGCTTCACCATGGACCGCGCCGGACGGGTGCTGTCATCGTCGATCGTCCGCGGATCTGGCCGCCCCATGCTCGACAGGGAGGCGCTAGCCATGCTCCAGCGCGCCCAGCCCCTGCCGCCGCCGCCGAAGGACGAGCCTGGCGATGTGATCGAGATCATGACCCACGTGGACTTCTTCACGCGCCGATGACAGCCTTCATACAAAGTCAGCCAAGCTTCCTCATTCGGCTATACCGCCGGATAGGCAGCATGGACCGCCTGATCCAGATTGTCCTTGCCCGCTCCCCGCGCAGGCATGACAGCGACTGGCCATGCGAGGATATAGGGGTCCAGACGCAGCCGGCGCAGAAGAGCGTTCATGGGCTTAGGCCGACAGTTCTTTCCGGATGATCTCCGCGCCCGCGCTTAGCGCCTTCAACTTGCCGTTGGCGACCCGGCGCGACAGGGGGGCCATGCCGCAGTTGGTGGCGGGATAGAGCTTGTCGGCGTCCACGAACTGAAGCGCCTTGCGCAGGGTGTCGGCGACCTCCTCCGGCGTCTCGATGACGTCGGTCGCCACGTCGATGGCCCCGACCATCACCTTCTTGCCCCGGATCAGTTCGATCAGGTCCATCGGCACGCGGGAGTTCTTGGCCTCCAGCGAGATGATGTCGATGCTGGACGTCTGCAGCTTGGGGAAGGCCTCTTCATACTGGCGCCACTCCGACCCCAGGGTCTTCTTCCAGTCGGTGTTGGCCTTGATGCCGTAGCCGTAGCAGATGTGGACGGCCGTCTCGCATTTCAGCCCCTCGGCAGCCTTCTCCAGCGTCGCCACGCCCCAGTCATTGACCTCGTCGAAGAAGACGTTGAAGGCGGGCTCGTCGAACTGGATGATGTCGACGCCGGCGGCTTCCAGCTCCCTGGCCTCCTGGTTGAGGATCCTTGCGAATTCCCAGGCCAGCCTTTCGCGGCTGCCGTAATGGTCGTCGTAGAGGGTGTCGATCATCGTCATCGGCCCCGGCAGGGCCCATTTGATCGGCTGGTCAGTCTGGGCGCGCAGGAATTTCGCGCCCTCGACGAAGACCGACTTCGGTCGGCTGACCGCGCCCGCGACCACCGGCACGCTGGCGTCATAGCGATTGCGGATGCGCATGGTCTTGCGCTGCTCGAAATCGACGCCGTCCAGATGCTCGATGAAGGTGGTGACGAAATGCTGGCGGGTCTGCTCGCCGTCGCTGACGATGTCGATGCTGGCCCGACGCTGATCGTCCAGCGACAGGCGCAGGGCGTCCCGCTTGGCCTCGATCAACGCCTCGCCTTCCAGCTTCCAGGACGACCAGAGGGTCTCGGGTTCGGCCAGCCAGACGGGCTTGGGCAAGCTGCCGGCGGTCGAGGTGGGCAACAGGGTTTTCATTTTCGATGACTTTAGCAATTCGGGACTGATCAGGCGGCGAAGTTGGCGGACCACTGGTCCAGCAGGGCGCGGTGCGGCTTGATGAAGCGCTCCTCGACGAACCGGCCCTGTTCGACGGCCAGTCGACTGCGTTCCTCGCGGTCGTAGACGATCCGGGTCAGCGAATAGTCCTGGTACTTGAGGCTGGGCTGATACTGTTCCGAAGCCGGGGAGTTGGCGTTGTAGATCTCGGGACGGTAGATTTTTTGGAAGGTCTCCATGGTGCTGATCGTGCTGACCAGCTCCAGATCGGTGTAGTCCGCCGTCAGATCGCCCACATGGTAGAAGGCGAAGGGCGCCACGCTGCCCTTGGGCATGAAGTAGCGGACCTTCATCCCCATCTTCGCGAAATACTCGTCGGTCGGCGAGAAGGCGTCGTTCCCGTATTCCAGACCCAGGACGGCGTGCTCATCGCCGGTGCGGTGATAGGTCTTATTGCTCGACACGCTCAGACAGATGACCGGCGGCTTGCCGAAATTGGCGCGATAGGCGGCCGAGTTCAGGAAATGCCTGAACAGCTTGCCGTGCAGGTCGCCGAAATCCGCCGGCGCAAAGGCGCCGGGATTGGCCTTCATGTGCGCCGGCAGAACCACGCTGAAGTCGTAGTCGCGGACGTAGGAGGAGAAGTTGTTTCCCACGATCCCATCGGTCCGCTCGCCGGTCTGCTGATCGACAATCGTCGTCTGAAGGATTTCGATCAGCGGAAAGCTGTCCGTCCCTTCACCGGGAGCCAGGCTCATCTCGACGGAGACGATCTGGAGTTCGACCGCGTAGCGATCGCCTTTCGGATTGCCCCAGTGCGCCAGGGAGTTGAACCGATTGTCGATCATCCTCAGCGTGTTGCGCAGGTTCTCCTGACGGCTCTCGCCCCTGGCCAGGTTGGCGAAGTTGGTCGTGATCCGCGTGTTCTCGGCGGGAACGTAATTCTCGTCGAGCGGGGTGCGCTTGATGCTGAAGGTGAATTCGCTGCTCGCCATGGTCTCTGCCGTTGATGCTGTGGCGAGACAGCGGACAGGGACGCGCGACCGCTCGCGCGGAATCGTCCCGTCGCGGCGCTCATGCGACCTGACCGGACACCCCGCCGGAGGACGTTATTTGTCGAGGCAGGTCTCCTGGCTCACGGGTCATCGCCTCCGGTCCGGCCTTCCCGGAGGCGAACCCCCAGTGACACAAAATGGACCTTCAACTCGCCGCTCACAGTTGCGGGGGCAGCGCCGGCATCGACCGAGGTCTCACCGGCTTCCCTCTTAGCTTCGCGCAGTCCGAGGACCGTGCGGAGAACCACGACGGCGTGAACATGACACGCCAGCCGCCAGAGTCAATTATTATATAAAGATATCTTTATATAATTATGCTAGTACTGCGAGCTCATCGGCTTCTCGCCAGGCCTGAATGTCGGCCTGCGTCAGCGCCTGAATGCGCTCTGAGCCATAGGGATGGACATCAGATGGCCGCGACGGATGTTGGCGAAGCCTGCTGCGACGCCACCGATCTCGTCGCATGGCTCGAGGCCAGGAAGCCGGTCGCAGGCGCTGTGCTGCTCGACCACGGCGAGCACAGCCCTAGCCGCTCTGGAGGCCCGGCTGACCGAGGCTGGTTATGCTCTAGTGACGCCTGAGCTTGATCAGTCCTATCGACTGACTCGCGCCTCGATTACGCCTCTCGCGCGTGGCGCGGCCAGATTGACTCCTGGCCAGGCGACCCGTCCAGGCTGGCACAATGATCGCGCCGCCTTCCTGGTCGCCCTGAACGAACGACTGCAGAGTCTGGCGAACGATCCGGAACGGACTAGACTGCTCTCCGAGCTGAATGGAGTGCTCGAGGGGTATGCCTCGGTTGGAAAGTCGTCGTCATCCTACGGAAAATCCGCGGAAACAGCGCCACCTTATGCCGCCCAACCTAAATCATCCGTAGAGCATCCCACCGAGCTTCAAAGGGATCGACGGCAGCGCGCCTCTGCGAAGGCGGAGCGTTCCGCCCTCGCGGATAGGGAAATAGACTCCAAGTCCGGATTAAAAAAGCCCACATAATACATTGATTTTACTGGATTTATATTGCCTCAGATCGGCATAGTCAGAGCGACTATGCGAACGCCGATACCTCACACTTGGTTTTCTCGCCTGATATCTTAAAGTTCAGCCGACGCGACCGCGAGGTCCGCCAGGAACCTGGCGCGTTCTTTATCCCTCGTCGTTGGATCAGGCAGGCGCAGCAGATAGGCGGGATGAACCGTTAACAGCACCCGCGCGCCGTCGTCCGCCGTGATGATCTGGCCGCGCTCCGCCTGCACGGCGGGCTTTCGGCCCAGAAGCGCCAGACCCGCCGTCGCGCCCAGCGCCAGGATCAACCGAGGCTTCACCAGGCGCCGCTCATGATCAAGCCACCAGCGGCAGGCCTGGACCTCGCCCGCATTGGGCGTCTTGTGCAGACGGCGCTTGCCGCGCGGCTCGTGCTTGAAATGCTTGACCGCATTGGTGAGGTAGAGGTCGCGCCGATCCAGCCCCGCCGCCTCCAGCATGGTGTCCAGCAGGCGTCCGGCCGGGCCGACGAAGGGACGTCCGGCCAGGTCTTCCTGATCGCCTGGCTGTTCGCCGACCACCATCAGGCCGGCGCGCGCCGGCCCCTCGCCGCAGACGCCCTGGGTGGCGTCCCGCCACAAGGGACAGCGGCGGCAGCCCTGAACGCCGCGCGCCAGGTCGTCGAGAGTCTCGGGAACCAGATCATCGGTCGTGGCGCGATCAATCGCGGGCGCGCGAACACGCTGGAACCGTTCGTTGGGTCGAGGCGCGGGCTGGGTCACCATGGCTTCTGTGCGAACCGACGCATCCGCGGTCAGTTCCGGGATCAGCGCCGCCTCGGGCAGGTTTTTCCAGTAGCGCTTGGGCATTTCCGAGCGCATGGCCTGGAGCCGCAGCCGCGCCGGATTGAATGTCGAGGCGTAATAGGTGCGCCAGAATTCCTCCATCGCGTCTTCCCTAGGCGCCTGCGCCTGATCGGCGGGCGGCCCATAGGTCAAGGCCTCGCCGTTCCAATGGGCGGACCCGTCCGGCGTCAGGATCGACCACCGCATGGTGCTGAACCGCCGCGCGAAGAAGGGGGCCGTCGCCGGCAACACGCGATGGGCCGGCTCGAACCAGGCGCCCCAATGCTCGCCCGTCTCGTCTTCAGCCTGTCGGAAACGAACGAAGGCCTTCATCTTGTGAGCGGCGCGGCGCACCGCCTTCACCCGATCAGCCGCCTCGGCGACGTCACGATCCGACAGAACGGCCATCAGGTTCGGCTGATCCTTCAAGCGCCATAGCAGGCGATACATCAGGTCGAAGCGATCATCGGATCGATGCTGGATCAACTGGGTCGCCGTTTCCCAGAAGGTGCGCGGGACGCTGAACGCGCCATCAACCCGGGGAAGAGCAGCAGCTTCGTCGAACAGGCCGCCGAAGGACTGCCCCACCACGAACTGCACCCGCGCCGGCTCGACGCCGGCCAGCCGCAACCGCCGCGCCGCCTCGCGCCAGCCGTCGAAATCCAGCGGGTCGGCTAGAACCGCGGTCTGCATCAGAACAGGCTCAACTGCTCGGCTTTGCGGCGGGGCGCCAGGCGCGCGCGCAGGTCCGCCGCATCGGTCAGGCCGCCGGGCGTCCAGTCCAGCGCCGTGATCCACGGCCGCACCGCCTCAATGGAGCGAGTCAGCCGCCCGATGTCCTCGAGCCGCAAGGTCCGATGCCGCCGCACCGACAGGATGCGGTCGACCGCCTTCACGCCCAGGCCCGGCACCCGCAGCAGACTCTCTCTCGCAGCCCGGTTGACGTCCAAAGGAAAGGCCTCGCGTCGCCGCAGCGCCCAGGCCAGCTTGGGATCGACGTCCAGGTCCAACATGCCGCCGTTCGCACCCTCCCCGATCTCGGGCGCGGTGAAGCCGTAGAACCGCATCAGCCAATCGGCCTGATAGAGCCTGTGCTCGCGCATCAAGGGCGGCTTGGTCGGCGGCAACAGGCTGGAGCCGTCGGGAATGGGGCTGAAGGCGGAATAATAGACCCGGCGCAGGCCATACCCGCCGTACAGCGAGGCGCTGCGGGCCATGATCTCCGTGTCCGGCGCGCCGTCGGCGCCGACGATCAGCTGCGTCGACTGACCCGCAGGGGCGAAGGCGGGCGGCCGCTTGCGGTCTCTCCTTTCCGGCTGCGCCGCTTCCAGCTTCAGCCGCACCTGCCCCATGGTCTTGCGGATCGTCCTAGCGTCCTTTTCCGGGGCGAGACGGCCCAGAGCCTCATCGCGAGGCAGTTCGATATTGGCCGACAGGCGATCCGCATAGAGGCCCGCCAGCTCCACCAGCCGTGCGTCCGCTTCGGGGATCAGCTTCAGGTGGATGTAGCCACGAAAGTCGTGCTCCTCGCGCAGGCGCCGCGCAACCTCGACCAGTTGTTCCATGGTGTAGTCGCCGTCGCGGATCACGCCCGACGACAGGAACAGCCCCTCGATGTAGTTTCGCTTGTAGAAGGCCAGGGTCAGATCCACGACCTCCTGCACCGTGAAGCGCGCCCGCTCGACGTTCGAGGACACCCGGTTGATGCAGTAGGCGCAGTCGTAGATGCAGAAGTTGGTCAGCAGTATCTTCAGCAGGCTGACGCACCGTCCATCCGGCGTATAGGCGTGGCAGATGCCCATGCCCGCGGTCGAGCCGATCCCTCGACCGCCCAGAGAATCCCGTTTGGTTGAACCCGATGAGGCGCACGAAGCGTCGTATTTCGCCGCATCCGCCAGAACCGCCAGCTTTCGTTTCAGATCAATCCGCGCCATATGTTCATGATATGTTCCAATCTATCGGCGATCCAGTACGCCCGGATAGATTTTTCAGAACGCCAGCGGCGTCGTCTGCCACGTCACCCCAACGGCGGCGACAAGCGCGCCAGTCAGAGCCACGCGTCGCTCCCACAGACCCGGCCCATCGGGGAGAGGACGCCGCGCCATGACGACAGCCACGACGGCGATCAGCGCCAAACACAGAAGGCTGAAGCCCAGCCCTATCCAGCGCCCAGCGGCCGCCTCGGTCGACGACCAGACGTCTGCGGCGCTGGCCAGCAGATAGAGACCGAGAAAGTGCGCGGCCCAGATCAGCAGGCCCGCCGTCATGGCCAGCCAGCGCGTCACGATCCGCCGCCCGGAAACAGCCGGATCAGCAGCACGACCATCGCCGCCTGCCCCGCCGTATAAGCCATGAAGAGGCCGATCAGATCGACCGTGGAGGGCCGGTCGGCCGACACCCGTCCAAACGTTCGACGCAACAGGATATAGAGTCCCATCAAGGCCCCGATCCCCGCGAAAGTCCCCGCCCAGCCCAGAAGAGCGAAGACAGCGGCGCCCTGACTGGTAGCGTCCGGCTTCAAGCCGGCGAACCACCAAGCCCGAAGCTCCAACCCTGTCGCCGTCGCGGCGCCGATGGCGCTGATGAGCAGGAGAGCCGTGGCGAGCGTCTCCGCTCCCCTCCTCGCCCGGCGCAACACGCGCGGCGCGCCTGCCGCGCACAGCCCCGCCAGGGCCAGGACGCCGAGGTGCAGCATCATCGACGCCGTCTCCGGCGGCGCCTGCCACAGATCCGGCCGTCGGCTCCACAGGAAGACATAGGAGAAGCCTGCCAGCAGGCAGACCATGCCGCCGACGATCAGCACGATCACCATGGCCCACCAGCCATGACTGGACGGCCCCGAAACATAGTTGGGCATGCGGACGCCCGCCCCGATGTCCGTGGCCTTGCGACTGTAGGGCGCATCCAGGAACCAGCACCAGCGCATGATGCAGTAGATCGCCAGCACCCCGCTGATCACCGCGGCGGCATAGGCCTGGATGGTCAAGATCAGGAAGAAACCGGCGGTGAAGACCGCGCCGAAAACGTGCCAAGGGGACGGGCGCGGGAGGCGCAAGACATACTGCGGCTCCGCGTTAAGGGGGCTGGTGACCAGGGTCTGGCGCTCGCCTCCCGCCGCGCCGGGCAAAAACCAGCGCCCCTCCCGCACCTCCTTCGCCAACCCCTTCTGCTCCCAGAGCGGATAGAGGCTTTTCACCACCGGGACGGAGCGCACGGAATAATAGCCGCTGGGCAGCCATTCCAGACCGGGGCCGTCGTGGATGTTGCCCGCCTCGCGCGGGCCGAAGGGGCGGAAGTTGCGGATCATGTCGATGACCCAGAGCAGGACCGCCAGCCCGAACAGGAAGGCCCCTATGGTCGAGATGAAGTTGGGAAGGTCCCAGCCGCGTCCCGGCAGATAGGTGTAGACTCGGCGCGGCATCCCCATCAGCCCCGTCAAGTGCATGGGCAGGAAGGCGATGTTGTGTCCGGCGAACATCAGCCAGAATATCCATTTACCCATGCGCTCGCTCAGCGGCCGGACGCTGGACATGGGCAGCCAGTAGTAGATGGCCGCGAACATGGGAAAGACCATGCCGCCGATCAGGACGTAGTGCAGGTGGGCGACGATGAAGTAGCTGTCGTGGGCCTGCCAGTCGAAGGGCACCATGGCGACCATGACCCCGGTCAGCCCGCCCATGACGAAGATGACCAGGCCGCCCACGGCGAACAGGCCGGGCGTGGTGAAGCGCATCTTTCCGGCCGCTATGGTGGCGATCCAGGCGAAGACCTGCACCCCGGCAGGCACGCTGACCGCCATGGAGGCGGCGCTGAAGTAGTTGATGCTGATCTGCGGCATGCCGGTGGTGAACATGTGGTGCGCCCACACGCCGAAGCTGATGAAGCCGGTCGCCAGCATGGCCATCACCACCAGGGGATGACCGACCAGCTTCGTGCGCGCCATGGCGGGGATGATGGTCGACATGGCCCCCGCCGCCGGCAGGAAGATGATGTAGACCTCCGGGTGGCCGAAGAACCAGAACAGGTGCTGCCACAGCATAGGATCGCCGCCCTTCAGCGGGTCGAAGAAGGGCCAGCCCAGCGCTCTCTCCAGCTCCAGCAGCAAGGTCGCCAGGATCACCGAGGGAAAGGCGATGATGATCATGCAGGCGAAGATCAGCATGGCCCAGGCGAAGACCGGCAGCTTGTCCAGCGTCATGCCGGGCGCGCGCGTCTTCAGCACCCCGACGATGATCTCGATCGCTCCGGCGATGGCCGAGATCTCGATAAAGCCGATGCCCAGCAGCCAGAAGTCGGCGTTGATCCCCGGCGAATAGGTCATGCCGGTCAGCGGCGGATACATGAACCACCCGCCGTCCGGGGCGAGGCCGAAGAAAAGGGAGCAGAAGAAGGCCAGGCCCCCGATCAGATAGGCCCAGAAAGCGTAGGCGCCCAGGCGCGGGAACGGCAGGTCGCGCGCCCCCAGCATCTGCGGCAGCAGCAGCACGCCCAGCGCCTCGACCGCCGGCACGGCGAACAGGAACATCATCACCGTGCCGTGCATGGTGAAGATCTGGTTGTAGGTATCCTGCGGCAGGAAGCCCGTCATCGGCAGGGCCAGCTGGGTGCGCATCAGCAGCGCCAGCACCCCCGCAAGCACGAAGAACAGCATGGCCGCGCCGACGTAATAGACGCCGATGATATTGTTGTTGATCGCCGTGATCCACTCGCCGGGACGGCGCGGACCGCACCAGGCGGCTTCCAGCTGCCCCAGCTCGCCATCCGGACGCGGCTCCTCGGTGGGAAAGCGATCGTATTTGCGGACGTCGAAGCCGGTTTCCGACGTCATTTCAGACTGTCCAGATAGGCGGCCAGGTCGCGCAGCTCGCGCCCGGTCAGCACCGGATAGGACGGCATGCGGTTGCCCGGCTTGATCCCTTGGCTGTCGGCGATCCACCCCGCCATCGCGCCCTGATTGTTGGGCAGGATGCCCGCGCCCAGCGTCTTGCGCGAACCGACGTGGGTCAGGTCCGGCCCGGCCAGGCCGTTGGCCTCCGTTCCGCGTATGGTATGGCAGGCGCCGCAGCCCGAGGCGCCGAACACCGCCGCGCCCGGAAGGGCGGACGCCGCGGCGGGCGCGGCCTGCCTGGCCCGCCAGGCCTCGAAGTCGGCCTCGGCATGGGCGACGACGACGAAGCCCATCAGGGCGTGGGGTCCGCCGCAATATTCGGCGCACTGTCCCGCATAGACGCCCGGTTTGTCAGCCTGCAGGCGCATGAAGTTGCGGCGGCCCGGGATCATGTCCGTCTTGCCGCCCAGGCGCGGCACCCACAGGCTATGGATGACGTCGGCGCTCTCCAGTTCAACCACCACCGGGCGGCCGACGGGGATGTGAACCTCATTGGCGTCCTGGACCGTTTCGCGGCCCTGGCCGTCCAGATAGGCCACGCGCCACCACCACATCTCGCCGGTGACGCGCACGCGCATCTCGCCGTCGCGCGGCGCATCCGACACGCGCGCGGTGACGCTGAGGCCGTAGATCAGCAGGCCCGTCAATACGACCACCGGAAAGGCCAGGCCGCCGATCCAGACCAGGCGCTCGCCGCCGACGCGACGTTTCCACTTCCTCGGCCCGAACAGGGCGACGCCCAGTGCGATCAGGACGACGGCCAGCACGACCGCGCCCATGACGAACAGCACCCAGGCGACGACCGTCACCGGCCCGGCGAACGGCCCTGCAGGGTCCAGAACCGGCGGCGGCCAGCCGCCCAGCATGTCCGGCGTCTCAGTCGTCATCGAGCGTATAGAGGTAGGCCGCTATGTCGCGGGCTTCGGCTTCGCTCAGGGGCATGGGCGGCATGCCGGTGTCGGGCAGCAGCGACGGCGCGTCGCGCACGAAGGCGGCCATGATCGCAGGCTGGTTCGGCAGGCGCCCTGCGATCATCGGCCGCGCCCCGACGCCCGCCAGCGATCCGCCGGTCCGCCCCTGGGGCCAGGCCACGCCGGGAATGGCGTGGCAGGCGCCGCAGCCCTGGGTCCGGACAAGACGCAACCCTTCGGCGGGATCGGCGCCCGCCAGGTCGCGCGGCGCGCCGGCCTTGTCCGCGCAGGCGGCCAGCCCCAACAGGCCGACGGCCGAGACCGCCGCCCCTATCTTCCCCATCGTCGTGACATGACGGCATCCGGCCCCTTTCAGCTTCGCCAGAACCAATCCATCGGGCGGCCGGGGGTTCCGAAGCGGAACCGGCGCCGCAAGGCCGGTGTTGGATCGGGGTGCGCGCCCTGCCCCTCGCTTTTCTGGGACTGACCCTCGCCGCCTGCGATACGACGCCGGGTGAGACCGATCGCGCCTTTCAGGCGTCCGGCGAGATCATCGCCATGAGCGGCGGCGCGGGCGGCGCGGGCAACGCCTGCTTCACGTGTCACGGCCTGAAAGGCGAAGGCGACGGCGTTTCCTCGCCGCGCCTGGCAGGTCTGGACCGGGGCTATCTGCAGAAGCAGATGGAGGATTACGCCAGCGGCCTGCGTCCCGACGACGTCATGACCCGCGTGGCGCGCGGCCTTGACCCCGACGCCCGCCGCATCGTGGCCGCCTGGTACGCCGGACTGCCCGCTCCGCCCGCCGGTGCGTCAGCCGCCCCTCCGCCGTCGATCTGGCTGACCGGCGACACAGCACGAGGGATCACCGCCTGCGCCGCCTGCCATGGAACTGAAGGCCAGGGCGCAGGCGCAGGTCAGCCGATCGTCGCCCGGCAGCCCGCCGCCTATACTCTGGAGCAGATCGACCGCTGGAAGTCCGGCCGGCGGCGTAACGACCCGCGCGGCGTCATGGCCGCCGCCGTCCAGCATCTGACGGAAGAAGAAGCCCGCGCCATAGCCGCGTGGCTGTCGACCCGACCCGCCGCTCAAGCGCACGCCAACGCCTCTGCCAGCGCGTCCGTTTCGGCTTCGGCTGCGGCACGACCGGCAGCATCGCGTGAAATACGTCGTCCCGATCGATCAGATGGTGCTTGAGCGCCGCCCCCGCATGGATCGGGATCATCAGAAGAAGGGTCAGGACCAGACCCCAGTGCATCCACTCGGCCGTCGCCTCGACCGCCCAGAGCTGACGGTTCGACAGATCCTGCATCGGCAACAGCGGCCAGGGGATGAAGCCCGCCGCCGCCAGCTGGGTGTCCCGCGCCGTCGCCGAGATCATAGCCCAGCCCGACAGCGGCAGGCCGAACAGGCAAAGATAGAAGACATAGTGGGTGACGTGGGCGGCGGTGCTTTCCCAGCCCGGCTTGTCCGCGTCATTGATCAGGTCCGGCGCGACCAGCCGCCAGGTCAGGCGACCGATGACTAGCAGCAGCATCAGCACGCCGACGGCGAAATGCACTTCATAGGCCGCCACCTTCTCGCCGCCGACCGGCAGCCGCCCCATCCACCAGCCCCAGCCCAGCTGGAATACGACCAGACCCGCCATGATCCAGTGAAACCAGATGGCCACGGGGGAATAGCGCCCCTCATCATGATGACCGGCGGCCCACTCCAGCGCCTGGGCGATCAGCCGGTCGATCATGCCGCCGCCTCGCCCGCCGGCTTCAGCAGACCGTGAATCCGCCACAGTGCGACCAGGAGGTAGGCCGCCGCCGCCGGCGCCCACATGATGAGCCCGGCCGCCTGCTGATCCTCCAGCGGCGTCATGTTCCAGGCCAGCGTGCTGGCGAAATGCGGGGCGTACAGGGGCTGGCCCGCGAACACGATCAGGGCGCCCAGCAGCCCCATCAGCAGCATGGCCGCCAGCAGAGCGGCCACGGCCGCATGGCCCCTGGCGCTTCGCACCGCCGCCCAGAACCAGACGGCGCTCCCCAGGATGCTGATCTGCATCAGCCAATAGATCCCGTCATGCGACAGGGCCTGAGCGTAGAGTCCGGGCGCGTGCCAGGCCCAGAAGACCACCGCCTGCACCGCGGTGGCCGCCGCCAGACGCGGCCGTTTCAGCCGGGGCAGACACAGGGCCAGCAAGGGCGCCGCCGCCAGCACCAGCAAAAGGTGATGCAAGGTCCGTGCGGTGAACAGGGCCGAACTCAGCGCGCACAGAGGCGAGATAAAGCCGATCGCCAGCACCGCCATCGCCGCCGCGCATCGCCCCTTTTCCGGTCCGCGCAGCAGAACCAGCCCCGCGACCGTCGCAGCCGTCAGAACGGCCCAGAGAACCGGGTCGCCGTTCCAGCGGCTCAGCGCCTCGGCCGGATCGGGCGCGGGCCCGCAATAAGGTGTCCAGACGGCATCGACCATCCTGGGCCAACGCCTGCGTGCAGCGACGGTTCACCGACCCGGATCACGCCAGGCCTGCGCCCTCCGGGGCGGAACCCGGCTTCGATATGCGCCGTTCCCCTGCCCTGTTCAGGAACCCGCACACCATGTCCGACACGGTCGCCGACCCTGCTTTTGAACCACCGCCCGAAGCCCAGGCCTTCTATGAGGAGGCCCTGCGCCTGCTGAAGAAATCCGGGGTGCCCTTCCTGCTGTCGGGCACCTATGCGGTTACCGCCTATACGGGAATCCGTCGGCCGACCAAGGATCTCGACGTCTTCTGCAAGCCCGGCGACTACCCTCGAATCCTCGCCTTCTTCCAAGCGCGCGGCTATCGCACCGACGTCGAGGACGAACGCTGGATCGCCAAGGTCTGGAAGGACGACAAGCATTTCTTCGACGTGATCTTCGCCATGTCGAACGGCACGATCGCCGTGTCCGACAGCTGGTTCGGGCCGGACCGCATCACCGTCTACGGGCATGAGGTGACGATCACCCCGCCGACCGCCCTGATCCTGTCCAAGGCCTTCATCCAGGACCGCTATCGCTACGACGGCGCCGATGTGAACCACGTCATCCTGAAACAGGCCGAGGCCATCGACTGGAAGTCGCTGCTGGATCAGATGGACCTCTATTGGGAGGTGCTGATGGCGCACCTGCTCAACTTCCGCTTCGCCTATCCGACCGAGCGCGGCCTCGTGCCCGCCTGGCTGATGACCGAACTGATCGGTCGCCTTCAGGCCCAGGTCGATCTGCCGCCGCCGCGCGTTAAGGTCTGCCGAGGCCGTCTGTTCAGCCCGCGCGACTATATCGCCGACATCTCCGAATGGGGCTTCGGCGACGTGGTGGGCAAGGGCCTGGAGGAGCGCCATGACCCCGTCGCCTGACACCGCCGCCGCCCCCGAAGGCCAGACGCCCCAGCCGGGCATGGAGTCCGGGCCGAAGAAGAAGCTGCGCGTCGCCGCCGTGGCCGACCTGCACGTGGGCGAAACCTCGCATCGCGCCTATCGCGACCTGTTCGACCGGGTGCATGAGGACGCCGACGTGCTGTGCCTGTGCGGCGACCTGGTCAATTTCGGCAAGACGGTCGAGGTGGAGAACCTGCTGGAAGACCTGCGCGCCTGCCGCATCCCCATGGTCGGCGTTCTTGGCAATCACGAGCACGAGTGCGGCCAGCCGCAGGAAGTGACCCGTATGCTGACGGAGGCCGGGGTCAGGATGCTGACCGGCGAGGCTTATGAAATCGACGGCGTCGGCTTCGCCGGGGGCAAGGGCTTCGTCGGCGGTTTCGGCCGCTACATGCTCAGCTCCTTCGGCGAGGCCTCGATCAAGACCTTCGTCAATGAGGCGGTGGAGGACGCCAATCTCATCGAGAATTCGATCCGGACCCTGCGCACCGAGCGGAGCGTGGTTCTGCTCCACTACGCCCCCGTGGTGGATACGGTGATCGGCGAGCCGCCCGAGATTCACGCCTTCCTCGGCTCGTCGCGGCTGGCCGAGGTCGTCGATCGTTATGAGAACGTCAAGCTGGTGCTGCACGGCCACGCTCATCGCGGCGCGCCGGAAGGCCGCACCGCCCGCGGTGTCCCGGTCTACAACGTCGCCCTGCCCGTTCTGCGCGCGCTGGGCGATACGCCCTATCGCGTGTTCGAGGTCTGAAGAGGGTCAGGCGATCCCGGCGCCGCCGGTGACGCCCCAGACCTCGCCGGTGACGAAGCTGGCCTCCTGCGAGGCCAGCAGCACGTAGACGGATGCGATCTCGACCGGCTGGCCCGGGCGGCCGAAGGCGCTGTGGGCGCCGAACTTCTCGACCTTCTCCTGAGGCTGGCCGCCGCTGGGCTGCAGCACTGTCCAGAAGGGGCCCGGCGCCACGGCGTTCACCCGCACGCCCTTCTCGATCAACTGCTTGGCCAAGGCCTTGGTGTAGGTGACGATCCCGCCCTTGGTGGTGGCGTAGTCCAGCAGGATATCCGACGGCTCATAGGCCTGGATCGAAGCCGTGGTGATGACCGCCGCGCCCGGCGGCAGGTGCGGCGTCGCCGCCTGACACAGCCAGTGCAGGGCGTAGAGATTGGTCTTCAGCGTGGCGTCGAAATCCTCGGTCGAGACCTGGCCCACGTCCTTGCGGAACTGCTGCCGGCCGGCGTTGACGACCAGGATGTCCAGGCCGCCGAAGGCCTCGAGCGCGCGCTCCACCATGGTCGCATTCCACGCCTCGTCGCGCACGTCCCCCGGCAGGGCCAGCGCCTTGACGCCCTCCGCCTCGATCAGGGCGATCACCTCGCGCGCGTCGGCTTCCTCCGAGGGGAGATAGGAAATCGCCACGTCGGCGCCCTCACGGGCGTAGGCGATGGCCACCGCGCGACCGATGCCGGAATCAGCGCCGGTGATCAGGGCGCGCCGCCCCTTCAATCGCCCGTGGCCGTGATAGGCCTCCTCCCCGTGATCAGGCTGAGGCTCCATTCTGGCGACCAGGCCCGGCGCAGGCTGAGGCTGACGCGGAAACGGCGGGCGCGGATACTGATTGCGGGGATCCTGCATGGTCAGGCGGTCGGACATGACAGCTCCTCTGAACGACTGAAGGCGTGCCTTCCTAAGTCGCACCCTGCGCGAGCGTTCCCCGCGGGGTTCGGCTCGCCGGCGCGCGTCATCCTCGACAGCGTGACGGCGGCTCGCCTGGAGAAGGCCTCGAACCACCGCGCCGGAAAATCGAGAAGCGACCGGCGCCGTATGGAACGGGCCGCGCGCCTTTTCCTTCTCCTCCACGACGAAAGGAGTTCCTCTTGCCCCTCGCAAACAAGGAAAAGCCCCCGATCCTGCGACAGCCGCGGCGGCTGATGATGATCGTCGGCGCCATCCTGGCCCTGTTGTTCGTCGTGTATCTGGCCACGGCCGCGACGGGCTTCCTGCGCACCCAGACCAAGGTTGCGGATCCGCGCATGACGGGTACGGAAGCGCCTCTGGAGCGCGCCATGTAACGGCGTGTTCAGGCTTGGCCGTTTGGAACGGCGGCGCGCCTGACCGCTTAACCTCCTGTCACAGGGAGGAAAGAATGAACCGACTTCGCACTCGCCCGCCCCCCGCCGTCCTCATGGGAGGCCGTCATGCGTTTCTATGAAGTGGTGGTCGGCAGCGACAGCGGCCCGCAGCGGCGCCTGCGCGTGACCTCGCCCACGGACGCGCAGGCCGCAGACGCCGCCGCGCCCCTGATGCGGGCGCACGAAGCCATCCTGTCCATTCGAGAAACGCCTGACGACGGGCTGCAGCAGGCCGACGCCCCGCCGCCCAAGACCCAGGCGGAAGAGCTGGCCCCCGACACGCCGGGCATGGCCGCCAAATCCTGATCCATCGCAAGGAGATTCACTGATGATGAAACAAACCATGGCCGTTATGGCCGTCTCGGCCGCCGCTCTCACCCTGGCGGCCTGCAACCAGCAACAGGGTTCCGAGGCCGTCGACAAAGCTCAGGACGCCGTTTCCGAGCCGGTCGGCCAGACCTCGGCCGCCACCATGGGCGCCAATATGGTCAGCGCCTATGTTCCCAACGCCGCCATGGGCGACATGTACGAAATCCAGGCCGCCGACATCGCCCTGGAACGGTCGCAGAACGCCCAGGTCAAGGAATTGGCCCAGATGATCAAGACCGATCACACGGCCGCCTCAGCCGCCCTGAAGACCGCCGCCGCGCAGGCGGCGCCGGACACCGCCGTGCCGACCGAACTGGATCAGCGTCGCAAGGGTCTTATCGATAACCTGCGCTCGGCCACGGCGGCGAGCTTCGACAAGACCTATATCGATCAACAGGTCGCCGCCCACGAGGAGGCCGTCACCCTGCATCGCGGCTTCTCGGACAAGACAGATGTCCCGGCCCTGGCCGAGCACGCCCGCACGGTCCTGCCCAAGATCGAAGCGCACCTGGAACGCGCCAAGCAGTTGCAGTCCAGCCTGGGCGGCTGACGCCGACCCCGTTGCGAAGCGAGAGGGGCGGGCCGCGGTCCGTCCCTTTTTTCTACGCGTCGGCAGACTTCCGCGCCTCATAGGGCGGGTCTAGGCGTCTGTCCGGATGCAGACACACCGGAACGCCGCGACGTATCTCCCGCTTCGAAGGCGCCCACTCGTTTTGAGGAGACAACCATGGCCGAGAAAACGCTGCAGACCCTGTTTCACGACACTCTGCGCGACATCTATTACGCTGAGCGCAAGATTCTGAAGTCTCTGCCCAAGATGGCCCGCGCGGCTCAATCACCCGAGCTCAAGGCGGCCTTCGAGAAGCATCGGGAGCAGACGGAAGGACAGATCGAGCGCCTGCAGCAGGTGTTCGAGATCATCGGCAAGCCCGCCCGCGGCAAGACTTGCGACGCCATCGAAGGCATCCTGGCCGAGGGCGACGAGATCGCCGAGGAATACAAGGACACGGCGGCGCTCGACGCGGGTCTGCTGGCCGCGGCCCAAGCGGTCGAGCATTATGAGATCACCCGCTACGGCACGCTGAAGCGATGGGCGCAGGTGATGGGGTTGAAGGACGCCGTCAAACTGCTGGACGAGACCCTCCAGGAGGAAAGCCAGACGGACGAGGACCTGACGGCCATCGCCGACTCTGCGGTCAACGCCGAGGCGCTGCAACCCGCCTGACGGCCGGTCTCCCCGCCGCCTCGTCGGCGGCGGGGACGAACCGCCTCAGACCGGCAGCTTCTCCAGTCGGAGGTAGGACGGATTGAACTCGGCCGCATCGGCCAGTCGCTCCCAGGCGAGGATGCGGACGTCGGCCCCGCTCCATTCCAGCCACCCCGCCTCTCGCATGACTTTCAGCGTGCGGTTCACATGCACCGCCGACATGCCCAGAAGGTCGGCGATCTCCGCCTGGATGATCGGAAAACGAAAGGCTCCGTCGCGAGCGAGTCCGACGGCTTCCAGGCGGGTGTAGACTTCACAGACCAGCAGGGCGGTCCGCTCCAGCGCCTCTTGCCGCCCCAGCGCCAAGAGCCATTCGCGATGCATGGCGGCGTCCACCACCGTCTCCAGCCACAGCAGACGCGTCAAGTGCGGGTGCTGCTCCGTCAGGCGTCGCAGACGGTCGTGGGGAGCCTCTGCGATGAGGCAATCGGTCAAGGCGCGCACCCCGTGATCGACCCGCTTCAGCACGAAGCCGTGCAGGTCGATGAAATCCCCGGGAAGGTTGATCTGGGTGTATTGACGCCGCCCATCGCTCAGGTCGCGGTAGCGCGCGCAGAACCCCCCGATAACCAAGCTGGAGTGATCGACCAGGGCGTCCTGTGAAACGATGTCGCTGCCCGCCGGCTTGACTACGATATTGACCAGCACGCTTCGCAAGGCCTGTCGTTCCTCGTCCCCGAGGGCGTCGCGACGCTCCAGCTTGTTCTCCAACAGGCGGCTATGGTCGTGCATGGGGCGGCTCCGCTGACGCTTGCCAAAGCTCAACGTCGCCCGACGGCGAATGTTGCCGCCAAGCTCGCCTCCGCCCGGTTCCGTAACGCCGCAAAGGCGACACAAAGAACCGGCTACGGCCTAGCTGCGTTGGTTTCGCGTAACAGGGGAGTTTGCATTGTGAACAGGACACCAGTCATTGAGCGGGCCTTTGAGCTGGCGCGCAGCGGTCGCTTCCGTATCCCAAGCGAGGTCCGCAAGGCGTTGATATCCGACCGCTATACCCAGGCCGAGCTGTTCCAGCTCGAAGGCAAGGCCACTTGGCGCCAGCTGCGAACCTTGTGCGCGGATTCCTACCATCGCGCCTGAGACCGATCTATCAGCCCTGCGGCGGCGCTGCGACTAACCTATGTAAAGAACGAAACACCCCTGGCCGTGCTGTTGGTCAGGGGGATGAAGAATCAGTCTTATCAAGATGATGTAGACATAGCGGCGGCGTCGTTGGAACGGATGCTTTCCAGCTTCGCCGTGCTGTCGTCTTCTGACGTCGATCGCATTCGCGGCTGGTTCCGGGGTCCGG
>Ga0182747_1001379_pt1 | contig 18908 bp, 18 predicted proteins | sample eDN3rd30CBELigBY_FD_128526 | JGI IMG/M metagenome (GOLD analysis project Ga0182747, IMG submission 128526) | Enriched backyard soil microbial communities from Emeryville, California, USA - eDNA 3rd pass 30_C BE-Lig BY (version 2) (version 2) | ecosystem: Environmental > Terrestrial > Soil >...
CCCTTTCCTTAGAAAGGGACGAGAGATATTTGTAACTCCCGCGGTACCACCCAAATTAGTGACACTACACTCAGCTTAAATTCCATAACGTGGAAAAAACGGTTTTAGCTACTAGCTTCACTAAAACAGACTCCAAGGCGAGTTCAATTTTTCTGCTTACTAGCTCACACCACCCGCTAGCTCTCTTGAAAGCTTCAAAATTTACTATTCCTTCTCATAGTCGTACTTTTCATTATTTAAACCATTTTAATGTATTTATGGAAAATAAACAAGTATTTCCTTTATTGACTAGTAAAAATTTCCCTAATTTAATGTTGGCTCTCTGGAATATCATTAGTATATTGGCTTTTTTTCTTTTTCATTGGGCTATCATAAACAATGCATGGAATAATCGCGACGATAAATAACCCACATAGCACCGCAATTAGAATATCCATATTATAGACATCTACAATAATACCGCCGATCAGAGGACCAATCATTCGCCCTATGGATCCAATACTATTAACAATCCCCTGGTATGTTCCACCTTTACCTTCTGGCGCCAACATATTCGCAATGGTTGGTACTGCCGGCCATACAAAGATTTCTCCCAATGTTAAAACCATCATGGCTACGGCAAACATTTTAAAGTTATCTGCAAATAAAATAATGGAAAAGGACCCCATCATAATCAGCATCCCTGCTACCAACTGACCTTTTATTTGCTTCTCATACTTTTGAACAAGGGGACTTATCAACGGTTGAAGCGTAATGATCAATAGGCCGTTAATCGACCATAGCAAACTGTATTCTTTTAACCCTATTCCTAATTGCTGAATATGTGTGGATAAAGTCGAAGCCCATTGTGAATAGGCAACCCACGCCAATAAAAACGCACTGCACAGAATAAGCAGCGAATAAAAGCTTGCTTTTGACGGATTATTTTCAATGACCTTCTCGTCATTTCCTTTTTCGATTTTCGGTACCATATGCCGATACGTAATTAGCGCAATAAGTAAAAAGATAATATATAAACCTAAGTTCGAGATAAATAAGTAATCAAAACTTATTTCCGCAATAGGACCTGCCAGAGCTGGTCCTACGGCAACCCCTAAATTTTGTGCTAAATAAATCGCATTAAATCCCTTCCGTCCACCTTTGGGCCAAACAGAACCTACTAAAGCAAACATTGCGGGAATGACAATGCCGCTTCCAAATCCCATGACGATTAAAAAGTAAACATAATGTGGCCAGCCATGCCAAATAGTAATTCCTATTAACGAAATTACCGTTATTGAAATTCCGAGCATAATTGATTTATAGCCACCTAATTTATCAAACAAATATCCCCCCACTAAATTCCCTAAAACCGTTGCACCAGCATTCATCATTAAAACAAATCCAGCTACTGATAGTGATTGTCCTAAGTGATCATGCATATAAATTGTATTCAAAGGCCAAATAAGCGAGCTTCCTGTAATGTTGATAAATGCACCGATAACGAGCAACCAGACATTTTTGGGCATTGCCATACTACTCCTCCATTAAAACTAATAGAAACATCCTTTTATATAAAAGTTGATGTTTGTCTCTTTTTGTTTTTATTTTCACTTATACGGATAAGTAATTTCCTAACTAACTTATCTAACAGAAAATAATAGTAGTCTCCTTTTTCAAAAAGTACAAGAAAAAGATTTTAGAAGCGATAAACCAACAAAATGATAGAAAATTTCAACATTTCTCAAATAACTTCTTGGTACAAAATTTGAGTTTTTCCATGCGGCATAAGAATTCCAGCTAAGGAGAGATTTGTTCATGTGCCACGAGACTTTTTTCGTGGTAGAATGATTTGTTAGAGGAGTGAAATTAAATGTCAGAACAACAACAATTTCCTTTCCCTTCCGATGGGAAACGTTACTATACATGGAATCGCTATTTAAGAGATGAATTTGGTAAAAAGGTATATAAAGTAGCACTGGATGCAGGCTTTGATTGCCCAAACCGTGACGGTACTGTCGCTTTTGGCGGTTGTACTTTCTGCAGTGCAGCAGGAAGCGGAGACTTTGCCGGAGACCGAGTAGATCCCATTCCAGTTCAATTCGAAAAGATCAAAGAAAAAATGCAGCATAAATGGAAAGACGGTATGACAATGGCTTATTTCCAAGCATATACAAATACCCATGCACCGCTCCATGTGCTGAAGGAAAAATTTGAAGCTGCACTTGCTTGCGAGGGCGTTATGGGTTTAAGTATTGCGACTCGCCCGGATTGCTTGCCAGATGATGTTGTGGAATATTTAGCAGAATTAAACGAACGAACTTATTTATGGGTGGAATTAGGACTGCAAACTGTCCATGAAAAAACAGCCAATCTAATTAACCGCGCCCATGATTATGCTACTTACGTAGAGGGTGTGGAGAAACTCCGCAAACACAATATTCGCGTTTGTACACATATTATTAACGGCTTGCCGCTGGAAGATTACGATATGATGATGGAAACGGCTAGAGAGGTTGCTAAGCTTGATGTTCAAGGAATTAAAATTCACCTTCTTCATTTATTAAAAGGGACACCTTTAGTAAAACAATACGAAAAAGGCATGCTTGAATTTCTCGAAAAAGATCAATACATTCAATTAGTAGCCGATCAATTAGAAATCATTCCACCGGAAATGATTGTCCACCGCATCACAGGTGATGGTCCGATTGATTTAATGATCGGCCCAATGTGGAGTGTAAACAAATGGGAAGTGCTTAACGGAATCGATGCAGAACTTGAGAAACGTGGAAGCTGGCAAGGGAAATTATATGTTCCGACAACAAACGGGATTGTATAATTGACCAACTCTATCTGTGGGAAGTGAAGAAAGATGAGATTACAACGTGTAATACAATATGCTCAAACTCTCCTTGGCCACTCCATTGAAAAAGGAGAAATTGCAGTAGATGGGACTGCTGGAAATGGTCACGATACTTTATTTCTCTCACAACTCGTTGGAGAATCTGGACATGTCTATGCATTTGACGTTCAGCAGCAAGCGGTAGATGCTACACAAAGTCGCCTAACTGAACACGGCGTTACGAATGCTACTGTCATCCTAGATGGTCATGAAAATGTTGCAAATTATGTGGGAAATGAGATTGCAGGTGCCATATTCAACTTGGGCTATTTGCCTGGTGCAGACCATTCAATAGTAACGAAAGGAAATACAACAATCGTTGCCATCGAACAATTATTGCAGCTTTTAAAGGTTGGAGGCATAATTGTACTAGTAATTTATCATGGACATGAAGGCGGAAAAGAAGAACGTGATGAGGTGCTGCGTTTCGTCAGTTCCCTGCCTCAAAAGTATGTGCATGTATTGCGGTACGAATTTATCAATCAACAAAATGATCCGCCATTTATAGTAGCAATGGAAAAAGTGAAACCATTTCAAAGCTAACCTTCAATATAAAAGCGTGAAGTAAAACGATTTTTCGTCTACTTCACGCTTTCTTTTATTATTTTTCTTTATTATTTTTTTCCCAGAATGTTGCGTTTTTAATACCTAGTTTAATAGGGTTGAAGACCGGATCTTTCCCCTCTTTTTTCTGTTGCTCGTAATCTTTTAAAGCGACAATTGCCGGCTTCATTATTATCAAGATTGCAATAACGTTCACCCAAACCATCAAACCTAACCCAACATCTCCCATTGCCCACGCTAGATTAGATGTGCGAACTGTACCATAAAATGCTGCGATTAATATTGCGAACTTAGCAACCCATATAAATACCTTTTCCAAGGTTCCCGTAAACAGGTACGAAACATTCGTTTCCGCAATATAGTAATATGCCATAATCGTTGTAAAGGCAAAGAAGAATAATGCAATTGCAACAAACGGTGCACCAAAGCCAGGTAATGCAGAATCTACTGCGTATTGCGTATAGGCCGCACCAGCTTCAATTCCTTTTGCGAAAGAAATTTGTTCTTCACCTGATAGCTCATCCGCACTGAAATCCCCTACATGCACAAAGGTAGTTGCAGGCTCTGCCGCTTTTTCATCATGGACATTATACATCCCGGTAAATAAAATCATAAATGCTGTAGCCGAACAAACTAATAATGTATCAATATATACAGAGGCTGCTTGAACTAAGCCTTGTTTAGCAGGGTGCGAAACTTCTGCAGCTGCAGCTGGATGTGCACCTGTACCCTGACCTGCTTCGTTTGAGTAAATTCCACGTTTTACACCCCAAGCAATTGCCGATCCAATCAACCCGCCAAACATTTCCTGTGCACCGAAAGCACTTGAGAAGATTAGTCCAATCACGCTTGGTACTTCAGAAATATTCATGATGATTATAATAATTGCCATTAAAATATAAGCGATGGCCATAAAAGGAACGATAATCTGTGCAGCATTGGCAATCCATCTAACACCGCCGATAATAATAATTCCTAGTAAAATAGCAATAATTAAACCTGTAATCCATGTTTCAATTCCAAAAGCATTTTCAACCGCATCTGCAATGGCATTCGATTGAACACCAGGCATCAATATCAGCATTGCGATTAGAGCTGCCACTGCAAAAATAACAGCAAACCATTTTTGACCCATACCTTTTTCTATGTAAAATGCAGGACCACCACGATACTCAGTCTCTTTTTCTTCTTTATAGATTTGAGCTAATGTTGATTCTACATAGGCAGTTGCTGCTCCAATAAAGGCAATTGCCCACATCCAAAACACTGCCCCTGGACCTCCAAATCCAATTGCTGTAGCAGTACCAGCAATGTTACCAGTCCCAACACGACCGGATAATGCGATAGACATCGCTTGGAAAGAAGAAATCCCCTTCTCCGATTTTTTCCCGTTGAACATTAACTTAAACATGTCTTTAATATGTCGTACTTGTAAAAAACGCGTGATGATTGAAAAGAATATCCCCACGATTAATATCCCATAGATAAACCATGGTCCCCAAAAAAATTCGTTTAGTGCACTTACTAAACTCTCCATAGACTACACCCCTTTTATGCATGATTTTATTGTTATAAAATTCAATATATTACATAAATTAAACTTATTCAATATTTTTTGATATTTAAAGTTTGTTGGATTTCTGGAATTCCCTCCCAAAAAAGCAAAAATACTCAGTCTCGGCAGACTGAGTATTTTATGCATCATTGTTCGATTATATAACCAAGTGACCGAAGGACGTTATTCATAAAATCTTTGCTGTAAATAAAAACTTCTTCTCTTTCATTATCATGGAATAGATTATGATAGCTATATGGCCATTCCTTATATTGAATTTCAGTCGAGTTTTGATTTACTAACCATTTACGGCCAACAGATGGTTCTGTGATTTTATCTTGTTTTGCGCCTATTAATAAAATCGGCAACGTCAACTGATTTTCTTGTTCTGAAATAATACTTTTCATAAGGTTTTGAACATCCTTATACCATCCAACAGTTACATTGGTATGATATGGACTATTCTCATCCGCCAGCTCCTGGTAGCCCTCATTATTTCGCGTTAGCATTGTCTTATCAAACTTTAATGATATTTTTTTATTAGAAGCGAGCGACCCTAAGCTTGTCATTGCATTCGTAAATAGATTCGTTGTTTTCTTTAAACTTAGCCATGGGGATGTAAGGATTAATCCGGCACATTCCACTTTATTTTTTTTCAAAAAGTTTATCGCTAAAGTTGCCCCTAAACCATGTCCCAATATAAAAACGGGCAACTGATAAAGCAGTGCATTCTGCATTAATTTTTTTATAAAGTCCGAATAGTCATTGACATCTTCATCATGAATTTTGGCAAATGTCGAGTTTTTCCCATGTCCAGGGAAATCTCCCATGACAATGGTAAAGCCTGCTGTTCGCAGCTTTTCAATTAACCATGCATACCATTGATGGTGCTCAAATGCACTATGTAAAATAACAACAACTGCTTTTGCTTGTCCTTCTGCTTCCCATTTCCACATACATAAACCCTCCTACCCATTAAAATGGGCAACCTTACATTCTATTTTCATTTTCTTCCTAATTTGTTACGCTATAGCTATATCATACTGAGAAATGAGGAGATTTTCGATGATTTACCCTTTCAAAGACAAAAATCCTAAAATAGACCCATCTGTATATATTGCAGACAATGCCGTTGTTACAGGGGATGTGTCAATCGATGAAGAATCGACAATCTGGTTCAACACGGTCATTCGCGGTGATGTAGCTTCAACTACTATTGGAAAGCGATGCAGTATTCAAGATTTAAGCTGCATCCACCAAAGTCCGAATAATCCGGTAATTATTGAAGACGAAGTGACTGTCGGCCACCAAGTTACGTTACATGGCTGTGTTATTAGAAAAAGAGCATTGATCGGCATGGGGTCGATTATTTTGGATGGTGCAGAAATAGGAGAAGGAGCCTTTATTGGAGCAGGAAGTTTAGTTCCACCAGGCAAAAAAATCCCTCCAAATACCCTGGCTATGGGTAGACCTGCAAAAGTTGTACGGGAAATTACAGCAGAAGATCGCGAGGATATGGACCGTATCATTCGAGAATATGTAGAAAAAGGACAACTCTATAAATCTCAACAAGAAAAACTATCATCTAGATAATTTAGACTTCCGCATCGGTATACGGGTATACAGCTTTTTTGGCTTATACTCTTTTTTTATATCGGCCATTGGAAAGGGGAAACCTAGCTTCACCCATCACCATTTCCACTTTTACATAAACTAAATAGATAAAGGAGAAAAGGATGAATCAATTCGAAAAAAGCAGCCTTTATTGGGTATTAGCCGTTCTTGTCATTATTATTGCCCCTATTATCGTCCTATTAACACCTGTGATATTATCAGTCATTGTTTTTGAAAATCCGGATAGAATTGCCTTTATAACCTTCGGCAAAAACTTCATTATATATTCTTTGGCATTTTTCATTGCCTTCATTTCTTTAGTTTTTCTCTATTTTATAAAGAAGCTTATCACTAGAATAATCGTGATAATTTTAACCATTCTAGGTTTTCTTTCCGTCTTTGGGCTAGGGGTAAATTATTATATTTATTTAGATGAAGACTATATTGAGTTCAATCCACTGATTGGCAGCAAGGCAGTATATGAATGGTCAGAGCTAACACATGTGAGTCATATCTATCCAAATGATGATAGCGAAGCAGAAACCTATACCTTCACCTTTAATGATGGCTTTTCTTTTCAATTTGAAGCAAACGGTTTTGTAGATTCCTCCGTTAAAAATAAAATCTATAACAAACTCAAGGTTTATGACGTACCTCTAGAGTTAAATAACTCCTAGAATGAAAAACAGGTAGAACCCAATCTGGGTTCTACCTGTTTCTTATATATATGAAGCCCTGCAAGAAATCAATTAAAGGTTGGCTTTATCTTTTAAAAGCTGAGCAATATCAGTGTTTTCCCATGGCACATCTAAATCTGTACGGCCGAAATGTCCATAAGCTGCTGTTTGTTTGTATATTGGTCTGCGTAGATCCAGCATTTTGATAATGCCTGCTGGGCGTAAATCAAATAATTCATTGACCCATTCTACTAATTGCTCTTCTTTTACAACACCTGTTCCGAACGTATCGATCGCAATAGATACTGGGCGAGCTACACCAATTGCATATGCCAATTGTACTTCAGCACGTTCAGCTAAGCCTGATGCTACGATATTTTTTGCAACATATCTAGCCGCATAAGCTGCAGAACGGTCAACTTTTGTTGCATCCTTGCCTGAGAATGCGCCGCCGCCGTGACGAGCATACCCACCGTAAGTATCAACGATGATTTTACGGCCTGTTAGACCAGCATCCCCTTTTGGACCGCCGATTACAAAACGGCCTGTTGGGTTAATAAAGTATTTTGTATTCGCATCGATTAAATCCTGCGGCACAACTACATTAATAACCTTTTCTTTGATATCTTCATGAATTTGGTCTAAAGTTACTTCTTCATCATGCTGAGTCGAGATAACGATTGTATCTACCCGAACTGGTCTGTTTTCTTCATCGTATTCAATCGTTACTTGCGTTTTGCCATCCGGACGTAAATAAGCAAGTTCCTCAGATTTGCGAACTTCTGTCAAACGACGGGCTAATCGATGGGCAAGGCTGATTGGCAATGGCATAAGTTCCGGTGTTTCATTACACGCAAAACCAAACATTAAACCTTGGTCCCCTGCTCCAATTGCTTCGATATCCGCATCTGTCATTGAACCTTCACGTGCTTCTAATGCTTGGTCAACACCTTGTGCAATATCAGGTGATTGTTCGCCAATTGCTACTAACACAGCTAGGTTTTCTGCATCAAAACCATACTTGCCGCGAGTGTAGCCAATTTCTGCTACTGTATCGCGAACAATTCCTTTAATATCTACATAAGTAGAAGTCGTAATTTCACCTGCAACAAGTACTAAACCTGTTGTTACAGTTGTTTCACAAGCTACACGTGCATTTGGATCTTCCTTTAAAATGGCATCTAAAATTGCATCTGAAATTTGGTCACAAATTTTATCCGGGTGCCCTTCTGTTACACTTTCTGATGTAAACAGTCGACGGTTTGTCATTTTATTTCCTCCTATTTATAGCGAGAGTAATTCTCGTTGTTGATACGGTACTCATTATCCATGTTAAACCCGCTCTAGTGAGATCGGTATTCCAGCCGTTACCTTTTAACTTGTCCAACATTCTCCACTTTTTAATATCAATAGTAGGAAAATCTGTCTAATTGTTTTATGATTATGTATAAAACAGTTGCTGAACAATTTTTAGCCTAACAGTTGTCACAGTAATTTAATCTTATTTAAATCCTTGAATACTGGACATATTAAAACTACATTATAAAATGTACATACGGTCTCTTTACAAATACATGGATTTAGAAAGGCACAGATAAAAATAGAAAGAATTGCTATCCTTATCATTGTGTTCTAATTTGAAAAAAAAAATTCCCCTACTCATAGTTAAGTACATGAGTAAAAGGAATTGTGATTTCATAACATTACCTTTCACTCTTATCGTTCAAGGGTATTCCCTTGCATCAGGTTGGCACCATCGCATTAAATGAATAATGCAGGTTGCCGGGCTTCATAGGGCCTTGACCCTCCACCAACTCGGGATAAGAGTATCCGTTCAAGGATAAATCTTACGGAATGTAAAGGCTCTTGTCAATCGTTTTTGAATAAATCTATTAAAGTTTAAAAATTTAAAAATAATTTTTGGATTAGTATAGACTAATTAATTCAATGTGTTATACTAATTTTGAAAATAATCAAACCTCCCATGACTTAGGGAATTCTATAAAAAGGATGGTATTTAATCGATGAATTCAGTAGAAATTGCTAATGAGCTGAAGGAATTATTAAACGGCGAAAATATTAAAGTACAATTATCCGTACCACAATTAGTGGAAAAAGCTACAGAACGTGGAGAAGCTGCATTAACTGTTGATGGTGCTTTATGTGCTGAAACAGGCAAATATACTGGTCGTTCTCCTAAAGATAAATATATCGTAGAAGAAGAAAGCACAAAAGACAAAATCGACTGGGGTAATATCAACCGTCCGATTTCTGCTGAAGTGTTTGATAATCTATATGTAAAAGTTGTCAACTATTTAAAAGAAAAAGATGAGCTTTATGTATTCAAGGGATATGCTGGAGCCGACAAAGATTCTCAGCTTCAAATCCAAGTGATTAATGAATACGCATGGCATAATCTTTTCTGTCATCAATTATTCATCCGTCCAACTGAAGAAGAGCTAACTACCCATAATCCAGAATTCACAATTGTATCAGCTCCAAACTTTAAAGCAGATCCTGCGGTAGATGGTACAGCTTCTGAAACATTTATCATCGTATCCTTAGAAAAGAAAATTATCTTAATCGGCGGTACTGAATATGCTGGAGAAATGAAAAAATCAATTTTCGGTATTATGAACTACCTTTTACCTGAAAACGATATTTTCTCTATGCACTGCTCTGCAAACGTAGGAGAAGCTGGGGACGTTGCGTTATTCTTCGGATTATCCGGTACCGGCAAAACAACTTTATCAGCTGATAGCAACCGTAAATTAATCGGTGATGATGAGCATGGTTGGTCGGATAACGGTGTATTCAACATTGAAGGTGGCTGCTACGCAAAAACAATCAACCTTTCTGCTGAAAAAGAACCTGAAATTTATAATGCAATTCGCTTCGGTACAGTTTTAGAAAACGTTGTTGTAGATCCGGAATCCCGCATTCCAAACTACGATGATAGTTCTTTAACAGAAAACACACGTGCTGCATATCCCATCGACTTTATCGATAATATTGTAATGCCTTCTGTTGCAGGTCATCCAAAAACAATCGTATTTTTAACTGCTGATGCTTTTGGGGTACTGCCTCCAATCAGTAAATTAACGAAAGAACAAGCGATGTATCACTTCTTAAGTGGTTTCACATCAAAATTAGCAGGTACTGAACGTGGCGTAACATCTCCTGAACCAGTATTCTCTACATGCTTCGGCTCACCATTCTTACCACTTCCAGCTACTCGCTATGCTGAAATGCTGGGACAAAAAATCGATGAGCACGGTTCACAAGTATTCTTGGTAAACACTGGCTGGATCGGCGGAGAATATGGCGTTGGCAGCCGTATGAAGCTTTCATATACTCGTACAATGGTTCGTGCTGCAATCGATGGCAAGCTAAATGATGTAGAAACGACTCAAGATGCAATCTTTGGCTTACACATGCCAACAACAGTCGAAGGTGTTCCAAGCGAAGTATTAAATCCTCGCGGTGCATGGGCTGACAAAGAAGCTTATGATCAAAAAGCTAATTTCTTGGCAAACCTATTCAAGAAAAACTTCGCGAAATTCTCGAACGTTTCTGAAGATATCTTGAAAAAAGGTGGACCATTAGCTTAATTTCTTCGTAAATTATCCTGATTGTCTATATCTTTTAAAAACAGATTACTCATCCAGAGTAATCTGTTTTTACTTATATAGAAATAAAAATATCCCAAAAGTTTCAAAGTCGAACTTTTGAGATATCTTCACTTACTATATAGTTATTCGGTAAACAGATCTGGCGAGACTTTTTTCTTGATTTTCATTGCTATTAAATAAGCTGCCATCGATGCTGCAAGTGATTGAATTGCAGGCAGTCCCATTGGATTGATATATTGAGTATAATAACCAACAATCACTGAAATCACCACTGCAATTGTAGCCATCCAGTTCCAGCCTGGAATCTCGACCCACTTTTGTTTACGGATAAAGAAGAAATCAGAAAATAGCACACCAGCAATTGCCGGGTACAATAAAGCTGTTAAATAGAGGAAGTCTTCAAAATAATCAAGGATACCTAATATTGCGATGACGATTGCAACTAAAGTGCCGATTAAAGTTAAAACCGCTCGTCCTTTAGAAGAACTAATATTCAACACATTTGCAAGAGCCAACCCCATACTATAGTTATTTACAAGCTGTGAAGTCCATGTTGCCAACCATAAGATCAAAAAGCCCCAAACAGGAAATCCAAGACTCATCATCACATTTACTATATCAGCATCTCCAACACCAACAGACATAATCGCCCCAACGATAAATAATGGCAGCCCTACTACGACAATTCCACTCGGTATTAACCAGTTATCCTTCCATGCCGGTTTAGCATACCTTGTATAATCAGATGCTATTACCCATTGAGATACATTTACACCGATTACTAGACTAATAGCTGCTGCAATCGTCATTGTCGGTTCTGGATTCCATGAAGAAATTGTCGACCACCCAATATTTTTTAAGGAAAGATAAATCCCGCCGATTATTAAAACCAACCCTGCTGGGACTGCTAAATAATCTGTCCATTTCATTGAGTTATAGCCAATAATGGAAGGTAAAGCAAATAATAACCCAGCAATTACGGTAATGACTACCCAGCTCCAATATTGTGTCGTATAGTCAATCCCGAACATAGCGGCTATTGCATTCCCAGCAACGGCTGTTTGTAATGCCCACCACCCAAGTGATACAACAAATATCGTTAAACCAACAATTACCTTAGCTTGTGTATTACCGAAGCTCGTTTTTGCAATTACAGATGAAGTTCTACCCGTTTTCGCCCCAATATATCCAGCAACCGCATTACCGGCCCATTGAAACCCAAAAAGTGATATGATTAAGATTAAAAAGATAGTCGATAAACCAAAACTCGCTGCTAACGAAGCACCCACCATTAATACTGGTATAGTAAATTCCAATCCTCCAAAAATCATCGCCGGTGAAAGCCAATGTTGCCGATCTTTTAGCGGAATTTCGGTTAAAGCAGGATCATTATTCAGAAAACTTATTTCCTCTTTTTGCCCTACACGTGTAGAATCTTCAACACTATTCAATTAAAACTCCTCCATCCTTCTATTTAATTAAAGCATAGACTAATTGAACCGGAGCATCCCCTTCGTTTACACACCAATGCTGTTCACCAGCAGGAATAATTGAAGCCTCCCCTGCTTGAATCGAGTAAGGGATACCACCAGATTCACCATTAAGTGTACCTTTCATAATATAAGAGAATTCATTTTCCTCATGGCTCGTTAAGCCTTCCTTTGGCAGTCTTTCGCCAGGTTGAATTGTTGCAATACCAAAACGCACATCAGTATTTTCATAGCTTTTATTAAATAAATCTTCTACATTATGATTGATTTTAATATTTTTTTGAATTTCCATCTTTTCTCCCTCTATCTCTTTTATATTTTTCTATAGTGATAAGTTTCTTTATCTACTTCTACACCAAAGTATTTTCGAGCTTCTTCAATTGTAAAATAGCCATTCTTAACATCTTGGGCTACTTTTTCTGCCGGTCTTAAATTTGGATTTCCGTACCCTCCACCAGCTCCTGTCATAAGCTGTACAACATCGCCTTTCATGAGCTTATATCTTGGATAAACACCGAATGGTCCGTCTACAGTTCCATCCGATTTTTTAATCATAAATTGATTTGGTGAGCCTTGATGTCCCCCATTAACACCCCAAGGCAAAAACTTATTGCGTCCAAAAGTGACTGTTACCAGCTGATTGTCTGTCATAGCTCGGTAGGAACGTATAACCCCTTTACCACCTACATATTCCCCTACACCAGAACCGTCTCCATCAATTCTTAAACTATATTCATCCAGCATAACCCCATATCGAGTTTCAGCTACTTCGACTGGTACATTATAAGTTTCACCGTCCGAAAAACAAAACTGTCCAGAAGCACCGTCCATATTATTTGATGCTCCCCAGCCGCCAACAGAAGGCTCTACAATTAAAAACGGTTCTCCATCTTCATGATGCTTTCCAGATAAGGTAACTGCACATACTGATAAAAATTGTCCTGCTGATAAACGGTTCGGAATATGAGGAGCAAGAGCTTGCCAGATTAAATCTAAACTGCCTAATAATGTTTCAAAATAATTGGATACTGGAACTGGTCTTTCAGCAGACATGATGGATTTTTCATCTACAATAATTTTTAATGGTCTAAAGACACCATCATTCACATCAATATCCGGATTTGTAATCGCCAAGAAGATTGCACGCACTGCTGATGCCAAGCCGGTAAAGGAACAGTTCATTGGCCCTGGCACTTGAGGAGAACTGCCTCTAAAATCGCAAATAAACTCTTCATCCGTGATGGAAACCTTTACTTTAATCGGGAAAGGCCCATTTCCAATGCCATCTGTATCAATATAGTCTTCCGCATAAAAATCGCCTTTAGGCAATTTCGCTAATTCATTCCTTGAAATTGTTTCTCCATGATTTAAATGATACGTTACGGCTGATTGAATCACTTCCGAAGAATATTTTTCACAAAGCTCTTTTACACGTTTCTCCCCTGTTTTAAGGGCCGCCACCTGGGCATACATATCTCCAAGTGATAAATCCGGGAATCGTACATTCGATGAAATAATTTCAACCAATGCTTCGTTGATAACCCCTTCATTGAACAGCTTCACGCAAGGGAATTGCAGACCTTCCTGGAATATATCTACCGCATCATTTGTAAATGAACCTGGATCTTTGCCTCCTACTTCTGTCCAGTGTGCTTTATTTGCCGCAAAGGCAATTAATTTATCATCATGGAAGATCGGCATAACAAGCCCGACATCAGATAAATGGGAACCGCCGCCTTGATATGGATCATTGATGATAATGATGTCCCCTTCTTTTAACTTTTCGCCAGGATACTTCGTTAATGTCTCCTTGACCATAAATGACAACATCCCAATAAACCCAGTCACGCCATTCCCTTGTGTTAATAGGTTTCCTTCCGCATCAGTCAGCCCACTTGCATAATCCAGCACTTCATAGATGATTGGGCTCATTGATGTTCTGGCTAAAGCAATAAACATTTCATCTCCTGCAGCCAGCAGGGAATCTTTTACAATTTCCAAAGTAAACGGATCAAGCTTCACTACTTGATTAGTTGCCATTTATTTCTCCTCCTTTTCAATAATTAAATTGCCGAATATATCTTTCATTATCTTTTGAGATTCATAAACTACCGTTACTGCTGCTTTTTCTTCAATGATGACCGGCCCTGAAATCGAAAGCTCTGTAGGTAATAAATCGCGATCATAAACTGGTGTCATAACCCAGCCTAGCTGCTCAAAGTACACATTTCTCTCTTCTTTTTTTGCAGTGTCTAGCTCATGTTCTATACGGAGTTCATTTAATTGCGGCTTTTTCACTTTTCCGAATGCAGTTAAGTGGAAATTAACAATTTCTGTTGGTGACTCCGGTAGATTGAAAGTATAGTTTTTCTTATGAAGCTGATGGAACTCATTGATGATTCGTTCTTTGTTATATAAATCACTTATTTCCACTGGTACTTTTACCGTATGTTCTTGTCCCAGGTATCTCATATCCAGATATAATTTGAATTCAATTAAACTTTCATCAATACCATCCATTGAGAACTCAGATAACGCTTTTTCTTCCATTTCTTTTACTACGGACTCGAGCTCTTCTACTGATAACTCGTCCATCTTTTTGATATAAGTTTGAATATAATCATTTCGCAAATCCGTCATCAACATTCCCCACGCAGAGAAAACAGGAGAAGCAACTGGAATCACTACTTTTTTCACGCCAAGTTCAATCGCTAATGCTGGTGCATGCATAGAACCTCCTCCGCCAAATGCAATCAACGTAAAGTCTTTAGGGTCATAACCCTTCCGCACAGAAATTAATTTTAGGGCATTTAGCATATTGGAATTGGCAATACGAATAATTCCAAGTGCAGCCTCTTCCGCTGAAATATCAAAACTCTCACCGATTTTCTTTTCGATTGCATAACGAACCGCATCTAAATCTACTTCATAGTCAAAATTTTTACTAGAAAGCCGGCCCGTCAGCAGATTAGCATCCGTTGTAGTAGGTTCTGCCCCACCTAATCCATACGCAACTGGTCCCGGGAATGCACCTGCTGACTGTGGACCAACCTTCAGCGAACCCGCATCATCAATCCAAGCAATAGAACCTCCGCCATTTCCGATTTCCACTATATCCACAACCGGTGTTTTAATTGGATAACCGGCATTACGATTATCTTTTTCAATATAGTAATCTGTTGATAGCTTTACTTCTCCATTTTCAATTAATGAACATTTTGCAGTTGTTCCACCAATATCAAATGCAATAATATTATTTTCACCAATAAATTCACCTAGTACGGCAGCACCTAATACCCCCGCTACCGGTCCTGATTCAACCATGGTAATTGGTGAACTCTTTGCTCTATTAAACTTGGATGTTCCACCATTGGATTGCATAATATAACTTTGTTTAAAGTTCGAATTTTCAGATATTTTATTCTCCAATCTTTCGATATACTCTCCTGCTATTGGCTGCACATACGCATTTAGAACTGCCGTATTCGTACGTTCATATTCGCGCCATTCCTTCGTAATTTCGCTTGATGCCGTTACCTTTACTTCCGGCCAAATTTCTCGAATCCATTGAACAGTTTGAATTTCATGCTGAGGGTTTACGTATGAGTGCAAATAAGCAATGGCGATTGCTTCTACATTCTCTTTTTTAAACTCTTCGACAATTTCTTCGACTTCAGAACGTTCCAGAGGAGCAATTACTTCGCCTTTATAGTTCAAACGTTCAGAAACTTCCTTTCTCAAATAACGCTCTACAAATTCCTTTGGCTTAACGTATTTTACATTAAATAAATCAGGTCTATTTCCGCGGGCAATCTCCAATACATCTCGGAATCCTTTTGTAGTGATTAATCCCGTTTTTGCTCCTTTTCGTTCTGTTAGAGCATTGATAATTACCGTTGTCCCATGAATAAACATGTCGCTATTTTTACCAATCTCTCCGATTTTATCTAATACATCAATTACACCATTCTCAAAATTAGGCGGCGTTGTACTGCTTTTTGCAATGCCAAATTTCCCTGAATCATCAACATACACTAAATCTGTAAACGTGCCTCCAATATCTGTTGCTATTCTCATTTGAATCCTCCTTAAAAAATGATAGGTATAACAATACTAATCACGCTAGAATTTATTTCTAAAGGGTTTTCCCATTGATGCTGCAAAGAAGATGGGAAGTGGATTGTATCTCCTACATGTAAATGGTGTTTTTCATCATTCACATAGAAAATAACCTCCCCTTCTATCACATAATAAAATTCCTCTCCGTTATGAGAATACTTTTGGTCCTCTTTGATTTTTGGTGGAAGAGTAACGAGAAGCGGTTCTAATTTTCGGTTTCCGAAACTCCCTGCCAACCTGGTGTAGATCTGACTTCCAAGATTAGTTTTAAACTGATGGCGTTCATTTTTGCGCACTACATATTTTTCTGCTGGTACATCTTCTTCAAAAAAGTAATTCATGCTTACATCAAGAGCCACAGCAATTTTTTGCAGTGATGTAATAGAAAGAGAAGTAGCTCCGCGTTCGACTTGTGAAATAAAACTCAATGAAAGCCCAGTTTTTTCAGCTAGATCTTTTAAGGTCATATTTTGTTTGACACGAAGCTCCTTAATCTTTGAATAAACTTCCTCCAAAATTTCTCACCTCCTTTTTAGTATTACTGTAATAATTTCAATATATCATAATTAATTTTCAGAATAAACAAATATTTTAAAATATCGTAAAAATTTTAATATTTTATCAATAAATGCAAAAAAGAGCACGTCCCATCATTTTGAGACGTACTCTGATTAAATATTTTCAAGAATTTGCTGAAACTTCTATAGAGTTTTCATCCATTCACATAAAGCTTTTACAGTTTTTCTGTTCACATCAGGAGGATAATGATGTGTAAGTCCAGAAGCATACCATGTTTCAACTTTTTTCTTTTCATCCATTAACTTATGCTCAAGATCATACGATTGATTAATGCTGACGTTCTCATCCTCAGTCCCATGAATAATAAGAACAGGAGCATTAATCATATCAATTTTCAACAATGGGTTGCGTTCATCATACTTTTCCTGCTCTTTATTTGGAGATCCACCGATAATACGTTTTAAGGTTCTTCGCATTCACTCGTTCCATGTACATGGAAGTTACATCAGATACTCCTGCCCAAGTTACAACAGACTTAATATCATCCCTTAAGATAGCCGTCCACAAAGCCATTAGACCGCCGCGTGAAAAGCCAAATAAATGCACTTCTTTTACATTGGCATACTTCTTAAGTATTTCTAAACTGTTGACTGCGTCAAAACGGTCCTCTCCTGCCATTTCGTCGCGGCCTTCCCCTCCTCGATTACCTCTGTAATATGGGGCAAAGACCACTAAACCTTGACTTGCGAATTGAGCAATCCTTGATGCGCGAACCATACCGATTGACTGTAAACCACCGCGCAAATAAAGCATTGCTTCATACTGTCCTTCTTTTTTAGGTTTTGCCAATAAACCCTTCACCCGAAGTCCCTCCGACCAATAGAGGATCTCATGAAGCACAACATTCGGATTCGGAGAAGGATAGCTTCTGATCATCTCAATACTACCATTGTCTTTCATGATGTTTCACTTCCTGTAACATCTTTTTCATGCCTTCATCTTTCATATAGAAACTCAAATTCGGATGATTTTCCAATTCCTCATCGCTAAGCCATGTCATCCCAAGTGTTTCATGTTCTTCGACAAATTCATCAATTCTTTCCACTTTCCCTGTAAAAACTGCCTTGCTGAAAATGGGAGTATCATGAACCACATAATAGGCGAACCATTTCAAATCGGAAATTTGAACAGCAGTCTCTTCATATACTTCACGAATCGCTGCTTCTTCTAATGTTTCTCCTGGCTCTACCTTACCGCCCGGAAATTCAACGCCTCGCTTTTTATTAATCGTACATAGCCATTTCCCTTCATGAAAAACGAAAACCAACACATGCTTGGGTTCAATCTCAAAGGGTTTATTTGTAAAACTCAACTCACACTTACAGCCATTTTCATCTATAAAAGTAAACATCCCTTTAGCCACTTCCTTCTTACTAATAGTCTAGCCAAGGGATGTTTTGGAATCAATGGAAATAAGGTAATTGTTCTACAAATTCTTTTGTATGTTGATCTCCAAATTCATGGATAAGCGCATATATTTTCTTCATACGCATATCAATTTCATCATTTGATTCATCTAAGTGATAAGGGATATAAGGTAAATGCGCTCGAACAATATTATCGAATTCTAGGGAATTTAACTGTAAAAATAATTTTTCAAACAAACGTGCTTTCTGTTCTTCAAGTTGAAGCTTAAATTCACATGGTAAACCTAGCGGCAAATAGCTGTAAGACTGATTAGCAACAGAAACGTAAATTGTTGTATCGATATGAATCAACTCCTTTTCAAACAGTATGCAGCGAAAAAAACCGAACTATTCATACTGCCAAAAAGAGGTGATGTGAGTTTTCCTTGCA
>Ga0182747_1001381_pt1 | contig 18906 bp, 16 predicted proteins | sample eDN3rd30CBELigBY_FD_128526 | JGI IMG/M metagenome (GOLD analysis project Ga0182747, IMG submission 128526) | Enriched backyard soil microbial communities from Emeryville, California, USA - eDNA 3rd pass 30_C BE-Lig BY (version 2) (version 2) | ecosystem: Environmental > Terrestrial > Soil >...
CAGGAGCTGCACCCGCGCCTTGATGATGTACGAGCCGGCGCCGAGGGCGGGCCAGTACGACAGGCCGTGGTAGCTGGGGTCGGGCTCGGTGAAGCCCGAGAACTTGTCGTTGGCGGAGAAGTCGAAGGAGCCGCCGTCGACGATCACGCCGCCGATGGACGTGCCGTGGCCACCGATGAACTTGGTGGCGGAGTGCACGACGATGTCGGCGCCGTGCTCGAACGGGCGGATGAGCCACGGCGAGGCGACGGTGTTGTCGACGATGAGCGGCACGCCGACCTCGAGGGCGATCGCCGAGATGGCGGCGATGTCGAGGAAGTCGTTCTTCGGGTTGCCGATGGACTCGCCGTAGAACGCCTTCGTGTTCGGCTTGACCGCCGCACGCCAGGCGTCGAGGTCATCGGGGTCGTCGATGAACGTGACCTCGATGCCGATCTTCGGGAAGGTGTAGTGGAAGAGGTTGTAGGTGCCGCCGTAGAGCGATGCGCTGGCGACGACGTGGCTGCCGGCCTCGGCCAGGTTGAGGATGGCGAGGGTCTCGGCCGCCTGGCCCGATGCCACGGCCAGGGCACCGGGAAGGCCCACGGCGGTCTCGGTCGCGCCCTCGAGCGCGGCGATCGTGGCCTCGACCACGCCCTGGGTCGGGTTCATGATCCGGGTGTAGATGTTGCCGATCTCGGCCAGGGCGAACAGGTTCGACGCGTGCTCCGAGTCGCGGAACTGGTAGCTCGTGGTCTGGTAGATCGGCGTGGCGCGTGCCCCCGTGGCGGGGTCAGGCGACTGGCCGGCGTGGATCTGTCGGGTCTCGAATCCCCAGGCGTCGTTGCTCATGGCAGCGCATCGTAGCGTCTAATTCCGACCAATCAAGTAGGGAATTGCGGCCCAGGTCAGCCGCTACGGATCCAGATCGGTGTACCAGACCTCGAGGCGGCCGATCTGGTGCGGCCGGAGCCCGGCCGCCTGGGCCTGGGCCCGGGCGGCGTCGGCGACGCCAGCGGGCAGCAACGGGACGTCTCGGGGGTCGAGCACCAGCAGGTCGAACGGCACCGAAGCAGGGGTGAACCCGACCTGGCCGGCCGCCACGTCGGGGAAGTACCGCTCGACGGACTCGCCCTGGAACCGCACGGAGGTCGGCGCCACACCCTGAGCGTCGAGCTCGGCGACGAGGCGGCCGTAGGCGCCGGGTCCCAGCGTCGCCGTCCGCCAGGTGGCGACCAGACCGCTGGCGGCGAGGGCCACCGCCGCAACGCCCAACGCGGCGGCGGGACCCGGGGCGCGCCGCCATCGAGCGGCCAGGTCGCCGGCCGTCGACCTGCCCGCCGGACCCGTCACCGCCTTCGTGCGATCCGCCAGCTCGACGAGGCCCATCGCGGCCACGAGCACCGAGAACGGGGCCCAGAGCAGGTAGTAGTGGGGCAGGGCCACGATCGAGAGGAGGTGGAGCGCGACCAGGGTCCCCCAGATGGCGGTGACGTAGGCGATCGGGACCCGGCGGCGGCCGGTCCATGCGCCGACCACGCCGATGACGAGGCCCACGCACGCCGCGGCCCCCATCCCCCGCCACTGGTAGAGCAGGTGCGACCAGCGGGGCTGGTGCTCGGTCACGGTGCCGTCGACCACGAGCTGGTGGCCGGTGCGGGCGTGGTCGAGCTGGAAGTCGAGCAGCGTGCGCAGGTGGTCGATGCCGTCGCCCCCGAGCACGAGCACGTACGTGAGCGGGAGCACGACGGCGGCGAGGGCGCCGATGGCGAGCGCCGGCCCCGCCACCGTCCGGAACGACCGCTGCTGCCACCATCCCACCGCCACGATGGGCACCACGACGACGAGCGCCGTCGGCTTGAACGCCCCGGCCGCCCCGATGAGCAGCCCGGTGGCGGCCGCGTCGATCCAGCGGTTCTCCCGGACCCAGTTCCACCCGGTCCACGTCGCCCCGAGGAGGGCCACCGCCATGAACGGCTCGAGGTACCCGAACCGGTCGCCTCGGAGCGGCGCGACGACGGTCGAGCCCACCACCAGCGCCCGAGGCAGCACAGCCCACAGCGCGGCGGCCACGAGCCCCGCCCACCGGGAGTGCAGCCGGGCGCCGACCAGGTAGAGCAGCCCGACTGCGGCGAGCGAGGCGAGCGCCGGAAGGAGGCGGATGCCCGTCCGGGTCTGGCCGAGCAGCAGCTGCCCCAGGCCGAGGAACCAGCGCACGAAGATCGGATGCCCGTTGTCCTGGGTCCAGTCGCCCCGGTCGATGGCGAGCCAAGCGAGGCGGCCGTCCCAGGCCTCGTCGGTCTTCCAGTCGGCCGTGCCGAGCGCCCAGCACGCGTTGAACGCGGCGACGACCGCCACCGCTCCGCACGCCCACGGCCACCACGACGGCGCCCGATCCGCGGCAGCGGGGTGCCCCTCGTCCATCACGCCGCGAACCTAGGGCAGCCCGGCTGCGCCCGAGCGCCCCGACCCCACCGAACTTCGTAGGTGAGGACGCCCATTCGGGGGCGCTCGCCTACGAAGTTCGTTCGGCGTGGGGGGGGTCAGGCGGACTTGTTCTTGACCGCCCGGAGCTTGCCGGCGTCGCGGTCGAGCTTCGGCAGGGCGATGCGACCGGTGCGCTGGATGTCGCTGATGCCGAACGTGCGCAGCATCTCCTCGAAGTCGTCCACCTTCGACGGGTGGCCTTCGAGCGAGACGGTGAGCGCCTGCTGGTTCACGGCGAGGATCTTGCCCTCGAAGATGCGGACCAGCTCGGTCACCTGGTGGCGCTGGTCGCCCGGGCACCGGACGGTGGCGATCATGAGCTCGCGCTCGACGGAGTGCGAGGGGTCGAGCTCCACGATCTTCACGACGTTGATGAGCTTGTGGAGCTGCTTGACGATCTGCTCGAGCGGCGCCGAGTCCACGTCGACCACGACGGTCAGGCGGCTGAAGCGCTCGTCCTCGGTGGGCGCGACGGCCAGCGAGTAGATGTTGTACGCCCGGCGGGAGAACAGGTTGACGATGCGGGCGAGCACGCCCGCCTTGTTCTCGACCAGGACGGAGAGGGTGTGGTGCTCGATGTCGGTCGCCATCAGTCCGCGGCCTCCTCGGCGCCCCGGGCCCGCTGGAACGGCGGGACCTGGACATCGGAGTTGGAGTGGCCGGCGGCCACCATCGGGAAGACCTTCTCCGACGCATCGGTGCGGAACTCGATGACCACGGGGCGGTCGTCGATGGCGTTGGCCTTGTCGATGGTGGGGCCGATGTCGTCGGGGTGCTCGACCCGGAAGGCGACGCAGCCCATGGCCTCGGCCCACTTCACGTAGTCGGGCAGGTCCGGCGACAGGTACACCTCGGAGTACCGCTCGTCGTAGAACATCTCCTGCCACTGGCGGACCATGCCGAGGTAGGCGTTGTTCAAGATGGCGATCTTGACGGGGATGCGCTCGGCGGCCGCCGTGACCAGCTCCTGGGCGGTCATCTGGAAGCAGCCGTCGCCGTCGATGGCCCAGACCATGCGGTCGGGCCGGCCGACCTTGGCGCCGATGGCGGCCGGCACGGAGAAGCCCATGGTGCCGAGCCCGCCCGAGTTGATCCAGGTGTAGGGGTGGCGGAACGTCCAGTACTGGCTGGCCCACATCTGGTGCTGGCCGACGCCGCTGGCGACGATGCAGTCCTCGGGGGCCGCGTCCCGGAGCGCTTCGAGCACCATCTGCGGCTTGAGCAGCTCGCCTTCCACCGGGTCCTCGTAGGCCAGCGGGTACGTCTCCTGCCAGCCCGACAGGGTGGAGCGCCACGGGGTGATGTCGGGCTTGACCGCACCCTTCGCCAGCTGGGCCCTGGCCTCGGCGACGAGCGCCTCGATCACCAGACGGGAGTCGCCGACGATCGGCACGTCGGGCCGGCGGACCTTGCCCAGCTCGGCCGGGTCGATGTCGGCGTGGATGATCTTGGCGTGCGGGGCGAAGTTCGGGACCTTGCCGGTGACGCGGTCGTCGAAGCGCGAGCCCAAGGCGATGAGCAGGTCGCTCTCTTGCATCGACATGATCGCCGTGTAGTTGCCGTGCATGCCCGGCATGCCGAGGCACAGCTCGTGGTCGTCGGGGAACGCACCCCGGGCCATGAGCGTGGTGACGACGGGGAACTCGAACAGCTCGGCCAGCTCGAGGAGCGCCTCGGCGGCGCGGCCCTTGAGGATGCCGCCGCCCGCGTAGATGACCGGCCGCTCGGAGGCCAGCATCAGCTCGACGGCCTCCTTGATCTTCTTCGGGTGCCCGGTGGTGGTCGGCTTGTAGCCGGGGAGGCTGGCGGTGACCTCGTCGTCGCTCGGCCACACCCACTCCATGGCGCTGCGCGGGTTGGTGGGGTCGACGATGTCCTTGGGGATGTCGACGAGGACCGGGCCGGGCCGGCCGGTGGTGGCGATGTGGAACGCCTGGCGGATCGCCATCGGCACGTCCTGCGCCTCGGTCACGAGGAAGTTGTGCTTGGTGACCGACTGGGTGATGCCCGTGATGTCGGCCTCCTGGAACGCATCGGTGCCGATGGCGGCGGTGGCCACCTGGCCGGTGATGCAGACCATGGGCACGGAGTCCATGTAGGCGTCGGCGAGGGGCGTCACGATGTTGGTGGCGCCCGGACCGCTGGTCACCATGGCCACGCCGGGCTTGCCGGTGGCGTGGGCGTAGCCCTCGGCCATGTGGCCGGCGCCCTGCTCGTGGCGGACGAGGATGTGGCGGATCGGCGAGTCGATGATCGGGTCGTACACCGGGAGGATGGCCCCGCCGGGCAGGCCGAAGATGACCTCGACCCCTTCCATCTCCAGGCTCTTGATGAGCGCCTGGCCTCCGTTGAGCTTCATGGTGTTCCCTCTGGGATTCGTGCAGCGGACGTGCGGGTGAGCGGGTGGGCGGTGCGCACGCTCCCTGCAGTCTGCCCGGTGCCGAACCCGACCCGAAAACTGCGACGACCTCCCGGTCTGGGAGGTCGAGGAAGCGCACGCGGCGGGTGAAGACGGCGTGCGCTACGTGAGTACTACGAGGCGGTAGGCGGTCTTCAGCACGAGGGCAGTATGACGGAGCCCCCAGCATCTGGCAACCCGGTTCCCCCGGGTCAGTCGATCAACCCACGGGGCACGACCCAGCGGCTGGGCTGCCCGGTGACCTCGGCGATGAGGTCGAAGTCAGCGTCGTAGTGCACGACCGGGAGATCGGCCGCCTCTGCCGCGGCGGCGATGAGGAGATCCGCCATCGATACGCCCCGGTGACGGCCCTGCGCGCAAAGCGCACCTTGCACCTCGATCGCACGGTCGAACACTGCCTGATGGGTACGGACCTGAGGGAGGGCATCGAACTGGCGACGAAGGCGCTCGTAGGCTGCGCCGTTCTGTGCGCTGAAGCACACCTCGAAGATGACGGGAGCGCAGACGGCGACGTCGCCCGCTTCGACCGCGTCTTCGATCTCGATCGCGACCAGATCGCTGGCAAAGCGGTTGACGACGCTCGTATCGACCAGGACCCGGGTCATCTCGAGGCGCGGTTCATCAGCTCCCGCTCCTCCGGGGTGAACGGATGGTCCCGGAACCACTGGAAGGCCGCCTTGCGCTCCGCCCGGGCCACCACCTCGCGCAGCGCTTCTTCCACCGTCGCGGTCAGGGTTTCGGTACCGAGGAGCTCGCCTGCCCGGTCCGCCAGATCCCGATCGATGTTGATCGCTGTCTTCGCCATGCCGACCAAGCTATCACCGAGACCTCTCCATGGCTATCCCGATGGGCAAAAACACATGGAAGTTGCGAAAGAGCATGCGGGAGGGCCAGTTCGATCGGATGAGGAACAGCTGGAGCGGACCGCCGGAGGACGCGCGTACACGCCGAAGGGCGTGACGCGGTACGTGACGATCGCCCCGCTGGCGGTCTTCACCGCCCTGGTGAGGTCGGGATGCTCTGGTTGATGATCCCTGAGCCCGCCCCTCAGGCTGGCTCGGACCGGCTACTTGGTGTTGGTGATGGCGCCGGTCTCGGCGCCTTGGACCAGGCGGGCGTACTTGCCCAAGACGCCTTGGGTGTAGCGCGGCGGGTTCGGCGTCCAGCCGACCTTGCGGGCCTCGAGCTCGACCTCGTCGACCATCAGGTCCAGGCGGAACTGGTGGACGTCGATGACGATGCGGTCGCCGTCGCGCACGAAGGCGATGGGACCGCCGTCGACGGCCTCGGGGGCGACGTGGCCGATGCAGAAGCCCCAGGTGCCGCCGGAGAAGCGGCCGTCGGTGATGAGGGCGCAGTCCGAGCCGCGGCCGGCACCCTTCAGCGCACCGGTGATGGCGAGCATCTCGCGCATGCCGGGGCCGCCCTTGGGGCCCTCGTAGCGGATGACGATCACGGTGCCGGGCGCGATGTCGCCGGCGAGGATGGCATCCATCGCCCCGTCTTCACCGTCGAACACCCGGGCCGGGCCGTCGAACAGCAGCTGGTCGGCCGAGAGCCCGGCGACCTTCACGACCGAGCCCTTCGGAGCGAGGGTGCCGCTCAAGATGTTGAGCGCGCCCTCGGCGTGGATCGGGGCGTCGAGCGGGTGGACGACGACGCCGTCGGGGCGGGGCGGGTCGATGGCCGCCAGGTTCTCGGCGACCGTCTTGCCGGTGACGGTGAGGCAGTCGCCGTGGAGCAGGCCGGCGGCGAGGAGCTCCGCCATGACGACCGGGACGCCGCCGATGCGGTCGAGGTCGGTCATGTGGAACTTGCCGCCCGGCTTCATGTCTGCGATGTGGGCGACCTTGGCGGCGATGCGGTTGAAGTCGTCGAGGTCGAGGGCGACGTCGGCCTCGTTGGCGATGGCCAGCAGGTGCAGCACGGCGTTGGTGGACCCGCCGAGGGCGTTGGTGACGGCGATGGCGTTCTCGAACGCCTCCTTGGTGAGGATGTCGCGGGTGGTGATGCCGAGGCGCAGGAGGTTCATCACCGCCTCGCCGGCCTTGACCGCGTCGTCGTCGCGGCGCCGGTCGACCGAGGGTGGGCTGGCCGAGCCGGGAAGCGACAGCCCGATCGCCTCGCCGATGGACGACATGGTGTTGGCGGTGAACATGCCCCCGCAGGCCCCCTCGCCGGGACAGGCGGTGCGCTCGATCTCGCCCAGCTCCTCCTCGGTCATCGTCCCGGCGGCGACGGCGCCGACCGCTTCGAACACGGAGGTGACGTCGGTGGCGGTGCCGTTGTGGTTGCCCGGCAAGGTGGAGCCGGCGTAGACGAAGACCATCGGGAGGTCGAGGCGCGCCGCCGCCATCATCATCGCGGGCAGGGACTTGTCGCACCCGGCCAGGCCGACGAAGCCGTCGAGCCGCTCGGCGAAGACCACCGTCTCGACCGAGTCGCAGATGACCTCCCGCGACACGAGCGAGCCGCGCATGCCCTCGTGGCCCATCGAGATGCCGTCGGAGACGGAGATGGTGCCGAACTGGATGGGCACACCACCGGCCTTGCGGACCCCCTCCTTGGCCTTGACGGCCAGCCGGTCGAGCGAGAGGTTGCACGGGGTGACCTCGTTCCACGACGAGGCGATGGCGACCTGGGGCTTGTCCCAGTCGTCGTCGGTGAGGCCGACGGCCCGGAGCATGGCCCGGCTCGGGGCCCGCCGATAGCCGTCGGTGACGTCGCGGCTCCGCGGCTTGATGTCCACCGAAGACTCGGTCGGGTCCGAGGTGCCAGCAGTGGGATCGGTCGGTTCAGCCATGGCCCGGAACGGTATCGCTGCCCGCCCGGCACGGCCGAACCAGTTGCGCCGCCCGACGGCGACGCATCGGGAGCGATCGGCGGGGTGCGTCGGGTCGGCGCGCCTCCACCTCCTAGGTTGGCGGCGATGGGTGCGGTCGTGGAGGTGCGCGGAGTCGTCAAGCGGTGGGGTCAGACCCTGGCGCTCGGCGGCGCGACCTGTGAGGTCGGCCCCGGTGTCACGGGCCTGCTCGGAGCGAACGGTGCGGGCAAGACCAGCCTGCTCGGCCTCATCCTCGGTCTCGACAAGCCCGACGACGGCCAGATCCGGGTGTTCGGCATCGACCCGGCCACCGCCGGTCCCGACGTCCGAGCGCTCCTCGGCTACTCCCCCGAGCACCACCTCCTGCCGCCCGACGTGAAGGCGGTCGACTTCGTCCGCCACGTCGCCGAGGTGCACGGGCTTCCTCATCGAGAAGCCACCAACCGGGCATCCGATGTGCTGTGGCAGGTCGGCCTGGGCGAGGAGCGGGGCCGGCCGCTCGGCACCATGTCCACGGGCCAGCGCCAGCGGGTGAAGCTCGCCCAGGCGCTGGCGCACGACCCGCACCTCGTGCTGCTCGACGAGCCCACCGACGGCCTCGACCCCATGCAGCGCGACGCCATGTTGGAGCTGATCCACCGGATCGGCCACGAGTTCGGGATCACGGTCCTGCTGTCCTCGCACTTGCTGGAGGAGGTCGAGCGCATCTGCGACGCCGCCGTCATCCTCAACGGCGGTGTGGTCGCCGCGGCCGGGTCGCTGGATGCGCTGCGGGGCGAGGGCGAAGGCGTGGCCGTCGAGTTCGACGGCGATCAGGCGCTCGTCGACGCGACCCTCACCACCATCTACGAGACGGGAGCCGTGATCCGGCCCGAGGGCCGGGGCTTCGTCATCACCGGCGATGACCAGCTGTTCACCATCGTGCGCGACGCCGTCGCGGTCAGCGGCATCGGCATCCGCAAGCTCGGCCGCCGCACCGTCTCGCTCGAAGAGGTGTTCCTCGGCGTGGGGGCGGGCAGCGACCCGTCGCAGGATCCTCGGCTCGCCCAGCACGCCCTCCTGCCGCCACCGCCAGCCCCGGGGACGTTCTGATGACCGACACCTTCTCGTCGGGTGACGCCCAGATCCTCGACCGCGGCTACCGCAAGTACGACGGCCCCCGCACCGGTGTGAGGGGCGCCGTCCGAGCGGTGGTCGTGCACAGCGGCCAGCGGGCGCTGGGGATGCGGCGCAGCATCTGGGCCAAGGTGCTGCCGGTGGCCACCATCGGCTTCGCCTACCTGCCGGCCATCGTGTTCGTGGGCATCATCGCCCTGTTCCCCAGGAGCGACGTCGCCTCCGAGGCGCTCCCGAGCTACGGGGACTACTACGGGTTCATCATCGCCGCGATCATGGTCTTCGTCGCCCTCGTGGCGCCCGAGGTCCTCTGCACCGACCGGCGCACCGGGATGCTGGGCGTCTACCTGGCCGCGCCCCTCGACCGGGACACGTACCTGTTCGCCAAGGCGGTCGCGATCGCCTCGGTGCTCTCCATCGTGTGCCTCGGCCCGCCGCTGCTCATGCTCATCGCCAACGTGCTGCAGAGCACGGGGCCAGACGGCGCCGGTGACATCGCGCTGACCTTCCTGCGGGTCCTCACCACCGGGGTCGTCGAGACCCTCCTGTTCACCGGCATCACGATGGGCGTGACGAGCCTCACCGACCGCAAGGCGGTGGCGGCAGCCGCCATCATCCTGCTCTTCTTGATCTCGATCTCGATGACCAGCATCTTCGTCGACACCGGGTCGCCCGATGGCGTGTACGCGTTCGCCCCGACGCTGCTCGGCCTGGAGCTCGCCCCGAGGGTCCACGGCGAGCCGACCGTCATCATGAGCAGCGTCCCGTCCATCACCGTCTGGGTCGCCTGGGCGGCGTGGACCTTCGGCGGGTTCGCCCTGGCCCGCAACCGGCTCCACCACCTGCCGGTGACGCGATGACCGCGCTGGGCGCGGCGGCCGAGGCGCCGATGATCGAGGCCGAGCATGCGTCGAAGTGGTTCGGCGACGTCGTGGCCGTCTCCGACGTGTCGTTTGGCATCGGTCCCGGCGTCACGGCCCTGCTCGGGCCGAACGGCGCCGGCAAGTCCACCCTGCTGCGCATGCTGTGCGGCCTGACCCCACCGGACCGCGGCGCCGTGCGCATCCTCGGGGCCGACCCGCGCAAGGACATCGCCGTCCGGGCTCGCATCGGGATCGTGCCCCAGCAGGAGGCCATGTTCGAGGCGCTCACGGCGTTCGAGTTCGTGCGGCTCGCCGGCCTGCTCCACGGGGTCGGGGACCCCGCGGGCGCGGCCCGCTGGGCGCTCGACCTGGTGGAGCTCGACCACGCCGACCACCGATCCACCACCACCTACTCGAAGGGGATGAAGCAGCGGGTGAAGGTGGCCCAGGCCCTCGTGAACGATCCGGCCATCGTGGTGCTCGACGAGCCGCTCACCGGTCTCGACCCCCGCCAGCGCGGCCACCTGATCGAGCTGTTCGGCCGTCTGGGCGCGCAGGGCCGCTGCGTCATCGTGTCCAGCCACGTGCTCGACGAGGTCGAGCGCTTCGGTTCGCGGGTCCTCGTGGTCGCGCAGGGCCGCCTCGCCGCGACGGGCGACTTCCGGGCGATCCGCGACCTCATGGACGACCGGCCCCACCGCATCCGCGTGCGCACCGACCGCCTCCGCGAGGTCGCCACCGAGCTGATCTCGAGTCCCGGCGTGCTCGCCGTCCGCCTCGAGCCGGCAGCGGGCAACCGCGCCGGGGCCGTCATCGTGGACACCGCCGATGCACCGCTGTTCCGGCGCTCGGTCGCGGCGGCCGCGCAGCGCGCGGACGCCACCCTGCTCGAGGTCTCGCCCCTCGACGACGACCTCGACAGCGTCTTCCGCTACCTGGTGGGCCGATGACCACCACCCCGTCACCAAAGGCGCCGCCCCTGCGCTCGGGCCCTGCGCTCGGACGCGTGCTCCTCGCCGAGTACCGGCTCCTGCTCCGCTCGGTCTGCACCAGGGGCCGCCTCGTCGCCATCGCCATGCTGGCCGGGCTCAGCGTCTTGACCGCCGTCGCCGTCGCCCTCAGCAACCCCTTCGACCCGTTGAGCGAGGGCGTGGGTTTCGTCAACGGCAACATCGCGACGCTCATCCCCGTCGCCGTGCTCGTCTTCGGCGCCGCCGTCCTCGGGGACCTCATCGACGACGGCTCGCTCGTCTACCTCTGGCTGCGCCCCGTGCCGTCGTGGGTCCACGTCCTGGCCGGGTGGGCCGCCACGGTGACGATCGTCGTCCCGCTCGTGCTCGTCCCGGTGGTGGGCGCCACGGCCGTCATCGACTCGTCGCCGGCCCTCGTGGGTGCGGCTGTCGTCGGCGGTCTCGTCGCCGTCGCCGGCTACGCCGGGCTCTTCGTCATGCTCGGGGTCCGGTTCCGTCGAGCGCTCCCCTGGGGGCTCGTGTACATCCTCATCTGGGAGGGCTTCGTCGCCTCCGCTGGCAAGACCGCCACCAAGCTCGCCGTCCGCTCCTACGTCCGGTCGATCCTCGGTTCGATGACCGACACGCACCTGAAGCTCGGCGAGTTCTCCCTCGGCGTCGGCATCGTCGTCCCGCTCCTCATCGCCGTCCTCGCACTGCTCTACGCCAGCCGTCGCCTGGCCCGCTCCGACGTCGCCTGACGCGCGGGCCGCGGTGGCGGTTCGGCTCCTGGCCTCCTGGGATCTACAGCTAGCGGGCGCCGTCGGCGCCGATGGCGACGAGGACGCCCTCGAGCAGGCGGCGGATCACGTCCTCGTCGACCCGTGCCCCGCTGAAGTAGAGGCGGTACATGATCGCGCCGGTGAGCAGGTCGACCACCAGCTCGACGTCGACGTTGTCGGCGACCTCGCCGCGCTCCTGGGCCCGCCGGAGGATCCCGGCCACGGGCGCCCGCCGGTCGGAGACGTACGCGTGGAGGCGCTCGGCGATCTCGGCATCGACCGCCGCCTCGGCCGCGAGCGCGGGCATGAGCCGCACCGCACCCTTCTGCGCCTCGAGGTCGGCGAGCGGCAGGTAGTAGGCGAGCAAGTCCTCGTGGAGGCTGCCCGTGTCGGGCTGGGGCACCGGGAAGCGGCCCGCCGTGAGGGCATCGAGCACCATCTGCTCCTTGCCGGGCCACCGCCGGTAGATCGTGGCCTTGCCGACGTGGGCGCGATGGGCGACCCCGTCGATCGTGAGGCCGCGGAACCCGACCTCGGTCAGCAGCTCGACGACCGCATCCGTGATCGCGTCGTCGACCGCCGCGTCGCGCGGCCGGCCTGGCCGCCTCCGCTCTTGTTCACCGATGTCAACCACCCGTACCCCATTTCACCCGCCCGCCGGGGCGGCCGACGGTCGAGCGGTGGCGGGGGGTGCCATCGGCCGGGTCCGTCAATCGACAGAGACGGTACCGCTGATCTCCGCCAGCGCAAGCGATCGGTGGCGCTCGTCAACCGCCGGGCGCTCGATGTCCGAAAAAGGGGGTGCCGGCTCGCGGCCGATGGGGTGGTGGGAGGACCATCGGCTGCAAGCCGGCACCGCGAGGGGCATCCTATTCCAGAACCAGGTAGTTCCGAAAACCAGCCGATCACGAACGGGGGGTCGAGCCGCGGGCTTGGCCCGCCGACGGTGGGCCTGGACCCGGCGGCGCCCGGTGGACGCGCTCGCCGCGGCGGCCGTCCGCGCCCGATCAGCTCGCGGACCTCTGGGCGAGGAGCTGGGCGACGGCGCGGCCGTCGGCCTGGCCCTTCGACGCCTTCATGATCTGGCCGGTGAAGAAGCCGCTCAGCTTCTTGCGGGCCTTGTCGTCACCGGCGCAGAACTGCTCCCACTCGGCCGGGTTGGCGTTGATGACGCCGTCGACGATCGACTCCAGCGCACCGGTGTCCATCGCCTCGAAGCCCTTGGCCTTGGCCACCTCGGCCGCGGTGGTGGACGGATCGGCCACCAGCTCGGCGAGGACCTGCTTGGCCTGCGTGGCCGTGAGGTCGCCGGAGGTCTCCAGCTTCACCAGCTCGGCCAGGCGCTCGGGCGCCAGGTCGGCGCCGCCGTCGACGGCGAGGTTCTGCACGACGTGGACGAGCACGCGGCCGGCGTCGGCGCCAGCCTCGATGGCAGCAAGGGCCTGGTCGTCCTGGCCGCGCTCGACGGTCACGACGACGGCCTCGGCGGTGACGGGCTCACCCGTGAGGCCGGCGAGGCGGTGGCGGCGGGCGGCCGGGAGCAGCGGGAGGGCGGCGGCGATCTCGGCCACGCGCTCGGCACCGAGGTCGACGGGGACGAGATCGGGCTCGGGGAAGTACCGGTAGTCGTCGGCCTCCTCCTTCGAGCGCATGGTGTGCGTGCGGCCGTCGTTCTCGTCCCAGTGCCGGGTCTCCTGCGTGACCTTCTGGCCCGCAGCGTGGAGGTCGGCCTGGCGGCGCGCCTCGTACTCGATGGCCCGCACGAGCGAGCGCAGCGAGTTCACGTTCTTGATCTCGCAGCGGGTGCGGAGCTCGCCGCTCCCCTCTCGGCGGACGGAGATGTTGGCGTCGACGCGCATCGACCCCTCCTCCATCTTCCCGTCGGAGATGGCGCAGGCCACGAGGATGGAGCGCAGCTCGGCGACGTACTGGCGGGCCTGCTCGGCGGAGCGCACATGGGGCCGCGAGACGATCTCCAGCAGCGGGACGCCGGCGCGGTTGTAGTCGACGAGCGAGTACTCGGCGCCCTTGATGCGGCCGGCGCCGCCCACGTGGGTGGACTTGCCGGTGTCCTCTTCGAGGTGCGCCCGCTCGATGCCGACGACGTGGCCCGACGGCAGCTCCAACCGGCCGTCGACGACGATCGGCTGGTCGTACTGCGAGATCTGGAAGTTCTTCGGCATGTCCGGGTAGAAGTAGTTCTTCCGGCTGAAGACCGACCGCTGGACGGTGGCGCCGATGGCGCAGCCGAAGCGGGCGGCGAGCTCCACCGCCTGCTGGTTCACCACGGGCAGCGTGCCCGGGAGACCGAGGGTCACCGGGTCGATGTTGGTGTTGGGGTCGTCGCCGAAGTGGTTCGGCGCGCCGGAGAACATCTTGGTCTCGGTGGCCAGCTCGGCGTGGACCTCCAGGCCGCACACCAGCTCCCAGCGGGAGCCGTCGGCCGCCTCGACGACGAGCACGTCGTCGGACTCGGCGACGGTGATGGTGTTGCCGAGCGAGTCCGTGGGCAGGGCGGGGGCGGCGGTCATCGGAGGTCCTTCCCGGTGGGGCGGGCGGGGGCGGCGGCCTCGACGACGGCGGCGGCCCGGAACATCGGCACCTCGCCGAGGGCCGGCGCCAGGATCTGCACGCCGACGGGCAGCCCGGCGGCATCGGCGCCGAACGGGACCGACATGGCGGCATCGCCGGCCAGGTTCGTGGGGATCGTGCAGGTGTCGTTGAGGTACATCGTCAGCGGGTCCTCGATGGCCCCGAGGGCGAACGCCGTGGTGGGCGTGGTCGGAGACAGGAGCACGTCGACCTCCTCGTAGGCCGCCGCGAAGTCCCGGGCGATGAGGGTGCGCACCTTCTGGGCCTGCCCGTAGAAGGCGTCGTAGTACCCGGCCGAGAGGGCGTAGGTGCCGAGCATGATGCGCCGCTTGACCTCGGGGCCGAAGCCCTGGGTCCGGGTGGCGACCATCATCTCGTTGGTCGTCGGCGCGTCGACCCGGAGGCCGTAGCGGACGCCGTCGAAGCGGGCCAGGTTGCTGGACGCCTCGGCCGGGGCGATCAGGTAGTAGGCGGACAGCCCGAACGTGACGGCCGGGACCGACACCTCGGTGACCGTGGCGCCGGCCGCGGCGAGGGCGTCGGCCGCGGCCCGGACCTGGGCGGCGATGACGGGATCGATGCCCTCCCCCATCAGCTCGGAGATGACGCCGACGCGGAGGCCGGCAACGCCGTCATCGAGGTGCTCGGAGATGGCCGGGGCCGGCTGCGGGATGGACGTGGCGTCGGCCGGGTCGTGGCCGGCGATGACCTCCAGCAGCAGGGCGGCGTCGGCCACGGTGGCGGCGAAGGGGCCGACCTGGTCGAGCGAGGAGGCGAAGGCGATGAGGCCGTACCGGCTCACGAGGCCGTACGTGGGCTTCACGCCGACGACGCCGCAGAACGCGGCGGGCTGGCGGATCGACCCGCCGGTGTCGGACCCGAGCGAGAGCGGGGCGAAGCCGGCCGCCACCGCGGCCGCGGAGCCGCCCGAGGAACCCCCGGGGACCCGGCTGAGATCGACCGGGTTGCGGGTGGGACCGAACGCCGAGTTCTCGGTGGACGAGCCCATGGCGAACTCGTCGAGGTTCGTCTTGCCGACCGGGACGGCGCCGGCGGCGACGAGCCGCTGGACGACCGTGGCGTCGTAGGGCGGCACCCAGCCCTCGAGGATCTTCGACGAGCAGGTGGTGGCGATGCCGTCGGTGCAGAGGTTGTCCTTGATGGCGATGGGCACGCCGGCCAGCGGACCGGGGTCCTCGCCAGCAGCCACCTTGCGGTCGACCTCGGCGGCGGCCGCCCGGGCGACATCGGGCGTCACCAGGTTGAACGCGTGGACGTCCGGCTCGCGCTCGTCGATCCGGGCGAGGTGGGCGTCGGCGATCGACGTGGCCGACGCCGATCCGGCGCGGACGCCGCGGGCGATGTCGACAGCGGTCACGGCGCCTCTCCCAGGATCGTCGGGACGCGGAAGCGGCCGGCCTCCGCCTGGGGCGCACCGGCCAGGGCGGCATCGGGCGTGAGCGTGGTGCCGGGCCGGTCGGGGCGCAGCACGTTGACCAGGTCGAACGGGTGCGAGGTCGGCGGCACGTCCGCCAGGTCGAGGGCTTCGACGTCCTCGGCGTGCTCGAGGATGGCGCCCAACTGGGCGGTGAACGTGTCCAGCTCGGCGTCGTCGAGCGACAGCCGGGCCAGCTTGGCGACGTGGGCGACGTCGTCCCGGGAGATGTGGGCAGGCATGGAGGCCGAGCCTACGGTGCCGCCTCCACCGACCCGAAAGGCCTTGCCCTACGCAGGACTCGCAGCGGCCGGACCCGCGTCCAGCGCGGCACCCGCGTCGAGCGCCGGTTCGGACCTCCGGTGCCGCGCCTCGAACCAGGAACCGACCAGCAGACCCGCCCCGATGCACATCGTCAGGTCGAAGGGAGCCCGGAGGCGCGGCGGTGCCACCAGGAGGAGCGAGAGCACCACGAACTGGAGGGTGAGCAGGAACAGCACGATGATCCTCGGGTCGCGCCGGAAGCGCACGAGCCCGATGAGGCCCAGCACCGACACCACCCAGAACGCCGCCCGGGTGTCCTGGCGGAAGGGCCAGTCACGGCCGTCGTTGTCCTCCGGGTAGTGGTTGTACCTCGAGTTGAACTCGAAGTAGCCGGCCGCGTTCCGCTGCACGAGGGTCGGGAGGTAGCGGGGGTGGCTGCGCAGCGCTCGCACCCCCTCCTTGGTCAACTGGTCGTTCCACTCCGCCTCGTCGAACTGCCGGTACCGGTGCTGCAGATCGTCGTAGGCGTCCGAGTACACGGGATCGACGAACGTCTCGGCCTGCTGGGCCGGCACGCCCCAGACCGCGGCGATGGTGAACCCGTCAGACGTGGTGGGCCGGAACGTCCCGACCTGGATCTGGTTGCGGATGAGCCACGGCAGCAGGACCAACAAGGCGCAGCCACCCACCACGAGCCCCTTCTTGAACCCGGCGCGCTGCCACGCCCACGCCGCCAGGATCGCCACCACGAGGTACCCGTTCGGGCGGGTGAGCAGGAGGAGCCCGACGGTGATCCCGGCTCCGACGAAGCGCCCTTCGTCCAGGAGCAGGACGGCGGCGAGCAAGAGGAGCAGGGCGAGCGGCTCGGTGAGGGTGAGGGTGTCGTTGGCGATCAGCGGCGGGTAGAGCGCGACCAGGGTCGCTGCTGCAGAGCCTGCCCACCGGCCACCGACGCGGGCCGCCAGCACGCCGGCGAGCACCACGACCGAGCACCCGATCAGGAGCACGAGGAGCCGAGCCGGCCAGAGGGCGGCGCCGAAGGCGAGGGCCCCCGGGGTCAGCAGGGCCGGGAGGAGCGGCGGGCGGAACGCGGTGGCGTGGACCTCGAACTGGGGGAACTGGAGGGCGAAGCCCTTGCCGTCGGCAAGCGCCCGGGCGAGCCGCACGTACTGGTCGGCGTCGGCGACGGGAACCCAGTCGGGGGTGACCGCCACCCAGTAGACGACGCGCACCGCCGCGGCCAGCACGAACATCGGCAGCCATCGGCGGACCCGTGTCAACCGGCCGCTCACGCAGCCCCGGTCTCCATGGCGCTCACCCTAGGAGCGCGGCCGCTCCCGCAGCCGCATCCCCCGCACGGGCCAGTCGGCCCACCAGGGCAGCCAGGGCCACCAGGGCCGCCGGGTGCCGATGCTCCGAACGGTGTGGGTGTCGATGGCGAGCCGGCGAGGGCGCCTACTCGGCGAGACGAACGGTCTGGGAGCCAGCGTCGGCGGTGTTCGAGACCACCAGGCGCGACCAGTGGGTCTGGCGGCTGAGGCTCCCGTCAGGGCTCGGCTGGTTCTCCGAGCCCAGCTTCCACGACGCGTACGCCACGCGCGCCACGCCATCCGACGTCCGGAACGCCGTCAGGCCGCCCACGCCGGCGCGGCCGTTGCCCGACTTCAGGAACGGGCCGTCAGCCTGCGCGGTGCACGGACCGGTGGGGCTGGCGCACCGGGCGAACCCGGTGTTGTAGTACGCCGTGCGCCAGTCTCCTGCCGAGTAGAAGAGCAGGTAGGTCTTGGTCTTCGGCTCATAGATCATCGACGGGTTCTCGAGCGTGCCCGTCCGGGTCAGCGCCGAGTCGTCCGAGCCGTCCTGCCAGGGCCGGGTGCGGCCGACGAGCACCGTGGCCTTGGCGTTGACGCCGCCCGACACGACGCCGGTCGAGGTCAGCGGGACCACGGCGATCGGGTCCTCGGTCCGGCTGAGCGACACGAGCAGGTACAGCCTCCCGTCTGCCGCCCGGAACACCTCCGGGTCCAGGGCGCCACGGCCCCACGGGTTGGAGCCGGCCTCCTTCGACAGCCCGCAGTAGAGCGGTGCCGACGACGGCGTGTACGGGCCGGCGGGCGTGGACGACGACGCCCGGCCGATGCACTGGTCGTTGCTCAGCTCGGTGGCACCCGACCGGCTGGCGGCGAAGTACAGGTAGTAGGTCGAGCCGATCTTGACGGGCGAAGGCGCCCAGATCTGCCAGGTGCCGTTGAACCGGGCGGGGTTCACCCAGGCTGGCCGGGTGGGCATGGCATCGGCCTTGGCGGCCGGCGACGCCATGCCATCCCACTCGGCCTTGCTGGCGGCCAGGCTGCCGGAGAAGGAGGCCACCGCCCGGACCGGCACCTTCTTGTTGTTGCTCGACCCGAACAGGTACGAGGTCGACCCGACGACGAGGACCGCCGGATCCGAGCTGTCGAACACGCGGGGAGCGGCGGGGGTCTGGCGGGTCGCCGGCTTCCCCAGGGGCGTGCACCCGGTGAGGGCCGCGGTGCCGACGGCGGCCGCCGCGACGGCGAGCGCGGCGATGCGCCGGCAACGGCCGCCTCGCCGCAGAGCGGGCTCGGTTGCTGCTTCGTGGTCCACCGGGGGCTCCTCGGATCGGTCCTGCGATGGCGAGTGCCATCGTGTCGCCCGCCCTGGATGTGCCCGCGCCACGTCCGGCCACTGATCGCGCGGGTCGATCCTCACCCATCGGTCGGCCGGGGCCGAACTTCAAGCGCTGGCGGTCACCTTCTGGGCGAAGCCGACCGTCGCGTCGAACACGAGCTCGCGGTCGAAGTCCTGGGTGACCACGTGGTAGCTGCGCTCGCACCAGATCCGCTCGACCGGTCCTGACACGGAACCGGCGAGGATGTCCGAGTTCTCCGGCGGGACCACGTGGTCCTGGCGGCTGGTGACGACGAGCAGCGGCGAGGTGATCCGGCTGAGGCGGTCACCGAGGGTGTCGGACGCGTCGAAGAGCGTGAGCAGCGGGGCGAGCGGCGTATCGGCGTAGGCGCTCTCGGTCACGCCCGGCTGGGCGATGTCGGACCCGATGCCGGCGAAGCGGTCGGCTCCGGTGGCGAGCACCTCCTGCACGGCCTCCCGCATGCCAGGCGGCACCGACACGACGGCGTTGATGCACACCAGCCCGGCGATCTCGGGGTGTTCGGA
>Ga0182747_1001387_pt1 | contig 18878 bp, 18 predicted proteins | sample eDN3rd30CBELigBY_FD_128526 | JGI IMG/M metagenome (GOLD analysis project Ga0182747, IMG submission 128526) | Enriched backyard soil microbial communities from Emeryville, California, USA - eDNA 3rd pass 30_C BE-Lig BY (version 2) (version 2) | ecosystem: Environmental > Terrestrial > Soil >...
CGAAAAAGTTTTAGATCAACCTCTTATTCTAGTAACGAATCCAACTTAACCCTGTTGTACCTTCACCCGCATGAACACCAATTGCTGCGCTGAATGGGTAAATAATAAATTGAATCGTTGGAAATTGTTGTTGTAACTCTAGTTTCCAATTAATAGCCTCTTGTTCATTATTACAATGTACAATCGCAACTTCTTGAATTGAATGTTGTTGAAATTGCTCTTTCAATAACTCATTTAAATAGTTTTTCGCTTTATTGAAGGTACGAACCTTCTCCTTTAAAAGAACAAGACCATCTTCAAAGGACAATATCAATTTCAAACGTAATATATTCCCCAATATCGCGGCAATCCCTGGAACCCTACCGCTTTTATGAAGCTGAGTTAGACTTGCCGGTACACCGGTTAATACGATATTGTTCGTCATGTCTTGTAGATTTTTCACGATGGTCTCAATGTCGTAGTCTTCGCGTTCTAATTGTTTCCCACGTTCTATTAATTTTTTCATAGGATAAGAGATACTTTTTGAATCAATCGTATACACTTTAAAACCTGCTTGTTGTGCAGCCATTGATGAACTTTCATAAGTGTTAGAAAGTTTACTTGATGGATGAATAGCGATTGCGCAAGTATATCCTTCTGCTTTTAACTTTTTATATAAGTTGATCGATTCACCAATAACAGGTTGCGATGTGGTAGGGGATTTTTTTGATGCCCGCAGTCTTTCGTAAAACTCATCAAGTGACATATCAACAGTTTCTCGTAAAGGACCGTCCTCAAAAATCACGACGATTGGAAGGACGTGAATATTATTTGACTTGATGTAATCTTCATCTAACATGGCAGATGTATCTGTCACCCATGCAATTTTTTCTTTCATCAGAATTCACCTATTTCCTCATTTTCCTCAAAACCGATTACTGTATATCTGAACCTAGTTTTACTATAATTAATTACTCAAATATGTTTTTCTCAAACTAGGTAATTAGCCAAATATTAATTTCGATAGTGCATACAATAATTTGACTCGATTTAATTATTATTATACACTTGGTTACGAAAAGTAAGTGGTTAACTATTTGAATTAGATAATGAATGGGTGATGAGTTTTGAATAAAATTTTAATGGATAAAAAAGATATACTATTAAATAAAATGAAAATTGTACAATTTAAAGATAAACAAACGATTTGTGTGGTAGGACCAGTGAAATTGCCTATTAAGCAAGGAACCTTTGAAGCTACATTTCAATGGTATACATGGTTAACAATCAATGGAGTCAATTCTAAAGAAGAAATTCTTGAACTTATTGTACATGATAATTTAGCTTCAAAACAACAATCTTCTGTATTAGTATATGGTGATTTTGCTAATGGGGAAGATGCAATTATTCGAATGCATAGTATATGTCATACAGGCGATATTTTCGGAAGTCAGCGTTGTGATTGTGGATATCAGTTACACGAATCAATGAAAATGGTAAAGGAACATGGTTGTGGTGCAATCTTTTACTTAGCAAATCATGAAGGGCGCGGCATAGGATTATTTTCTAAATCATTAGCCTATTTATTACAAGAAGAAGGCTACGATACTGTTGAAGCAAATGAGGCATTAGGATTCGAGGATGATACACGTTCTTACGAAGAGGCCATCCAAGTTCTAGAAACATTAAGAGAAAAGCCAGTTACTTTAATCACAAATAATCCTAAAAAACTAACAGCATTAAAAGAGCATGGATTACTTGCGGATAAACATATTCCATTGTGGGGCGGATTAACAGAGACAAATCGCCACTACCTAAATACGAAAATAGAAAAATCAGGACATATTATTGATACTAAAATTACTGTGTAAGTAGGTGTATGTTGTTGAATACAGATCGTGAGTATATGCAATTAGCGTTAGATTTAGCTGCTACCGCATTAGGAAATACAAATCCTAACCCGGTAGTGGGTGCAGTTTTAGTAAAGAATGGTGTAATTGTCGGTACCGGCCTTCATAGAAAAGCTGGTGAGCCTCATGCTGAAGTGCATGCCTTTAATATGGCTGGAGAACATGCTGAAGGTGCAACACTCTATGTAACATTGGAGCCTTGTTCTCATTATGGAAAAACTCCTCCATGTGCAAATTTAGTGGTGAAATCAAAAGTAGCACGTGTTGTTGTAGCAACTAGAGATCCGAATCCCGCTGTTGCAGGACGAGGAATTCGTTTGATTGAAGAAGCCGGTATACAGGTTGACGTAGGGATACTTGAAGAAGAAGCGCTAAAATTAAACGAACGGTTTATTCACAACATGTTAACGAGTCGTCCGTTTGTCATTTCGAAATTTGCTATGACGTTAGACGGGAAAATTGCTACATCTAATGGACATTCTAAGTGGATTACAGGTGAAGACGCAAGGGCACACGTACATGAAATTCGACATAAAGTAGATGCAATTTTAGTAGGAATTGGTACAGTATTAGCGGACAATCCTCAGTTAACAACTCGTTTGCAGGAAGGAAATGGGAAAAATCCAATTAGAATTATCTTAGATAGTCAGTTACGAATACCGATAGAAGCAAATGTTGTCGATACAATCAATGCGAAAACACTCATTGTAACATCTAAAGGAAATGAGAATACAGAAAAAGTCACAATGTTAGAAAATAAAGGTGTTTCGTTTATTTTTGTTCAAAAAAAGGAAAATGGTCTAGATTTAGAAGAGATGTTAGATGAATTATATAAGTTAGGCATTACAGATATATTAGTGGAGGGTGGGGGTGAAGTGAATGCTTCCTTCCTTCGAAAAGGTTTAATTAATAAGTTTCTCGTTTACATGGCACCTAAAGTTCTTGGAGGAAAACAATCTAAAACTCCTTTTTTAGGTGAGGATGTACAATCGATGGATGACGCAATGGAATTAGAATTTGAATCCTATCAACAACTCGGACAAGACTTATTTGTAGTCGCTTATCCAAAGAAAAGGTGAAATGATGAATTATTCTACAGATGTATGTATTGTTGGCGCTGGACCTGGTGGAGCATTACTCGCATATTTATTAGCCAAACAAAATGTATCTGTCATCTTACTTGAACGCCATCAAAAAATAGCAAAGGCATTTCGGGGCGAGCATTTAAATGAAGAAGGCGAAGCCATCTTAAAAAAACATGGATTATTTACTAAAATTGAAGAGTTAGGAATGCTCCCAATGGAATCTCTTGAATATTGGAAGGACGGAAAGTTATTAAAGAAAATACTTCCTGATCCACACGTGGGTCATCTTGGCATACATGTTCCTCAAGCTCATCTTTTAAAGGTAATAATTGATGAAGCGCGGACATTTCCAAACTTTACATTAATGACCAATACAAGAGTGACAGATCTATTATTAAACGAGAATGGACGAATTTATGGTGTTAAGGCGATGTGTGAGGGGAAAGAATTAACGATTGAAAGTCGCTTAACTGTTGGGGCAGATGGACGTTATTCTACTGTTCGTAAGAAAGTGGGCATTGAAGTCACAAATAGAAAGCACGGTTATGATCTTTTGTGGGCAAGAATCCCAGCACCAACAGGATGGGAGCCATCGATCAAAATGGCATTAATCGATGGCTTCCAGCTTTCTTTATTTACTCAAGCAAAAGGATTCGTGCAAATTGGTTGGAATATTGAAGAAGGATCGTTCCCAGAATTGCGAAAACAACCCTTTACCAAGTTTATCGATAAACTGATTAAAGCTTTCCCAAACTTAGAGCAATCCGTGCTAGAAAATATAAAATCCTGGAATGACTTTGTATTGCTTGATGTACATAGTAATTTTAGCGAGAATTGGGGAGGAAATGGTGTAGCCTTCCTAGGAGATGCAGTTCATACGATGACTCCAACTGGAGCTTTTGGATTAAATAGTGCGATGAAGGATGCTGATTGTTTGGCGCATATTATTACACCAAATGAAATAAACAAACTAGAATTATTGCAATGTGAAACGGAAAGAAAAAAAGAAATCGAAAAACTTCAAGCCATACAAATTGAAAAGGAACAAAATTTTGCCACTCAATTTGTTATTTACGCTTAAAAGGTAGGTATACTGTGAGATTTGGTTTTGATATTGACGATACATTAATTAACTTAAGGGAACATGCTTTTCATATTTATAATAGGAAATTAAACCGTGATGTTGGGATTGAAGTATTTCGACAGTTGAAAACTGTTGAAATTCATGAAGCTTTTGGTTTAGACAAAGTAGAAGGCGGTAAAATGTGGAGAAGCTTATTAGAAGAAATTTATTTTACCGATTGTCCTGCATTTGAGGGGGCGATTGAATTACTTAATAAACTTGCTTCAACTGGACATGACATTTTTTATATTACATCAAGACCAAAAGAATATTGTTCTCGGACAAGGGAGTGGGTCAAAAATCTTGGGTTCCCGGTTCGAGACGACCATTTCTTTTGTGGCATGCAAGATGAGGAGAAAATAAATATAATAAAGGATTTGAAATTGGATTATTATTTTGATGATAAACCTACTGTATTAAATACATTAAATGATATTTCAACCAAAACCTTTGTAAAAGATCAGTCCTATAATCAAAACATTAACATACCCAGAGTAACTGAGTGGACTAGGTTTACTATTGAATAATAAAAAAGCGAGCATCATGCTCGCTTTTATTTACCTTTAAGCCATTTTTGGCAGTAACTTTGCTCCCAACAAACGATTTCGGACAACAACACCAAGCCACGCAGCTAATATGGCCTTTAATATTCCAAGTATTATGAATGGCGCAACCCCACCCATAAATGCAGCTTCCCAAGTAATGTTCATCACAATTTTTAACCATGTCGTTCCAAAAGCTAGTGTGATTACCATACCTATTAAATTTGAAATGATAGCTTGTACATAATTGTAACCGAATTTATCCATATAAATTCCTTGAATAAACGCTTGAGCTAAGAAGCCAATAATGTAACCCCCTGTTGCACCTATTAGGACAGCAAGACCTCCTGACATATTAGAGAAGACTGGCATTCCAACTGCGCCTAGTAAAATATAAACTAAAACCGCCATTGTTCCATATCTAGTTCCTAGAATTGTAACGACTAACCCAACTGCTAACGTTTGTCCTGTAATAGGAACCCCCATTGGTAACGGGATTGATACTTGAGCAAGTACTGCAATAATAGCAGCAGCAAAGGCAGTAATAACATACATATGTGTGTTTGATTTCATAAGAGCACCCCTTTGTGTTAACTTTAAAAAATAATAGGTTTACACAAATGAGAATATTATAGTTTGATATTTTTGTCAACCAAGTTTTCTTCAATCCCCAAAATTGTAGGGAAGAGAAAACCAGTTTAAGTGCGAAATGTGATAAACTTTTATCAGCTAGATGCAAGGAGGTGAAGAATATGGGAGCGGCACGAATTATTTTTCACGTCGATATGAATAGTTTTTATGCTTCGGTTGAACAAGCTTACAACCCTGAGTTAAAGGGTAAAGCTGTTGCTATTGCTGGAAACCCTAAGGAAAGACGTGGAATCATCGTTACGAGTTCTTATGAGGCAAGGGCAAAGGGAATATATACTACGATGAATGTTGGCGAAGCACTTCGAAAATGTCCTGATCTCATAGTTCTTCCACCTGATTTTCCAAAGTATCGTACAACTTCAAAAGCAATGTTTTCTCTTTTGCGAGAATACACCGAAATTGTTGAACCTGTATCGATTGATGAAGGGTATATTGATATTACAGAGCTATCAAAAGAACGACATCCAATAGATATTGCAAAAGAAATTCAACTTCGTATTTTACATGAATTAGATTTACCTTGGTCAATAGGAATTGCACCGAACAAATTTTTAGCTAAAACAGCTTCTGATATGAAAAAACCAATGGGTATTACTATCTTAAGGAAGAGGGATATACAAGCAAAGCTTTGGCCATTACCCGTTATAGAAATGCACGGGGTTGGTGAAAGCACGTCCAAAAAATTAGCTTCCTTAAAGATTCATACGATTGGAGATCTTGCAAAGGCAAGTGAAGGACTATTAAAAGCCGAACTTGGAAAAAATGGAATAAGATTACGTGAAAGAGCAAATGGACATGATCATCGTAAAGTGGATCCTGATTCCATTTATGATACGAAAAGTGTTGGTAATTCTACAACTTTACCTTTCGATGAAACAGATATTGAAAAATTGGAAGAGACTTTCGATCGCTTAGCTGAGAAAGTCGCAGAACGATTAGCAGTTAAGAAATTATGTGGTCCTACTATCAGTATTCAAATAAGAGATGCTGATTGGCACAACCATACAAGAAGTAAAACCTTACAAAATCCAGTCCATTTAAAAAATGATATTTACGAGGAAGCCATAAAACTCTTCCATAAGACTTGGAATGGTGAACCAATTCGATTATTAGGTGTCACCGTTTCAAATGTACAGGATATAAAAAATGTAGCTTTACAGTTATCTTTTGAGGATTTCGAAAAGTATGCAAAAGATGAACCAATTTACGAATTAATCGAAGGGTTTGAAAAGAAATATGGGAAAGGACTCATACAAAAGGGAATTACGATAGATAAAAAATCAACCTACGCATCAAAAACAAGTTTTAGCAAAGATTTTTTAGAAGACTTAAAAGATAAATAAACAAAAAGAACAAACTACATCCTTTGAATGTATGTTTGAAATACTATTTAGAACGTGGTGTTAATATGCAATTACAATTTTTAGGTACAGGTGCAGGGATGCCTTCTAAAGAAAGAAATACAAGTGCACTTGCTTTAAAATTATTAGAGGAACGAGGTACGATTTGGCTATTTGATTGTGGTGAAGCAACACAACATCAAATATTGCACACTACTATTCGTCCTAGAAAAATTGAAAAAATATTTATTACTCATTTACATGGAGATCATATTTTTGGTCTACCTGGTTTATTGAGTTCAAGATCATTTTTAGGTGGAGAAGATACTTTAACTTTATATGGACCAAAAGGGTTAAAAGAATGGGTTCAAGTTTCCTTGGAGATATCGAGTACGCATATCACATATCCTATTGATTTTGTTGAGGTTGAAGAGGGGATTGTATTTGAGGATGATCAATTTATTGTCAGAGCAATGGAACTTGAACATGTGATCCCATGTTATGGTTATCGTATCGAACAAAAGCCATTACCAGGTGAGCTTTTAATTGATAAAGCAAAAGAATTAGGTGTGCCAAAAGGGCCGTTACTAGGTAAATTGAAAAATGGTGAAGATGTTACATTAGAAAACGGTACGGTTGTTTATAGTAATGAAGTTACAGCATCGCCAAAAAACGGATTTGTTGTGACAATTCTAGGTGATACAAGAGTTTGTGAAAATGCAAAACGTTTAAGTAGTGAGGCAGATATTGTTGTCCATGAAGCTACCTTTGATCATTCAACGTCAGAGCACGCAGCTAATTATGGCCATTCGACAAATATTGAAGCTGCAAAAACAGCAAAAGAAGCGAATGCACGTTTTTTAATATTAAATCATATAAGTGCACGTTTCTTACCTGCTGATATGAAGAAAATAGTAGTAGATGCAAAAGAAGTGTTTCCACAACTATTTATTGCAAATGATTATGATGAATTTGTTTGGAAAAACAACCAATTACAACAGGATAAATAATAGTGTAAGAGGTGACTGGAGCGTGATAACTCTCAGTCACCTTTTCTACTAAATGTAGAAAAAAATAGAACTGTAGAGTAAATTTGTAGTAAAATAGAGAAATGTGGGGAGGGATTATGTTGAACGAAACAAAAATAAATCCGGCGATGCTAAGGTTATTCGTGATCTTTCCAAATGTATTAAGCTACTTTTTACTATTTGGAATAATCGTTTATATCATGACGAATTTTCAAGGGTTAGTGGCTGCTGATGCCTTAAATATTTGGCTAATCGCAGCAATTATATTAGCACCAATGGCGATCTTTACTACATTTTCAATTGTAAAAAGAATCAAAGCAGGTACTTTATAAATAAAGAAACGTGTAAATATGATTATATCTACACGTTTTCTGTTGAAATAGAATGTATACATATATATTCGTTGAGTTGTAGGCTATGACATCATTACATATACAGGGAAAAATAATGATTATTCACTTTTAGCAAGTTCTCTTGATCTTGCTTCGGCACTTTTTATACATTTAAAAATTGCTTCGTTAAAATGATGGTCTTCTAAAGCACGTATACCAGCTTCCGTTGTGCCACCTGGACTCGTCACTTTACGTCTGAGTACGTCTGGTTCTTCTTTTACACGTTCTAACATTGCAGCAGAACCTGCAATGGTTTGCACCATTAATTTTCTTACAATCTCTTTTGTTAAACCAAACTCTGTTCCTACTTTTTCAAAAGCTTCTAGTAAGTAATAAAGATAGGCTGGACCACTTCCTGAAAGTGCTGTTACTGCATGTAATTTGTCTTCTTCTACTTCGATGACAATACCAATTGCATCTAACATTTGGATAAATAGCTTTTTTTGCTCATCTGTTACGATATCATTAAACGCAATACCACTTGCAGACATACCAATCGTTGCAGATGTATTCGGCATGACACGGGCAATTGGTCTTTTACCAAGTAGTTCACTAACAGTCTCCATTGCTATTCCTGCCATTACTGTTAATATTGGAGTGTTTTCATCCATATAAGGTTTGATTGATTCCATCGCAATTTTGCCGTCCTTAGGCTTTACAGCTAAAACAATCAAATCTGCATCAAATAATTGTTCAGGTTTTTGTAGAATATTTACACTATATTTCATACTTAAGAAATCAAGTCTTTCATAATTTGAACGATTTGAGACATAGATATTTGTTGCATCTACAACTTCTTGTTCAATCCAACCTTGTATTAATGCTTCAGCAATAGCACCTGCCCCAACAAAAATAACCTTCTGCAAAAAAATCCCTCCACCAATTCAGTAATAGTTGTCTAAATATAAAAAAATGCATTTTTCATCCTAATATAAGGACGAAAAATGCATGATCATTTCCGCGGTACCACCTTAGTTCGCCAAAAATCGGCACAACTCGAATCCTTTTATCGCAAAGGTTACGGTTATGTTGTCATAACTACTCAGAAGTAGGTTCAATAAAACGAGCGGGTATGCTATTTACACCGGTTATAGCACTCTCTTTTACCTTCATTTCATCTACTTGGCTTCATCATCGATTTTATTATTTGAATTATGGAAATTATATGCACTAAAGTTAAATCTGTCAACTCTATAATGGACGAAATCTTCAATTAAGAGTAGAATGAATAGTGATTCATTTTTATTAGTTGTAACTACTTAGGGGGATCATGTTATGAATATACATAAAATCGTCATTCCTACACCTTATGAAATTGGCGATGTGAATGCATTTCTAGTGAAAGGTGAGGCTTTATCGCTATTTGATGCTGGTCCAAAAACACCGGAAGCATATGAAGCATTAATAAAGGGAATACGTGAAGCAGGCTATAATATAGATGATATTGAACAGGTCATTTATACACACCATCATCCAGACCATGCGGGGTGGGGAGATGCATTTCCTAATGCCAACATTTTAGGGCACGCCTATGTGGATCTTTTTTTACGTAAAGAGGAAGAATTCTTACACTATCGAGAAGAATTTTATCGAACTCATATTAGACAAACAGGTGTACCTGAAAAATATATTGAAAAGTTTGTAGATAACCGAAAAGAAATAGCTTACTTTGGAAATATCCCATTAACTCAATTTATTGAAGATGGGGATGAAGTTCCTGGACATCCAGGTTTAACGACAATTTATACACCTGGACATGCCCAAAGTCACTTTATGTTTCATGATAGAGATACGAATTCCGTAATTGGTGGAGATTTGCTATTAGAACATGTGGCTTCCAATCCATTAATTGAACCCCCAGTGGATCTATCGTTTAAAAGACCAAAAGCACTTTTACAGTATCGCGAATCATTAATTAAGTTAAGGGATCTTGGAGTAAATAAAGTTTATGCTGGACATGGAAGTGAAATTTTCAGTGTTTCCGAACTGATTAATGTTCGTTTAAAACGAGACCGTGAAAGAGCGAAACAAGTATTTGATATTTTAAATGAACCAAAGACAATTATTGAAGTAACTCAACAACTTTACTCATCATTATACAAAACACAGCTTGGACTGACATTATCTAAAACCATTGGATACTTAGATATGTTAGAAAATGAAGGGTTCATTAAATGTGAAGTTGTAGGGGAATTGACTATATATTCTAGAGTGTAAAAAAGACCCCAAATGGTTGGTGGATAACCATTTGGGGTAAATGTTATGTTAGGATTGTTTATGCATTTGCGAATGCGTTAATTGTCATTGCAGGACCAAAGAATTCAAAATGGATTTTTTCATCTGGAACATTTAGCTCTTTAGCGATTGAAATAACTGTTTCCATAAATGGAGCTGGTCCACAAGTGTAGATTTCAGTATTTGCATTAATGTAAGCAGCTAATACTTCTTTAGTAATGAACCCTTCTGAATCAGAATAGAAAGCTCTGTATGTTCCATTCAATTCTTTTACTTTATTTTCAATTTGTTCTTGGAAAGCAATAACATTTGCATTACGAGCTGTATGAACAAATGTAACTTCACGGCCAGGTTCAATCGATTGGAGCATCGTGTTTAATGGAGTTACTCCAATACCACCACTTACAAACAATACAGGATTTGTTGAATTATCTAAAGTGAATAAACCTGCTGGTGCACTTACTTCAATCGTATCTCCTTCATTCACATCATTGTGAAGGTAATTTGAAATAACACCTTTTGGATCACATGCATCTTCACGTTTTACAGAAATACGGAATTCGTTACTGTTTGTAGGTTGTGATAGTGTATAGTGACGATTTGCAAGATACTCTTCACCAGGAGCTTTTGCACGTACTGTAATATATTGACCCGCTTGGAATGGCGGTAATGTTGAACCGTCTTCTGGTACTAAATAGAATGAAGTTACTTCTGCATTTTCTTCTACCTTTTTCGCCACTTTGAATGGTTTGAATAGTCTCCAACCACCATTCGCCTCAGCTGATTTGTATAGATCTTCTTCTACTGAAATAAATACATCTGCAATAACTCCGTAAGCGTTTGCCCAAGCACCGATAATATCATCAGTTGCAGCATCGCCCAGTACTTCTTTGATTGCTTTTAATAAATTTTCACCAACGATTGGATAATGTTCTGGTAAGATTCCTAATGCACGATGTTTGTGAGCAATTTGCATTACTACCGGTACAATCGGTTCAAGATTGTCAATGTATTTTGCTGCAGCTAATACTGTGTTTGCTAATGCAGTTTGTTGACGACCTCTTTGTTGATTTGCTTTGTTAAAATAGTTTAGTAATTCAGGATTCGCTTTGAACATGTTTTGATAGAATGTCTTTGTAATTGTAACACCATGCTGTTCTAATACTGGTACTGTAGATTTGATAATGTCGATTGTTTGTTGTGATAACATTATTAACACGTCCTTTCAAATGTCACTATACTCCTGAGTATTTTTAAAAGCAATATTACCAATACATCTTTAACAAAACAGTCACAAATAAGTATCTAGAATACATCTTTAACAAAATAGACATTTGATGTATGTAGAATACTTCTTTAAAATAGATAGATTTTATTCATTAGGTACAAAAAATTACTTGAATGATGTTATAATGTTTAAAGAAAGAGTGGGTGACTATGCGCTTAACACTATATACAGACTATTCGCTAAGAACGTTACTTTACTTAGGTGTAAAAGGAACTGACAAATTAACAACCATCCAAGAAATTGCAGATAATTATAATATTTCTAAAAATCATTTAATGAAGGTCACTTATGATCTTAGTCAACACGGCTATATAGAAACAATTCGTGGTCGTGGTGGAGGCATTCGCCTTGCCATGAATCCAAAGGATATTAATATAGGTGATGTAGTTCGTCGTACAGAAGAAGACTTCCACCTTGTTGAATGTTTTAGTGCTGAAAATAACCTTTGTAGAATTTCACCAGCCTGTCAGCTAAAAAATGCATTAGGTGAAGCGTTAAAGGCATACTTAAACGTTTTAGATCAATATACATTAGCAGACTTTTTGACATCTAAAGATGAATTATTTAAATTGCTAAATATAATATAGGTTAAAATTAGGGGAGTATAGAATTGTTTCTATACTCTTTTTTTGTGTGTAGAAGAACACATTTATAGTTAAAAGTATGGTTATTTGAGAAAGGAACATACGATATGAGGAATGGTAAAGTTATCTTTGTTACTGGTGCAACTAGTGGAATTGGTCGATTAATTACAGAAATGTGTGTGAAACAAGGACATACTGTATATGCAACTGGACGAAATGAACCTTCTCTTGAAATGCTAAGTAAACTTGGTGCAAAAGTGTTTAAAGCAGACTTAACCAAAAAAGAAGACATTGAATATGTATGCAATCAACTCCCAGCGATTGATGTAGCTATTATGAATGCAGGATTAGGGATTTTTCAAAATGCTTTTGAGCTTTCTGATGAAGAAATTGATACAATGCTGGATGTCAATGTTCGTGCTCCAATGTTAATGACTAGCAGACTGGCGAAAAAAATGATTTCACAACAGGCTGGCCATTTTATATTTATAGGATCACAAGCAGGTAAAGTTGCAACAAGAAAAGCAAGTGTTTATGCTGCAACAAAACATGCAATTACAGGCTATGCTAACGGTCTTCGAATGGAGCTCCAATCATACAATGTAAAGGTCACTGCAATCTATCCTGGCCCAATTGATACGCCATTTTTGCAAAAAGCAGATGCATCCAATGCCTATAGAGAAACCATGAAAAACTTCCTACTAAAACCTGAAAAAGTCGCTGAAGCCGTTATAAATTGTATTGACCGACCAATCCGTGAGGTAAATATACCTAAAGTAATGGGAATTACAGCAAAACTTTATGCAGTAGCGCCTAAATTAGTGGAAAGGGTCGGCGGCAGATTTTTTAATAAGAAATAACTCCCCCTCGAGTAGACCTGAAAATGCTCATTCAGTAAAGGTTTCTGCTCATTTTTTAAATTGTCTTTTTTTTATAAAAATGCACTTGTTTTTATTTTTATAACATGATACTATTCGTGTATAAAGTTTTATATAGATGTATAAAAATACAGACAAGAATTATCGGAGGCAATACATTATGGCAAACAAAAAAGTTGTTTTAGCGTATTCAGGTGGTCTGGATACTTCAGTAGCGATTCCTTGGTTAAAAGAACAAGGTTGGGATGTAATCGCTGTATGTTTAGATGTTGGTGAAGGAAAAGACCTTGAATTTGTTAAAAATAAAGCACTTCAAGTAGGTGCTGTTGAATCATATATGGTTGATGCAAAAGATGAATTTGCAGAAGAATATGCATTAGTTTCTCTACAAGGACATACATGGTATGAACAAAAATATCCATTATTATCAGCGCTTTCTCGTCCATTAATTTCGAAAAAATTAGTTGAAATTGCAAATCAAGTGAATGCTGATGCAGTTGCTCATGGATGTACTGGTAAAGGGAATGACCAAGTTCGTTTTGAAGTTTCAATTAAAGCGTTAAATCCAGATTTAGAAGTACTTGCTCCAGTTCGTGAGTGGGGATGGAGTCGTGATGAGGAAATCGAATATGCTGAAAAGCATGGTGTTCCAATTCCAGCAACAATCGATTCACCATTCTCAATTGACCAAAACCTTTGGGGACGTGCTAACGAAGCTGGTGTAATGGAAGATCCTTGGGTTGCTCCACCAGAAGAAGCTTACGGTTTAACTGTTTCAATCGAAAACGCACCAGATACAGCAGAATACGTTGAGATTGAATTCGTTGAAGGTAAACCGGTTTCAGTTAATGGCGAAGAAATGAAATTAGCTGATTTAATTCAATATTTAAATAAAATCGCTGGAGCTCATGGAATTGGCCGTATTGACCACGTTGAAAACCGTTTAGTTGGTATTAAATCACGTGAAGTTTACGAAATTCCTGGTGCAAAAGTTCTGTTAACTGCACATAAAGAGCTAGAAGATATTACTTTAGTGAAAGAACTTGCACACTTTAAACCAATAATTGAGCAAAAGCTTTCTGAAGTAATTTATGAAGGACTATGGTTTAACCCAATCCGCACAGCACTAGAAGCATTCTTAAAAGAAACTCAAAAATACGTGAATGGTACAGTTCGTGTGAAATTATTTAAAGGTCATGCAATTGTAGAAGGCCGTAAATCACCAAATTCACTTTACTCTGAAGAGTTAGCAACTTATTCAAAAGCTGATAAATTCAATCACAATTCTGCAGTTGGCTTCATTGAATTATGGGGACTTCCAACAGTTGTAGCAGCTGAAGTTGCAAAAAATGCTCAAAAAGTAACAAAATAATTTCGCTTGGGTCGAAGGTAAGTAGGTGTCATCATGACAAAATTATGGGGTGGCCGTTTTCAAAAATCAGCTGAGAGCTGGGTAGATGAATTTGGCGCATCAATCGGTTTTGACCAACAATTAGTAATGGAAGATATAGAAGGTAGTGTAGCCCACGTAACAATGTTAGGCGCTCAAGGTATTTTACCTGCTGAAGATGTAGATAAAATTCTTGGTGGATTAGCAGAGCTAAAAACGAAGGCAGAGGCTGGAGAGCTCGTGTTCAGTGTGGCAAATGAAGATATCCATTTAAACTTAGAAAAAATGTTAACGGATATAATCGGTCCAGTTGGAGGGAAACTCCATACTGGCCGTAGCCGTAACGACCAAATAGCAACAGATGTGCATTTATTCTTAAAAAAGCGTGTTGTGGAAGTTGTTGATCTAATCGAAGTGTTCCAAAATACGATTTTGGAAAAAGCGGAGCAACACGTTGAAACGATTGCACCAGGTTACACTCATTTGCAACGTGCTCAACCAATTAGTTTTGCGCATCACTTAATGGCATATTTCTGGATGTTACAACGTGACAAAGAGCGATTTTCTGAATCAATGAAGCGTATCGACATCTTACCATTAGGTGCAGGTGCGATGGCTGGTACGACATTTCCTATTGATCGATTAAAATCTGCTGAGCTATTAGAATTTAGTAAAGTTTATGAAAACTCAATGGATGCTGTAAGTGATCGCGATTTCGTCGTAGAGTTTTTATCCAATTCGAGCTTATTGATGATGCATTTATCTCGATTTGCTGAAGAGATTATTCTTTGGTCAACTGATGAGTTTAAATTTATTGAATTAGATGATGCCTTTTCTACTGGTTCATCAATTATGCCGCAAAAGAAAAACCCAGATATGGCTGAACTGATTCGAGGTAAAACGGGTCGTGTTTATGGTAACCTTATGGGCTTGTTAACAGTACTGAAGGGTACGCCATTAACGTACAACAAAGACATGCAAGAAGATAAAGAGGGTATGTTTGATACTGTACATACAATTCTTGGTTCTTTAAAAATCTTTGAAGGCATGGTTCGCACAATGACTGTGAAAACAGAAAGACTTCACCAAGCTGTTCATAGCGATTTCTCTAACGCAACAGAACTTGCTGATTACCTCGCAACAAAAGGAATGCCTTTCCGTGAAGCGCATGAAGTAACCGGGAAATTAGTATTTACTTGTATTCAAAAAGGCATCTATTTATTAGACTTGTCAATTGAAGATATGAAAGCTGAAAGCAATTTAATTGAAGAAGATGTGTATGATGTATTACGACCAGAAGCTGCTGTACGTAGACGTCATTCACTCGGTGGTACAGGGTTTGATCAAGTACGTCTTCAAATCGAAAAAGCAAAACAAAGTTTGTAAAATCTATCACACAATTCATGAACAGTTTTGTTCCTTACTGAATTGTTTAGTGCTAGACATTGACTTCTATTAATGTAGTACAGGGATGCTCAATAGTTGTCGACCTTTTATCTAGAAGCCAGAGGGTGACTAGTTAAAAGGAAAACTTTATAAGCAACATTTCTCTATACTGTGAAATGTAAACATATAAAGTTTATGATGAAAACCGTCTCGGGGTCGCGAGGCGGTTTTTTTTAGTATTACTAGTATTTTGTTAGTTTTACATAATTTAAAAGCTAGGCAGCGAGTATAATGCCTAGCTAAGTTTGTTGCTTAGCGGATTTGACCATTCCCATGAACAATATATTTTGATGAAGTTAATGCCGGTAACCCCATTGGTCCACGTGCATGAAGTTTTTGTGTACTAATCCCAATCTCTGCACCGTAACCAAACTCAAACCCATCCGTAAATCTAGTTGACGCATTATGATAAACAGCAGCAGCATCAACATTCTTTAAGAATAGTCCAGCATTTTGCAAATCCTCAGTTATTATCGCCTCAGAATGCTTTGTACCGTATTTATTTATATGTTCGATTGCCTCTTCCACACTATTAATCACCTTAACACTAATTGTTAAACTTAAATACTCTGCAGCGTAATCTTCTTCCGAAGCTATGGTTGCGGTAGGCAGAATGTTACAGACATGAGAATCTCCAATGATTGTTACGCCAGCCTTTTCTAAATCTTGTAATAGCTGCTCACCATGCTCAATAAACCAATCTCTATGAATCAATAAACTTTCAGCTGCATTACATACGGAAGGACGTTGCGTTTTCGCATTGATTAAAATATCTTTCGCCATTTCGTATTTTGCATTATAGTCAATCACTATATGGCAGTTACCCGCGCCAGTTTCCAGTACAGGAACAGTTGATTCCTTTACAACGAGATCAATTAATGACTTACTTCCGCGAGGAATTAAAACATCTAGAAACTCATTCAAATGGAATAACTCTTTTGCAGTTTCGTGACTTGTATCTTCAATTAGTTGTACACATGAAAGGGGAATCGATGTCTTTGTTAATGCGCGGTGAATGGAACTTACTAAAGCCAAATTTGAATACTTTGCAGATGAACTGCCCCTTAAAATCACGGCATTGCCCGTTTTTAAACAGAGCGTTGCTGCATCGATTGTTACATTTGGTCGTGCTTCATAGATCATGCCAATCACACCAAGTGGAACACGTACTTTCTCGATAATAAGACCATTGTCTTTTTGAATCGTTTCAAGAACTTCTCCAACAGGATCTTGTAATTCTACTAACTCCAAAATGGCTTGTGCCATAGCTTTAATACGAGCTTCGGTTAAAAGAATTCGATCTAGAATCGATTCAGACAATCCTTTTTCCTTACCGGCTGATAGGTCTTTTTCATTTTCAGTTAAAATGATATTCTGATTTTCCAAAAGCTGTTCAGAGATTTTGATTAATGCTTCATTTTTCTCCTCGGTTGTTTTAGAGTTCATGATGTAGCTTGCTTTTTTCCCAAGTCTACCTTTTTGTCTTACTTCACTTTGAAAAGAAATAGTTTTCAATGGAGCTCCTCCTCACACCGTTACCCATTTATCTCTATGGATAACTTCTGTTAATGTTGATATGATTTCATCTGTTCGCTTACCAAGCGATTCTGTTAGTTCATCACTAGAGTAGAGCACTTCACCCCGACCAAGTAGCGCATCATTACTATATACTTCAACTACATCACCTTTTGAAAATTCACCTTCAATTTTAAATACACCTGCAGGAAGTAAGCTTTTACCTTTGATGAGTAGTGCATTTTTTGCACCCTCGTCAATAAATACTTTTCCAGAAACCTCTGTAAGTGCGATCCATTGTTTATTGTTTGGTAATGTTTGTGAATGATCACTGCTAATATACGTCCCATCACCATTACCTTCTAGAATATCAATTAATTTTGACGAACCTGTGCCTTTACCGATAAAGACCTTTACACCAGATTGTAGAGCTGTTCGCGCAGCCAAGAGCTTTGATTGCATTCCACCAGTACCTACCTTTGATCCACTACCAGCAGCACGAGATAATATCGCCTCAGTTATTTCAGTTAAATGACGGATTTGCTTTGCATTCGGGTTTTTATTTGGATTGTCATCATAAAAGCCATTAATGTCAGTTAAAATAATGAGCTGGTCTGCATGAACAAGCCCGCTAACTAGTGCTGAAAGCATATCATTATCACCAAAAGTTAACTCTGCGATTGACACAGTATCATTTTCATTAATGATAGGCAAAATGGATCTTTCTAATAGCTCGGTAAACGTTGCGTAAGCATTTTTATATCGTTCCTTTTTTGAGAAGTCCGTGCGTGTTAGTAAGATTTGAGCGGTTGTCATCTGATACTTTTGGAACCCCTCGGCATATTGCTGAATTAGTAAACTTTGTCCAACTGCCGCTGCAGCTTGTTTTCCTTTTAAGGTAACAGGTCGAGAAGGGTACCCAAGTTTACGAAATCCCGCAGCAACAGCTCCAGATGAAACGAGCAATACTTCATGCCCATGTTGTTTTAACGTAGCTATGGCATCTATATGATCGTGTAACTTTTCATGGTCAATTTCACCCTTTGAATTGGTGAGGGAACTACTTCCGATTTTAATGACCACACGCATTTTTTTTATAACCATCTTTAAAGCCTCCTAAATATAAAAAACCCTCTCCACCCTATATAAATAGGGCGAAAAGGGTTTGAATACTTTCCGTGGTACCACCTAAATTGGATTAAAATAATCCCACTTCAAGCTCATTAACGCAGAGCTGGCGTCTAGTTTTGCTAGAAGCGAGCGAAGTAGGTTCTGTAGATTCAAAAGTACGATGTTTTTCAGCCTAGAACAATCGCTCTCTGTCCAACGAATGACTACATACTAATCTTCGTTATGCTTGTTTCATATATTTTCATATACTATGCCCGATATTTTAAAAAGTGTCAATAGAGTTTTAAAAATATTCAAATTTATTCTCACGTTCGTTTTTCCTCATATTTCAACATTGGTAAAATCGAGAATCATATAGATA